>Ga0129324_10000038_pt1 | contig 85218 bp, 124 predicted proteins | sample CPBDNA_7_FD_96879 | JGI IMG/M metagenome (GOLD analysis project Ga0129324, IMG submission 96879) | Freshwater to marine salinity gradient microbial communities from Chesapeake Bay, USA - CPBay_Spr_15_0.2_DNA | ecosystem: Environmental > Aquatic > Marine > Coastal | place: USA: Chesapeake Bay... | reverse complement strand
TTCAATCTAGATTCATCATCTTTCTTGCGAATCTCATAACCATGTTTGTCCAAATGCTCTAACAGTTGAGACATACCAACTTCATTCAGTCTAAGTTCGCGTGTTTCAGATTTACCAAACATGAACCATTCATTAGCACATTCTTTCAGTTCATCATCTAAACTGTCCCAGATAGGCTTCAAACTACGATAATCTTGAGTTGCAGTGTTTTCAGTCATTATTTGCTTTCCTCTATCAGTTTTTCAATTTCATACCGAACCCAATGAAAGTCTTTTGATTCCGCATTATCAAGTAAGTCGTGCGCCTTAGAAAGACCTGCAATGTAAGCACGTCTCATTAGATCAACACTACTTTCTCCAAAGTCAATATTCATTTGATTTGCTGCTAACCATTGTTCCCAGTTCATCCTATTCCCTTTCTAGTTTGTTCATGTGTCTGTCCTATCTCCAACATATTCAATATTCAAAGAGTCTGCGATTTTTTCAGCATACTCTTGTGCTTCACGCCAGTCTTCGTCGTCAAAGCCTTTTAGATGTAGTTCTTCATCTTCTGTAATCAAAAACACATCAATAACTTCGCAGTCCCACTCATTTTTTGTACAAATATACGGTTTCATTCTTTATGTTCCTTTAAGATGAGTTCAGAAATAAGCTCATCCATTTCTGCACGTTGCTCATCTAACTCTGCCTTGTATTGTTCATTTACACCTCTATATGTTCTTTCCATACGATTGCGCAAACATGGATCACATACAACAACTTCAAGATAAGAAGCATCCATGGGATCAAATATAGATGAGCCATAATGACCATACGTTCTAAACACTGTGCCATCAATAGGATGTACTGTTGGTTTATCTTCTGGATATGCGTCATCAAAGTTTTCTAGTTCAGCATTACATACTATGCAGTTAGTTTTCATGTTTCAATTCCTATTATGGATTAGTGCGATAACCCGAAGCATTTTCACGATACGCGGTTTTGTTCTTGATGTCAACACTAAAGTTCACTTCTACCTCATTACCTAGTGTATAGATGCGATCTGCGTCCTTGTCAAACTCATCAGACAACCACAGCGTCACTGGATCTTCAATCATCTTAGCTTCACCAGATGGCTTTACCCATACGTATTTGTTTTTAGCAATCATTGATTTTCACCTCAGTTGTTTCAACTTCAATGCCACGGGAGGCTAACTCGCGATCCCGCAGTTCTCGCATCTCTTCTTGCGTGTAGGAGCTATTATGAAGAGCCATAAAGCCGCAGTCAACCCCTTGCATGTACATATGCCCACCAAAACCAAAAATGTCATACAGAATGTATCTGTACGTTCCACGATCTTTGATCTCACCTTGATGAATACGTTTCACAACAGCATAGAACGCATCCTCACGTTCTTTTTCTGTTAGGCCATTCCACCATGCATCATTTTCATATTCGTAATCTTTCTGAAGTTGCTCTTGTGCTTCTCCTAGACGAGTAAGTTCAGTAAGTTTATCCATCGGTCTTGTCCTTTTCGATGAGGGCGAGGATTTTCTTGCGACAGTCCTCTCCGTAAACCATATGCTGAATCTCGGAAAGCGCATCCCGCAGCGCTTCCTCTCGTGCAGCCTCTACCAGTGCATCTGATACGTCTTTGCGGATGTATTGAACTGGTCCATCATCTTTACTTAGACCCCAAGCACCCTCTGACCAATCATTTACATAATTCCAGTACAATCCAGTACGAGCCCAAACCCGTTCTGGCGCGTCACTCATCAATCTTTTCCAATGTTAGCGCTTCATCGTAAGGTATCACATAACCACACGCACGTAGAAAGTTTTGCATACCTTCAAGAACGTCATCAAGTGTTGCGTGTTCGTGAATCTCTACTTCAACTCTATCACCTTTGGACTCGCATATCAACTTCATTTTTTACTCCATACGATACAAAACCACCAAAAGCAAAGCGCTGAATGTGATCCTGGGTAATGTTCATAGCCGATCATTCGGTTCTTGGGATTACTGATCCAGTCAAACCAATAAATGAATGAATCACCAGTCTCTATCCCATTCCACTTTAGCATCATGAGATCATCCAATCAAGCGAAAGCCAGTCAGTGTCTTCGTCCATCATTTCAACCTTATCCCCATGAAGTTCTTGTAGTTGAACCCAAATGTAAGCATTATTCATCCTTAGTCCGTAGGATTGTTTACCACAAGCATAAGTGCTACCGCTAGAACCAGAGAAATAGTAAGTTCCGTCATCTTCTTCTACCTTTGTAATCCCACTATTCATTCGCCAAGAGTCACCTGTTGTGTAACCACCTGACCAACCTGCCAATACGCGATAGTGAGGATCGTCACCTTTGAGTTTGATCACGACCCAGTTATCAGAATTATATATCATTTCGTCTCCTCACATCTCAACTTGAAATCCATACGTCTTGTTTACAACTTCATACATCGCACTAATAGTCTCCGAGATACGTTTTTTCATCTCGCGTCTAGGTAGGTCTTTGTATGCGAAGTTTGGGCTACTCTTCCAAATGTAATGGTAATAGTACCCTGGGTCAATGGCGTCCCAAGTCTTTGTGAACAGAACGTGATTTTTTCGCAACAGAATCTGTACAGACTTTTGCCCATCTGACTTGACCAGCAGGCCCTTCATCAGCTTACATGGGTGGTATAACCCATCATTCACATTAACCCATAGCCACCCATTATTCCTCAGGCGATTCTTCAAATCATCAGAATAAGGAGCAGCGTAGTCAAAATCGGTATAAGGTGTTAGATGTTCACGAATCCTTTTCGTATCAAACACGTCACCATTTATACCGCGATAATTCTCCCTGAGAGCCATTGATCGTGACCCAAACAGGTACATACCACGCACATCATCTTTAGCCCAAGAAGGCGGAGTCTTCAGTTCTTCATCGCTCATCATGATAAGTATCACTCTTCAATGTTTTCGGGTGTTTACAGATAAAAAAGTCTACGCCAAACGTTGTAATAAAAGTGTCGGGGTCACTCGCCTTACTAAGATTCAACACACCTTGCTCTTCAAACTCAAGAACAGAGTTCAAAAAGGCATCTTTCACCAAAGAAGTTTTGACCTGTGTTTCGTAGTTTGGACTCAAAGAAAGCGATTCGTGATCAACCTCTATGACATAACTCATCTGACGAATCGCTCCACGACGATAGACCTCATTCATCAAGTCTCTTGTTGTCACATTAACCAGCGGGTTCACCGTAATCTCTTTACAAGGATTTTCAATCATAGTTTCGCACGACCTTCAAGTTCTTCAATTTCATTCATAACCAATCGCTTCATCTTGTTTGCCTTCTGATAGGCATCAACTGTTTTTGGATCATCAGAACCATACGCTTCTCTGTGTGAGTTAGCACTTCTCCGTAACTCAGCGAATTGCAAAAACTTTTCTTTCAGTGACATTATCCGAACCTCAAATCTTTCAGTTTATCATAAACACGACGGCCATACAGATCAGAATCGTCAACAAGATTCATCAAATAATCTAGGTCTTCTCTATTCAGATCGGTCATAACGTCTGGAATTTTGCTTACAGAGTAACCACGATCTCGCATTTCTTCAATAAGATCATCATCACCCATCTCTTCAATGACATCCCAGGGATTCACTTCAACGTGTACCATTGCCATCATTCATTCCTTTTCTAGCTTCTTCGTATAGAATAAAAGAAAGTACGCCAAATGTCAAGGCGAAAATGCTACCATGTAGCACTCCCGCCGAAATAGTATTGGCGAACAAAACGCACATTCCATAATCATACCACTTCACTTGTACCTCTCCTTCCATATATCATTTTATCTTATTCTAAATCAACGCCTTTAAGCCATTTTTTAAGAGTGTTATAGTTAATATTGTATTTTTTAGCATATTCCTTTCTACTCAAACCACTTTTCATAAATTTTTCGCGATGATAATCCACCCTGGCTTTATTCTTTTTCAATCTTCCAGCTTTCCAGCCTTCAGGAATAGCATCGTTTATATCAATCTTTTTAGTACTAACCCCATCATTTATCCAAATAAGATTATAGCAAGGGTGATTTTTACCTTGGCGCTTAGAAGCAAATTCTTTCCTTTTTTCTTCTGACCATTTATTTCCATAATTTGGATTATTCTTTTCTTTAACTGAATCAGGATTATTTTTTCTATATTCTCTAATGCTTAATGATCTTTGTTCTTTAATTTGTTTTGCTTTTTCTAGACCGTGAATATCTTCATATGTTCTACCAGACAATATTAATCCTGTTGATCTAAATCCCCAAATTGTTGATCTACAGCGATTAAAAAATATTGGGTTCTTGTCTACCTTAAACTTTTCATGCAAAATGGATTCGTGTTTAATAGCATCTTCAGGATTGTCAAATATTTTTATTATTTTCTTTTTAAAATATTCAATTCCATATTCATCAATGGCATGTTTGATATATTTGGATGAACCCCAATACCAATCTTTATCTGGCTCTTTTTCACTTTTACGAAATCCATAATAATATTTTTCTGTTGACTTTGGGTGCGTACAAGTAATACGGTATGTGTAATAGTAATTCATTGTGGTTTAACCCCCCTTCTTACTATTTATAATTATTGATATTTAGACATCAATAAAGACCCATACCTATATTACATCATCCCTTATTTGCGATATAGTCGGCTCCAAATGAACTTGCAAATGAAAACGGTTTAAGTTTAGGTTCTACGCCCGTTAAAGATAAAACATATCCCGCTGCTTCTGAAGCAGCGCAATTTGATCCGTTTTTAGGATCCTGCGAAATATCTAGGTGAATTTCCACATCATATTCATCAATGAACGGCGCGAGTTGTGTGTAAAGTTCGCACACCTTACGCACCTCGTTCAACATGCGCATCTTAGGACGATCTTTCTTCAAATCGTAGTCTGGTTCATACGACACATTGCTGAAGATTTTACACCCTTTATTCCCATCTTTATGCACAATGGCCACAGTTGCGAATCTACCGTATGCGTTACCATTTTTGAAGTATCGCACTGAATCACAACCTAGATAAATCTTAGTATCTTTTGATAATGTTAGTAGCAAATCTACCATGTCTTCAATCTGTTTTTGTGTAAACACCCTTCTACCCTCTTTTTTGAGTGGACCAGCTCCACCATCAATACTTATGCGTCCTCACTCGCTTTCTCAACAACCTTGATAACAGTCGGGCGAGAGATAAACGTCTGAGGCTTATCGTTATACTCTTTATGTGTCTTCACAGTCGCTTTGACCTTGTAATACTTACCTTCTTCCCAAGCATTTGAGCCTTTGTAGACAAACTCGTTACCGTAGCGGTCAGCACAGATGTTCATGTAAGTGGTGACAGCATTGTAACCCCAACCACCGCCATCAAAAGACAGAACTTTATCGCAACGAAGAAAGAACTCCTGACGCTTACCAACTTTGCCAACGTGCGACATTTTTGCGACCTTTTCTTTGTGGACCGCTTGACGCTCTTGCTCTTGCTGTTCCCACTTAGCAAACAGATCACGCTCATTGGCAATGTCAGTGAACTTCTGGACAAGAGCCTGACCGACGACATTTGTGACCGTCTGTTCAACCCAGAACTTTACGTAACCATCGTCCAGATCAACAATCTGAGTACCCTTGTGCTTACCGAACGGCATAACACCGAGTTTGACAAGTTCAAGTTGCCGACGCATCCAAGGCTTGATGCCTACATCCTGACCCCAATCATTCAGTTCAAACTCGTTAGCATTCAGATTGGCTTTAGTGCCGATCTTAGTACGGGCCTTCGCGACAGCTTCATCCCAGTCGCGAGACAGATTGCAGACATACTCATCACAAACATAACCCGGTGATGAAATCACATGGCGCAAAGTACGCATCGCGTTTTTTTCACCAGAAGAAATATAATAGAACTTGTTAGGGGTCATGAGCATCTCCTTCGTCTCTTACATACTCTATATAAGCACCATAGTGGTATTTGTCAACCCCACAAACGAAAAAACCTCCCCGAAGGGAGGCTTATTTTTGGAGCGGATGGTCGGGATCGAACCGACGACACTTAGATTGGAAATCTAATGTTCTACCACTGAACTACACCCGCGTACATGTGGATTCCTGCGGTTTCGACAACACATCCACGGCATTGCTCATGACCCATCAGCAGGTTTGGTTCCCCTAGCGATTGACCTCTAGAGGGCTCCTAAACGGGGTGCCCTAACGCCCAGACAAAGATACACTGGCGGAGATTCTAGGTTTCTCTCTTATCGACCTTAACCGTTCCTAGCACTAGAGGAGGCCAATGTATCCATGTCTAGACGTTTTGATTTCTTCCTACACCGACACCCAATGTAGGTATAGACCGTTTACTAAACTGCTTACAGCAGCACATAGACTATCAACAGTCTAACTTCATCTATGCGACCTCAACACTTAGAGGATTTAGCGCAGAACCCCGAAGGACCTGGAAAGACCCATTTATAGAGGATACTATTATTGATTCACTTCACTATGGTTAGTAGTGAAATCTTTCTTATTCCATCGAAAATCAATATCTGGGATAATAGCTTGTGGTTTGAACGTCACGCGATAGTGACTACGGCTCACACGACTAGGTTGAAGTTGTTCAACAAAGTAAGTGGTTGTATCATTCAAACCGAGAAAGTGCTTTTTGAAGTCATCATCGGTCATACAAGTAACTTCAAGTTGACGTTCCATTTCATCAACTTCGATGGAGCAATAGCCAATAATTTCAAGCATATACGCATTTGTGACGTTATTCATAAAAACAATGCGGCGCATTACTTCAAAATTATCAGCAGCTTTGCTTAGATTTCTTGAAGCAATAGTGGCATCATTACTAAAGATGCCAGCACTAGCAGGCATTGCAATCAAAGCACTAGCGCCAATCATGAGAGAAGCAATCAAGTTTTTCATAGTATGTATCCTTCATTTAGATTTTTTGGTCGGAGACCCGGGAATCGAACCCGGCTCTCTGCGCCCCAAACGCAGCCGATGACCCAGCCTCTTCGTCTCCGATGTTATTTTGGTGCTGATTGTAGGAGTCGAACCCACGACATCTTCATTACAAGTGAAGCGCTCTACCAACTGAGCTAAACCAGCGTTGATCTTATTTTTACCTTTCGTATTTCAGCTTTTGAAACATTTTTAGTGTTGGCCATCATGTAAAAGAACAGTTTCGCCTTTTCATGCGAGTCAAACGTTTGTTGACCGACCTCTTTGTTGTAAAGATTCCAAACGACTTTGTACATCATCATCACCTCGTCAAGACTTATTTGAAGTAAATGTGAAGGTTTTCGTAACCACCACCTTCACCTTCGTACAAAGCAGTGCCGTCAATGACATAGATGTTTTCATCATCTTCAACGTGGACACTAATATCAGTTCCGTACTTAGCCCGCGTATACGTGATAGTACCGAGGAATGCGTTTCCGTTATGATAGCCCGACACCTCAGAGCCGATTGCATTGTAGAGGTTATTCATGAAGCTGTTCATGGGGTCTCCTTTCATCCCGTTACATCTATAATGTAAGAGATACCGTGATGAATGTCAACCCTGTTTTTGAAGTTTTTTTCGCTTTTGTTTTTCTATCATACGCTTCGCACGGATACGCCCACGCGCCTCTTTTTCTTCTTTATAACCGTGCAACATCTTGATTGCCTTCACACGCTTTCTTCGCTCTCGCGCAAAAATGTCACGACGGATTCTGTCTGACATTGATGACTTTTCAATAATCGGTTCAACTTGAATTTCTTCTTGATCGTTAGTCATAAGATTACCTCATATTGTTATTTGATGGCGGAAGACCCGGGAATTGAACCCGATACGCGAACACGTACAATCAGATTAGCAGTCTGTTCCTGGCACCAGCCTAGGTTGTATCTTCCATAGTGATATGAAATACATAAGTATATAGTGACACATAAAGAAAGGAATGTCAAATGTTTTCTGCTATACTATTAGTTTGTACTATGGAATATGATAGATGCTTGACTAACGCAAACACAAATTTATTCAAAACTAGAGAAGAATGCAACTTTGCATTAGGAGAAGCATATAGTTTTTATGAACAAAGAGATTTTGTTATAGTTTCGTATCACTGTTATAAGTGGAATACGACTGAGTTTGATCAAGAATCTTGAGTGGCGGATAGCACTGGGATCGAACCAGATAGATTGCTCTACGAACCGCTTTCCAGGCGGACTCCCGTACCAACTAGGACTTACTATCCATAATGATTGGCTGCCTCGTCAGGACTCGAACCTGAACTCTGCTGAACCAAAATCAGTTGTGTTGCCAATTACACCACGAGGCAATGATGGTGCGAGATAAGAGACTCGAACTCCTGACATCTTCGGCGTAAACGAAGCGCTCTACCAACTGAGCTAATCTCGCGTTGTTTTGGTGGAGCTACTCGGAATCGAACCGAGTGAACAGTCGCTGTGCAAGAGCAACCCGCTACCCATAGACTAGCCCCAATAAGCGCAATTTTGTTAATGCAGATTGCGAACTGCTCTCATATTGGCGGATAGGGTGGGAGTCGAACCCACACGAGCCGTTAACTCCGAACAGTTTTCAAGACTGTGGCCACCACCTATTGGCTTGCCTATCCATGTAATTATGCCAGTTTCTCCCTACTGGCAGGTCTCCTAGCTATCTCACTTCATACAAAGCCTGAAGTTTCACTGTGTCTAGGACCTTGGCTTTCTGGCAGGGGTACGAGGTAACGATCCCCGGACTTCAGTTTTGGAGACTGACGTGATACCATTTCACCACACCCCTAGTATTTCTCTCTGAGAGCAAAACTGTTAGAGGAATCGAACCCCTGTTTCTACCTGACTGGTAGCGTCCTATCCACTAGACGAAACAGTCTACCGCAACCCACATTCGGCAAAACGTGGAGGAGTAGTCTCTCAGAGTAGACGATTGCCGCCGCCTATGCTTTTTGTTCTATTTCTAACACATCAATGAAATGATAGATTCTTTTTATTAGTCTTTTGATAACAGGATCATTTACACCAAAATGTTTCACATAGTTGAGAAAGTCTGGACTCATTAGATTACCATTTGGTAACTTAGTCGCAGAAGTTTTTTTATAGTTTCTCAGTAAAGAACGCGCTTTTCTAAAGTCATACTTAGTGTATTGAAGTAACTCGGTCGCAATGTTATGCGCAAATGCTTCAATTTCATCCGTATTGCCATAATAATTTTGATCGTAGTTCTTACCCTTTGTGTACTTTCTATTGTCAACGTAATCTCTTTTGCGATACTGTGCTCTATGAATTTCTTCATGAGCAATAGCTTTTACTATGTTCATTACAGTATGCTCAATGGCCTCAGAAGACATTGTGACTTTTTTATCAGAAGGGTTGAAAATCAATGTAATCTCAATAGAAGGTTCTTCATCTTCGTCAAGATCAGGATCAAATAAAGCACTAATGTAGATTTCATTATTAGGGACAATAGAGTTTGTCTCCGTATTCACATAAGCATCATAAGAACTGATCAATCTTTGAACTAACTTAGCGATTTCTTTTCTTGATTTTGTAGACCCGCTAAGAAATGATTTCAGCTTTTGCATCTCTCTTTCAAGAGTTTTTTGATTTACAGTGCTAGAAACTTCTGCAATGTATTGTTTAAAATTTAGCATAGTAATGACTTTATTCTGTTTTAGCTATTTATGATAGATGATCACTATTGAATCTCCTGGGCCATCTCACGATTGGGACTTTTACCCCTGTGCCGAAGCACTGCATTCTAAGTGCAGCGTGTCTACCTATTTCACCACAGGCGCATTATTTGAGATTTTCAATATTTCTTCCATTATTTCATATAGGGTTTTGAAACAATTCAGCGCACCTTCAGTATATTGGCTACAGTCACGTAAAGACTGTAGATACTCAAGTGCAGCTTTTCTATCATCCCAAGTCAAGTGTTTTGTTGGGTAGTTTTTTAATCTACGGCGCATAATTTCACCGCCCATCAAATGAGCGCCGGTCAAAACGTATGCAAACCCCATAATCTCATTTTCATCTTTTTGAAAATCAATTGAAAATTGTATCGCTGATGGTACGAGTCTAGGAGAGATCCCTAGACTTTTTATATCATCGGCTAATAAAACCGATCTCCGTACACATTTTGGCATGTATGGGTCGATCTTATCATGAATGATAAGAAGAGAGAGTAGCCACTCAGCATACCACTCAATAGGTGGACTCCCAGAAGCCATTGAAGATCCAACAGGGTGATCTTCACATTTATGATGCCATTCTCTAGTATTACTCCACAATTTACCCGGCACTACTAAATCCTAATTTTTATGTTTTAATTATCTTATGAATCAAACTTATTTAGCTTTACCGCTAACTCTGTGCAATTTAACATAGTGATAACCTTATTTTGTTTTAGCTATTTATAATAGATGATCACTATTGAATCTCCTATTTTAATTTCGAGAGCAGTTTAACAACGTTTATTTCTACTCAGGTTGTAGTCAGTTTTACGACCAGTATGTTTCACCTGCTTTAACTAAGGTCGTCATCCGCGTCTTGGCTAACCCCTTATCCGGAATCGGTTAGCGGCTCAGAGGACGCTTCAAAACAATATTCCTAGAACCCCCAGTTGGGACTTTTACCCCTGCACGACAACTGTCATCGTCGGTACCCCGAGGTTCCACAGGGTATGCAGTGTTCTCTCTATATAAGATGTCGACCTCTTACATAGTGAATAAGTATAGACTGGGCTGTTTGCAGCTTTGACCAACAACCCTTCGCTGTATCTCGTTACTGAGTCCTTGGGTCACCCTCACAAGGGGTGATTATTTCCAGTCTATTCTGGTGCGCCTGGAGGGACTTGAACCCCCACGCCGAAGCACTGCATTCTAAGTGCAGCGTGTCTACCTATTTCACCACAGGCGCATATTTTACCATATAAAAACACACTAGACCCTTATGCTACATGGGACACCCCAAGGTAGGTGAGCAACTTCTACATCTTCGGAGTATCAGTCCGACGCATTATTGACTGTTCGCCAAAACAGCCTTGCTCTTAGTCATTTCAGCTTCAATGTATTTGGCGCTACATCAAAACCTAGTGTGCTTGTAAATGGTGCTAGGTGCCGGAATCGAACCGACTCGCCCTTTCGGGAAAGCGTTATGAGCGCTCAGGATCCCCATTCTCCATACCTAGCATTGTATTATTGGTTGCGGGTGTGGCGCTTGAATCCACCAGATTTTCGGCTTATGAGACCGATGACTAACCATCTTGTCCTACCCGCTTCAATGTGATTGGCTCTACCCTGAACTCTGGGCGATTTAACTAACGAGGGTTGAACGCCAGTACCATGTTTTTTAGTTCTTTAGAATTTTAGAAAAAGTTACATGCGATCTTGGGTAACCACTTTCTCTAACAAATTTTCTAATAGATTTTATCCCACTGTTATGATATTTTTTAATCCAATGATCGTTCTCTATGCTCCCACCTCAGAACTCGAACCTGAAACAACACGGTTAAGAGCCGTGCGCCCCTGCCAGTAGGGCCACTGAGGAATAATGTTTGGAGGTCGGTGTGAGAGTCGAACTCACTACTTTCGTGCCTGGGATTTGCAATCCCGCCCCTTACCATCCGGGCCACCGACCAATTCTATTTACAACTGCACACTACGAATCGAACGTATTTTCGTATCAGATACATATAGTCCACTACCAGGTAGCTACAACTGGCTGTGTGCATGTGAAAACAGAGATTTTCTGTTTCCTCTCTATTATCGACCGAAGTCTAAGAGAAATTCTAAATTGTCAAAGAGCAGCTTCGTTCACATCACTATTACTTATAGCAAACAAAGAGTAGAATGTCAAGCAAAAATATGGGCAACTTGCTCATTATTTTTTTCTGCTAGAACAACAGTAACGTCATAAGACTTTACTTTTTTACGAGTGTTTTTTTGAAACGCGACAACTGCTTTAGCTTGTGCCAAATATGAACTATCAGCATAGACTTCGACACGTTGGTCATTCCAAAAAGCGACATAACCGTTCATTGAGATCCCCTTCTCTCTCGTCCCTACACTTATAAGATAGTCACTCATCACTCATTTTTCAAGGGCCTTAGCCAACTTTTTTTGGTCCTGCGTTCAGGATTCGAGCCTGACCTTTTTGTGGCACATTCAAACGTGCTACCACTAACACTAACGCAGAATGGTAGTGACGGGGTGATTCGAACACCCGACCTAACGGTTATCAGCCGTTCGCTCTGACCACCTGAGCTACGTTACTATATAGATTACTTAGAAGATACACTGCAAGTCTTTACCCGTTGGACTTGATCTGGGGCTTTGCTATCGGGACTAGACCAAAGCCAAACCAAGACAGTGTATCATCAAAATAATGGTGAACCCGGTGACGGGTCCATCTCTTTGTAGAGTCATTTTGGCCGCTCTACGTTCAGCCTTTTTTGTTTTACCATGTACACCAGAACCACTTCGTTTAGCGAAGGCCACTACTGGGTTTCTGGTCTTAGGTGTTTTGTGTTTTCGTTTCATTTCTTTCTCCGTTACACAAAGTATCGTATATCAAAAATGTCGTACTCTATCTTTTCAATCGTAACTGGAAATTGCACAGTATTACCTGCAATGTAAGCACCAGAACTTTCGTCATACGAGTAGTTTCGTTTTTGTAAAAAGTCAAGGGCTGACTTCTCTGTCAAAAATGTACCGATCACAGTCGTATCTACAATCTTGTCGCGCAAAGCACTCAATTGTTTTTGTACAAGTTTTACTTTCATGATAGCACTCCTATGCTAGTTCGATTTCATATTCTGTCACGTTGGCCACGTTGAACTTCTGCTCAATCTCTTCAACTGAAGCAGCCCACTCAAACCACCGATCACTCACACCGAAATCATTCTTCATGGATACGATAAACAGCTTGTTCATACAAGTTCCTCCAGCATTTTTTCAAAGTCGGCTTTCATCCCGTAGGCTGCATCAAGCGCCCGCTGCCGATCATCAGCGTCCTCAATAAGCATGTACTGAGCAATGTTCTTTTCGCAAGCGGTGATGTAGGACAGGATGGCTTCTTTCATGTATCTCTCTCTTTCTTGTTACACTATCTTTCTAACGTGATTCGTAGAAAGTGTCAAGCGTAAAATGAAGGGTTATGCTGAACAGCGTAGCTGAAATCGTTGTATTTTGCGAGTTGCGCACTGCTCATGTAGGGCATGATTTGATCAAGATACTTCATAGCATCTTTCGCAGAAATCTGTTTCGCATTGGCAGCGGCGTAAATCTTATTGGCGATCATGGCGGCTTTCCGTTCGTTCATCTCTATACCTCTCTCTCTTACACTTATAAGATAAGCATTGATGAGGGAGATTACAAGGGCTAAAACCAAAAAAAAGTTGAAAAAAGTTGGTGGGAGCGGAAGGATTCGAACCTTCGAACTTTACGAACTGTTTTACAGACAGCCTGCTTTGACCACTTGCATACACTCCCAAACTCTGTTTTCAACTGCGCAATAACCTCTGCCGATTCGGTCGTTGCTAGCCATAACTTTTCCAGTGAGCAGTGGCTCATTAGATTAGTGCGCATGTGAAAACAGAGTTTCAGAACAAAAGACTTATACACATTCGTATCTCGTCTTTCTGTTTTCAGTCTATTATCGGGTTACCCCTAAGACAACATCTAAATTTTCAAAGAGCGGAGAAGATTGATGCTATCGCTTCGTTCTCATGTACATTGACTAACATAGTTTCAAATGCTTGTCAACATGTTTTTTTGGTAGTGCGAAAAAGACTCGAACTTTTTCTAAAGGCTTATGAGACCTTCGCTTGGACCTCCAATCGCACTATAATAAAAAGAAACCCTCCGAGACAATGTCTGGGAGGGTTTTTACTTTTACACTTCAACTAGTTACTAGTCTACATGCCCCTCCAGATTTTCATAATATTCCACTCATAACCGCGCGGACTATCTGACGAATCGCATAGTGCGACCGACATAAATGGTACGAGTTTATGTGTGGGTTGATAAGTCATTTTTGAAGGCGATTCCTATGTATACTTGTTCTTGTATGTATTTATACTAGTTTTGGTCAGTTGTCAAGATTTTTTTTGGTTTTTTTATTATTCTTCGTCTTTTTCTAAAGACTCTTTACAATATTCATACTCATAATCTAGGCCCGCATAATCAATCAAGTCATCAGGAATGTCTTCAGCCCAGTCCTCATCATCAAAATCATACTCATAAGATTCATTGAATCCGTCTTCAAACTTGCCCACAAAACCCATACCACACTCATGATAGTACGCAGTGATCTCATACCCGTCATCGCGTTCAGTAACTTTCTCATACAGTGCTGTAGGCGGTCCCCATGAAGTGTCAAAGGACATAGAAAAAACGTTTTCCTCCAGTCTTTCCCAATCAACGTATGATACGTCCCACTTTGTACCCCAGTTTTCTATGTGCCACATGTACCAGTTTTCAGATTCTTCTTTTGGCAACGGCAAGAAATAACTCAGTAGACCTTCTTCAATCTTCTCTTGCTTTTCGCTAGCCTCATCCAAAGACTTCAAGAATGCTTCAAACTTATTAGCCTTCTCAACATCATTTATTTCAATAGTCAGATAGTTATTACACCAGTTAGGCAATGTTCTCACTCCGAGGTTTGTTTAAGTTAATTTTGATGCCCATGTCCGCGAAAAGTTTTTCAATCTTTTCATCCGACACTTCATTCATTATATAATCAATGTAATCTTTTTTATTCTTTAACATCAATTCTAATCTTTGTTTTATGATTATCAAATGGACACTTAGTTCCGTCAGGGTTCTTGCCTTGAAAATAGTTTTTCTGCCAACCTTCCTTATTTTCGCTAGAGCCTTTAAGAAAGTTATCTCTTGATAGAACAAAATTGTAGTATTGTTTACGATAATCTTCTTCTTGATCTTCAATATTTTCAGAAATATACTCAAACTTCTCTAAAGAGTCTCTTTCAACTGGGAAGAAAAAGCAAATAGGATCAGTCTTTTTAAATGTTATGATATTGTTTACTGATGTAAGTTTCCAATTCATACTAAAGCTGTAGGGAGCCCAATCAGACTCAAACACACCAGTCAAAGCATATGCGTTATTAATAGGATGATTAGGACACCCTGTGATATAAACACTATAACCTTTTGGTGTACGAACTAAAAATGGCAGATGAAATGTAAGAATACCATCGCGAAATACTGAAGTAGTTATTCCACCACCTTCAACAATATTGATTGATTCAACAGTCTTTCCACCGTTCCAAACAACACTAATGTCGCTATTTGGATATACAGCTAGACCATGTTGATTAGCTACATTAAGAGGAAGACATCTATAAGCATACTTTTGATCAGAGGCCTCCATCCAATCTCTTTTCAAATCTGGCTGTATAGTGCGAACCGAAACTCTCTCATCATTTGGAAAAAGATTGACGATTTTGATGTTATCTATCATAGTTTGATCCATATTAACTTTGGTGGAAGTGCCAGGAGTCGAACCTGGTCGAGAACGCTAATCCGGCGCTGAAAGGTTTATAAGACCTCCCTGTGTACCGACACCCACTTACACCACTTACATTATTATCATTTTGGTACGGGCGGTGGGACTCGAACCCACACTTTATTGATTTTAAGTCAACTATCTCTACCAATTGGATTACGCCCGCTTAAACTTTCACTAATCTTATTACGATGTTCAGTAGATTTTATCTTACCCTTATTAGCCTTACCACCCGCTGACTTATTGCCTCTGGCGTTCATGCGACACGCCTCTTCATAACCATATTTTTCCACTCTTCTTTCAAATGGTGTTTTAAAAGTCCCGTTATCTCTAGCATCTTGAACATTCTCTTTTCGTGTTCCCCAATATAGATGTTTAGGATTAGAACATTTATCGTTATGGCAAGCATGGCATAAATCAGCAGGTCTTCCGTAAATTTGAGTATCTAAATATTGCGCAAGAACCCCTCGATGATTAGTGCTATTTCCACCTCTTTCTTTACACTCATCGTTCAAATCTAAATGAGATTGTCTTTGCTTTTGCTCTATAGCTAAATAGTTTTCTACTAACATTTTAGTCTTCCGTGTTTTACGTTTATTTATGTAAACACGTTTTTCTAAAATTACATGTGTCTACCAATTTCGCCACGCCCGCTCAATAAACATTCTTTATGTGAACTACGATTGGTTCTTTTTTAGGTTTGTCAAGAAAAATTTCAACAAAGGCCCAGATAAACCAAAGTGGTGTCAAGAAGATTAGCATAATGATTGCTAAAATCCAATTACGTTGAAATGTCTGAATTCCACCTCTAATAATTACAATCAAAATAACTAGCAAAACTACTAGTGCTATAACATCTTCCATTCGATTACCACTTTTATTTTGGTGCTCCCGGTAGGATTCGAACCTACGACCGAAGCATTTTATTTTGTATAAATAGAGTTGTAGTTCACGGGATGGCAGTCCCCAACTACTCTAGACAAGCAAAGGAGCCTATAATGTCCAGTAAATCTATTTATAACACATGTCTAAACTGTTGTAAAGAGACAAAAAATAAAAAGTTTTGTTCAAGATCATGCTCTGCTTCATTCAACAATAAAGGTGTTCGCAGAAACGGAAACCAACCTACAGATTGTCAACAATGTGGCAAAAAAACAAAATTATCAAAAAGAAAGTTTTGCTCTAGAGCTTGCTTTGGCGAGTCTGTAAAAGTATTGAGAACAGAAGAAGAGAGAAAAAAACTTCAAGCGTTTTATTTTATGTCATACTACACTAAAAAGAAGAATCAAACCCCGAAAGATGCCGACCTAAATAAGATAAAGAAGATTTATCTAAACTGTCCAGAAGGATATGAAGTAGACCACATAATACCTATCTCTAAAGGTGGTTTACACCATCAGGACAACTTACAATACCTTACAATCACAGAAAACCGAAAAAAAGGAGCAAAGTTGAACTGGAAAGTTTGACTTGTATTTTGGAGCCCCCTGGAGGAATCGAACCTCGCGCCATCCATCCTCCGCTTTATGGAACGGTTTAGAAGACCGTTGGAGGGGCAGGGGGCTTGCAAGCCCCCCTGGGGGGCTTGTTATCTCTATTTATTGGTATACAGTTCGACACCTATAAACTTTTTTACTCCCAATGACAACTTGTTCTTGTCGCCGTTGATTTGTTACTGCGCCGCCGATGATCGCACCTACAATTGCGCCAGCAGGATCATTCGTAATCTGATTACCAATCACACCTCCGATAACAGCGCCACCTACAACTTCGCCAGTAGACGCTGGGCGATCTAGAACACCGTAGATCGGTTGATTTTCATAACCACATTGTTCTACTGGATAAAGTACTCTTGCTGAATCAGCCGTGGTCGTTTGACAGGCCATCAAAGCAAGAGGAGCGAGTAGCATAAGCCGTTTCATTGGTTTTGTTCCTTCATAGCGTCTTCAATCATCTGATCATACAAGTGATTGATAAACTCAAGGTATTCTACGTATGTCATGTTCATTTCCATAGTCTCACTTATAGCAGGTTATCAGATCGTTGTCAACAGGTTTTTTTACTTTTTTGTTGTGGCTGCTGCGATTGTCAGAAGCCCGAGTAAAATGAATACAATTACAAGCTGGGCCCACAGAGGTGCTAGAACCCACCACCAAGACCAAGTGATTACACCACCTAGTTTTAGACCGACAAACAGTAAACACAGAAGCGACAAAAAACTAGGACCAACGTACTTCGTTTTCGTTTCGGTTTTCATAATAGTCTCCTTATACCATCTTTGCCAGAGCGTTCAGAGCACGCTTAGAGCCACCAGACTTGTTCATTGTGAACACCCGTGAACTCATGGCCGAGAGTGCGCCCACGCCACCGCCATCTGTGCCCCACATTGACCCGGGAGAGGTAGTAGGTAGAGCACCAAGAATGCTATAATACTCCATGTCAGCACGAACAAAATCCTCCTTTGAGTTGATTTGACCTTTTTGAATAGTAAGAACAGAACCTCGTACCTGAACTGTCCAACCAAGTTCTTTGGCCTTGTTCAAGATTTTCTGGGCTGTTTCTTTTGCTTTAGACATTTGAGCACCTCTCTCTGTTACATCTAATACATAAACATTCTTCTGGTGTTTGTCAATCCCTCACCGACAAAGATGTCCATTTTTTTCAAGGTTTTCTTTAGCTATCTTCAAGACAGCTTCCATGCTCTTCTGCGCGCCAGACTTATAAGCAGAATTGTCATCTTTGATGAAGTCTTCATAGTCACGAATCATCATGCTAAGGTAAGCACTGTACTCACCTACAAGCCGAGCGTTCTTCAGGATCAAGTTTCATCATTCTCTTTCTTTTCGTAATATGGCTGAATATTTACAGCCCATTTGGGTTCATTGCCTTTGATATCTATAAACCAAACATTTGTATCACCCAGGTGATTGTATTTGACTGTTTCATAGTCCATTGTGTTCTCCTCAGTGTTTGGTGGGAGTGGATGGAGTCGATCTTCTTTGACGTTACATTGTCTTTATAGGGTGATTCGTTTTGACTGCCAACCCATTATTTCATGTAAACGGGACCAGTCCACTGAATAGTGTAACCACCTTCAAGAACGTTACCACGCGCGTGGTTCCGAGCGGGAGAAGCCCAACTAGCAGCCATCAGAATGTCACCAGCTTTGAACTTCTTATCAGCTTCTTTCATCACGAAGCCCCAAACAGAGCCACCCTTGATGATCTTGATGTACTTACGACCTTCTTGATAAGACAGAGAAGCATTGAACTCATCAATCATCTGCTTGTTTAATTCAGACAACGCTTGCCGACCGTTACGAGAAGTGGTCTGATAGTAGTCAGCTTTGATGGTGTTCATCAGTTCGTAGATCGCAGTAGTCATTTCATAGTTCATAGTAGTACCTCTCTCTTACATCTAATATATAAGCATTGAACAAGTGTTTGTCAAGAGGTGTACTGAACTTTTTTTGGATAACCTTATTATACATTGGATAACCTTATTATACATTATCATGAGCCATAAAGACATTATACCACACCTGGAAAGCATGTCAAGGACATTTTTTATAAATACCTAGAACAAAATCAACGGAGTAACAAGATGATATCTTTCAAAGAATACAATGAAGTCAATACTGTGGTAACCTACGAGGAGTACTGCGATTTTCTGGATGGGCATCTGATAGAAAAGGTCACACTGACAAGAACACTTCAGGATCTGAAGAATCACATCATGTCAATAGCCAACGACTTCAAGATGTCTTACACTGAGATTGTGAAGGCTTTTCAGGAGAAAAGTGTGTTCGCTCTTCTCAAGGCTTTCGGCTTCTCGCTCAAGAAAATGGCCTCTGCTACCTACAAGTCTATCACATCACTGAATCAGGTTCTAATGAGCATTGTGAGCCAAATGTCTGAGACTGGTGATCTCAAAAAACTTGAAAAGGGGTCTATGGCAGCCGACCAGCTTCTTTCTAAGTACCCTTCTTTGAAAAGAGTGACTGGACCTATGGTCGCTGGCTTTCTTGTGTATCAATGGATGAACATGTCATTTTCTGGAGACTTCAAAGAAGACTTTGACATTTCTAAGATTTTAGATGCTCTACGCGGTCAATACACTATTGAAGACGTTTTGGCTAGCCCACTAGGATTCAAGTCAATGATTCAACTTATGACTGGTCTATCGCTTGGTCTATCATTTCCATGGAACGTGTTAGTGCCTGCGAATCTGTTTCTTGCGTTTCTGTTTACAGCCGCACTAAAGTCTAAAGATAAGAACATAAAGATTGTTGCCAAAAAAGCAATAGAAAAAAGCGCACCACGTGGAGGTGGAGCGCTTACTACTAAGTATCTCTAGTTGTAGCCTAACACCGCAACATTTTTAGTGTCTCGCGATTTCGTTCTGTCCACATTCTCTCAAAATCTTCTTCGTGGACAGATGGTAAAAATAATAAAAGAAGTAAGGATTCTCCTGGTTTAGACTGGTATAGAGGTATGGTCAAAAACGCTCAATAGTTTCTTTAGGAACATGATTTTTATGAATTTTACATCCAACGAAAGCATTATAATATTCGTCTTTGATTATAGCATGTCTGATTAGGATTTCATATGTTTCCATATAGGACAGTTCGCCCTTAGACATACAAAGGTGTAGTATTTCTCTGTGGAAGTTGTCGCGGCCATGCTCTTCAACAAGAGTCTTCACCAAATCAGAAGACCCGAAGTAGTCCTGCCAGTCACTTTCTTTGACGACAGTTCTCTTTCGGGTCTTACCTTTTAGTGGAGGTAGTCTTCTTTTTGACTTGAAAAGTTTTTTACCAACGTATTTCTTATCATTACTCAAATCGGTGATCACATAGACAAAGCCCACATAATCACCGATCATTTCAGAAGTAAACTCTTTACCATTATAATACCACATGAAACCCTCATAGTTTCATGTATTTATTCTTCCCATTCCTCGTCTTCGTCAATCATCATTTCATCATCATCGTCATCAAACTCTGGGACTTGTTCACCGCAGGCTGGGCAGTTCGCAAGAATGTCGTCTTCGCTTTCAAACTCAACAGAGTATTCTGTGTCGCAATAGGGGCACGTTTCTTCGTATTTGTAGCTCATAGTTGTTTTACCTCCAATCCACACTTCTCTAAAAAGTGTATTCCGTCTTCTGATCGGTATTTATGCTTATAGTAAACTTTGGCAATACCAGACGCATAAATCAACTTAGCGCAGTTCATACAAGGTGAATGTGTGATGTAAATCTCAGCCCCTTTACCGCTTTCGTGAGAAGATGCGATTTTCGCCACCAAATTTTGCTCGGCATGTATCACTTCTGACTTAGTTTTGAAGTTTTCGTCTTCACACTCATTATTCCAACCGGAAGGCGTGCCGTTATAACCGATTGATATAATACGATTATTTTTGACTGCAATAGCACCGACTTGAAGTCTCTTGGCAGAAGATAATTGACTAATGCGAACTGCGGTATCCATATACAATTCTTGCCACTTACTTGATTTACACATTCTTTATTTTTCTTCCTTTATAAAATCCATCAGGTGGAGTATCACACTCTTTTACTAACACACTTTCTCTACCGTCGGTGTACCAAGTTCTCTTAGGTCTTTCTATTTCTCCGCTCTTTACTTTATTCCAATAATCCTTAGATATGTTTTTTAGATGGTCGCTTTCGGCGTTTATCTTACCCTGAACCTTCCCACCTAATTTCGCAACTTTTACACGCTGTTCTGGGTCTCCAAACGCGCCCTTTCCGGATCGTATTGTTGCTTCCCCACCCAATCTACCGTTTTTTACTTTATCACCAAGTTTTTGTATTTTTTTCATATGACCGCTTTCGGCGTTTATCTTACCCTGAACCTTCCCACCAGATGAACTTATCTCAAACTTTTTTTCATCTGTCAAATCGGAACCAAAAAAAGGTAAGTGGTCTATACCTTTAGAAATTCTCTTCTTGTAAGAAGCCTTGCCACCCAAAGACGCGCGGGCTTGAACAAACTCAGGTTCTTTATTTTTTCCAGATAGCATATAATATGCGCAAAGGTCTTCCTTTTTTCCATATTTCTCATATAACTCCAAATGCGCCAGTGCATGTTCTTCTACTGTCAACTCAATAATGTTATCTGGATCGTCTGTGCCACCCATATGTTTGGGTATTATATGATGTCTATGTATCATTTTATTCCTATTTTGCTTCTGTATGAATCACTTTTTATTTATACAGAAGAAATTTTATTTCATAAGTAGACAGAGCGCCGAAGCGCTCCGCCGTGTCCATGTATGCTTGTTGCCACTTATTCATCAGAATGTGATCTCACATTGTCCACCTTGGCAGGCCGCAGCACCTAATGTGTCAATGTCAGTGTAACGCTTACTTTCAAGTTGTGTCACAAAGTCAATTGGCTTCACGTTCTGCTGAATCTTTGTCCAACGATGTAGCAATGTCACATCCTTGAGACAGTACTCAGCTTCTTTCATGTCGCCATCAAAGTACGATTCGGCAAACTTTTTGAAGCGACGAATCCAATCGGCACGTAGATCAGATAGTTCTCCGCGATGCTCTTCTGGCAATTGTGCTGTTGAACATGCTTCCCAAAGATCGTTGAAGCCCTTACGAGTGTCAACAATAAGACCAGCCGCAAATAGAGCACCGCGACCATACTTATCAACAATCTGATCTTCTGTCAAGACTTGTGTGAATGGTGCTTGGTTGAAGTCTTTATCACCAGACCCAGACAAGAAAGAGATACCAGCATAAGAGTGACGATTATCAAAAACATAATCTTCAACTTCTTTCCACTGATGATTCAAGACAGTGACCGTATTTGAAACATTGTGACGAACGGTTGGATCCGCACAACGCTCAACACGAGTACCAGCTTCTACCCAGTTTTGTTGTACCATCTTGACCATTTCAAGTAGGCTCTTACCTAGCATAGCTTCTTTATAGATTGAGCCTTCTTTTGAAATGATCGGGAACGAAATGATGTAGTCTGTTTTACCAGCAGACCAAACACTCTCTTCAATCATGTATGGATTAGTTTCGGCGATCAACTGAGCAACTTCACTGTCTTTATTCATCTGAACATTACGTAGATAACGAGGTGCGTGTTCTGCGTGAATACCAGACGCTGTTTGAAGTAGTACGGATGCGTTACCAGACGGCTTGACGCATGTTGTGCGAGCCGCTGCATTGATACCAATCAGTTCTGCGACTTCTTCATTTATGGCCTTGACGACTTCAGCGCCTTCACGCTGAATCTCTGGATCAAATAGGACTTCAGAATTGTTCATCCAACCTGTGATAGAAACACCAAGAAGTGCTTCACGATCAAAGATTTCTTTCGTTGTGTTTGAAAGGTATTTGAAGTCTGTGTATCCAGCTTGTAGGGTGCCTATGATAGCGCCAGCGCGACATGCTTTGAAAAACTCTTCTCTTGTCGTACACTTGCCACCATTGATTTCAGTCAGATTACATCCCTGCCAACCAGACTTGCCGTCAATCTGTGGAAACATACCGATTTCAACACATGGGTTTGTGGTGTGATCTCTTGAATCAACAAAGTAGAAACCAGGTTCACCAAACTGTTTGATACTCTCCATGAGTTTAGAAAACTGTTCACGAGTCACTTCATCACGTACAATCACAGCCGAGTTATTTGAGCGACCACGCTGTGGGTTGTCAACAAACCAGTTACCTGTCTTAGCTTTAGCCATCTCTTCATCGTCTGGTGAAAAGAGACAAATTGTTGCTGATCTACGAACACCGCCAGCCAAAACGGCATCTGCGGCGTGCATTGCAATGTCATAGACATGAATCGGGCGAAGACGTGTCACACCAGATAGCACGAGACCTTGTAATAGGTATTCAATCTTGTCAAGTGCGCGACGAAGTGGTTCTGGGCCTGGTGCTTTGAATCCACCAGAAATCTCTGAACCCCTTGGGCGAATCTGAGACAAGTCAAAGTAAACTTTACGACCTTCAAACTCTGGGAACGTTCCACCACCAACAAAGTATGATGACATAAGAACACCAAGAGCATCAGCCCAGCCTTCAATACTATCTTCTACGACATAACCCTTAGCCTGCTTTTTGCGTTCTGCGATGTCTGATAGTTTTTCTACATGATGATACTGAACAGAGAAGCCTGCGCCAGCACCACAAAGTAGAATGTAGAAAAGCTCCTGAAAAAACGCTGTGCGATCTGCATAGGAAGAGGTACAGTTATACATTCGCATTTGGTGTTTCAGTAGTTGCTCACCTCCAAACTGTAAAGCCCTTTGTGCCCCAAGTGCGTATTGCAGTTTGTATAGAGACTCAGCTTCATCAATCATCTGAGATAGTTTAGGAGTCATTTTATCTTTGTAATAATCTCGGTGCATGTTCATCACACGAGTAACAGCTTCTTCCCACGTTTCATAACGATCAAGACTTTCGTCCCAACGAGAATAAGCCTCATAAAACTTAGTCTGTGATAAGAGTGATTTAGTGTCAATCTCTTTTGGTGTATTTACTACTTTCAGCATTTATTATTTCCTCTTCTTTTTATACTGCCATTGGCCGCCTTGATTGCGGGCCACGGATCATAACTCAATAGAACATAGTCATTCGCACTTGAATCAAGAACTTCATCAAGCGATTTGAAATTAGGTAACTTTAGATTTGGAAGACCACGCTCATCTCTCTAGCTGTAGTCTTACTTGGTCCATGTGATTACTATATAGATGAACGTCACCCGCGGACCACACTAAATCTGCGACTTTTAGATCACAAATCTGTGCTAAAATGTGCGTCAAAAGAGCATAGGATGCGATATTAAAAGATAAATTTCTACACCGCCATATCCATTTTTATATTTGGTTGGGGATCATATCCCTCTAACGTGAACATTTTTACGACACCTGAATCGAATGTGCCCAGTAGCCCCACATTCAAGTCAAAAGATTCGTCAATGACGAGTTTAGGTAAAGCGGATGGTGTTCGCTTTAGTTGCTCTTTTATTGCAGTTATATGGTTTTTATATATGTGTAAATCACCAATAGTGTGAATAAAATCACTGACACCTAGATCACACTCACGCGCGATGATGTGTGTGAGCAACGCATATGAGGCAATATTGAATGGAATTCCCAACCCAGCGTCACCTGATCGTTGATACAATTGGCAACTCAACTTACCATCATTTACATAGTATTGACTCATCACATGACAAGGCGGGAGTGCCATCTTATCAATCTGATTCGGGTTCCATGCTGAAAGTATCAATCTACGTGATTCTGGATTCGTTTTGATTTCATTAAGTAACCATTTAATCTGGTCCGTTCCTCTGCTGCGGTCGAATGTGCTGTAACTACCGTTGAAGTTGCGCCATTGAGCACCGTAAACTGGTCCAAGCTCTTTGACAAATTCGTCGTTATAATATCCAAGATTTTTACCTTGATTGTCAGCATTAGCAGTCCAGATAGTCGTCTTATCGCACAACTCGGTTCTATCAGCATCATAGGTTATTTCAGCCAATCTTCGCTCATCAGTGCTACCTTCTAAGAACCAAAGAAGTTCACCAACAACAGATTTCCAAGCTAACTTTTTTGTTGTTATTGCTGGGAACCCTTCTGATAAATCAAAGCGCATCTGATAACCAAATACGCTTTTCGTTCCGACTCCCGTGCGATCAACACGATCTTTTCCATGCTCTAGAATAAACTCTAGGGCCTCATGATACTGTTGCATTTACCCACCTATGTATGTCGTTTTTCTTGGTCTATACCAAATCTTTTGATTGTGTAGTTTACCTAACACTGCGTTTATCTCTTTTATGTCATTACCAATCTCTTTTACAGAATCTAACTCACTCTCATGCTTTACTGTACTCTGTATAAGCATGATACGATTTTCACAAAGTCTACACAGTTTGTGCTGGAGAGCGTTTTCTATTATTTCAATGTCTTTTATGTCAAGTGAAAAAAACTCGTTATAGCCCATTATTTAGACCTTATTTGTATAGAAAGATTTTCATCTTCGTCAATGTACTCTAAGTTCTTGAAGTCTTCAAAGTCTTCATTATACATGAAAGTGTCACACTTGTAAATACCTTTTATGCGTGTCACGTAAAGTTTATCGCATAGGGGCAACGCTTGTCTGTAGATGCGCGCACCACCGATGACCCAAATGTATAGATGTGGATACTTTTCTTTTGTTCGCTTTAGTACGCTTTCAATCGTCCCAGCAAAAACGTCATCAGGCTCACCCACGATCTCACTGTTAGTTATAACAACATTCTTTCTATTTGGTAGAGGTGCGCACCCAAGACTTTCCCATGTCTTTCGCCCCATCAACACAACGTGCCCGCGTGTATTTTCACTGAACCATTTCATGTCTTTCTTATTAGTAGGCCATGGTAAACCGTTTTCGTAACCAATTCCCATGTTATTGTCTATAGCTAGTATTGCGTTTACACTCATTCATTCAAATCCTTTTCCAAATCGTCAAAGCAAGTTTACCCTCTAGACCAGAGTATGTATTCTGATCAATAATCATTTGTATCTTTGCGGAGTTTAGTCCAGATAACACCATATCATTTATGTCTTTGCTTGTCAGGTGAGAAGGCCAGACACAGACCTTCATACCTGCGCTCATGCACTTCTCCATGCGAGACACAATCTCTTTATTTCTTGGTTCATTGTCAAATACCATTACAGCATTGTTCACATTTTCTAAACCATTCAAGTTACCATCCGCACCAGCCATCGCAACAGCATTATTTAGAAACAAACTGTCTAGTCCACCCTCAACAACGTAATACCTCTTATTAAAGTCAACCTTGTCTAATCCAAAAATCTTAGGCTTGTCTTCGTCTATCATGATCGTAACATAGCGTAACGCTTTTGGATCAAACGCTCTACCAGTGTAACCAAATAATTCGCCATTCTTATCAATGAAAGGAATAACAAGTCTTGGCTGGTCGTACTGTTTACTTAGCTTATCAGAAATGATACTATTAGTCCAAGCATTGAACTTAGACGCATAGTACAGTCTATGATGCTGATTTATGGGGATTTTTCGTGAGTCTAAATAGAGACGTGCTGGGTGATCAGCTTTCAGACTACCGATCCTTTTTATCTTCAGTAGAGGAGATCCCGATTTACGAAACTTAGGCTGTTTCATCTTCAGGGTGTCTAAGGGCTTCTTAGGCTCTACTTCTTCCTTCTTCTTATAACCCTTCTCAATAGCAAGATCAACAACATAGTCATTGTACAGACTCGTGTCAACGTTTTTCAGAAAGTTACGTAAAGAAAGTGACGCACCACAGTTGTGGCAGTAATAAATAGCACTGTTGTCTTTTTCAAGAATCCAACCTCTTGCCTTTAGCTTACTCTTCTGTGAGTCACCACAGATAGGACATCTAACGTTAGCTCTGTATGGGTTCAAAGACTTCACAGTGTACTTGTCAAGTCTAGAACTTAGAAAACTAGCATACTTTAGATCAACATGATTCATGAATAAAGAACTCCATAGTATTTCAATGACTATAGAGTTATTATACCAGTTATAGAGATCCTGTCAAGAGAAAACTTTACTGTCCACCAAAAAACTTAGCTATGAAGTTGCCTGCTTGAAAGAACGTAGCTAGAATAAAGCCAGCAGCGGAACTACCACCCATAATCCACCACTTCCAGCGTTCTAGTGACACAACACGCTTCGCAAGTTCCTTTTGACCGTCTCTCACTTCGTTTATCTCAACACGTATCTCAGTTCTCATGTCAGTCAACATGTCAATGATTGCTTTGTGATTGGCTCTTCTTTCAGTCGCACCTTCGTCCTTCATGTCAGAAATTCTTTTATGAAGTAACTCAGTTTCTTTTTCAGACAATCTTTTTCTTTCGTCAACATCATCGCGGATGCTTTCAAGCGCTTGTTGATGCACGGCCAACATTTTAGAAATGTCATTAGAAACGTTTGCTATTTTATCAATAGCAGTATCTAGTTTTGATAATAAGTTCTGAATGGATGAAACGTCTCTTTTGAGTATTTCAACTTCAGTTTTCATCATATTTAAATCTTTTTCTGTACCTTCTGACATCTCTTTACCTTCTCATTAGTTTTTCAATCGCACGGCCACCGAACCAGAAGCCAATAATAGCTCCGAAGATGGCTGAAGTTTGATCATCCCAAATGAGTGGCATCAAATCACTCCAAAGTAATGCGTCACCCAACCAATCTTGGGCGCCTGTTGTTCTTAGCGCTGCTAAAATAGCCACAGCTTTGACAAAAACGAAAAGAAAGAAAAATAGATAGGTGATAACTGGGCGGACAGAACGTCTAAGTGCGTTGATGAAGCCTGTGCCGTCAAAAGAAGCATCATGACGGCGAAGTGATTCTCCCTCGAAAGCATCGGCTCTAGCATTGATGATATCGACTTCCATCTTTGCCTGTTCTGATGATAGCTTGTATCGTATCTCCGCAAGTTTTTGCTCATGTTTTAGTTCATCTTTTCTTTGTAACCAAGATAAAACGCCAGGTAGTATAGAAGTCAGACCACCCGCAAGTGTTCCAAGTAAAGTCTCTACAATCATTTGTCAACTTCCTTTCTTCGGAACATCTTCTTATTGCGCTTTTTATAGCGTTTCATCTGTGCTGGAGTCAATCCAGGCTCCCCATCTGGACCTACGCCAATGCCAGCAATCGCTCCTGATCCCGCGCTGTTCACAGGTGCCGCGCTCATAACCTCTTCTGTGATAGACATGTATTCAGTCAACTCTTCAGAAAGCTCTTCTTCTGTTATGAAATAGCCAGGTTGATTGATGCGCTCATTCTCTTTGATCAACCAAAGTGCGGCAGCATAAGTGCCGAGACGTGTTTTGCCACCAGGAACTTTTTCTAACAGTCTCTTTAGCTTTAGAACCATCACGTCCATCTTAGTCCAAGCCTGACGCTCTTTGACTAGTTTGAGACTTCTTCTTTTGCGAAGGATGTTACCTTCATCGTCAATAATACCATAGTCATAAGCAGGCCACTCACTGAATGGCGTGGTCAGCCTTTTGATAAATTCGTAAACTATCCATAAATCAATCATCTGCACTTCCTTTATTATTATGATTTTTTTGCTTACAATTATCAAAGTGGAACCTTTTCATTACAGGTTTACCTCCAGCTTTATCACAATAGGGACAAGTTACCACTTCCTTCTTATGACCTTTCGCTATTGGGGCACTGCTAGACCAAGTTTTAATTCGGCCTCTTTTCCATTCAATTCCAGGTTGTTCGGAACTCTTTGTGCTTATTTCACCATTATTCCACCAAAGCAACCCTTTGCCAGCCTTTCCACCATTCGCAGAAATATTTGAGAATTTATCAGGATCGTTTTTTATCGCTTCATTTCTCGCGCTTGACATAACCTTTTTAGCATGGTCCGATCTACATTTGCTCATATTCTTTCTATGAATATTTGATTTCTTTACACCCTTCATTGCTCTAGAAATCTTTTCGGGAACACCTGGGAGTTGAGATGTGTTTTCTACACCATATTTTTCAATCATAAGTTTTTTGCGATTTTCGTAGTCTTGTAAAGATAAACCAATTGCTTTATTTAAAAACCTACTGTCTTTAATCACGTTCATTTTTTTAAGAACTTTAGTTTCCCAAATTTGCGCCGATTTAGGATCTTTGAACGTCTTTCTTACCTGTATTACATCAGGCTCTCCATATTTTTCGCGAAATTTTTTTACATATTTTGAAGAGGTAAAATACTTTTCCCATAAATCTGATGGTTGACAGTTTTTAGAAAATCTTACACCGTAATAATACGTATTTTTTTCTTTCAACCCAATTAGATATGTGTATGGTGTGCTATACATTTTGTTATATCTTTCTCAACTCTCTTACTATGTTTTCGTCCAATGGTATCTCTGAGTTTATAATAACCACATCTTCATACAGTATTCTTTCGGGCATAAAGTTCAAAAATACCACAAATGGTTTCAAGTATTTATGATAATCTTTTAGCTTCATGAATAACATAGGGGTTGTCACAGGGCCAAAACAGTTGTATAATACTATTAAGTGATTCAGAATAAGTCTGGTCTTTAGTTCACCATTTTCATCGTATCTTTTCAGAAGTCTTTTCAGATACTGAAATCTTTTTATGTCGTCTTTGAACTCTTCAATAGAAACGACTCTTTTCATGTCATAGTTTTTGATAGCAATCAATGTGAAGTTTTTTTCAGTCAGAACCATTTTAAATCTTTATCCTATAAGTGAAAGGTGGGGCTTTCACCCCACCCTAGTTAGTTATGCAGGGTCTTCAACTGTTGCGTCTTCAACAGTCGTGTTAGCAGCAAAGCCATCATCGCCCGCTTCTACGGCTGTCTTAGCCATAGCGACAAGTGGTTCTACGCGAATACGACCACTGCCGTACTCTTCATAGTAGTTCCATCCGCCAGTCTTGAGACCTTTGTCTCTGTTTGCTTCAACAGCAGCTTCGCCAGTATCAACGAAGAAAGTTTTTGCTTTCTCAGCATCTGTTAGATACTTTGGCACGCTTGCTGCGTTGTCATCTTCTCCCCAAAGTGGCATTTTAGTTCTCCTTATTTAGGTGGTTGTGGATTTCTTTTATCATGCGATCTTTTGTTCTACGACGATCAAGATTTATTTCCAGTTCATTTCTGGCCCAAATATCAATCTGTAGCTTAGTCATAGATTCGAGATCTGGTAGTTCAACCTTAGGGCTGATCACTCTATCTACATGAAAGTGTGGAACAACAGGAGCGGAAGGAGCGGGAATCTCCTCCACGCTCTCTTCAGCAGTCCACTTACTTATCAGTCTTTTGAACCAATTAGACATTATCACCCCTTACGAAATGTACATGTTGAGTTCATAACGACCTTCATCGTAATAAACTTGCATCTGTAGTTTACGAGGTGTAGGCTTACCGTTCTTCAAAAGAGGGATTGTGTAAGAGTTAGTCTTACCAGCAGATGGCTTCTTTGGACCCATCGCAACTTTACGATCCCATTCGTCTTCGTCTACTGTGTAGCCTTGCTTTTCGACTTGTGAGATTGCATGTTGAACAGCGGAAGAAAACGTCTTGTGATAGATTGTGTAGCCTGTAGCAGACTTTGCTTCATCAAGTTCAACTTCTTCCTTTGCGAACTGATCTTTAACCTTTTTGGTATTGCCAAGTTTATCATTGATATCTTTGAGTGTTTTACTTGTAACTGGTCCCATTTTTTTACGCTTTTCAGCAGCATCGGCATGTGCTTTTTTTGATGCTTTGTCCATTCTACTTGCAAAAGATTCATCAAGTTCATCTTCTTTATTCTTCATCTTTTTTGCACGGTAAGCTGCGGCACGCTTTTTGCGCTCTTCGTCTGAGTTGACAGTGATGGTACCCATCTTTGTGTCTTGCTCATTCATCTTACGATTTTTCATCGCTTTACCGATTGCTTTGCGACGAGCATGTAGATACTTGTCAGAAGAATCAACGTCACCATCGTTGTCAATGTCAGCATCCTCTTTACCGACTGGGTCCATCTTCTCTTCTAGTTCAACTTCTTCTTTCTTCATGCGCTTATTCCACATGTAGTCTTTTACGACTTTGCGGATTTCGTCTGTGTTAGTTGTGCGCTTGTTAGCAAACATAGTCATGATTTCGTCCATTGACTTACCATCATCAACAGCTTTTTTAATTGCCTTTTCGTTGACCTTCTCTTCAACATACTCTAGCTTATTGATAGTATTGCCAATAGCATCAATCATGCTTTCTGACAATGGTTTGATTTCTTTTCTGAACATTAGATTACTCCTAAAATGTATTATTATCTTTATTTATTAGTTATCGACCTTCGCGCCCGATCTCCACTGCCAGCATGACCAGTAACGGGCTTTCCACTTCGGACCAGGATCATCGCAGTTATGTCTTGCTCTGAATGACTTTCTTCTAGCAGGATCATCTCTTTTGATTTCCATGTTAGGATCACCAAAACGTACTACAACAACGTTACCCTTTTCATTTCTCACGTACACCTTGAACTTCTTATTAGGATTTTCAGAAGTGCGAATCGGATCATTTAGCTTTACTTTACGACCTTCAAACTCAGCTTCTTCTACGACCAACTCTTCGTAGATTGCGCACGATTCACTTATCATTTCTTTAACACGCTTTAAGTGCATATCGTGATACGTGTGCCCTTTTAACCCCAGATCAGAGATAATCTCTTTTGCGTTGGAAATAAGTGCTTTCATCTTCTCTACATCATCATCTGTAGCACCAGACTTTTTGGCCTTATCTTCTATTGCAAGGTATGCGTCCACAGCCTTAGCAGCTTTAGCAACATCAGATTCGCTTGCACCGTCTTTTAAATTCTCCTTAAAGGCAGATACAGCACCTGGGCAATGCTCCATGTTCTGTAGAGTTTCGCCAGCCAATTTGATAGTCTCTTCGCGAATAAACGATTTGAAACTTTTCATTTTTTGATAACCTTGTTTGTGCCTATTTCTTTATACTTGACTTGTGGAAAATCATGTGTTGCATTTAGTAACTTATTCATGTTCACATTTGACTTCATAACAGGTATCATCATTCTAGCATTCTTATGTGCAATCCATCTGTGATGACCATCAATAACATAGTTGTCTTTTGAAACAATGATAGGTTTGAATTTTTCGCCATTTTTGATAGCGGTGATCATCCTATCTAATGCTCTTTCTACACCACCTTTATGAAAGTCTTTTTGAATAGGCTTCAAATCGTCTGGATTCATTTCACCTTGTGTCAAAGTAATTTTTCTATTTTTCAAGTATCTAATGTACGCATCATAATCTTTAGCTTCAACTTGCGGCATGTCTTCTCTAGAAACATCTAAACCAGATCCCTTTGCTGGCATCTCTACTTGGTATTCTTTGATAAACGATTTAAAACCTAGCATTGATTTGTTCCTTAGTTTAGTTCAAAATGAGGACCATCAATGAAAGGGCGACGACCCTCTGATCTTCTGGTATCTATGTAGTGCATCATAGCTTCTTCCATCGTGCCGCCCCAATCAACAATGTTAGGAACGTTCCAAGCTGCACCCCAACGAATCACAACATTATTTTCGTGAGCGGCCTGTTTGAATGCGTCTGCAATGTTATCGTATAGATTCAGTTCCCAAGAAACATCTGGACCGATGTAAGCGACAACATCAACAGCATGTGAATAGCCGTCGCTCTGTGGTAAGTGCTTAGAGTTCATAGTCGTTGACTTACCAGTACGAACATACTCTCTCTGTTGCTCAATAGTGCGTAGTCCTTGCGATACACCAAAATCAACAGTCGTGATTTCAATCGCACGATGAACAACCTTTACCAAGTCAGGATGAACGCCATGTAGTCTGTTGAGACTTCTTTTTGATAATCTAAATGTCATTTTTTACCTCATAAGTTTTTTGATTGTATCAATCGCTTTTTTGCCATCTGGGTGATGTGGATTGATGTGTACAACGTCACCATTCACAAAGTCAGAGATAGTAGCAGCTTTACCTAGCTTTGTGATAGTATCATGCAGTTTGTCCTTTGAATCAAACTTGATTTCAAAGTTGGGTTTCCCACGAAGTTCAACCCAACTCTTTTCTTTTGTATCCCACATCTTTAGAATGTCTTGACCATCGCCACGAACAAGTTGAAGTGCGATACCTTCTGAAATGTATTTCTTAAAACTTATCATCTTACACCTTAGTATGTGATTATTTTGTTTGGTGTACGGAAGTTCTTTTTGCGCATGATTGTTTTCATAACAACGTCAAACTCATTGTTTTTGCTATCGTATGTGACAGCCACTGGAATGTTCAAGTCTTTTTGAATGTCCTTGATAACAGCTTCCGCACCTGCTACACCCTTCAGAGATTTGCCCTGTTTTGCGTAAATCTTTTTGATAAAGTCAGCCAACTCTTTTAGTGTGATGCAAGGGTCATTTCTTTCATCGCCCATACGATCTGCGAAATGCTTTGTGAACTTGAAGTCAATGCCAAACTTCTCAAATAGTTTGTCAACAACTTTTTCAAATTCTTTGATTTGCTTCATACCTATAAGTTGACACTCTTTCTGTTCGTCAAGTTCTTGCTCTTCACCAGGCGTGTCTTTCTTGTAACGCTTGGTTAGCTTGTCTGTTCCTCGATCACCAGCGCCACCTTCTTCAGCAAAGCCGTACTTGCGCTTTAGTGCTGAGGAATCTCTAGGTGCTTTCTTGTTAGGACCACCAAACTTTTCAATGTACTTTTTTCTAAGTTCTTGTGCGGAAAAGTTTACACCACGCGCTCTTGAAACATCAAATGTCACGTCCATCAAGTCAACACCTTTCTTGACGTTTCTATCAATGGCCGCAAGCGCTTTGTCAAGAATAGATTCTTCATTCAACATAAAGTTGAACTCAAACTGTTCGTCAAGTGTCAGATAGTTGCTCTCTCTGACATACTCACCACCTACAGTCATTTGCCAACCAAGATCACCAAGGGCCTTAGTCATTTCTTTACTGTAGTCAATGTTTGGGTTCTTCTTTTTTAGCATTCTCACTTTGTCGTGAGCCTTACCAACAACATTATCAGGCACGTTTACAAATGTATCGCCTCTTGCGATGTGTGGTGCAAGTCTTTCATCAAGTTCAACTTCTTCTTTGCGAGACTGCCACAGGTCTTTGTCTGCGGTCGTTCTTGTCTTACCACCAGTGATGAATGAGTTCACACGAGCCATTCCCCACTGTGCTGGAGTCGTACCTGGTCTGTGACCAGTGCGCCAAGCAGCAACACCACGATCATACACTTTCTTTAGATTACCATAAGAAATGCCAGATTTGTCAGCTTTCTTCTGTAGTGCTGTCTTCGTCTTTGATTCTTCCAAATCAATGGACTCAAGGACCTCTTCAGCAACTTGATCAATCAAACCTAGTAGTTCTACATCATCATACTCTTCAGTATTGATTTTACGAATGTTTTGACGCATTTCACGAGTCTTGAATTGCTCATCTTCTGTCATTGACTTAGCCGCAGATTTGAACGCACGAAAACGACGATCTAGCTTGATACTTCCGTCCTTTTTACGTACTTCGTGAAAACGCTTTGTAGGTGGGTTATTATACGCTTCCCCATACATCTCTTTGTACTTTTTTGTGTATTTTGATTCTTTCGTCTTAGCTTCTTTGTCGCCAGGCGCTGGCTTGTAAGCGGCTGGATTATCGTCATCCATCTTCGCACCTTTTTTGAAATGTGCGTCACGCTTTTCTTTAGTGGACGCCGACAGACCAGCGTGATACTTAGCTGGCTGAGTACCCTTACGATCTTTGATGTCCTTATCCTGTGCTACGCCTTCAACGAATACTACATGAAATTCTTCATTTTTTGCACGGCGTCTTTCAACTTCTTTCTGACGAATCTTTGGTAGCATTCTTTTTGCAAGACGATTGATTAGAGACTTGCGCTTCTGTACCTTCTTATCAATCTGCATTTTTTGCATAACATCAAGATTTGCATAATCTTCACCCCTACCCTTTGCAACCTTTTGGCGCACCACATTGATAGCAGCTTTACGCGCTCTCTTCTTCAGCTTTTCCAAGTTAGCTGGCTTACTTGCCGCGATACGACGACCACGCGCAATCTTGCTCTTATGACGGCGCATTGTGATTGCTCTTTGGCGTCTTTGTTGTCTGTCTAGAACAGCTTCGTCAAGTAGACCTAGTCGCTCTAGCTCTTCAGCAAGTTTCATACCAGAACGAACCATGTCGTAGACTTCATCACCCATAGACTTGATCTTTTTTGGTAGACCAGAAATGAATGCGTCCTTTTCACCTGCTGCGGCTGCGGCTCTCATCTTAGAGGCCGACATACCTTCAACGCCTTCTGCGTCTGGGTCACGATCACCAGCAGATTGTACAACAATAGAGTTGAATGTGTAGTCTTTACCGTTGTATTTGTTGAGTAGCGTTTCAAAGTCTTGAACTCTGTCTTGACCAACAACAAGAATGACGTTATCAAACTTGTTTTCAAGTTCTTGCATGACTTGCATAATAGTCTTTGCGTTAGACTTTTTTACCATGCTACCAAATGCTTTTTGAGCAAGCATGATCTTATCATTATAAGATAGTGGATTCTTTTTAGGATCTTGTGAATGAGATAGATAGAGAAGCGGTGTAGCTTTTTCTTTTCTAGCAACATCTTTGATTTTATTAGCCAGTTTCTCATGACCGATTGTAACTGGGTTGATTCTTCCCCAACCAAATACTACAGTTTTACCTGTCTGTTCATTTAGTGTTGGGTTGATCTCAATACGGTTGTTATAAACTTTGTCTTTCATATTTTCTTTTTTACGAGTGCTGACAGTTTTCTTTTCGTTAGATTCTTCAGACATAATCATTTCCTTTTGTCGTTGTAGGTTTTCCTTGGACTTACTACAAGAGTTATTATACTCTATTTATAAAAAACGTAGATTGTATCCATTCTAAGTCTTTTGTGTTGTGTGTAACCTAAAGATTTGAGATAGACATCGCCACCCGATCTTTCTGTGATCACAACAGGTCTAAACTTTTTGATTGTCTCTTCTGCACCACGAAGTGCTTGTTCTTCGTAGCCTTCGACATCTAAGTGTAGTAAATCGCAAGATGTAGGGGAGAGATCGTCTAGTCTATACATCTTGACGTTCCCAGTTTCGTTTGCTATTTTGTGCATACCAACATTACTCTTGGGCCCACTTCTCAAACTCAGCATGTCATTTGTGTTACCAAGACCGCCGTTATACTTGTGATAACCTTCACCTTGACAATTAGCGTCTAGGCAGTAATAGTTCAGTTCATCTGGTTCAAATGTGTAGACGTTCTTGAAGTAGTTCTTATAGAAACGAGGATACATCCCACAATTACCTCCCGCCTGCACCACTGTATCAAAGTTCTTTACGTGAGACATGAAGTCTTCGTGATCTTGAATCCAATCAAACAGCGGACCGTCTCTTTCGTTGCCGAATGCTCCTCTATCGCTTGTGACCCAGAGTAGTTCATCTACTCCTTCGTATCCACATTTTCTATAAGAGGTTAGGTCTTTCATTGATCAAAATCCTTTGGGTGCACTTTAGTGTATGGGAGTCGTGTATTTTCGTCTGTTGAGAAGTTGTAGACTGCGCAACCTTCATCTTTTGCTATGTCGTGAAATCTCATGTAAATGTTTTTTAGATAGTCTGGATCATTTTTACCATGGACCTTCACCATTCTGTCTGGATCAGGAATGCCATTAGATTTGATATCATGACCGACGCCATAGATGTGTGTTTTACCATTCTTATCTGGCGTGTAGTTCATGTCCGCCCCAAGAAATCCGATCACATCAGGGTTTAGTTCTGATAGTGACCAATAACCAGCGGTCAATGTAATAGAGAAACCACATTCTTTCTGACCACCATATTTCAATATCTGTCTAGAATATCTCTCAACAACTTTTTGGTGTGTTGATAAAGCCTTTGGTCTCATTCCTTTGTAATCTGGTGGGTGTACCCAATGACTCCAATCATTAGTGATCTGCCAGCCATTATTGACTGCAACAACCGTCCAACCGTTTTCTTTGTATGAATAGTCATGATACTGTTTTGCGCTCATGCCACTTGCAAGTATTAATACTTTATTCATATTATTTCTTCCTAAAATATAGTCCGTTCTTTCTCACAAATTCTCTTTTCATTGTCGAGGAAGATTTGACTTCATTTGTTATCGTTTCATCATGCACTAATCCATGGTCTGCAAAAACTTTAATCCAATACTCGGCAGATTTCAGGTTAACGTGATGATTACCACCTTTGCCAGGAGGAGCAAATGTGACGAACACATGTTTACCTTGAGCAAAGGTCTTCATATAATTTTCTTGATATTCTTCTTTAACGTGTTCTAAGAATTCTGTAGACCAGATCAAGTCTACTTCTCTTTCAAAGGTGTTTACTGTGTAGTCGCATTCGTGAATCGTAATGTCTGTATTTTCAGCAACAACTCTTGGATCACCATCGACACCTTCAGCATCAATTCCCAACGAAAGCGCAACTCTCACTTGACCACCAGGTCCACATCCAACATCAAGCATCGTTTCAATTGCGAACTTATCTTTAAGATATCTAAGTGCGCCTTCATCTGTGTGTGTGATCCAGTTATGTCCACCCAGATAGCCTTTATATAATGTAGGATCACCAATAGCCATATTATACTCCTTAAAAATAAAAAGCGGGACCGAAGTCCCGCTGTTGTAATAGACTTCAAGTCTATTTATTATACCCAATCTTTTAGATTCTCATTTGCTTCTTCTCTGAGTTTCTTCGGATCGTATCCCATTCTTCTCAGTTCGTTGTTAGCTCTAGCTTCGCCAACCATAAAAACCCATTGAATAAACTTATCTAGCATCGTAATACACTTCCATAGCAATAGATTGGATCATTCCACGATTGATACCAATATCTCTTAGTTCGGCGTCTGTTAGTCTGTTTAGTTCACGAATTGTAGATTTGTATGCTTTGCGTCTTTCAAAGTATTTCTTCACTGTGTTGAAAAACTCAAAAGAGTGTGCGTTGGAAATCGTGTCTATTAGTTGGCTCATCTTTTACTCCTGTGTGATAAGTGTTGTCGTCTGGACTATTTATCTCGCAGGTGCAGAAAAATGCTATGCGTCTTTGGTAATGTCGCTATTCGGTTATGCTATAGCTGAATTTGAGCAACCGAAAGAAGAACAGATGCTACCGCAGGACCCACTGTTGGGGTTGCATTCGCATCAAGTGTGATACTAGAAGCATCGGTTGCCCAGATTATTTCCACATATTCATTTACATCTAATGATATTTGTATAGACGTGTTAAATGTGAGCGTGTCATTATTTACGATTGTGCTTCTTCTTGACGAATATGGCACATCAACTCCATTCTTACGATACCACGCATAAACAATACCTTTGTTTGAACTTGCACTCACTTGTAGAGAAACATCAAACTGGTAGAACCCAGACTGATTTACAACCAGACGACTTGTCGGATCTCCTATAGTAACACCATTTGAAATCTCTGTGTCATCAAATAGAATAGGGTAACCAGTATTAACTGTATTAGCCGTTTGATTCGTAGTTCTTGCGAATCTTCCATAAGATTGTTGCAATTCAATTGTAGGTCGAACAAAGATTTCACCGTCAGTGTCTGAATTGTTTAGAACGGCCGCAACTGGAATAACATTGTTTGGGGCTGTAGGTTTAACATTGGTAAACTTACCAGGGTCTGTTGTACTTGCATACAGAATGTCACCGACATTGAAATCAGACATGTCTAGACCACGTACTTTACCCCATACTGTAGCAAGTCCATCAGCTCCATCTGGAATGCTTTCAGTTGTAACACCTAAGACATAGAGACTTGGCTGAGATCCATCAGCCAAATATGGACCTATAAGAAGTCTTGAGGTTCCATCTTCTTCTGCTCCGACGAATCCTACAACCGTACCGTTAGGTATAGTCTCACCAGTTCTGTTACGACTGTATCCATAAATCTCTTGACCGATTTGTTGAACCACGTCATTCGGATGATAAAGATTTAGTGTTTGATCATCTACGCTCCAGCACAGTGTACCAGGAGTGTGTGCATGTTCTGACGGGTCATGTGTAATATCAAACTGAACATTATCAATTGGACCTATTTCATTCGTGAACTGAACTTTTCCTGTGGATGCGTCATACTCTAATACCCAATTATCATTTGCGGTTTGATTGGCAACATCGTCAAGACGAAGAAATTTGACTTCGCCACCGCCACCAATAGATGCAAGTTGTGTTTGTATTCTACTGATGAAAAGTTTATAATGATCTTCCAAATCTTTACGAGTCAAAAAATCTTGATTTAGCGGAACGAGTGGATCTTGTTGCTCATTTACAGTCTTCTTTCGTGAAAACATTTCTGCATATTTTTGCACAGTATCTGTTGTGTTAGACTCAACATCAATTTTTTCTGTAATGGCTTTTTGAGTTGGGTTTGCTTCTTTGAACTGTTCCGAAACTAAAGCCGCAAATTCACCTAATAAATCCTTACTGCCCCTTTTCATCTCTGCCATCCTTTTACTATATCTGACGAAAAGTTGGCATAACTAAATTGCAATCTATCTACCAACTTTACTGCATTTTTACCTGTATGATCAATCGCTACAAAGCCTTCTTGACCCGTGACTTGATACCCATTTGGAGTCAGTAGAAGTGTGTTGATTGATTTTGCTTTATCTAATTTATTGACAATGTGGAGTTTAGCGTCTACCAAAAGATCGTAGAGATTGAACAGCTTTACAATTTCACTTTTTTTCACTTCATTGAAAAATGATAGTATATCATCTCTTTTTTGTCTTTGTGCAATTTTACCCTTTTCGGACTTACGCTTTTCTTCTTCTTTGCTGTAGTAGTCATTTATATATGCGATAAGATCATCGACAAATTTCTTTGTGTCACCAATTCTTTGACCTTCGCGAACTTTCGAGTTTACGAATGTTTTTACGCGAATAAGTCTTTCTGGGTTTTGCGAAATGCCATCTACAACTTTTCTGTCGAGACTTTGAAAAATTTTACCAGCTTTACTCAGAATTTGTGTGACTTCAGCGGTTTCTTTATCTGTGAATGTTGCTTGGCCAGACACATCTTCGTATGTAGCATCTACCGACCAGACCTCTTTTGTCTTACCAAGTCTTGTCGCAATCTCCTTACCAAAACTTGCTCGCATTGTTTCAAAAGACTCTCCTCGGTATGTTGTGTGCCACACCACACCGATTTCGGATCGTAAGATTTGTGCAGCAAGATCGCTTTTCTTTGGTATAGAGTAAACAATCGTATTAGGATGGAAAGTAATATGCGGTTCACCATCAATCTCCACCGTCTTAATATCATCTTTTGAATATAGAAAATCACCTTGAATCACTCCTTCAATACCAAGTGCTGGCAAGTACTTTAGCGCCAGCTTCATCTTTTTGTTCAAGTCACCTTGAGTGTCAGCGTCAATGTCAGCATCAGTTTTATACACTTTTGGATTCTTGTTGAAGATGCCTTTCTTGGCGACAAAGAATTGACCATCTTCTGGGTCAATGCCAGCAAACACAGCAGGCGCACCGTCAAATTTGACTGTCACATTCATAGGAGTCTTAGTTTTACCTGAAAGCGTATCGCGAAGCGCACGGATGAAGTTTATCGCTTCTCTAGCACCCTCTACACCATTATTTAGAATGGCGTCTTCCAAGTGCTCCATATGAGTATTCTTACTCTCTTTCAAGTATTGCTTAAATCTTAGCACTTTTGGTATCCCTCTCAGTATTTCAATTCGTAGTTCAACCAGCCTTGTTTACTAGTTAAATCGTCTACTGAACTTTTACTTCCTATTATTTTTAGATTGGCTTCACCACTATTTATAAACTTAAACTTCAAATCACCCTTCACCCAAAGACGACTATTGATATTAGTTTGCCAATAATCTTTACCAGCTAGAATTGCTTTCATCTGGTTTATACTTTTTACGTCAGAGTTTAATTTGGAAGCTATCACTCTATTAAAAAAACTGCTTACAGATTCTGGTGATTTAGTTAAAATTAAATCTTCATTTATATCTGGGTATTTATTTCTCTGTAAGTGTTCAACCTTTCTTGTCATAATAAGTTCAACTTCATCTGTCATTCTACCAGTCTTGATATCATTGAAAAGTTTATTGATATTTCTTATTTCACTATTCTTAATGTTTAGAATTTCTTGGATACCAAAGCTATAAACGAAGTCCCTAGATTTATTATAACTTATATTATTCTTTACAGCATGATTGCACATTCTTTTAAAATATGAGTTTGTCAGCGTGTTTCTATTATTAATACCCTTTTCAAATAAATTTGTAAAAAGTGATGCTTTCGCCCCAGCACCATATTTAGAACTTATAGCATAGTAGCTACCGTCACGCATCTCAACAAAACTATCTACACCAGAAAATGCTGGGTCTGTTGGCATATGAAATGCTTTTGGTGTACCTGAGAAAGGATTGTTTACGAAAAATTTGTTTGTCTTTCCAGATAGTAGAGTCCACCCAACTAGCAGTTCTCCAGCGTAAACACCTAGCTTGTTGACTACAGGAAGCGGTGTATCTGGTGACCAATTCATCTTATGATTGGAAAAAAAGTCTTTAAATATTTCTGCGTAGGGATCGCCTAAAAGTCTACTATTTTGACAACCTGAAATTATAGAATCTCTTAGAGTATTTGGATTTTTAAATGTCACCACATCCACTCTTTGTCCATTAAAATCGAATTTACCAGGAATGCCTAAAGATGAAAAATCTCTAGCGTCTAAAGATGAAATGTTCCCAGTGGACTTATTCACTTGCGGTTTAGCTAAAATTACAAATCCACCAGGTAATTCTGTTGCACCAACACTACTTCTCCACCCTGCACCATTCTTTTTTGATGTGTATTTACCACCTTTAAAAACAGAAGAAAGCATTTTTAAAGTTTCAACTCTTTCGGTAGAATCCATATAGACGATAAGTCTTTTGGTCGTATCTCTTTTTATTGATGCGAATCCCAACTTTTTTATAGTTTTTTCTATGTCTGAGATGTTCATTTTTCACTCCAATAACATTTGTAGTTATTTATACGAAAAAGAGACGCCGAAGCGTCTCTTTCATCTAAGCACTTTTTTGATACACCTCTTTCACAAATGAGTATGGAGCACCGCTCAGTCTTTGAGCCACGTATAGCATATGGTCTTGTTCATAATGCTCCATTGCGTACTCAAGAATCTTAGCTTCCTCAATAGCCTCTTGTATAAGCATCTGAAGTGTTTTATTCTCCACGACAAGTACCTCGAATTTGATCCAATGCACCCTCTACTTGTTTTGGGTACTCTCCAATATAAGTGCCAGCCCTAAGCATGTCAAGAGTGATGTGATCTTTATGTCTATGCTCTATCTCGTCCCACCTTTCAATCATCCTTCTAGCTAATCTGTCAAACACAGCATCAGAGAAGATTGGGTCGTCTTGTTCATAATAAGCATAAGAGGCCATGATATACCATGGTACTGTCATGTTTATCTTGTCATTCACAACATCATAATAATACTTTTCAATCTGATCTGTTCTGTTCATTTTTCTAGTCATACCCATAGTCATGTTGCTCTCCTGTCGCACAATACATGTTTATCACAACTTTTTTTGGTTGTCAAGCGATTTATAGAACTTTTTTTGTATAAATAGCCATGGGTGCGTGTAAGTACGATAACAGCGTAAGAGGCAAGTGGTTTGATAAAAAACACACCATCAGGAATAGCAGACGAAGCATTTTACATGCCAGTGGGGTTCTGGTCTGCTACACGCTCTGAAACTTATTAAAAAGGCGATTCTTTTGAGTCGCCTTTTTTGTTTGTTTCCGCAAAAAATGTTGGTGTGAACCCATTGAACCCAGATCCCAGATTTAGCGATCTACACACACTTCTAGCAGTTTGCGAACTCTCTGTTCTGTACACAACCAACCCAGTGTCTTTTTCTACAACGTCAAAATCTTCGTTATTTGATTTTACACTATACGACATTATTTGAACCCATCAAAGCTACGCTTCCCTTTTTCTTTTTTGTTGAAACTTAGAACATCTACCGAGTCACCGAAGTCTTTTCGTTCTTTAGTCAATCTTTCACCAACGTCACCACGATCCATCATAGGCGTGTCGTCCATTAGGTCTTGTGCGTCTTCCTCAGCATCATAAAGACGCATCTTAGAACGATCAATACCGACAACAAACCTCTTCAAAAAGTTAGTGTCACCCCAACGATTTTTCAGTTGTTTGACCATGAGTTGACCCAGACTTTCAAGTTCTTCAGTTGAGATCAGACCAAACATAAAGTCAGCAGTCGCAGGTAGACCGAAAGATTCTGAAGTATCTTCTAGACCGAGATCGGAACTACCATACCCAGAACGTGTTGTCTGTGTAGCACTCATGATTGGAATGTTGAACTCTACAGCAAGACCACGAAGTTCTTCAGCAATCGCCTTGATCAACGTATAAGAGTTTACGTTAGCACCATACTTCATGCGTGAACTCATACAAATGTTCAGATAGTCAATGTAAACGACATCTGGTGTAAAGTTCTTCTTCAACTTCAGTTCATTCAAAAGATGGCGAAAATGCGCTGACCCAGCGGATGCTGTTGGATACTCTTTTACGATCAACTTACCAGTCGTCTTAGATTTTACACGACCAATGCGCGTTTCGTATGTCGCTTTAGGCACCTCTTTCAGTTCATCAATCGTCAAGTCAAGTAGGTTTGCGTCAATCCTTTCAGCGATTCTCTCTTCAGCCATCTCCATTGTGATGTACAGAACATTCAAGCCAGAAGTCAGATTAGCAGCCGCACAGTGTGTCATGAAAAGAGTTTTGCCGACACCAGTATTATGACTGCTTACCCCGTTTGTATAGTATCTATGATTTTCGTGATCAACATTTATGTCTACAATAGGTACTTTATCACCTGTTTTTCTGACATTAGCAGCCTTCCATCCATTTTCAGTAAGAACTACACAGGCATCCAAATCCTTAGCTAACTCCCAACCTTTAGTAGTTTGAAATAGATGATTTTCGTTACAAATGACTTCGGTGCCATCCATAGTAGTCAAGACGTATTCATCCCATTCGCCTTTGTCCACGTAAAAGTTTACTGGAACAAAGCCATCTGGAGAGTCAACTTCAACTTCATAACCATTATCAAGAAGCATCTTTACGTCAGAGATAGGCACCTCCTTTTCATCCAACCTCTCTACGCGAATCCTTACTTTAGTGCTTGGGTGAACGCACCCAGCAAGAGCAATAGACAAAGACTTTCTGGACAGACCACCTTTGGTGATTTGATTGAACAGGTCCAGATCAAACGAAATCCTATCTTCTTTGGCATGATAAAAGTCGTAACGCTCTTCATAGTTATCAAGATAATCGTGACCAACATTGTTATCAAAAGACACACCCAATGCGTCTGAAAGCATTTTAGGAATAGAGCCTTTATCAAGACTTTTGTGTTGGCCGTCTAGAACAAGAATAGATTCGCGCACAGCATTGTAAATAGCTTTGTCCTGACAAAACTTTTCAGTTTTATCAACGATCCAATCTAGGTCTGTCTTATCTTCATAGTTGAGATTTGAGATTGTGTTAGATACTTCTTTATACTGTTCTTCGTTTAGATTGTCCTTTTCATCTATAGCAATGCGCAGGGCCTCCTTAGTAGGAAGCCCGTTGTATTTTTCAATGTAGTTTAGGATTTCTTTGAATAATATCTTTTGTGAGTTGTTGTCAAAGTATTCGTCCTTTAGAAATGGTGTAACTTTTCTGGCGTATTCTTCGTTGTATACTAATCCAGATAAGATTGTACTTTCAATCAATCTTCATCTCCTGTTTCTACTTCTTCTTTAGGCGCATCTTCTTCAATAAGAGAACCTGAAGCTACAGTATACTTTGATTTGATGTAGTTGGCAAGGGAAGTTTTTTCCATCATCATAGTCCAGAACTCACCGTTGTTAATGATTTCTTTAGCGCGTTTCAACGAATCGGTTAGCACTTCACCAGTTTCTGGATTGATAGCTTCATACCAACCAACCTTTGGTTTACGAATAAACCCACCTTGTTCTGCCACATCAAGCAGACCAGACCACTTAGAGATACCGCCTTCGTAAGTCACCGTGATTGGGATCTTAGACTTTTCACGCACACGTCGTGACTTTTCAATGTTGATAACAAAGTGATAACCTGAAACTTCTTTACCATCTTTTTCTTGCTGTCTACCAATAATCCAAATCGCATCAGCAGAGTAGTAAGAGCCTGTACCACCAGATACAATGTCTTTCGGAAACAGGCCGATTTCTTTATAAGTGTGATTCACCACAATCATAGGTAAGTCTTTTAGATTTAGATGAGGCGTGACAATGCGAAACAGTGATTTTAGTTGTTTCGCACGAGTCATGTCAGCAACGCTTTTGCCATCAATCGCATCCTGAGCCTCTTTCTGTGAAGCTAGGTTACCAATAGAATCAATGATGATACATACTTTATCACCCTTATCAATCTCTTTTAGTTGAGACGCAATGTCATGCTTTAGCTGTTCAACATCTGTGATTGGAGTGTGTATGACACGATCCATGTCAATACCAAAACTCTCAAAATAAGATTGAGGTGTACCAAACTCAGAGTCGTAGAAAATGATAACACCATCGGGATACTTCTTTTGATAAGACGCAGCCATAAGCAACGCAAATGCCGACTTGAAGTGTTTGGACGGACCTGCCAGCATAAGAAGACCTGGGATCAGACCGCCGTCAAGACGACCAGATAGTGCAACGTTTACCATTGGGACAGGTGTAGGGCACATCTCCTTTTTACCATAGACCTTAGACTCCATGATAGGAGCAGTTGCTTTGATTGTGCTATTTTTGATAAGTTTATCCATCAATGACATTATTGAGTGTCTCCATTTACTATGTCAGAAAGTTTTGTTTCAAATGCGTCGATCTTAGCTTCTCTGTTCGGCCAATAGATGTAATCTTTCTCAGGGTTGGCACGTAGATTATTCAACAGAGGTATTACGGTATTGTATAACGTTGTGAGCCTCGTGTCAAGGTCTTTTACTCTCCCCTCAAGAGAGGTTACTTCTACCTGAGACTCTTGAACTGTAGCAAGTTCTTCCTCAGTGACGGTGGTAAATCCGAAATCAAAGATGTCATCGTTCATGCGAAAAATCCTTCTAGCGTGTTTATCTTTTCTGTTTCCCAACCAACAGCATTAGTAACGAGTTTCAGTGGCTCTTTGAATGCTTTGTTGAACTGTGTTTCGTAGTCTACATACTCATCAAGCTTCATTTCTTTGGGTAAATACTGAGAAAATGCGATCACATTTTCTTGTATCGTGTTAGGTGTAGTCAGATAGCAGAACTTCACCTTACTACCATTCTTGATCTTTTCCATGTGCTTATCTAACCCAACTTTCTTCATTTCATTGTTGAACAGAATAGCACCTCTGACGTGAATAGGTGTACCTTTCTTATACAGAGTTGTTTTGTCGCTCCACTTGCCCATTTCAGATACGCCGCGCGGGAACGCAACATCTTCAGCAGGAAGTGTCTTGAACTCTTTATAGAAGTCTGCCACGAACTTATGTAAATCAGTCTCTTCATCCCTCAAAATGATTTCATACGCTTTCTTGAACTTGTCGCGAACAATCTGAGGCGTAGACGACTTGACCGCTTCTAGGCCCATCATCTTGATTTTTGGTTGTGCGTACTGAACACCTTCGTTGTTGATCACGTTTAGAATGTAACGCTTCTTAGCTACCCATACACCACGATCTGCGATAACCTCGCGAGCCATGACCATGCGATTTTCATAAGCACCCATCTTTTCAAACAGTTCATCGTATGCTTTAGCAAGAATAGGAACAAACTTCTCTTCACAAGCCTTATCAAGAAACTTATCTGGGCTTTCTGGATTCACAGCTTTGACCAAATGACTCATATCAACATAGATAGAATCTGTGTCAATAGCAATCACATAATCTTTGTTGTCAGTCTTCAGAAATGCGTTCATTGCTTTGTTCATCACTTTCTCAGCCCAGCGAATAGATAGCTGCCCTGACAACGTAATACCTTCAGCAATGGCTAAGTCAAAGTAACGAAAGTATTGATTGCCTAACGCACCATAAAGACTGTTGAGTAGAATTTTTACAGCCTGTTGTGTATTTGCGAGACGATTAGCTTCTCTTTTGAGTTCTGGGCTAGGCGTCTTTTCATTCTGCTGTTGAACTTCAAGCATCCTATCTTTAGTCGCTCTGCGTTCATCGTATAGACCGACAATGATTTCTGGCAGAACACCCATTCTGCGTTTAAATATTGCGCCGTTTGCAGCTATAGTCAATCCTAGCACCTTTGCTGCCTCGAAGACCTTTGGATCAACATCATCAGATAATATTTTGTCTACGGTTACACCGATAACTTTACCTTGATGCGTATTTTCTAGTAAATATTGCGCTGCTTCTTTTCTATTCATCTAGTCTTTCCCTATAAAATTCATTCATAATATATCCTACGCTGTATCCAGTGGCTTCAGCGGCAGCATACTTAGATTCATATTCGTTACCTTTAAAAGTTATCGCCATGAGTTTATGATTCTGTGAGCACTTAGTGCTACAGAATTTTTTAATACTAGATTTTACCACACCAAATTCAGATTTGCAAGCTTTACATTTTCTGACCTCATTCATTTTATCAAATACAGATTTTCGAGTTTCGTCTACCATCTCTTTTGTTTTAAATATACCAAACTCGGACAACCTCTTCTTAATAAGGACCTCAGATACTCCATAATGATTTGCTATATCTTTTCTGGTCATTAGGTTATCAATATACATTCTATAAAGTTCGTCTTTATTATTCACTTTTCGTTTTGACGCACAAAGCTCTCTATGCTTCTTTCTTCTTGCGTCGTTCCAAGGCTTAGGCGTTCCCTTTGCGGATCCACCTTTACTGTCAGATATATTAAAGAGCGAGCCTCCGTCCACAAACCGCCTTCCATTTGCCATTATGATTTCATGCTCAATTTCATATGCTTCGGATTCAGTTAAGTTATCATGTAGTCTCTTTACTATAGGTCTCATACCTCTATCCATGATACTTTTTATTTTATAGTAGAAGAAGGGATTAACACTGGTCGAAGGATCTCTCCAATTACTATGCTTTAAGTGACTAACATCTCTATAACCACTACCCTTACCTACATAAAAAAGATCGTCCGTTTCAGGATCAAAGTATCCATACACATAAAAACTCATATTGACTCCCCCCGAAGATTATCACTGTATCCCAATCTTATTTATACATATAACATTCTCGGAGAGTGATGCGCATCTAACTATTTGCAATATCTCTTAGATACTTTTCATCAACCAGATTTTCTGGGCTCATTCCGTATTGAACAATCAAATTTGGATATAGCGAATTCAGATCGAAAGATGTAACCCAGTCAGTGCGTCCAACACGAGGGTCTTTCACATAGCCACCTGGATAAGACTCCTTCTCCTTTCTCACGTTAGGTGGAACAACCACTTTTCTGAGGTTCAAATAGCGATAAATAATACTGTCCCAGATAGCAGTTGTACCAAACACGTCTGGATAGTTTACTGCACCCTTGTAAGCAATCACAAGCGCTAGTTCCATCAGGCCCATTTGATTGTCAATCTTGTCCACAAGTTGAACATCGCGTATGTTGTAGGTAACAAACTTCTGATGATCAGCTTTGTAGAGACTATGCAGTGAACCATGCTCTTCGTATGACAACTTCTTTTCACCTAACACAACGTGCGAGATGTGATCAAGTGAATACGACTCTTGTGGACCAAGAGAATATCCAAATTTCTGAATGAGATCGTAGTAGTCCATTTGTGCAATGCCGTAGATTTCGTAAGCATCCATAGACTTACCCTTGATACCAATCTGACGATACTTGTTGATACCCCAAGGAGATAATGCTTTAGCTGTCTTTTCGCCACAGACTTTTGTGATACGATTGACCATGTACGGAATGTCAAATAGACGAATGTTCCAACCCGTGATTATGTCGGGATAGTTGTTTTCCCAGAACACAACAAACTTTTGCAAGAGTTCTCCTTCAGTGTCACATTTGCGATACTGAATCAGTGCACCATCAAGGTCAAGTTCACATTTGGCGTGATCATAATCACCAAGCCCCCAAACATGATAGACGTTTGACTTACTGTCTTTGTATGCGATTGAAATGATAGGCTGATCAGCATCTTGCGGATGAGGGAAGCCATCGTCTGACGCAACTTCAATGTCAATGTTACCAATGCGAATCATGTTGAGATTGTATTCAATCTCTTCTGGGTATGCAGTAGCCAAAAACTGGGCAACGTAGTTGTTATTGCCATAGACTTTGAAGTTAGAGACATCTTCATACTTTTTGAAGAAGTCTGTCGCTTCTGACATACTCTCAAGTTCAAGTGGGGATACAGGTGTCCCGTCTAGACCTGTCCATTCTGTGTCATTTTTTGTAGGAAGATAGTACGTGGGCTTGAATGCCGCACGTTTGTGTATTCTGTTACCTTTTGAGTCGTAGCCTCTGAAAAGGATTTTGTTGCCGTAGCGGTGTGCTGATGTGTAGAAACTCATAATACCTCATGGTTTAGATTGTACAGATCAATCTATCATCTTTTAGATCACGTGTCAAGCATTTTTATAAAATGATAGACAAGCGCTTCGGCGCTTGTCCTATGTTAGTTCGTCAGCCATTTCATGATTTCTATCACGGTGGTCAGCTTCGTCCTCTCTCACTACAATCACCACATCCCGCAGTGTAGCGTCTTCATCTAACTTCCAGTAGTCAATGGCAACTTGTGGTGCTGGAACGTTCTCTATCTTACCATTATCAATCTCTGCTAGAAATTCAGTGTAAGAACGCACAGCCTCTTCTTCAAAGTATCCAATAATGCGATGGGCTGTCTTAGGGAAGAAAAAATAAACAATTGCATAGAAAGTCACAAAGATAGCTTGTGCAAGCAAAATGATTAGACGTTCAAGTATGTTTGGTTTTGCGAGTTCAACAAACGTCATTAGGTGCATACGTTCATTGTCAGCCTCATCAAGTAGTTCTTTGATCCATCCCCTATCGTCTTCCATTCTACGAAGTGATTTCAAATGTAGCCCCGCACCAGCGACCATTCCTGGAACAGCAGCCACTGTTTCCAATACAACGGCTCTATGTCCGTATCTTTTTTTGAAAAACGTATCTGCAATGAAGCGAAGTGCTTTTGTGAAGCCCAATGCAATTTTATCTGAAAGGTCTTTAGGTTTATGATGAACTTCCGACATTCTTTAAACCATTTTCTCCATTGATAAATTTTAATTCGTATTCATTATAAGGCCACATTATTTGTCACCCTTTGTAGAGACAAAAGAGTACATTTCTTTTGCTTTGTTCATCAAATCTTCCATAGAATACATCTTATGTGCTTCTTGAACTTCTTCTAATGTTTTTTTACCTTCGCGATGCATGTCAGTCGCAAAGCGAATGTTCATTTCGTATTGTTGATCCATGTATTCTTTTGCGAGTTGAAGCATTTCTGCACGAAGTTCAAATGGGTTTTTGTTAGACATAACTTGTCTCCTGTGTTGTGTATGTGTTTTGTTGGGGGCCGAAGCCCCCGTTTAGTTATTCAGATAGCAATTGCTTGTTGCTATTGCTAATCGGAATCTTCTTAGGTTTCTTTTCTTCTGGGATTACATTTTGAAGGCGTATTGTCAACATACCCATATGCAAGGATACACTTTGAACCTTTACTGTATCGGCTAGTGTAAACTTGCGTTCAAAACTTCTAGCTGCAATTCCCTTGTGTAAGTAGTTTACATCCCTATCCGTATCTCCTACATCTGCACGAATGGTAAGAACACCATCATGCACTTCAATGTCAAAGTCCTCTTCATCGAACCCTGCAACAGCCAGTTCAATGAGATACGTGTCATCACCTGCTTTGATTAGATTGTAAGGTGGATAATTAGATGTGTTTTTGTGGCCGTGATGAAGTTTATTCAGTACGGTATCAAATCCAATGAAAAATGGATCGTTTAGCATTTCAGCATTAAATCTACGTGTTGTAGCATTCATTTTAGTTCTCCTTTTATAAGCAAGAAAGTTTGTTTATTGTGTAGACCCTAAAAGGCGTCCACACTCTTTTTATACACCAGTGCTTCCAAAACCACCCTTTCGTGAAGTTTTTTCCTCTGGTTCCATTTCAGCTTCTACGATTTCGTATTGCTGAGCATGTACGACTTCACCTTGTGCGATACGATCACCGTCGCGTATGGTGAACGTCTCAGTGCTAATGTTGTGAAGCATAACATAAGTCTGTTGAACATAGTCAGCATCAACAATACCTTCACAGTTTGCGATCACAACACCATTTTTCAAAGATAGACCTGATCGTGGATGAATACGAAGGGACTCACATTCACGTAAGTCAAAGATAAGGCCAGTCGGAACTAACATGCGCTCACCAGAAGCAAGATAAGCACAACCATCAATGATTTGACGATTTTCCTTGACATTGGTTTTTGTGTAGACTTTAACCTCGTCTCCACTACGTAAAGACGCGCTCAGATCAAAACATGCGGCCCACTCACTACCGTACTTAGGTAGATGTGCTTCGGGCCACAACTTCCACACATTCAATGTCGGCGTGTTCGTAATGTAGCCACCAATATCATCAACAGAAATAGTAAATACTTCATCATAATCATAATCAGTCATAGTGTAAATCGTCTCCTAGCGTTTTTTTCCAATGTTGTATTTTGTCACGAGTTCCCAGTTGTCTTTTTCTTTGAACGGTAAGATTTTGATTTGCGACATTGGCGCTACTGGGTCTTCAGTTTTTTCTGGGTCCACGATTGTCAGCAGATCCCATTCTTCAAGTAGATTTGCGATTGTGTTTCGTCTAGCCTTATCTTCATCACTGAAGTTATCAATCTTACCGTCTAGCATAAACAGTTCCTTGAAATGAATCAATGCGTATCTACCCTGCTTATGCAGAATGTGACAAGATTGGTACAATTTTCTGTCTTTGCGAGACGCAATACCGATTCTAGTTAGCGTTTCTTTGACTTTCAAAAAACTTTCGCTGTTAGGTAGCTCAATTTCAACACCAACCCCTTGGAAAATATCATTCACATTCCTTTTATTTTCGCTTTCCATTTTTAATAAACCTTCTTCTTTTTAAATTTTCTTCCCACGTTATCATTTGAAGGTTTTCAATACTCGCACAAAACTCCACAGAAAACCCTTTATCAAAGCATTCTCTAACAGATTTTATATGATCTACTTGATATCCACCACTCACACCACATAGTGTTCTAGGGTATCTTTCAGGGTTAATAATATCAATGTGTTCAACATACTTTTTTTCAGTTAGATTCCTCACTTTACGACAGTATTTATCATATTCGGATTTTCTATAGTCTCTTTTTATATCATAAATGCGTAATAATCTAGCTACATTTGATTTACTGCACCCAATCTTTTCACATATTTCCGCATTCGTAAAACCATCGTCTACATATTTTTTCAACGTATCGTGAGAAACGGCGTCTATAACCTTTCTGTTATTCCCACCGCCCTGTTTATTTTTAGGTATATCTAGAACGTCAAACCATTTTCCAACTCTCGTTTTTGTGGTTTTATAATGGTTAGCGATTTCCTGCAATGTCATCGTTTCGTATAAAGCAAACAAATCTTTTTAGGTGGTGTTTGATTTCTTTTTATTTTCATAAAATACCCAAATGTTCTTTGAAGTATTTATGCACATCATCATTTCAAGGTACTATTTCCCACCCGTTTCTAGTTCTTTTTTTATCATTTCAATTTGTTCACTAGACAACAAAGACAGGTATTCCTGCCCTCTGGTGGTATTGCAATCATAATACACACATACAGCATTCAAGTCTTCGTTACTAGCATCTTGTACCCATTTCGCAAATCGCTTTTTAGGTCTAATGCTATTTAACAAAAACGTGTATTGCGCACGGTTATTTAGATGATAGTTCTGATTCATCAAGTTTGCATGTAAAATCGTATCTGGAAAGTAAGATAGTGCTTTATTGACTATGTAAGGCACATAAGCCTTTTCAGCAAGAGCATCATTTTCTGTGCCTTGCATCATGTTATTTTTAGTCTTTGAAATGGAGTTTACATAGTCAAATGGTTTCATCCGCGTCTCCAATCAAGTTCTGTTGAGTTTCCATCTCATCAACACATTTAGGGCAAGCGTATGCTATACCTATACCCTCACCCCCATCTTCATCTGTGTAAGTGTATCTGATTTCAGCATAGTTTTCTCCCGCTACTATATTGCCTTCACATAATACACACGCTTTATTTTTCTTGAATAGATTCACTTCCAATCTACCTCGGCCATAAGAGTGGCTAATGCAGCAACACGATTGATTTCAGAGTTAGCTACGAAGGCCTCTTTGTATTGATACTCGGCAAGAATGATGATTGCATCCGCAATGTTCTGTGTAGTCTTGAGTTTGACTGGTAAAATGTCATACAATGTGTGATACATAATAGCAGAATCAACGTCAGAGTTTTGTGCAACCCATTTACGAACTTCTGTGAAGTTGCGAGCTTTCATAAGACTGATAAGTTGATCAAAGTTGTCACTTGAATGATTTACAAGAACGCCAGCGTCAATCTTACCTGTGGCAGAATACCTCTGAAGTTCATTCAGAACACGCCGCCAATCTGGAAAATATGTCTGTACCATTTCAGCAACAGCTTTTTGGTCAAACTGCACGTTCTCTTGTTCAAGAATAGAACACACACGTTTGAAAAACTGCGCGGCCATCTTAGGTTTGTCTTTATTTTTGAGGTTGAAGTCAATGACACTACAACGAGATTGCAGCGGATCAATGATACGGTTCTTGAAGTTACATGTGAGAATAAACCCACAGTTCTTGGAAAACTCTTCCATAAAGTTACGAAGTGCGGGCTGAACAGAATCTGCGTTCAAGTAATCAGCTTCATCAAGGATGATGTACTTTCGCCCACCAGAAAACGATACTGTAGACGCAAAGTTCTGAATCTTCACTCGCAATGTTTCAATGAGACGGCCTTCGTTAGAGCCGTTGATAGTGATGTAGTCTGCACCAATCTCATCTAGCATGGCCTTAGCGATAGTAGTTTTACCTACACCTGCGCGACCAGACAGAATCAAGTTTGGAACATTTTTATTATCAACAAACTCTTGGAACGTGTCTTTCAGTTCTTTCGGAAGGATAGTTTCTTGTACTGTTTTTGGGCGATACTTCTGACACCAAATAAACTCTTCTAGCATGAGGACCTCATAATCATAATGTATTGAAAGTTCAGTATAGATGAAAAGAGGGGTCTTGTAAACCCCTCTTATCTTTTTTTATTCTTCTGTTTGCTCTTCTTCAGGTTCTTGAGAGGCTTTCACATACTGATAGAAGTTTGCGAATCTTTGTCGGATTGTACCTACTGCCAGCATTTCTTCTCCGCGAATCGCGCCACGTTCAACAGAAACGTCAATAATCTTGATGACAGCCTCAACGTCATTTAGATTGATGGAAGGCGCTTCTTGTGGTTGTGCGTTAGTCTCAGTCATTTTTTCTCCTTAGTTAGATGTTACTGCGATCCAGTATTGGACCTTATCTGATTTGAAATGGGCCATGCCACTAGTGGATAGCGACACATCATAGTCACCTGGCAAAAGACGAAGATTGTCACGCTGAACAATCAATTCAAAATCTTGGCAGTCTACTCCTTCTTGAATCTTCACTTTATGTGAATCGGAAGTCGGTGTTTTTGAATCTGTAGCAGATACCCGGATAACGCCATTTTCAGCCTTGAAAGAGATTTCGGGTAGATTCAGAATGTTAGCTGCCTTAGTCACTTCGTCAAGTACACGAGACGACACAAACACTGTGGCTTCAACATTTGGGATCTTGATCTCTTTATCTGGAGGAGTTACAATCATGTTCTCAGCGGTGTAGGTATAGCTTGTCTCTCCACCATTGCTGCTACTGATAGTAAAGCGATCAGAGCCAAAATCAATCTCAGGATCGGAGGCCATTGACAAAACGCCAATGAAACGAGAAAGATCGTACACACCAGCTTGTTGTGTGATGTTTTCTGTGATAGTCGCTTCAGCCAAGACTGTTCGTTGTGGATGAATGGTGCGTACCTTGTTACCCGTCTTGAACATGATACTCTGATTGATCTGCGAAAAGTTCTTCAAAATCGTCAACGTGTCATTACTAAACTTCATTGCTTACTTCCTCATTTTTTCTTGCGCGCGGCGCTGTTTGCGATTCATATCATCAGTTTTAGCAGGTTCTTGATTCTTTGTCAAGTAAGTTTTTTTGTTAGATTCTTTTGATGCTGTTGGTGATGCCTGAATAGCTGCCATAGCACTTAGCGATCCACCAAAGGTGTATGTGCCGACATGCTTTAGCTGAATCCAAGGGCAGAGCCAAACGTTTAGACCAATGCGCCGCGCATAATAGCTGAACATGTAGTCCTCAGAAAGGTAACGCTTACTTTCTGGGTCAATCACCGTGTCAAAGAACGCCGTGATTTCACGAGTACCGTCAAAATGCTCAGTTCTTGCGTGATCTGGTTTGTACTTCAGTTCTGGATAGGCCTCGGCGTACTTATCAAAAACGTCACGATGAATCATCATGAATCCAGTGCCACCTTCTTTGATTTTCACTGGCTCGTTTAGCTTGAATGACTTGATGTCAGAATCTGGGTTGAACACGAAGTCGCCCACGAAGTGTTCAAGTTGAAATGGATTATCAGCACCGTATCCCATGTCAGATGCTTTTTTGACTTTCTCCCAAGAGATTGTTTTCTTGGGATAAGCACCTGTCACAATGTCCATGCCTGTGGCGGAGTCTGTGATCTGCATTAGATGCAACACGTCTTTGTAGTTGAATCCAATGTCAGAGTCAATAAACATAAGGTGTGTACAGCCAGACCTTAGAAACTCATCAACGCAATAGTTGCGGGCCCTTGTAATCAAAGATTCGTTAAATAGGTAATAAAACTTCAGTTCAATGCCGTATTTAGCACAGATCATTGATAGATCGTTAGTTGCCTTTGTGTACATACCAGAGCAGTTTCCGCCATACATTGGAGTGGCGACAAACAAACTCTTTGTCTTTAGGTTTTCAATGTCAAGTTCAATGTTCATGTTCATCCTTTATTCTAGAATTTTCAAGTTGCATCTTCATCCACTTAGCACACTCTTTAGCGCTTAATGCTTCATCAGATGTTGGAGGCATACGATCATCTTCACCGATGCCTCTAATAACAGACGCCGATAGCATCATAGCAGAAGCCATGATCATACAAACTTGATGTAGACCAGAGCCATTTTCACCGTCGTCAAAATCGTGACCACGCTCAAAGTCGTCAATGTGACGCTTGAGGCTGTCAATCATTTGTTGCCAGGGTAAACCCTTCTCCCAGTTACGATGTGTATACTTCAAAGCGCCGTACTCGAAGGAGGTAGCACCAGCGGCTACGGCTTCAAGAGGAACTTGTCGGAAATAAGGCACACCTAATGCTTCACGCATTGCTCCAGTCTTAGATGCTGGATGTTTATTCTTTTTGTTCATTATATATTCACTTGCTCCAAATCATGTTCAGCCCTATGAATGGCCTGTAATCTCAAAATGTCAGCCGCAACGTCATGTGTGCTATCGTGCGCTACGAAGTATTTAGTCCAGTAATCAGTATCTGCTACAGGAATAAAGCCATTTTTTTGAGAGAAGTTGAACTTAGCATCAATCCAAGTTCTGGTATCTCTTACACGCCACCATTTAAGGTATTCATTCAACAACACATTCTGTTTCAGTGATCTCATTATCTGATCAATAATCACAGGGTCAAACGAGTTACCACGAGACCACCAATACTCTATCTTACCTTGATCTCTCAAGTATTCAAATAGTGTATCACTAAATTCTTCATATGTCAAGTCTTCTTTGGTAGGTTTTAGCTTTGATTTGGCTTCTGGAGATTGTTGATCCCACCACTTCAGATCATCTTTTGTAAACGATCTACCGAATCTGTCAATCTGATCTTTCACAGAAAACTTGACAGTCTTTACCTGTTTGGTCAGTTCTTCAAACGAATAAGGTTCATCTATAAATCTATCCCAGTAAAAAGTGGCCCACGCAGCGTCAACTGCGGGGCACTTAGTTGAATCTTGCCCTATAGACTCAAAGTCTATAATAAAGTCTTTTCTCAAGCTGCCTCCTTTAAGGATTTCATGTAAATTACCTTATAATCATTTGCATTCATGTCTTGCATACGACGATTATGCTCCGCACGAACAACAACCAAGTTGCCAATCTCGGTCTTACCCCCTTTAGAATAAGCAATGATATGCGCACCTTCAGCCTCATCCATCGTAAGTGGCTGTTCATCAACCCAGCACTTATAACCTTGACGCGCAAGCATCACTTCGGTTTGATCGCGCGAAAAGGTGCGCTTAGTAGCTTGAACAAGAAAAGTTGCTTTGTTCAAGTCCATCTCTTCAAGCAACCAAGTGATGGTGTTGCGAGTTTTATACAAAGTCTTGTGTTCACCCAAGTGTTGATTGAACGCTTCATAAATCAAACGGCCACCTGAGCCATCACGACTTTTCTCAACAATCTCGGTGCGAGTAGGATTACGCAAATCAAACGCGGTAAATGCTTTGTAAAACTCATCAAAGAAAGCGGTATAATCTTCCACTTTGAAAGCGCCGTACTCTTCTTTGAAATGGAAGTATAGACGATACAGCATGACCATCATACCTTTAGTCAAACCGCGACCATGAACTTTTTTACGAGCAATAGACACTTTCAACAAGAAATCGAGAACCTCTTTCAACTTCTTATCAATCTTTGCAACTTCTTTCTCACCAAGACTTGGATCATCATACACCGCAGTCAACTGATCATAAGTGGTCGTGTTCACCTTCTCACCAGAGTAGATTAGAAACACAATACGAGCAACGATCTCATCAATCACAAGGCGGTTGTTATTGAACGCAATGTTCCTATAGTTGATGTTACCCTGTTGACTAACAGACCATTCAAAAAGTTCGTGTGGCAAGTTGTCATCAACAGAACGTGCGGTGTTACGAATCAAGTTGGCGATGGGCATATCACCATAAGAGTTCAGAGTCTCTTGTTGGTTCACTGGTGTCGTGTTGTTAGTATCGCGGAAAAGTTCTCCCTTCTGACGATTCGTCAAACTATCAAAGGTCACGAAACGAATTTCATAAGAAAAAAACTGTTCACGTTCTTCATCTGTGAATTGAGAGAAATACTTTTCACCAACTGGAGAAGTCTTGTGTGTAGGAAACTTACCAAGAATAAAGTCAAGAATGGCGCGTTTGCGGTGGCCACCATCTACGGACTCATACATATAAGCTGCGTCTGGTGTGCGAACAATCTTGATTTCACCAATATCGCTTTTGCGCAACATAGAAGCAATAATAGCTTGTTGCTTAGATGGCTTTGATTCGCCAATGGGGTTTGCGCTGGTCTCTAGTCTTTGACCTACTGGGTTCATATCAATAGAACCAGATTGTAGTAAAAACTTATCCACGTTCCAAGTTTCAACGGACCAATTTTGTGCATTTTCTTGTGTCATAGCAATATACCTATTTTGCTGTTTGCTTAATGATGCGCTCTGGCTTCATGCTCTGGCGTATCATGTTTAGTAACATAGTTGGTTTTTGGTGATTCGTCAAGGGTTATTTTACCGCAATCGCCCCAACAAACATGAAGTTCTGCCAGAACGGTTGTACGCTCTTGAAGCCCGCATCATAGATCATCTGTTCAAGTTCTTCCCAGGTGTTAGGTTTGAGCATGTTACGAAGTGTAACCTCTTTGCCCATAATGTCAGCCTCAGAGAAAGACTTGCGTTTATAGTCATAGTACGTGAATGTCATCATGTCTTGAATACGTGCGTCTGTGGCCACAGTCTTCTCACCGAAGATGAATGCGCCGCCTTCGTTTAGACCTTCATAGATACGGTCAATCACTTCAGCACGGGCGTTACGTGGCATGAACTGTAGAGTGAACAGAGATGTGACAAGACTTGCGTTTTGAATAATAGTGTCACGAATGTCTTCTTTCAGATATCTCACTGAAGTGCCAGGAAACTTATTCTCAACCTCCAAAACTCTATTATTCATCGCATCTTCAAAGCCGTCTGCGATTTCAACGCCAATGTAGTTGCAGTATGGCGCAAACGAATAGTTTTGTTCAGCCATTGCTAGAATGGTCTTGCCAGTGCTAGAGCCAATGTCATAGACAGAACTTTCATTGTCTACGAAGTATCTAGACAGTGATACTACATCATCATGTAGATTACTGTACCCTCGGATACTCATTTCAATGTGATTGTCAAAACCTTCTTCACGGTGTGCAAATGTAAAATCGTTCATTGTGTAGCCTCATTGTATGGTTTCAATACGTTTTCATAGATTGATGTGGCTAATGCAGCCATCATCTTAGGCGCAACTGCCCTACCGATTCTTTCGACTTGCTGATCAAATGTGCCAGTGAGTTGGTAATCTTCTGGTAGCGACATTATACGCTTTAGTTCTTTGATTGTCAACTTACGATTTTCAGCATAGTGAAAAACGCCAGACAACCCACGCTTCTGACCTTGCTGTGTGAGTGTTGGGCAAGGAAGATGTGGCGCAGGTCTGATCATGTTGAAACAAGATGCTTTCGGGTTCCAATCGCGGAACTCTTTGTCACTCGGTTTCATGTGTCGCTTTGGACGAAATGGAATGGGATCAAGAAACTTTTTCTGAAAAGAACCTTCATAGTAGTCTCTCAACATCTGTACTTCTTCTGGATCGTTTTCAATGTCTTCTATGGCCGACTCAAGACTAATGTGTGGGCCTAATCTATCTGGAAAAATAGAGTTCAAGTTTAAAAAATTCAGATTGATCTTTTCGCATACATCATCACGAATACAGATGAAGATTGTTCGTTCTCGCGTTTGCGCAACACCATGATCCGCCGCGCTCATTACTTTGTATGTGACCTGATAACCAATCGCTTCAAACGACTTGATAAACTCAAATAGCTTTGTTTTAGCTTCGCCAAATGTGATACCTTTCACATTCTCAGCAACAATAACTTTGGGCTTGATACCCTTTGCAATACGAATAAACTCAAGAAATAAGTCTTCAATTGCTTCAACTTCTTTACCATCAGAGTAGGTCTTGATACCCCCTTTAGTCTTCAGTTCGCCCTCTTGAATGAAGTTACCTTCATCATCAATGTAGGACTTTCGCGTATCTTCTACGTATCCAGCCCAACCTTTTTCGCGCTTACCAGCAACAGAGAAAGCGGAACACGGAGGCGACCCGTCTAGTATGTCAAGTTCACCTTCTTTGATACCAGCCATCTTCAGAAAGTCTTCGCTCTTGTACTTTTTGATGTCGTCTACTAGAACTGGTGTGTCTGGGTAGTTCTGTTTATAAGACGCGATTGCTTCTTCAACAAACTCGTTGACCAACAGAATGTTACCACCAGCAAGACGGTAGCCTGTTGAACTACCACCTCCGCCAGCAAAGCAACTGATCACATTAAACTTTTTTTGTGCAGAAGCCTTCTTCACGTCTTCTACTGTATACGGTTCGTATTTCATTTAGCACCTCAAAATAGCTTTGGACCAACGTTCTGCCAGTCTCTTACAAGATCCATGACTCTTTCCCTATTATACGGGTTTATTTCACGATTGTCAAGTAGTTTTTCAAAATAATCTGGTATACCTGCGATCAACTGCAAGTTCTCATGATTTCTTCTCTTCAATGCTCGTATCTCAGGAAATGCGTCATGTATGCAAGATTTTTGGTATGGTTTATTGAAGAAGTCCCAATCGTGTTGCATCATCCACTCAGCAACGCTTTTCTCAAGATAAGGTGCGACTAATCTCATACCATTTTCTTTCGCAAGCTGTTCTTGTTGTCTGACGCCAGCAGGATTAGGTGCACCAAAGTAATCGTTACGAAACTGATCAAATAGTTCTTTCGTATGCTTGAAGTGAATGTTGGCACGTTTAGACACACCATACCAACCATCAGCAGCAACCCCCGATAAGACTACCTTCTCTTTTATTTTAGGATAAACGTACATGAATGGCCATGTACACTCAACTTGAGTTTTTTTCTTGCACTTGTAATGATTGATTAGCGTAAAAAAATCCTCTTCAATGTTGTCTACAGGAACATCAACTCCAACGAAGTCCCAACCAAAATGATCGGCAGCGTCCTTTGCACCCAAACTATCACTAGTCTGTTGACCATTAATGTACATGCTGTAACCAGTAACTTTTTTACCGAGTCGCATAGCAGCGATGCCACATGTGATGCTGTCTGTTCCAGCAGACAAAAGAACAGCCACTTCATTCTCAGTGGCTTGCTCCTCTACAATGTCTACAATGATTTCATCAATGTTTTTCATTTAGCGCTTTTATTCTTTCAATCTCATCTTTACAAACCAACTTCTCTTTCTTCAGATTGGTGATGTATTTATCTGGAGCCCTTTCACCCTGGAGTGCCTCTATTCTCTTGTGCAAGTCATTATGCTTTCTTTCCAGAGAAGCAAGCCTATTCGCTTTCATGTCGATCTCCTATGTTTCCATTGAACTGAAGTTTTTCACCTTTTTGAATCTAATAGTTCTGTCAAACTTATCTTGAATCTGATCACCTTTATGACTAATAATAAACACATTGGCGTCACCTGTCAAGTCTTTAATGATTTTTAGAAACTCATCTGTTCCGTTGTTGTCCAGAGAAGAGTCCATGATCTCATCCATGATCAACAGGTTGGTTGATACTGAGTTACGCAACTTTGATACAGTCCGCCATGTAAAGAGAAGGCTCAAATCTATCCTCAACTTTTCACCTTCAGAAAAGGAACTGTATGAGAATGCGTCACGAAAACGACTTTTGATGGTTTCGTTGAACGACTCATCCAACTCAAACTGCACAAAAAAGTCCATCGCAGCCAAATACTTGTTGATAAGTTTATTCATGATCGGCACATACTGTTTGATGATTCTCGTTTTGATACCACCATCTTTCAGCATAGCACCAACAGTTGCCAGAACTTCTCTTTCTTCTGTTAGTTGCTTTTGCTGTTCCATTGACTTCTTTAAGTCATTTTCAAAAGTCTTGATTGTCTCATCATCAACAGTTTCAATGTCACGCTCTGCTTCCACCAACTCTTTTTGTAATGATTTACATGCGTTCATGGCCATCTTCTTATTAGCACGATGTTCGCTTATCTTCATGCTAATAGTAGAAATAGAGGATTCAATACCGCTTATTTCTGATAATCTAGCTTCTACACCCTCAGACTTATTTGACAACTGATTCTTAGCGGCTTCAATCTTTACGATTTTGTCATTAGAATCTGTCAGAACAGAACTCTTGAAATCGTGTTCAATACCCTGTTTACATGTAGGGCAGTTATCGTGATTGTTATAGAAAGTTAGATTCTTCGTTAGAGTTCTTTTCTTGTTCTCAAGATCACGCATCAAATCATTGATTTCAGAAAACTTTTTCTCCATCTTTTCTTTGTCTGTGATCTTAGATAGAAGATCGTCAACCTCATCAGAAAGTTTGTTTATTTCAGTCTCTTCTTTTTCAACGTATCCTATCTGTTCTTTTAGCTTACTCTTGATCTTTTTTATTTGACTTTCCTTCAACTCACGAATAGATTCTGTATGAGTCTTAGCGGAATCAATCTTATTTTTGGTTAGATCAATAGTGTATTTTATTTCTGTCAAGTTTTCCTTGTTGGTTGACACACGATCTTTCAAGAGTGTGTTCATTGTCGTAAAAATCTGAATGTCTAGCAGGTCTTCAATCACATCACGCCTAGACTTAGCAGGCAACTGCATAAAAGGAACAAACGTGGATGAGCCAAGAACTACGACTTGACCAAACGACTTATAGTTCAGCTTCAGAATGTTGTCTTCAAGAAATGCTTGGTAATCACGCGCGGCTGCGTCTTGATTCAAGAGCTTGTTGTTTGACCAAATCTCAAAGATGCTGGGCTTGATACCTCTTTTCACTAGATAGTTCTTACCACCAACTGCAAACTCAACTTCAACCACTAAGTCTTTTTGGTTGATGCTGTTCAGGAGTTGGTTTTTATTGATTTTGCGAAATGGCTTGCCATAAAGAACAAAGGACAACGCATCTAGCATTGTACTCTTGCCAGCACCATTTTCACCCACAATAAGTGTGGTGTCATGCGAGTCGAGTTGAAGTTCTGTCCAAGCATCACCTGTGGACAGAATGTTCTTGTATTTGAGTTTCTTGAAATGAATCAACTGAACGTCTCCTTATAAACTAAGGGCTTCATTGTATAGACTTTGAAGGCATTTGTCAACCTCTTTTTTGTCAACCTTGACTTCCATAGATTCTACGTATTTTTTCAGAATGGTTAGTGTATCTTGTGCTTCGTCAACGATCTCTGAATCTTCAATCGCATCCATGTCAAGATGATCTTCAACAACCCTGATGTCAGCCGCATTACATGAATCTAGACGATCCATAAAGATGTCAAACAGATAGGGGTTTGTTTTGTTTTTTACGATAACCTTGACATACGTACCCTCAAGACCCTCTAGATTTAGATTGGCGATTTCATCAATAGTTAGATCGCTGTCTTCGTAATCAATCTTGTGGAACATGCGATACGGGTTTTCAATGAACTCCATCTTTCTTGTATTTGTGTCAAAGATGTGAAAACCTCTCTTACCTCCATGATCAGACCAGGTCATCTCATAAGGTGCACCCAGATACGTGATGTTAGAATGCGAAGACGGATGATGGAAGTGACCAGAATAAACAGCGTCAAACTTGTTGAAAGACGATCTGTCTAACCCATGATCACACAGTTGACCTTTCATCATTTCATAACCAGAAATCTCAAAGTGACCCATCAAAATCTGTGCTTTTGTGTTATCAAACGCCTTCATTGTCACGTCATGATTAGCCTGACAAATCCAAGGTGAAAGCATAACTTTACACCCATCAAAGTCCAACTCAACAGGCTCATGCTCATAAATGTGAATGTTATCATAACTCTTTCCATAAAGTTCTTTTACACCATTCACTTCGTTAGTGTTTTTATAGTAAGAATCGTGATTGCCTACAATCAAATGTAAATTCATGTCATTATCTTTTATCACACGCATGAAATGCTCTTCTAGTTTAGAAGAGGTGTGAAAGTTGACATACTTTCTTCTATCCAAGAGGTCTCCCAAATGAATAATAGTGTCAATGTCTCTATCTTTTAGAGTTGGAAAAAACACATTCTCATGAAAGTCAATAGCATTCTGTAAGAACGCTTTACTGTCCCCTCTCACACCCCAATGCGTGTCGGTGATAACTGCGATTTTCATCTATTACCTTTTCTATGCGATTCGTAGATTTTCAAAGCATTGTTAGATGCTTCTACAATGTCTTTCAGCGTTTTTACATAATGCTGTCTTTGTTCATAATGTTTCTTGGGATCAGTTACATTTTTTATTAGATCCTCTATTATTACTGGTAGTATCAGTTTCATTTTTAGCTATCCTCTATAAAGTTCTCAACACCCTTTTTCTTAGCTGCGGTTCTCTTTTTAGTCTCTAATCGTTTCTCGTATGTTGAAACAAATGTATTCATGTAGTCGTTATCCAAATCTACATACGATGCTTCACCACTTTCTCCAGACTTTTTATCCATTATTGTATCATGAATCATCGCATTTTCAGTCACTTTGTGTTTGATGTATACCTGTTTCTTTTCTTTTTCAATACGTCTAAGAAATGCGTACCAAATAATCTGTGTGAAGTATGCGAATGGATTGCTTGATTTATCTGGGTCAAAGTTATTAATAGCTTGAATAGCATTTTCTAATCCATCACTAATCATCTCATCTTTATAAGAATAGCCTGAGAAGTTTGGTTTAGTTGCTAGTCTGTTTGCTATCTGATAGATACTTTTACCTATGTAATCTGGTATCATCGGTGGCTCTTCGCCATTCTCTTCGTGTTTCTTTCTGTCGTCTCTGTACTCAACAAGAGCGTCTAGAAAGTCTTTGTTGTTGATGTAGTTTTTTCTTCCCATACTGTATAGTCCTTTTTATTCAATGTATCACAGAAAAAATGTGTTGTCAAGCATATTTTTGTTTTATCTGTGATACCCGCTGCCTTGACACATTGTATTTTCTTGCTATACTGGATTGCGTCAGTTTATTTTCTCGTAGATCGCCCAATATTTTTTACCTAGTTCTGTGGTGGGCTCAGAACACCCATTTTCGTTGATATGATTTAGTTGTATATTATACAAATTATGATCATATCTGTGTAGATTTATAATTTCATTTTCTTTTTCTATAGATTCATCTACACTATATGGACCATAAACGTCCACATATTCTACAGAAAATTTTTCATCTGTTCTAACACTGTGTGCTTCTGTGTTGAAAATCAAACATCCTGCTCTACTGAGTGCACCTCTACCTACATAAATTGGCTCATCCTTATGGTTATATCCGACATACACAACCTTCGTTTTGTCTTTATACAATCTCATTTTCACATTATAAAAATGAGAACTCTGTCAAGTTTTCCCTTGACATGTCCCACAGGTCGTGTATAATGCTTATAACGCCTATGAATAATAATAATGATTCTAATGCTTTATGCTGTTCTTTGACTCTAAGAGTGTTTCAAACATACTCTGAAGATCGTCTTCATCATCAGGCAGATCGTCGTAAGAGAATTCTGACTGCTTAGACTCACCTCTTATTCTATAAATGAACTCTTCGTAGTATTGAACAGCTTTCTCATTAGCCTCATCCAATAAAATAATGTCTTCTCTTGAGATTGCTGCTATGCTACCAACAGTGAGTAAAAGCCAAGATTTAGCATAGAAGCCGTGAACAGGATCAATCTTGATTTCAACTGGATTCTCTATTCTGATGAACTCTTCAGCTTCATAGTTCAGAACTCCAACTAAGTCTGATCCATTTTTCATTTTGATTGCAATGTAGTCAGGCATCATCTTTACTCCTTGATGTCTACGGTATATAGTCTAAACTCAAACCCCTCCTCAGAATAAATCTTCACACGTTCTTTGAAATGTTTTAGTGCAAAGTTTTCTTTAGACTTCCATTGTAAGTCGTCAACAATGTCATAGAGTGTTGCTTTTTCTTTACCATTACCTTTTCTCAGAACTCTACCGATTGATTGTAAGTTTCTAATCTTTGATTTGGACGGTGATGCAAAAATAACATTATCTAGTTTCTTGATTGACACACCTGTGGAAAACGTCCCGTATGAGGCCAGAATAATGTTATTGTCACTCATCTCAGTTTGTCGTCTAACATTTTCTCTTGCTTCTGCGTCAACCCCACCATGAACAAAGTGAATAGTCTTATCATCTTTTTCTAACATTGGCTGTAGAAGTTTTCCATGTTTATCTACATACTGAAACAGAATGAGTGTGTTACCAGGAAGATTCCATGCTAGATTTCTTATGTATTTATTACGCGCTTCATTCGTTACAATCCAGTCAATCTCTTCTTGGTATGTCTTACCATTGTTTGCTTTTTTGATGTTATCGGAGTATCTAAGAATGATTGATTTGATGTCAAAGTCTGCTAGTGTTTTATCGTCAATAAGTTTCTTTGTTTCTGTAACACGATAAACAGCACCAAATAAACCTTCCAATACTAGCTTATGTGTTTTAGAATCATCAAGTGTACCTGTGAATCCATACCTGTATTGTATGTGCGGCGTTTTCTCCATAATCTTAGTAAGAGATTTAGCTTTGAAAAGATGTGCTTCATCTCCTATAACTACATCAAACTTTTCAAACCAAGACTTTGGCTGCTTGAAAATACTCTGCCATGTCGTGATTGTATAGTCAGCATCGATGTCTTTATTCACACCAGACATAATCTTATGAATATCAAGAGGCTTATCTTTATTGTATTCAAGAAAATCAGAACTCATTTGAGAAACAAGTGATGTTGTTGGAACGACGATTAGAACTTTTCTTGAATGAGCATCAACGTGATACCGTGATAGAAGATAGATAATAAAAGATTTACCAGACGCTGTAGGGGAAAGTAGTAACCCACGATCTTTTTTCAGAGCATGTACAACAGCTTCGTTCTGATAATCTCTTGGTGGAAACGGTGTGTCAAACTCTTTAGCTAAGTCATACCCTGCGTTTTCATCATAACCATTTTCAGGTTGTAAATCAGCATCAACAGAAACTTCATAATCTCTTGTTTCGCAAAACTTTATAACGTATGACAAGAGGCCAGCGTAAATGAGACCAGTCATTGAATTGAGTAAGCGGATATCTCCGTTCCACATTTTGTTTTTATAAGCTGGTGTGAATTGATAACCAGGAACCTTGAATGCAAAGTAATCACTCATTTCCATCTTGATAGACGGTTCCGCATTTATTCTTATGTAAATATTATCAACTTTTTCAATGCTTACGCTCATAACGATCCTGTACCAAATTTTATTTTATAAGAAATAGATTTACATAGCACCACTTTGAAACCTGATCCAATCCAATGCTGTCTTTAGCTGGAAGCCTCTGTTATTTATCATCTTTATAATAGCTTCCAAGTAAGACACCTTTTCTTCTTGTGCGCCTATTTTCAACGAAAGATCAACAATGTCATTATCCGCTTCAATGTAAGTCAGTATGTCATTTTTTAAAATCTTCAATGGCTGTGGTTTCCACCCATGCTCTTTCAGTTCATCAATGTCAAGTTCGCCTTTGTAGTATTGCTCTTTCAAAAGTTTTAGCTGCTTGTACTGCGCTCTCATTTTTCTGAGACGCATACCTTCTTCCATGTAAATCATGAAATACTTGTTGTGTAGCTTTGGTATCTTTACACTTTCATTTGATAACTCTGTCGTGTCAATCTCAGAGTCCTTTGTCCACATCGTATAGATTTCTTCCAACTTCATAACACTTCTCCATAAACATAACCATTTTCAAAATCTTATCACAGTTTATGGATAAAGTCAAATAAGTTTTACTACATATTTCGTGTATTTGAAAGTGATTGTTGTAGTTGGTGGGTTCACATCTGTCGCTTTTGTGTCAAGTGAAATGTCGCCAATACTTATCGGAAAGATGTCTTCAAACTGTATTTCAATGTTAGGATTTTTGTTGCTATTCATGATTGTGAGCGTAGCATCTGAGTACAGACCATCTTGACTTTTACTCAGAGATTTGTATTCATCAAACCCATCTGGGCTAGTCAAACCTAGAAGCCAATGCCAAGTCTCTGTGTATGCTCTCATCTCTTCGTCAATGATCACTTCCAAAGAAAGATCGCCGTATTCAACTTTATCGCCGTGTCTAGGAATGTTTCTAAACGGAGCAGGTTGATTTGTTATACCAGAAGTGATGCCAGGAATGTTTAGTGATTGAATGTTATAGCTTACGTTCGGCAATCTCTTAACGGAGAATCGAAACTCTATAGGGGAAAGAAAGTTTAGATTTGACATTATTACCTCTTCACATTATGTTATTCGTACTGTATTTATAAGACAAAAAAAGGGGCGCTCATGAGCGCCCCAATTTGTTCGGTTTTGCCGACTTCTTATTAGAGTAAATTCGAAACGTATGATCTGCGGTAATACACGTTCGTATTAGCTGTGATAGCACCTGACGCTGCGCCAGATAGCTTACCACGAGCAAATGGGTTCGCGACCATGCCGTAGCGAGTCTTGAAGCCCAACTTGGACTGGAAGCTGTTCTCGCCAACTGCACGAACCATCTGTAGTGGTACGTATGGGCAGTAGAAGAGACCTGCGTCAAATGCGTTGGAACCCTTATAACCAACAACCATGTAGTTGCCTGTTGAATACGGGTCAATGTAAACACGGAAGCGACCGTTAAGAACACCAACGAAAGTGTTACCTGTGTCGTCTGGGTTCAAGTTGTTGCTGTTTAGAGCAGGTGTGTAATCAAGAACACCAGCCATCTGAAGAGCGGATGCTACGTCAGAGGAACAGATGATGATGTTACCCTTACCGCGGCGAGTTGCCTTTGCGATAGAGTTTGCTTCTTTTTCAATCTGGAACATAAGACCTTTGAACTTCTCAACACTCCAGCGGCCGTTTGCGTCAACGTCTAGGTTGAATACGCCAGCGGATGCTGTGTCAGGAGAGCCAGCAACAGCAGAGGTGTAAACTGTACGAACAACTTCACGGTTGATCTCTGCAAGGAGTTCAGCGGAAAGCATGTTTGCAAGTTCTGTCTCTGCGTCAAGACCGTGGATTGCCTTTAGGTCTTGTGCAAGTTCTGTTGTGTACTCAGCTTTTAGCGCGCGGCTTTGTGCTGTAACAGAAACTTTGTCGATCTGGAAGGACATTTCGTTGAAGTCGCCACCACCTCCAGAACCAAGTTCTTCAGCAGAATTAGTCGCAAGACCTGTGCCTGTATTGAACTCAGAAGTGTTTGCAACGTCAAGAGAACTGTCACCAACGCCACCTGTCTGTGTGCCTGTACCACCGAAGTCTGTATCAGCTTCATCAAAGAATGCTTCTGTCTTGACTTCGTTGTTTGCTGCGCTAACGTAGTTAGAACGCATTGCGAAGATAAGACCAGTTGGGCCTGTCATTGGCTGAACACCAGCAATGTCATAAGCAACAAGGTTAGGCATTGCGCGACGAACAAGTGAGATAAGCACTGGATCGTAGCTGTCAACCTGACCAACGTTGTTTACTGGGCCAACTTCAGCTTCGGAAAGAAGTGATGATGGGGAATAAGACTGACCTTCACGAAGGGCTGTCTCTGTGTTTTCTAGAAGTGTTGCTGTAACAGCGGCACGCTGTTTATCGCCAATCGCAGGAAGAGCGTTATGCTCTAGGACTGGTGCCCACTTCTTCATTAGTTCTTCGTTTCTCATTTGACTTTCTCCTTGTTTGAGATTTATCTAATGTTATTTATAAAAATCGTTATTTCACTAGACGACTAAGCGATTCAGCATAACGGGCTACTGTTGGGTCTTGAGCAACTGGTGCGTTGTTCTCTTCGACCTGCTCCTCAAGAAACTCTGTTTCATCTGCGATAGATGTAACGGATTCTTTGAAGTAGTTTTCTTTGATAGTAGAAAGTTTTTCTTTATACTCATCAATAGAATCAAACGAAACACCTTCAGCTAGTACACTCAATCTGTCAGTCTGAGTGTCTGTAAGACCTTCAGATACTTCAGCAAAGGTGATTTCGCGCTCAAGTGCTTCTTTTTCTTCGCGAATAGCCATCAACTGCTCTACAACAGTGTTATACTTGTCGTCGGACGCCTGAAGTCTATCTTCCATTTCGGAGATAGCGTCAAGAGTGTCTTCGTCCACGTCCAAGTTGTGCTCTGTCATAAGTGTTGCGATTCCGCTCATTAGAGATTCAGCGACCTCTACTTTGAACGCGGACTCGATGGCCACTTCGCTTTCTTTCATCCACTGTTCTGCTACGTAGTCAAGATAGGAATCTAGTTTTGCTTCCATGTCTTCCATAACAGCTTCAACTTGCTCTTGTAGATCAGCTTCAAACTTCTCTTCAAGTGCTTGCTTTTCTTCTACTAGCTTTTCATGAACAGCCGCTTCAAAAATAGCAAAAGTCTTATTTTTGAAATCTTCAGAAAGATCAGCGCCTTCGAAGAGACCTTCAAACGCTTCTTTTAGACCTTCGTTGTTTGAACCCTGAGGCGTCTTGACTGTATCTTCAATCTCGTCAGCATTAGGGTCAACAGACTTGTCCACGTCTGCTTTTCGATTTTTAGCTTTTGGATCACCGCCAGCAGGTGTTACAGGCTCCATGTTTTTGGAGTCTTCACCAGTAGCTTTCATTTCATCTAGCTCTTTATCACTCATTTTTGTTCTCCTTTGAAATGTATTTCAATCTGATTTATTTATAATAATCAAGATTTAGATAGTGAATTGATAAACTTTGTAAAGAAGATAGCTGCCTGTTCTTCCAACTTTTTTCTGGAAACTTTAGCAGTTTCTTTGATCTCTTCTTCAATCTGGTCAAAATCATTGGCCATTTCCCAAGAAGAAGATGCTACATTATACACCCATTCTGCGCCTTCCATAACACCGCGCACAAATGCGTTTGGCGCTGAAGGATCAGCCACAATGTCTCCGGCTGTAGCTAACATGAAATCATTCTGCACTTCCATGATGCCTTGCTTATTCTTCTTCAAAGAACCCATACCACGAGAGGAGATGCCTAGATTAGCACCTTCATCAATAAGACTTTTCACAATCTTACCCATTGGTGTGTCCATGACTTTAGCGCGTCCAACTACGTTAGAGTTTTCTTCTTTTAGTTCTATGAACATGTGTGAAACGCGATCAAGGTTTATCGTTGGTCCAGCAGGGTGACCTAGTTCGCCGTATGCACGTTTCTTTGATACATACTGTTCGTTGTATCTTTTTGTTTCGCGCATTAGCGTTTCTCTTGGGTAAACTCGTCCGTTTCTATTTTTGATATCACCCTGCATGATGATACCTTCAATGAAATAAGACTTCGGTTCATGTTCGTTCGTTTCTGTGATTACTTGAACTTCATCAACCATTTCTGTAATGAGTTTCATTTGATTGTCCTCATGTGTTGTAGCTTACTGGAACGCATAACACTGCGTTATTTGAAGCAATAGTGTCTGTTGTCGCTTTTTCCATATACTCAACACGACCCGCTGGAATAGTTAGTGTTCCAACTGTATTAGCTTCCGAATCAGTAATAGTTAGAATAGAATTTGCGGTAGCATAGACTCTAACTAACTTAGAATCGTATACTGTATTAGCTGTACTAACTGAAATTTCTGAGTTCAAAACTTTTGTAATACTTGGCATTATTGCATTCCTTATTGAGCAGCCTTAGCAAACTTTAAGATTTCGTCAAAACCTTTTTTGTCAGCCATCATACGACTTTTCATAACTTTCTGATTTGAACTATTTAGTTCTTTCATCATGTCGTTCAAATCGGATGCGTCTTCTTTATTGATAGTTACTGTAGAGCCGTCGTTTAGTTTCATTTCGCCAGCAGAAACTGCTTCTGAAAGGTCAACGGATTCGCCCATCATCTTGGTCATGCGTACACGTTTGTCGCCTTCAATGTATGCATGTAAAGTTCTGATCTGATCATGTGCTGTTGCGAGTTTGTTCTGGAACCACTCTTCTGGATCAATACCCATGTCAAGATACTCCATGATTTCTTCAGCAGCGTAAGCAATGAACTCTAGCTGTCTTTCCATCATTGGGATTTCTTCCCACGGGTCTTCAGATAGCGTCTCTTCTTCAACTTTGTAAGGTGCACCTTTTTTCTCTTTAGTGAAGTCTTCCAAGTCTTTTTCGCTCATCTTGAACATTTCTTTAGATGCGCCTTGAAGTTTAGATTTAGAAAGTTTACCACGCTTTACTGCTAGTGCAATTCTAGCTGAAATGGCTTGTGCTTTAGATTCAGCCTTTTCTTCTAGACCAAAAGACTCTTCTGTATAAGCCTGATCATAGACTTCTTCATCATCTTCTCTATCTGCGATACGAGTTTTATCTTTTTTCATCTTTTTGATAAGATCATCACTCTCTGGTGCACCGTAGTCTTTTACATTCACATTATCGGTGTGCTGATCAAGAAATGCTTGTTCGTCTGGAGACTTAGGTCTTTGGACGGTCTCTTTTACCATTTGTTTGAATGACTTAACCATTAGTCTTCGTCCTCATCTTCTTCGTCTTCGTCTTCCATTTCTTCATCTTCATCATCTTCCATTTCTTCATCTTCGTCTTCTTCGTCTGCACTTTCGTACATTTCGGAAAACTTTCTTTCAATGGCGAACTCAGTTTTTTCACCCATTAGATTATTGAAGACTTCTTCAAAAGACGAAGCATCGCCTTCAATTGCGCTTTTTACTAGATCGGAAATGCTCATTGTTTTCTCCTCGATTTATCTCTATAATCTATTTATAGATGTTTGACATTAGACGCCAAAATTGCTGTCTTGTTCTTCTTCAGGCTCTTCGTCTTTTTCTTTTTCAATCTGATCTTTCATCTCATCAATTTCAGAGTCATTCATCTGTAGAATTTTATTTTGGACCCATTGTTTTGAGAAATAGCGACCAGTATACTCATCAATGTCACGAAGTACCTGAAGTCTGTTTTGCGTAATTTCAGACTCTTTTAGTTCTTCAAAATAGCTGTCACTGTTAAAGTCGTATCTGATGTTTTGCTGAATAGCTTTCCATTCTTCTGGTGCAATAACACCTTTTAGAATAAGTTGCTTTTCTAATACCTTATCAAAAAGAATGGAGAATCTAACTCTCAGTCTTCTCACAAACTTACTAAACTTTACTTCATCACGACTGATTTCTGAAGCACGACCTAATGAGAATCCCGTTTCTGATTCCATTCTAGAAATAGGAACATTCAAAGACTTGTAAAGACGTTTCTGAAAGTAGTTTACATCTTCCATTTCGCCTAGATTCTGTCCACCAGGTAGAGTTGTGATTTCTGTACCGCGTCCGCCTTCACGTCTTGGTAACCAAAAATCGTCTGTCATAGACATGTGGCGTCTGTCGTCTCTCACTTCACCAGTATTCATGTCATAAACAAGACGGTTCTTATGCTTGGCCATCATGTCACGTAGATACTGTTCGGCCTTCATCTTAGGTAAGTTACCAACGTCAATGTAAAAAATACGTCTTTCTGGTGCTCTTGAGATTCTGTAAATCACAACAGCATCTTCCATCATGCGAAGTTGGTTTAGTGGCTTGTATGCTTTATGTAAATGTGATAAAACTAGAGTGTTGTTTTCATTCAAAACACCAGAGTTACAATGTACAATAGAATCTTTTGCGATTCTTAATGTAGTGGAGTCATTGTCCCCATAAGTGTCCATGATGTTAGATCCATTCTTTATGTAAGAGTTGAATCCTTTATCACTGTAAATAAAGTACTCGTTTTTGATTTTCTTCGTGAACCCTGTGTTACCTTTATTATTAGAAATGCGTTCTTTTTCGTATTCTCTTACTTTACGAAGTTTTCTCGGATCAATGTATCTAAGTTCTTGAATGCCTTTTTTAGGCTTACTTTCATCAATCATCACGTGGTAGTTTAGTCTTCCATCAACATACCATCTATGAAATGTTTCATAACCTTGATTTGAAAAGTCTAGTAGTGTTAGTACGTTATTAAACTCTTCTTGAATTTTTTTCTTTACCGAATCCGATAGTTCTAGATCATCAGTAACACATTTTACTGGAACTTCGTTTTCAGAGATGTTTACCGCTTCGTTTACAATGTCGTCTGCGGCCATTTGAACTTCAGGATGCTGAATCATACTTCTGTATCTTTGAATGAGTTCAGCTTCAGATTTGGCTGTTCCTTCCAAATCAATAATACTACTTACTGCACCACCAGCAGCAGCAACGGAAAGAGAACCGTCTTCGTTTTCGGGTTCAGCGAAAGATCGAATCTCTTTATTTTCTTCTGTTTTTCTTTTGATGCTAAAACCAAATAGTTCCAAGTTATCATCCTTTATTTGAATTGAAGGGGAGAACCCCCTTCAATCTATTTAGCTACTTTAATATAGACTGATTAGCCCATGTTGTTAGCAGCACCATTCAGGCCTGCTACGGTCCAGTAGTCGTACTGCCATGTAACGTCAAAACGTTCAATGTCGTCAGTAGTATCCCAATCCATCGCAATTTCAGCAACGTTAGAAGGATACAATCCGATAAATGTGTAGACCTTTAGCGCTCTACCATCTTTACCGTACTGAGTGATGTTCGCCTGTGACTTATATGTGGCTGGGCTTTGACCCGTTTCTCTCAAGTTAGCCTCGTGAGAATTGATTCTAGCCATCCAGTTTTCTACGTTATCACGAATAAGGAAGTCCTCATCGTTCATAACTGTTACAGACCACTCACCGAACGTTCTGTCTCCAGCAAGTTTGATCTTTCTTCCGAAATAAGGAACTTCAATAGTTCCCATTTCAGAAGGTGGAAGTGTGGAAGCCTGAATCAAAAACTGACCCTTGTTGCCTGCACCACCTACATCGCCTACACCTGTAGGCCATACAAGATCAACCTTGAATAGTGAGGCTTTCGCCCCACCAAACTGTAGACCTTCTGATTTGAATTCGTTGATGTTGAAAGTCATTTTTTATCTCCTCTTTATTCTATTTATTATGTTGCTTGACCAACAATTTCAGAGAACTCAACACCTGTACGAACAGCAACGAAGTTCAACTGGATGAAGTTGATAGAACGTGCTGGTTTGATGTAAATGTCACCAATGAAATCATTTCTGTCAATGACTTCAGGAGTGTTATTAGTACCATCACATACAACGCGGAAGTCTGTGATACCACGGCGACCCTGCACATCTCTTAGGAAAGGTTCTACTAGATTGCGGAACTGCGCTCTTGTAAAGTCGTCGTTGAACTCGAAGAGTGAACGGCGGGCAGAGATAGCAATAGCTTTTTCAAGAACAATAAACAAGCGACGGACATTGATACGATCAAACGCACTTGGTTGGTTCAAGAATGTCTTGTCACCAAATAGAAGTGCACCTTGACCAGCTTGTGAAATAACTGGGTTGATACCATTCTTGTAGATCAAGTCTCTCTCAGCTTTTGTTGGGTTTAGAGAAAGTTTCACAACGTTCTTGATGAAACCTCTGTTGTAGCCAGCAGGGGAATACCAAGGATCGCGGTTGTCGTCTGTTCTTGCACAAAGACCAGCAACGTCACCATTTAGCGGTACCCAACGATAAACGTCATTGTATTTGTCGTACTGATACTTGAAACCAGAGTCAACGACTGCGTAAGAAGACGTTGAAAGACCAGAAACAGCAGTCACAAGATTCTGTGCTGTGTAGCTTCCTGGCGTTACGTTTGGCGTGATGAACACAACACAATCGCGGCGCTTTTCAGCAATGTTGTCAATCAGATAGTTAGCAAACGCATCCGCTCTAGGAGGCCCTTGTAGAATCAGAGAAACGTCAACTTCTTCAGCAGTCTGATAAAGATCGTAACCAGCAGCAAGAGTACCAACAGGGATTGTTGATTCTGTTGCACCGTCGTCACCGCCAGTAAAACTTTCATACCCTTTTGTAGCTAGGGCAGCAACTGTTCTGCGGATGTAAGACGATCTCTGTTCAAGAGCATCGTTTACGTATGCTGTAGTACCGTCAAAGAATTTTGTCCCAGCAACTGTAGATAGATTTGAGTATGTCTCAAGAATCGTACCAGCTTCGCCTGTGAACTCACCGCCTTCGTCGTAAACAACAATGTGTAGTTCGTTTGTACCTGGTGCTGTCTCAAAGAAGCTAGACCAACCCCACTTAACATCAAATGATGTGTTTGCGGCGTTTTCAACAGCAATGTACTTTGTGTTGAATGCGACTGTTGCGCTGTATGTACCAGCATTGTTTGCGATGGAACCGATAGATGCGATTCTTAGTTCTTGATTGTTTACAACTAGAACGTCACCGACTTCAATCTCGTTTAGATCGTCATCGGAACCGCTAACTGTGCCGCTTGCACTTGACGCATTGATGTCAATAGTGTATGTAGAAGCTGCACCATTGAACTCGGAAGCAGATGTTACATAAGCAACAGCAAGCGAGTTACCTAGTTCACCTTCGTAAGCAGCTTCAAATGCGCCGTTTGCATCAGCAACAGCAGCATTAGCAGTTACTCGTGTAACGTATAACGCATCACTGTAGCCTAGAAAGTTTGCGGCTGTGAAGAATGTTTCATAGTTGTCGTTTGTTGGTTTACCGAATGTGTTAGCAAGCTCTACTTCATTGCTTACTAAGATGCGCTCATTAGTGGGACCCCATCTAAATACACCAGCAATCGCACCTTCTGTAGTCGCGACACCTGGAACCACTGTAGTCAGATCAATCTCACTTACATTAACGCCTGGGCTAATTGAAAAAGGCATTTTTTAATACTCCTTATGGTTAGGTTGGATTTTCAACTCTAACTTATTTATAAAAATAAGCATCTTATTAGAACATCCAATTATTACCTGAATCGTCTCTGTTAAATGATGTGTCTTCGTCTAGATCGTAATCATTGAATCCGACAGGCAACATTTCTTCATACAATTCTTCTTCTGATCTTTGCTTCAATCTGCTTAGCGTATTTATGTCGGTGAGTTCTTTGAAGAACCCCTGATCTGTTAACCATCCGAACAAAACGAGACACATAACTAAATCATCATTACAACCAGACTCTGCTTCGTAAGAAATGCCTTTTCTAGAGAATGTAGAAAGTTCTTGAATCGTTTGAAAGTCATTGACGATCATCTGATCTTGTTCAATCAACATTTTCAGCATGTTACATCCAACAGCCTTGACAGATTTTGTTGTTCTGATACCTTTATCAGAGTTGCGTCCAAACCCAGATGAAATTCTTTTTCCAGCACGGCCAGCGGATTCTGTGTAAAGTAATGCTTCAACTTCAAACTCATAGTGAAGTGTCTCAGAGACTTGTTCGCCAATGTCATTCACTTCAACAAGAATGTAAGCATCATTGTATAGCTTGTGACACATGTGTATTATTTGCGCATAGTCAATAGGTGTTACCATGTTGTCTCTAAATGTACACACTTGACGATAAGGCATTTTTGTTATGTCAATGATTTGAAATGCCGAATAGTCTAGACCTTTGCCGCGAGAAACGTCAACAACACAAACGTAGATGCGATCTTTTTCTGGCTTTTCGTATTGTCTTATCTTATCTCTTTCAAAGATAGGCTCTCTGATAACAAGTTGTTTTAGCTTAGAACCATCAATAAGTGTGCCAGAACTACCTAAGAACGCACATGCAAATTCTTGGGTGAACTTTTCCATGTCAAAGTCCATACCCTCAAGCGTCTCGCGCTTCCACTCTTCATCTCGTCCTGGAACTTTCCACCAAGGAACTTCAATGTATTTATAACCATTTTTCTCTTCTTTAGCACCTTCACAAGTCTTATAGAAATGATTTAACCCATTTGGCGTTGATGTAAATAAAATCTTTGTAGTCTTACCAGATGAAATGGTTGGGAAAACAGAAGCAAAGAACTCGTCCCAGTTTTCAACGAATGCAGTTTCGTCAATGTATAGAAATGAAATAGATTTACCACGAATAGCACTTGATGAAGTTGCACCCGCAATAATCTTACAACCGTTTTCAAACTCAACAGAGCCTTTATTCCATTCAACTACACCCTGTTGAATCCACTTGGGTAATGCTTCGTATGCGATTTTGATTCTGTCTAGAATCTCTCTTGCGGCATCACCCTTGTTTGCAAGTAGTGCCACTGTCTTGTGATCATTGAATAGAACATAGTGAAGAATGATGGCCATGGCCGTTGTTGTTTTGCCAGCCTGTCTGGATGTGTTTACTGAAACTCTACGATTGTTAGTAATCTTCTCGGCAATTTCTTTTTGATAGTCGTACATTTTGATAGGGATAAGACCGTGATCAACATGTACGATCTTGATGTACTTCTCAGCAAAGTAAATGGGGTCGTTTGAACACTTTATAAACTCCTTGACCATTTCAGGAGTGTACTGTATTTCTGCCCCCTTGCCCTTGATGTTGGTATTACCGAGATACCCCTTTATCTTATTCGTCGTCTGATCCATCATCTTGTGATCTCATTTCTTTTAGCATTTTTTGAAGTTCGCTTGTACTACCAACGAAAAGATTATTATTAGTGACCTGTTGCTTTTCTTCTGGTGCTTGTTCAGACTTTCTGTCTTTATTCATAGCAACCAAATCTTTGTTAGCGTCAACAAGTGTTTTCATAAGAGTGGAAACGACTTCATACGCGCGTGGATGTTCGCTCGCGCGGGCCAGGTCCATCATTTCTTCAAGAGCCTTTGATCCGTGTTCAATAACTGAATAGAAGTTTTCTCTTGCGTATTGATAATCATTATCACTGTTTTCGTCTATTAATGATCTTTTAGCAGGTGTTTCTGATACTATTTCACCTTCTATAGGAGCTGGCGCGATGCCTAGCGAATCTTCAATCTTTTTATCACTCATCAACAATCCTTACAATGTAAGCCCAGTCATCATCAACATCAATGTCTAGGTATGGTATAGTCTCATTTATGTCTGTCGTCGGTTCACCATTAGCAGTCAGACCAGGCTGAATGTTTATAGATTCCACTATGTCAGCATCATCTTCTATTCTGTCATAGAAGTTTACATCAACAAACTTGATAATCTTCTTGGTTGAACTTGGACCGAAATAGTAACCCTTCAGTGTAAAGTTGAGTGTCCAAATGATCACTCTTCTAGTCTGAAAGTCATTCTCGTATGTGTCTTCCATTGACACGTCATTCAGAACAATCGGTATGTCAAAGTACGTATCAATGTCATCAACTAACTTTGCTGATACCGTTACGTCAGGCTTGAAATACGGTATGATTTGTTCTATAATCTTTAGACCGTCTTCATTATACTTCGCCATAATGTTCAACTGAAAGTTTAGATCATAAGGCGAAGGGTTGTATCTGTATGTTAATGCGTCATTATTACCTGGAGTAGACTTGGAGATTCTATGAAGTGATGACAACTTTCTTTCTGGATTGTATGAAACGTCTGTAATCTCAAATGACATTCTAGGCAGTGTCATAGCAGGTGCAGAAAGATTGGGGTCACCATCAAGTCTTGCTAGAATCTTTTGGTAAGGTGCATAGTGAATAGGCACCTTCATTCTCTGAATCTCTGTTCCAGAGTTATCATCTCTTGTTATGATAATGTTATTGAAGAGTGTGCCAAAAGTGGCCACTAGTCTTCGTGTGGTTTGATTGTAAAACTGTGTACCGTACATTATAATTCTCCAAACGGATTAGCTTCAGACCAATCAACGATTCCATCAGCCTCTTGCTCAATTGTGAAGTTATCCGCAAATAGATCAATTTCTTCAAGACTATATGCTTCTGTGTTGCTTGTCGTAACATAATCAGCAAGAATCTCATCAATCTCTTCAACACCAGTCTGGAATCTTTCGTTACTGTACTCAAACAACTCACATTTGAGATCATAAGTTTGAAGACTGCCCATCTGATAGAAGATTGCCTCGTGTTCAACGTGCATAATCTTGAACAGCTTATTGTTCAGAGGTAGATAGATTAGATCGCCTTCAAATGGTCTTACATCTTCGTTGTAGTAACCGACTTCTTTGTTGAAAGTTCTCATAGCAATCGTGAGTGTAACCGAGTCGCGAATCTGTAGACCGAACTTAGATAAGAAGTCGCCTTCTCCACCAAATCCATCAATCTCTTTGATGTACAGTTCTACCATGTTAGCAGAACTATAAACTGGTAGATCGTCTTCGTTTAGCAACTCATCCCTTGCGCCAATCGTGCGTTTGATGTACCATGTATCTATACCATAAATGCGGATAGACTCTATGATCAGATCCTCTATGAGTTCTTGTTCTGAAGAGTTGGTGAAGTTGTTGAAATAAAAATTTACCGCCATGATGCATACGCCTCTTGATTATAAAGGTATTTATACCGTTTTTAGTTTACAATTATCAAAGTGCCAACGTGGCATTACTATGGCGTTACCTGTTTTGTTGCAATGTGGACAGGTTACATCTTCTCTTTTATTTCTTTTATTTGCTTCTGATATTTTTCTACTAATTTCACGCTTCTGTTCATCAGTTCTATTAGCGTGCATTTTCTTTGCTTTATCCGAATAGTACTGTTTACGTTCTTCTTCAGTAAGTTTTTTCCATCTATCTTCTACAGGGAACTTTTTAGTCATAGTTTCCTTCATAGACTTTCTTCGCTTTTCAATAACTTCAGGATCAGAGCTTTTATTATCTCTATTCTTCAATCCTTCTTCGTATTTTTTACGAACACCTGGGCGCTGCATAGCTTCTTTAGTTTTATGGCTAATTTTTTCACGTATCGTTCTTACATTTTCAGGATAAGCTGACCAATGTTGTGTTGTGAATAATATATTGTAATATCTATCTTTATTTTTTTCTGCTAATTTTAACCATTCATTTTCAGACTCATATAGCTTAACTCTATCTTCATATACTACATCAACAATTCTTCTTTTAAAATCTTGTGGTCTTCTACGATAGGCATCTCGCATTCTGTTAGAAGAGCAAATATATCCATCATCTTCGGTACCCCAATGTGAACCGATATAATATAACTTTCTTCTTCTATCGTACCAGATATACACAAATCCATATTTTTCTTGTTTCATATTACACTTCTGTTGTTGGACTTACAGAAGTATTTATATAAACCGAGTGTCTAGCCGATCATGTCGTGGACGGGAAGACTGTAGCTAGAAATCATGTCTTCTTCTAACTGTCTAATCTCTTCCCTTGCGTCTTGCAAAATCTGCTCTCCGTTGAATGTGACACCACCAGGTAACTGCATACCATTGAACTTCGTTAGGTTTGTCCCCCACTGATACTTGATCTTAGCTGTCGCATAGTTCTGTAACCAACGATCTTTCCAAACATCAGTATAAGTCGTGGGATCAACAATAGAATAACACTCTGCTACAATGTAGCCACCTGTGTTTAGATTACCCCATTCTGTATCAATGTGCAGCTTGTTCACATGGCGATTGTATCTAATAGGCTGCATACCTGTTAGAATCTCTTCCATAAACTGAAGATGCTGCATTGACATGTAGAAGTGAATCAGATTATAATCCGACAACTCATGAACATGATTTAGAATAAACTGGTACTGTGCGCCGAACATGTTATTAGAAAATGCAGCGGAAGATGATAGATTGAAAATGTTCACAACACCAATAATGTTTTCTGGTATTGTGATGTAACCATTTTCTTTATCTGTGTCTGTAATCTGATGCTTCAGAAAGATTTTCTCGGTACCGTCAAAATGATAATCGTGCCAATAAAGTAATGCCTCATCAATTCTGTCTTCTATTTGATCAATATCGACATTGATTTCAATGACTGGTTTACCAAGTTTTCTAAGACACCATTCCCTGAACTGTTCGCGATTTGTCGGTAATGCCATTACTGCTTCCTTTTTAGTCTACCAAAAGAAAATTCCTCTGGCTTGTTTTTGGGTAGATCAAATGTTTCTATGGATCCATTGTTGAACCATTTTTTACCACTCGGCCCCTTTGGTCTATTTTTAGACATTCTAAGTCTAGCTTCATCCGATTGACTTCTTCCTCGTATTTTGCTTAGACGCTTTTCTTTATGTTCTTCAGTCTGAGTTTTTCCAAAATGAGGAGAAAGCTCCCCCCTTTTACCCCACATCCCATTTCTTTTTCCGGCATGTGTTTTATTCTCTAATCTAGTCTTTGACATCTTTAGCTTTGAGTCTGCGGAATGCTTCAAATACTTTTTAACAGATTCGTATAGTTTTGAGTTACAGTATCTTTCATTTTTACCTTTCATACACATTACAGCCCAAATCATTTTAGATTTTTTTTCTCCAGTTAGCATTTTTGTTAGCAGGATATGACAAACGAAATGTTCTCTGGCAGTCAGAAAAACTGTGTCGCTATCGTTTCCACCAAGAGATTTGGGGATATAGTGATGATTCTCAACATAAAAGTCAGCTGTTTTTTTACACCAATCTCTTTCAATAGCATTGTCAACTATCTCAAAATACCATTTAGAGTATTTATTGTCTAGACACCATTCTGTAAACTCTTTTCTTGTAGTAGGCTGAGCCATGACTTCCCCTCAATAAAAGCTTGTTTACTCTATTTATACATTTTTTATTTGAATTTGAAAATGGCAACAGCTAAAGTCATTACAAAACGAGTTATGTAAGGAACGCCTTCAGATTTCAGTCCATGATTAAAAGCACCAGCGGCTGACACTCTATTCTCTTATAGATGTATTAGCTGAGAACTCTTCCCACTCTTGATTTAAACTCCAGCTAACTCCGTCATACAAAAACTTTGAATGCTCAAAAGTCTCTTGAACTGTTATCGCATTATTAGATTCATCTAAGACTTCTTTCGCAAAAAGAATTTCTGGATTTTCTACATTCTCATAAAGTGAGACGGTTTGAGAAGATAGCCCAAATATTCTAGAGTCATCCACAACAACGTGGTTTGGTTTAACTTCTAAAACTCCATCATCTTCACTCATATAAAGAACATGATTATCTGAGTTTAATACTATAATTTTCATCTCTTTCTCCTACTTAATATGTCTCGTATGTTAGACTTACTTGAATATCACCAATTCCACCAGGCTCTATGCTTAATACATCACCAGCAGTTAGAGATAAACCTGGTGTAATTCCTAAAACAGAATCTCCAACTTCAACCTGCTTAGAAGAGACAATAGGAGTATCATTTAAATAAGTAGTAAACGTTGCTGTTGATGCTCCATCAAAATTAGTTACCTGACATCCATAGATTCTAACATTACTTGTAGCCTCAAGAATAGTTTGTTTTAATGTTCCAAAAGTTAAAGATTTATTTTCTACTGAGAATCCTGAGGCAATATCACCAGAGAGTTCTTGGGTGGTGATTGAGTAGGAAATGTCTTCTGTAGAGGATGCCCTAATATCAGTATTTGCGTCCATAACTAGCGCGCCTATATTGATCTTACTTGTCTGATTTGGAAACACAGTCGAACTTTTTCGTAAACTATGTATACCGGCCGGTGCGGTTCCTACACCAGCATCTGAAGTCAAGTTAAAGGTGAGTATGTCGTCGTCTCTGAAGTCCAGGCAGGCAATCTGCGATTTTGATTGTATGAGTTTGAAATTAAAAATAAAGTCTACATCACCTGCGACAGTATCTTGAAGATTTAGGTCATAGGAAGAATCAAACGTAGCAGTGTCAATTTCCCAAGCAGTGGAAAGATTCCACTTTTGTAAAATATTTGGCGGGCGCATTAAAAACATTACTAGACCATTATCTGCAAATCCAATACTAAAATTGGCGGTGAAAGCGCCGCTTATAACAACACTTGCAGATGCCGTAGATAAATCCCATGGCGAAGACAGATTGTATTGCTGCACGTAAGGTGCGTTTCCATCACTAGTAACATATAAACGAGTTCCGTCGGGGTTTATGCGAAATGACAATTGGCCGTTGTTGCCAAACACCGTCTGCGTATCAAGTTGATTTACCATCGAAGAAAGTGTTGATAAATCCCAGGGGGTGCTTAGATTATACTGATCTATATACCGTTGTCCGCTGTTAACAAAAACCGCTGTACCATCTGCTTTAAACTGTAAGTCATATCCTTGCGGCGCATTGCCTGGAGTGGATATGCCGTCGTATATAGCAGTGGACACATCAAACGGCTCTGACAGAGAATATTGAAGAATGCCACTTTGCGAAATGCCCACGACATATAGTTTAGTACCGTCACTTTTAAAATCCAATCCGTAAGGTTGCCCTGCTTGAGCGCTCAGTACAGGTGATTTATGTGCAAAAGAGACGTCAGACAGATCCCACGGCGTTATATAAAGATCACCAAAGAAACTCAAATTGTATTTTAAAACGGAGTCAGTTGTAAAATCTACCAAAAACACATCAGAGTCCGAATTTGACAGCGCAATTCCTCGCGGGCTAATGGTCTGAGAAGACACGTTGAAATTTCTAATATTGTCTGTAGCTGTGGTCAAATCCCAAGCAGTTGCAAGTTCAATTTCACGTATAGCATCATTGGTGTCGTCTACATAGTAAAAACGCTTTCCGTCTGAAGAAGGAACTGCGTTACTAGTCCCACTACCTGTTAATGGTAATTTAAAACGTGTTGCAAAGTTAACACTTGGTATACTCCAAGGTGTTGAAAGTGTAAACTGGTTCAAGCTGTTGACACTATAACTACTTCTGACGTAAAGTTTTGTCCCGTCGTCGTTAAATGAAAAACCCCCTACCATATAGAAGTCAGTATTACCACCAAAGGTGGTATAACTAAGTGTTGATGCCAGCGTTGCAGTTGTAATGTCATATGCAACACTCAGATTAAATTCTTTGCCCTGGCCGAAGGTGTTGG
>Ga0129324_10000037_pt1 | contig 86447 bp, 72 predicted proteins | sample CPBDNA_7_FD_96879 | JGI IMG/M metagenome (GOLD analysis project Ga0129324, IMG submission 96879) | Freshwater to marine salinity gradient microbial communities from Chesapeake Bay, USA - CPBay_Spr_15_0.2_DNA | ecosystem: Environmental > Aquatic > Marine > Coastal | place: USA: Chesapeake Bay... | reverse complement strand
GGTCGTCCCTGTAATGACAGGAGGCTCATTAATGTCATTTACATTAATAGTAAGTGCTTTTGAAAAGGTGCTATTTCCATCACTCACCTGGACATAGATGTTTAAAGTTGGGCTGGTCTCATAGTCTATAGTACCATTTACTAAAAGCTGAGTCCCCGATACAGTAAATAATGAATTATGTTGATCATTAGTACCATTACCCAAAACTAAACTAAAAGTAAAATCAGTAGTGTCTGGATCAGTGGCAGATAATGTTGCTGCAACTGTACCTATCGAAACGCCTTCATCAATAGTTGGAGATGATGAAGCACTATTTAAATTTAATGGAGTGCCGTTTGACAATATTGCAGTGTAATTTTTAGATACATCCTCTGCAGTCAATACCCTATCATAAAGTCGATAAACAGGGATATATCCATCAAAGGCGTTATTTGTTGCTAATCCATTGTTGTTTGAAGGGTTAAAGGTTGCATCAGGTTCATTTCCTATTATTAAATACCCTCCTTGAGTAATTAAAGTTCCAGTATTAATATTGTTGGAATAAACAAGGGTTCCGTCTAGATATATTTTTTCTTCACCAGAGGATCGATCAGAGGTTCTCACAAAATGATGCCAATTGCCATCATCAATATCGACAGTAGTTTGAACGACCAAGCCACCAGCATAAATTTTCACATTATTGGTATAAAACAGTAATGATTGGTTGTCGTTTCCTGATACACCATAAAACTTAAATGCTCCTAGATTATTTGTAGAAGTCTTTAACAAAAGTTCATCTGTGTAGGTAGTTGAAGGATGATTAAATGGGGTTTTGTAGGCGTATTTTGTGGTTTGATTAGCCGTGAAAGTAAAACCGTCATTGAAATCATGAGTCATTGAACCTTTGACTGTGAAATCATTACCGTTTCCACTTAAATCCGACCAACTGGTTCCTGAACCAGAATATGAATCAGTATTTCTAGAATCTAGATAAATTAGCAGATCATCAGAAACTAGATTGTCCATTACAAATGAAATATCCGTCGGAGATTCAAGAACATTGGTAACACTCACCGTGAAGGCCTTGGCATAATTATTCGATCCATCATTTACATTGATGTAAATATTATAACTAGTCTTTGTTTCATAATCTAGTGTAGTGCTTGTAAGAAGTGTTGTACCGCTTATTGTAAAGCTTACATTATCGTCATCTTGAGCATCTCCACTAGAGGCGAAAGAAAAGGTAAGAGAGCTAATTGATGTGTCAGAATCAGTGGCAGAAAGAGTTCCTATTAGGCTACTGATTGATGATGTTTCAGATATGGTATTTGAGGTAAGAGAAATATCTGTTGGGGCAGAATTGGGCGGGTTTACATTAGCAACAAAAGCATATCGAGCAGAAAATATGTTTAAAACTCCTTGGTTTAAAGTAGTTGAGACGGAAGAGCTGTCTCCTCCGTAATTAGTATCACCCCATGTTAAAATACTACCATCATTTTTAATTGCCACAAAAGCTCTCTCTGTAGAAAAAATTTGTGTGACTCCAGAATTTAAACCTGATATAGAAGAAATATCTCCTCCATAACTGCTGTCTCCCCATGCTAAAACGCTACCGTCACTCTTTAAGGCTACGAAAGCTCTAATATTAGAAAATATTTGTGTGACTCCAGAATTCAAACCTGATATAGACGAACTATTTCCGCCAAAAGTACTATCCCCCCATGTCACAACACTACCATCATTTTTAAGTGCTGCATAGGCGCCCGCAGTGGAGTATAATTTAGAAACATTAGATGAAACATTTACGCCTGTATTATTGACTCCTCCATATTGACTATTACCCCACATCACAACACTTTCGTCTGATTTTAGTGCAGCATAAGCGATATTAGCATTAACTATATGAGTGACTCCTGAATTTAACCCAGATATAGACGAACTATTTCCGCCAAAAGTACTAGTCCCCCATGTCACAACACTTCCATCTGTCTTTAAAGCTGCCATTGAGGCTTGATTTGAATATAACTCTATCACATTTGATCCTAATTGTGAAGAAACCGAAGAACTATCACCTCCAGCATTAGAAGACCCCCAAGTTTTAACACTTCCATCAGATTTTAATGCTGCAAAAGCTCCATAACCACCTTCAGGAGACATATTCCTATTTGTTATTATTTTGACAACTGAATTTAAACCTGATACAGATGAACTATCTCCTCCATAATTACTATCTCCCCATGTTACGACGCTGCCGTCTGATTTTAAAGCTGCACAAGCTCTTGATGAACAAATAACATCAATTACCCCTGAATTTAAACCTGATACAGATGAACTGTTACCTCCATAATTACTATCCCCCCATGTCACAACACTACCGCCCGATTTTAATGCAGCAAATGCATGGCCTGTTTCGTATGATAAAATTTTAACCACACCTGAACTTAAGGAATTTGAAACTGTTGAACTGTTCCCTCCATTTGATGAATCTCCCCAAGTCACTACACTACCATTTGATTTTAGAGCTGCAAATGCATATCTATTGGATCTGACTTCTGTAATGTTTGATAATTGAGATAATACACTAGAATTATTTCCTCCATAACTACTATTACCCCATGCAGCCCAATTATTGTTGCCATTAGTGATTTCAATCTGATCGTTTATGAATAAAGTAAAAGATTTGGTTAAACTAGAAGTTCCATCATTTGACGAGATTAAAATTGAATAGTTATTTTTAATCTCATAATCAAAAGTCTCATTGGTTAGAAGTAAAGTGTTACTAATTGAAAAACTAGAATTGTCTGCACCTCCTGTTCCGGAGATAAAACTATAAGTATGGGAATCGCCGCTATCAGCATCTGAAGTAATTAAAAAACCAATAATACTACCTGAGGATTTATTTTCATCTACCGATGAGGAGGATAAAAAAATGTTCGTAGGCACTGAGTTTTGCCCGTAAAAAACCATTGGTAATACTAGTAAAACAAGTAGTATCTTTTTCATAGTGCTGACAGTTATAGTTTAAATATAGTTAATATTTTAAATATGGGTTAGAGAATAGCAGGGATTAGGTTATATACCCATTTCACAAACGCATCCCCAAAAGGAAAGTGGATTTATTTTGAAGGGGTGGGGTGTTAAATTGAGAGTTTTAGGTTGGATTTTTTGGGTTTTTATAATAGTTAGGGACAAATCTGTGGACAAAAAAACAAAAGCGCTAACACATTATGTCGTGTTAACGCCTTTACACACTGGTGGTCCCACCTGGGCTCGAACCAGGGACCAACTGATTATGAGTCAGCTACTCTAACCAACTCAAACTACTCTTTCTTGTTGATTAACAAGCACTTAAAGGCGATTCAGATTTAACTGAATTTAAAAATGCCAAAAACGTGCCAAGATGAGAGTCACTTATCCTAAAGTTTGCAAAACGATTGATAATAAATACTATATAGACTTTACCTTGAAGGGTAAAAGATATCGTTTGAAAAATGGTAATAAAATAAAACTAAAGTTTAATCCTAATTCTTTCCCCTTAAAACAGCGTAAAAAACAAACTGAAGTTCTAGCAAAGGAGGTTTACGATTACCTAGAAAACAATAACTATTCTTTTGATAATAGAGTGCCTAAAGATGAAGTTGGGCTTTATAATTATTTAGTTACTCAAAAACTCAATGAACCTCTCTCAAAGAAATATAAAAAGACTATTGAATCTATTTCTAGAGATTTAAGAGGGCAAGTTTTAATATATAAAACCATACCTATTGAATTCACAAACAACTATCTAAGAAAGTATAATAATACCACTAGTTTTAACACCACCAGACGACATTTAAACGCTCTTTTGAGCTACTTGAGGGTCAACGGCTTTATTGTTGAAATATGCCCGCTAAAGCCAAGAAAACAAACAGAAAAGCTTCATAAACCTATTGAAGATGTTGCCTTATTATTGGATGAGATAAAAAGCTTTAATCATAATCTTTTTATATGCTGTTTATTAACGTATGGATGTTTACTAAGACCCCATAGGGAAGTAAGACAATTGAAATGGAGAGACATTAGCGATGATTTAAGATATATTTCTATTGGAGGCGATAGGGTTAAATCTAAACGTAATAGGATTGTGCCAATACCGGAATTTATTAGAAGAGAATTAAAAATAGGTGAGAAAGAAAACAACATCTTTACCAATACCCCTATTGAATTCAACAACCACTATTTTAGCAACCTCTGGGAGAGGTTTAAGCTAAGCTCCAAATTCTTAAAAAAAGAACAGACTTTATATTCATTTCGTCACTCTGGAGCGATAGAAATCTTTAAAAGGACAGGCAGTATAACAAAGCTTCAAAAGGCTATGGGACACTCGTCAATAAACGTTAGTTTGACTTATTTAAGAGGAACTTCTAAATCATTTACTTTAATTCTTTTACTTTTTCACGAAGTAGCTTGAATGCTTTTGATACATGAGCCTCTACAGTTTTTAATGAAATTTTATTGTGCTTTGCAATCTCTTTATTCGTCAGACCATTAATTTTTTTAAGACAGAATATCTTTTTTGTTTTCTCAGGAAGATCACGAATTAATGAATTCATTAAATCTATACTTTTCGATAAATCTTTATCTGAATTATTATTCAAGTTTTGTTCTAAAATATAATAATATTGTTCATGTAATCTTGTTAATGATTTATTTTTATGATACTCAGTTATAAATTTATTGTAGGTTGATTTATATAAAAAAGATTCTATAGAATATTTGGGATTTAACTTATAACGAAACTCATAGAAACTGATAAATACCTGTTGAACAATATCTGATGCAATAGAATGATCAAAAGATAAACTCAGCGCATATGTAAATAATCTGTCGCTATACTTATTGACTAATCCCTTCCAAATTTCTTCATTTCCTTCTTGAAGTTTTTGGATTAGAATTACATTTTTATTATAAATATCTAAACTCATCCCAAAATAATTAATAATTTATAAAACTAATTAATTAGTATTAATTCAAAAAAAATTATGACTTTTTTTTACGAAAAACAAAAAAAAATAGGGTTTTTGTTTTGGAATCAGTAATAAGGGTATGAATACAAGTAAGAACATAGAAAAAATTATTTTTAAGTTTTTCGATAATCAAGCATCATTATCTGAATTAGAGATATTATTATTATGGATCGGAAACGAAAAGAATTATGCCGAATATGTTGAATACATTTCAATTAACCATTTAACAAACATAGCTTTGAATTTAGCAGATAAAGAAAAAATAATAAATGAAATTAATTTAAAAATTAATTCTGATAAAAAAGCTTTGAACAAAAAAAGTAAATTCAAATACTTAGCATTAGCGTCCGTTGCAATTTGTTTTTTTTCAATAGGGACCTATTTACATCTAACAAGCGCTAACAATGAGATATTAAAGCCAATAGACCCAGCTAAGATCACCTTGACTAACTCTAACGGTGATGTAATTGATTTAGAGGAATTAAATGATAACCAAAGTAAAATTACCAACAATATTTCAGTAGATCAAAACGCCAAAACAATTTATTTTAAAAATGATACAATCTCAGATAAACTTGTATTTAATACAATTAGAGTTCCATATGCAAAAGTGTTCAATATTGAACTCTCCGATGGAACTAAGGTCTATTTAAATTCAGGCACAACTCTAAGGTTTCCTGTCAATTTTATTGAAGGTTTAGATAGAGAGGTATTCATTGATGGCGAAGCTTTTTTTGAGGTGACTAAAAACCATATAAGTAAATTTAAAGTATCATCTAATAATACTTCAGCCCATGTTTATGGAACAAAATTTAATTTCAAAGATTACCCTGAAGATGATTTTTCAGAAGTTATTCTTGCTGAGGGGAGTTTAGGCGTAGGTAAGCTATCTGATGATAATATTTTAATTATTAAACCTGGTGAAAAGGCTAAGATGGTTTTTTCAAGTGGGAAAATAGAGCGATCTCGTGTTAACACTTTATTATACACATCATGGATTGATGGAAGAGTTGCTTTTAGAAACGAAAGTTTACCAAGAATGATCCAAAAATTAGAAAGAATTTACAATGTTGTAATTATAAACAATAATAAGGATTTAAAAGAGAAATATTTTACTGCTACTATTCTTTACAAAGAAGAATCTATAAATGATGTACTGTCATATTTAAGTCAAATATATGGACTAGAGTACCAAATAATTAATAATAAAATACTGATCGAATGATAAACAAATGATGAAACAAAAATGGGCTATTGCTGAAAACAATAACCCATTACAAAAGCAACCATTAAAACGATTACTAATTTAAAAAAAACAAATTTATGAAACTTAAACATCTATTGTCCAATAACTGGCAATTTAATTTAACAAAAGGAGCAAGAATTTTGAAAATATCAGTTTTACTTTCCATAATTATGACTTTTTCAACTTTTGCTAATTCAGTAGTTTATTCACAAGTTGAAATTTCAATTGATGTAGAAAATACTGAAATTACGAGTATTTTAGACTTTATTGAGTCGACAACCGCTTTAAGGTTTTTTTATGATAATGATATTTATGATTTCAAACAAAAACGGACATTGTCGCTAAAAAAAGTTAAAATTGAAGAAGTAATAAGTTTAATCTTTGAGGGTAATCTAGATTTTAAATTATCAGAAAATATTGTTATTTTAAAAAAAGCAATAAAATCAACTCCAGTTAAAAACAACGAAATCAATACTGACAATGATCAGGATGAGCTTCAAAAAACCATTTCAGGATCAATCACTGACAAAGATGGTAATCCGCTTCCTGGAGCAAGTATTATTGAAAAAGGAACAACCAATGGTACAGTAACAAATTTTGACGGGGATTTTTCTCTCAATGTAACGAATGCCAACGCTACCTTGGTTGTTTCATTTATCGGGTTTTTATCTCAGGAAATTTCAGTAGCAGGACAGGATAAAATAACAATTGCTTTAATAGAAGATACTGCGAATCTCGATGAAGTGGTAATTGTAGGTTACGGTACCGTGAAAAAAAGTGATTTGACTGGTTCTGTTGGGCAGATGAAGGCTGAAGAAATCAATTCTTATCCGGCAACAAACATATTGCAAAGTATGACTGGTAGAATTGCAGGTGTGCAAGTTATACAATCTACAGGAGCACCAGGTGCTGAAGTAAGTGTTAGAGTAAGAGGAACGAATTCAATACAAGGTGGTAATGAGCCACTTTATGTAATTGATGGATTTCCTTATTCTGGTAATCCAACCATTATTAACAATTTCGATATTAAAAGTTTAGAAGTCTTAAAAGATGCTTCTGCCACAGCTATTTATGGTTCGAGAGGTGCGAATGGTGTTGTTTTGATTACAACTAAACGAGGTGAATCTGGGGTTACAAAAATAGATTTAGAGACGAGTTATAGCTCACAAACCTTAAGGAATAAATTAGAGTTGATGAATGGAGAGGAGTATGCTACTGTTGCAAACATTCAGGCAGCAAATGATGGAGTGCCAACATATTTTACGCAACAAGAAGTAAATGCTTTTGGAGAAGGTACCGATTGGCAAGATATCGTATTTCAAGAGGCACCCATTAAATCTACTTCGTTAAATATAAGTGGCGGAAGTGAAATGACACAATTTTCCATCGGAGGAAGTGTGTTTGACCAAGAAGGAATTATTAAAGGCAGTGGTTTCCAAAGATATTCGCTAAATACCAATTTTGATCATAAAATTAGCAAAAAGTTTAGTATCCGTTTATCTAATACCTTAACCTACACGAATACAAATAGAAGAGATAGTGGTGGTGGATCCAGGGCATCCTCATTAATTGGAGCAGCACTAGCAGCAGCGCCAATTTCAGAACCGTATAATGCTGATGGCACTTATACTGTATTGGGGAACGCATATCCTTTTGTCCCGGTTGACGTGAGAAATCCATTGAATTTCATCAATGAGCAGGACAATGAGAATAAGTCTAATGCGTTACTTACTAACCTATCATTTATCTATAATATTGCTCCAGAATTATCCATAAAATTGGCTGGAGGTATTGAAAATCGTGATAATCGCACAGATAATTATACCACCCGTAATTTTTATAATTCCGATGGGATCGCTTATGTTGGTACAAATCAATACAGAAGTTTGTTAAGTGAGAATACCATAAACTATAATAAAACATTTGCGGAAAAACATAGTATTTCGGCAGTAGCAGGATTTACCTATCAGGATTTTGTTTCTACTTCACTTGCAGCTAGTGGATCGGGTTTTTTGAGTGATGTATTTGAAACACATAACCTGGGAGCATCGGCTAACCCTGGAATTCCTTCAACAGGATATGTAAAATCTGTATTGTTGTCCTATTTAGGGCGGGCAAATTATTCCTATAATGACAAGTATTTGATGACTATAAGTTTTCGAGCTGATGGATCATCGAGGTATAGCGAAGGAAATAAATGGGGATATTTCCCATCAGCTGCTTTGGCATGGAAGATAGGCGATGAGGATTTTATGCAGGAAATGGATGTTATTTCCGATTTAAAACTTCGTGCAAGTTACGGTAAAACGGGTAGTCAGGCGATTGATCCTTACACTACACTGAACCTCTTGAATTCGGGTCAAACAGTAATGAATGATGGTCTCGTTAATACTTTTTCTCCTGGAACAAGGTTGCCAGGTGATTTAAAATGGGAAACCACTGATCAATACGACGTTGGTTTTGATTTGGCACTGCTTAATAACAGGATTTTAGTTACAGCAGATTATTATGTTAAGAATACAAAGGATTTACTCAATACAGTGGTCTTAGCGAGTTCTTCGGGCTTTACCCGTACCATTCAAAATGTTGGGTCTATTCAAAATAAAGGTTTTGAATTTGATCTAAGCACCAAAGTATTGACTGGCGAATTTAATTGGGATTTGTCTGCCAATATATCTTTCAATCGAAACGAAGTAACCGGACTATACAAAGGGGAAGATATTTTTACTTCAAGTGTTTCTGTTCTTGCAATAAATGACAATGTCCAGATACTCAGAGAAGGAAGTCCTGTGGGCCAATTTTGGGGTTTTGTTGAAGACGGGTACGATGACCAAGGCCATATCAAAATTGTTGACCAAAATGACGATGGATCCATTAATTCTGAAGATAAAACGTTTATAGGCGATGCTAATCCTGATTTTATTTATGGGATTAATTCAAGCATGTCTTACAAAAACTTCGATCTTAATATTTTTATACAGGGTTCCCAAGGAAATGATATTTTTAATGCGAGTGTCATTAACCCAACTAATGATTTTGGGCAGGGATTAAATGCACCTCGTGATCTTTTTTCAAATCATTGGACACCACAAAATACCAATGCCAAATACCCTCTGATTAGCAGGGCTTCCAATGCCTATGCATCAGATCGCTGGATTGAAGATGGTTCCTACATGCGCCTGAAAAATATAGAATTGGCGTATAACCTTCCAATTGAAAACAGCGCGTTAAGCAGTGCGCAGTTTTATTTGAGTGGACAAAACCTAATTACCATAACCGATTACTCCTGGTGGGATCCTGAAGTCAATTCTAGAGGAGCCGGACAAGCTGGTATTGATCATAACACTTACCCTATTCCTAAAACCGTTACGGTTGGTGTAAGGGTTGGATTTTAGGCGTATAATAGTTGAATTTTGATAATTAAATAACAAATAACATGAAAAATATTAAAAAGATATATAATTATTTTTATAGTTTCTTCACCATTAAAACGATTGGCTTTTTTAGCCTTACCTTAGTATTCACTTTGTGTATGTCATGTGACATAGACGAGCTATTACAAGAAGAGCCGAAGGCTATAGCCGCGCAATTATTCTATAATACAGAGGAAGAATTAAAGACTGGATTAAATTCTATTTACCAGCCAATGAGTCAGTGGAGGGCAGAATATATAGTGGTAAATGACACACATACCGACTGGGGGTATGGAAGGGGAAGTAGGGCCAATTATAATGATTTGGCAGGGTTTAATTCTGGTAAAATAAATGTTGCTGGACAGATGTGGAATGCATTCTATTTGAGCATACGAAATGCTAATATATTTATTAAAAATGCAGAAGCTGTAGAGGGCATTGGTGAGGCCAAATATTTGAGAGCGCTGGCGTATTTTGACCTGGTTAGGAGCTGGGGTGGGGTGCCAATACGGACGGATCTTAATATAGACGAAAAAGATGCTGAGAAAAGTACTCCTTCAGAAGTTTATGCTTTAATAGAGGCTGATTTATTGGACGCAGAAGCAACCCTTCCTGCAGATCCAAGTGACATTGGTAGGCCATCTAAATATGCAGCTACACTACTTCTGGCAGATGTTTATTTAACTCTGGGAAGGTATGCTGAAGCTAGTGCTAAGGCTAATGATGTAATCAAGTCAAACAAATTTTCTTTAGTACCTACCACATCCATTGAAGATTTTCAGTTTAACCTCTATGGTCCTGATCAGCTAACTTCTTCAGAGGAAATTTTCTCTTTTAAATATACTCGTCAGGATGGATATGGCAACTGGATATTATTTATATTAAATTCTCCCCTTTCCGGGCTTTATAATTTTGGTGGGGCGTATGCGCATTATGGTGATGCTGTAAACCCATTTTTTACTTCATGGGACGGTAATGATTTGCGTAAGGCATTGTGGGATCAGATAGATTTTGGTTTGGGAGCAACTACACTTGTCTCTAAAAAATATATTGATAATGCAGCCGTAAGTAATCGGGGGGCTGGTAATGATCTACCAGTATACCGATATGCCGAAGCACTTTTGATATATGCAGAAGCGGTTGCAATGGCTGGAGGTCCTACTGCGGATGCAATGGAAGCGCTAAATCAAGTGCATCGTCGGGCTTTTGGAGTTGATCCTAAAACTCCTTCAGCGGTGGATTTTGATATTGCCGACTATGATGCTGACTCGTTTGTAGATTTAGTGCTTCAGGAAAGAGCCTATGAGTTTATTTTTGAAGGCAAACGTTGGTTTGATCTAAGAAGAACGGGGACTGCAGCACAAACAATTCTCGATGCTAAGGGGATTACTATTGCAGAAAAAGCCTATTTATGGCCAATCCCAACGTACGAAATAGATTTTAATGATCTGATGGGACCTGAAGACCAAAATCCCGGTTATTAATAAAACAAGAATATAATGAATGAACCTATCGCCCTCCATTTAAGACGATAGGTTTATAATAGAACTTTTATAAATGATGAACCTAAAATCATTTAGGGTTGACATTTAATAAGAATTTGAGCTAAGTTAATTAGTTCAGTTAATTAGTTTGAGTTTGGTTAAGGGTGGTGATTTTTTACAATATTACCACCCCTTTATTATCAAGAAATCTGGAAATAGTGAATGTTTTCGTTCATCTTAAACCAAATGAACTCTTTCTCATAGAAAAATTTGTAAAGAATAATTATAAGGTATTATTTACTTCTGAAACCGGAAAACTATGGTGAAGTTAATATGTCATTTAAGTAAATTGCTCATGATTTCAATAAAAAGAAATTAAATTATCAATATGAAGATGCCTTTTTTTTCAGTGGTTAAACTACTAATAGCAGTAGTTGTCTTATGCACACAATTCCCACTGTTTGCCCAAATAAACATGCGTCCAAACGTATTATTGATTGCGGTGGATGACTTGAACGATTGGATTGGCTGTATGGATGGGCATCCGGATACAAAGACACCTAATATTGACAGACTGGCAAGCCGAGGCATTTTGTTTACCAATGCACACAGTCAAGGCACCATGTGTAATCCATCACGCATAAGCATTATGTGGGGCAAACGACCCTCATCCACTGGTTTTTATGACAATCACTTCCCCGTGGCGAAAGCTCCAGAATTCCTCCGAAAAAATATAAGTCTGGCGCATCATTTCAATGCTAACGGTTATAAAACGTTGACAGCAGGCAAGATATATCATGCGTCGATGCCTAAAAATGATTTTCAGGTTGTGGGTCCGAGACCTAGTCAATGGTTGAAGGATTACGATAGGCCTGTTCAAAAGAAGCCTGAGCAATACCATAGTATCTGGGACTTTGGCCCTCAAAACTATGTTGAAGAAGAATTCGTGGATTACAAAATAGCCAGTTGGGGAGTCAAGCAACTTAAAGAAAAACATGAAAAGCCGTTCTTCTTTGCTCTTGGATTTATGCGCCCACATGTCCCGTTTTTTCCTCCTGAACGAGTATACAACAGCATGAATGACACACACCTTCCAAAAGTAAAGGAAGATGATTGGAGTGATCTTTCCGAGGCTGCAAGAAAGCTCACTTTGAGTAACAAAAAGATCCCAACCCATGACTGGATGAAGGAAGAAGATAGGTGGCATCTTGCTGTGCGTTCTTATTTAGCATGCATCAACTGGGTCGATGAACAGATAGGCAGAGTGCTTGACGCCTTAGATGAAAGTCCCTATGCCGATAACACAATTATCATGTTGTATGCGGATCATGGATATCACCTTGGAGAAAAGCAACGCTGGTCAAAATTTTCGCTTTGGGAACGAACAACCCGAGTTCCCTTCATCATCAGCTTGCCAGGAGGTGCGAGGGGCACTTCAACGAAACCGGTTGAGTTGTTGAGCATATATCCAACGCTAATCGACTTATGCAAATTAGCACCGAATGACACTATTGAAGGTGTTTCCCTGCTTCCGCTTCTTGAAAATACAAGGGAGCCCTGGGAGCATGTAGCGATTTCTACGTTGGGACAAAATAACCATTCTATTAGGGATGAGCGATGGCGTTATATTTTATATGCTGACGGAAGTCAAGAATTGTATGACCATAAGGTTGATTCCAATGAATGGCACAACTTGGTTTCAGAAAAAGTGGATCCTGTTCATGCCGCAGTTATTGAAAGGCTTAAAAAGCATTTGCCAAGAGTAAACCTGTCGCAGGTGTCTGATTAATATGAAAATTATTAAGAAATGATTCTAAGATCTCATATAAAATTTTATTCAAGATTGGATCGATGGAATATTAAAAAGAATAAAAAACGATTATAATGATGAAAAGAAGAACAATGTTAAAATCCATGGGGGCAGTCTCTCTTGGAATGGTAACGCCCTCCTTTGCAAAGGGAGAAAGACTTGTGGAACCTTATAAAGTAAAAGAAGAAATTATAACTACTGAGATATTGGTAGTTGGTGGAGGAACTACAGGTACAATCGCAGCGATTCAATCTGGTCGGGCTGGAGCAGAAACGATCTTGATTGAAAGCGGAAGTCAGTTAGGCGGAACTACCACCACCGGTGGAGTCTCCTTTCCAGGGATATTTCATGCTTGGGGAAAACAAATTATTGGCGGTATCGGTTGGGAGTTGGTAATGGATTGTGTGCAGTTAAATGGAGATAAATTGCCGAATTTTTCTAAGATTCCAGATAGCCATTGGAAACATCAGGTAACCATAAACGCTCCCTTGTACACCTTACTTGCCGAGGAGAAATGTTTGGAGGCAGGTGTAAAGATTCGTTATTATGAAACTCCAACACACATTGAATTTAAAGAAGGGAAATGGATAGTGGAGACGGTTGGAAAAGGTACAAAGACATCGATTGTCTGCAACCAAATAATTGATTGTACAGGGAATGCATTGATTGCCTCCATGGCCGGTTATGACGTGTTGAGAGAAGAAGATACACAACCAGGATCCTTGATCTTTAGATTGGGAGGGTATAAATATGATGCACTGGATTTAACCAAAATTCCAAAAAAACACCACCGTATTTTGAGACAGAATATGCTCGAAAATTCGAAAAGAGAAAGTCGTGAGCACACCTATGTTCCTTATAGTTATGTGTATGTTCCTGGGGCGGATTCTACCACCTCAGAAGGTCATACCATCGCAAATAATGACGGAAGAAATACCTTGCTAAATTTAGTCCGTAAACTGAAGACTTTTCCAGGTTGTGAGAATTTAAAACTCGTAGATTTAAAAACGGAGACGGCCGTACGAGAAACCTATAGAATAGATGGTTTGTATAAAATGAACAAGGATGATTATACTTCAGGAAAGGTATTTGACGATGCTGTTTCGCATTCCTTTTATCCAATAGATTTGCATAGAGACGGAAAATCTATTTATCAAGAATTTTTAAAACCAGATATAGTAGCAAGTATTCCGTTACGATCTTTAATCCCGAAACGAAGCCAGAACTTTTTGGTGGCGGGTCGTTGCGTGAGTAGTGATCGATTAGCAAATTCTGCACTGAGAGTACAAGCCTCTTGTATGGGTATGGGACAAGCGGCGGCCGTGGCAGCGGTATTAGCCAGTAAACAAGGAATCTCTCCGGCAGAAGTGGATATTAATGAAATCAAAGATTTGCTGAAAAAGCACGGAGCGATTATTCCCAAGCAAGTATAGATCTTTATAATATGATTAAGGTTCGTTATTTTGGTGTTGTAATTGTTGGCTTGATAGGACTTATACTGATTTTTTTTCAAGAAAAGTACCCAATTAAATATATGCAAGTCGCTACGATTGAAAGTAGTCCTGCTGGCGAACCATCTATTGTTGTGACCTTTAAAGATTCGGTTACCAATGAAACTATTTATTTGCGAAAAACTAAGGATAATATACCGCTACATTACTTCAAAAAAGTAATAGGAGAAGTTTGTTATGATGACGAATGCAGGTTGTTAGATATTGTTGTTTATTGGAATATTACAGGTCGGTATTTGGGGTTTGAACTGCCAAAAGGTGAGTTTTTAAGTAAATATGATCACGACCCGTTTTCTGAAAATGAATACCAACGATTACACACATTATTGGCAGATTCATCAATCCCCTTGGATGCGGTATCCTTTGAAAAACTGGTAGAGCAACCCAAAAATGATGAAGGAGTTGTTGATGCCGTTTCTGGAGCGACTTCAAAAAGTGTAGCTGATATGGTGGTAAAAGGTGCTGCCTATACCACGTATAAATTGTGGAATATCGTAAATGGCCCAACAATGGATATCGTGTCAAAACTCACAGAAAAACACTTAACACCAACATTGATATATCGTATTTTACAAAGTCCAGATATCAGCGATAGGTTGTGGGCTTTGAATAGAATGGATGCCTTGAATGTATTGACACCACAATTGGAGGACACTCTTTTAGAAATCATTTCCTCAGACGATTTTTATCTATCGTATAGTGCTATTAACGCGATAAATGTAATTCATTTAAAGTCCGTTGAGTTACAACGAGGGTTGTTTGCTAATTATCCAAAAGCGAATCATAGCATACAAACAGCGCTCTTAAAAAAGTTGATAGAGGCTCCTTTTTTAAGTTCAGAAATTATACAAGACTCCAGAGTTTTGTTGCCGCAATTAAACGGACAACAATTGAATGACCTATTGCAATTGTACACGAAACACAAAGTGCATGACACAAAAACATATTCCGAAGTAACCAAAATTCTTAAAAATGAAAACAAGTATATTTCTAAAAAGGCTTATAGTTTTTTAATCAATATCCAAACGGATGATGAATTTATCATGGAGCGTTTGAAGGCTTATAAAAACTAAAAACAATAAAATACAATAGAAAATATGATATCATTTATTGTTTCCATACTAGTCTTGATTATTAGTTATTTTACCTATGGAAAACTCGTTGAAAAGATTTTTGGAGTACAAGAGCATCGCAAGACGCCGGCTATTAGGCTAAGGGATGACGTTGACTATATGCCCTTGTCGACTTGGCGTGTTTTTATGATACAATTTTTAAATATTGCCGGTTTAGGACCCATTTTCGGTGCTATCGCTGGAGCAATGTACGGCCCCGCTGCATTTTTATGGATAGTTTTGGGAAGCATTTTCGCGGGAGCCGTACATGATTATTTTTCAGGAATGCTTTCGGTACGGCATGACGGATTGAGCATTAGTGAAATAGTAGGAATCTATTTGGGTCCTAAAGTAAAACACATTATGCGATTTTTTACTGTGATACTATTGATTTTCGTAGGAACGGTCTTTTTGGTTGGCCCAGCAAAAATAATAGATGGAATGATGGGGAATCTGTGGGGTGTTTGGATCTGGGTATCCATTATTTTGGTATACTACATATTATCTACTTTATTACCTATTAATAAGCTTATAAGCAAGCTCTATCCTATATTTGGAATTGCCATGTTACTAATGGCTTTAGGTCTGTTATCAGCTTTGTTTTTTGGGGACTATCAAATCCCAGAACTGATACCTGAAAATTTAAGTAACATGACAACGAATCCTGAAGAAACACCTTTATTTCCTATGCTTTTTGTAACAATTGCCTGTGGCGCCATATCTGGTTTTCATGCCACGCAGTCCCCTTTAATGGCTCGCTGTATAAAAAACGAGAAATTAGGGAGAAAAATTTTCTTCGGAACTATGATCACTGAAGGAATTGTTGCCCTTATTTGGGCAGCCGCAGCGATGACATTCTTTGGTAATGTAGGTGAACTTAATTCAGCGATGCTCGAGAATAATAATAACGCTGCATGGGCGGCAAACGAAATATCCCTAAACATGCTTGGTGGTATTGGTGGCATATTGGCCTTATTGGGTATAGTAGCTGCACCCATTACTTCTGGAGATACTGCCTTCCGTTCTGCACGATTAATTTTGTCGGATATTTTTAAACTGAATCAAAAGAAAATTAAAAACAGATTGTACTTAAGCCTACCTCTTTTTATGATTGCTTTTGTACTTACGCAAATGGACTTCGGTATGATATGGCGTTATTTTGCTTGGAGTAATCAAACTTTAGCGATGGTAGTACTTTGGACCATTACGGCTTTTTTAATTTATGAAGGTAAAGCATATTGGATTTCTGGAATTCCAGCACTATTTATGACCATGGTGTGTAGTACTTATATATTGATTGCACCAGAAGGATTTAATTTAGAGAATGATGTTGCTTATTTTGGAGGTTCATTCATAACAATTTGTATTACAGTTTTATTTTCGATGTATGTCATTAAAAGAAAAAAACATAAACTTAGTTCGTAATTACAAAATTATTGATAGAAAATCAAAACAGGAATAACTACTTTCACTAGATGTATTTTCAACCTTACATAATATCTTCAAGGTTTTTACTCACACGAACTTCGTCAATTTTCAATACGCCTCCGGTTCTTCCTGAAACCTTGAATTGCAATCGATCAAAGGTTAATTCTCCTTGGCAAGTTACCTTAGGTGTCATATTTTTAATGTCTTTCGGATTAACATATACCTTCAAGGTGTCTTGCCCTATGGCACCAAGGTCGAACTCAAAAACAATTAAAACTACTTTTTTATCGTGCTTGTCCAGCCATGAGATTGACTTTTGGTTTGGTAGTGCATCGGCTTGCTGAAAATAAATTCCATCATTCTGAAACGATAGTGATACTTGTTTCTCAGTAGGTCCATTCCATCCATTTTGTACCAGCCAGTTGATTTCTCCGATACTCTCAGATTCTTCAGCCTGAAATTGAACCAGCATAGATGCATATACCTTTCCTTTGCTGTTCGGTTCGATAAAATAACGTGTTAGATATGTAGGGATATCCTGACTTTTACCTCTTAATTGCAAAGCGCCCCCTTTCTTTGGATAATTTCCATATTCCAAATTTTCATTGATAATTTCCACATCTTCTCGACCTGAAATAGCTGCTATCGGCAAAAATCCATCTATTAACGGCAAGGTTTTGTTCATTAAAGCGGAATTGGATTCCATTGATAACGGCCCAACTTTGTAGGCATCGTCTAGCGAAAACCCATCATAAAGCGGCAAACCGAGATGGTCGGCTGTTTGAACTCTGTATTCTATTAAATTTTTATCAGATAAAAATGATGAAAAAACATACTTTTCTGCAGCTGTTCTACACGTGTATTCGTCCAAATCCTTCCAGATTTTTCCATCAACAGAACCTTGTAGTTTATAAATCAGTTTATCGCTTACAGGAGAAATGGCAACCGTGGTTTTGTTTATCGAATGAGAAACATTCAGTGTTGGTTGGTCATTAATAACCCTATCAAAATTATGTTCCACTTTTTTAGTTGCTGATCGGTGTTTGGCGTATTTAATGTCCCAGTTAAAATAGCCACGATGTACTTTGGAAAAACTGGTAGTCAATTGCTGCTTCATTTCTTTTTCAATCGTTGGATATTGGTTTGTAGGCTGCTTCTGAGTTATGTCCTCTTCTAGGTCATACAATTGAAATTCTGACAATCCGTTATTCACCGAGCGCTGATAATTTTCAGAAGATCCTACCAAGGCAAATTTTGAAGAAATCAAAGCATGACGCCCTGCTGAAATAATAGGGATTACCTCGCGTTTTCCATTGGCTCCATTTAAAATACTCACCGCACTCTTTCCATCCAATGCTTCCTTTTCAACATTCAAACCGGCAAGTTCAGCAAAGGTCGGATACCAATCACTAATATGGACTAACTCCTTGCTTTGAGAGCCCGCTTTAATCATACCAGGCCAATAAGCAATTGCCGGAAACCGAATACCTCCTTCAAAGGAGTCCCCTTTTCCACTTCTAAACGGACGGTTGTCGGCTTCAATAATTCCACCGTTATCACTACAAAATACAATCAACGTATTTTCTTTCATTCTATTTTTTTCTACAGCCTTCATAACCTTACCAATGGCCTGATCCATGGCATCTACCATCGCCATATAATATTTCCGGCTATTCGCTGTTCTACGCTTCTCTGCATCTCCACCTGCCCAATAAGGTTCAATGTCAACTTCAGAATATTTATCTAATATTTTTTGTGGAGCATCTAAAGGATGGTGAGGCGCATTAAATGAGAGGTACATAAATAACGGATCACTTTTGTCATGATTATTGAGGATATCTACAGCCTCGTTAGCCCACATTTCACTAGAATACGTATTTCCCGATGCTTCACTATCTAGGTTCGATGCTGCATATACCTTTTCACCATTTCTAATTAAATCGTTTGTACCGGCATGGGTATAGTTCCAATAAGAGATTTGACCATTAATACACACAAAAGAATGATCGAATCCCTTGTTATGCGGGAGGAAAGACTGTTTACTTCCTCCTACATGCCACTTTCCGATAATGGACGTTTTATAGCCACCTTCTTTCATTTTTTCTGCTATTGTCTTTTCTTCTTTGGGGATGCCTGTATAAGATTGAGGAAGTACAATATGCTCGTGCAATCCATAGCGGTAGGGATAATTTCCTGTAAGAAATGACACCCTTGAAGGTGAACACTGGGGTTGAACATAGTTTCGTTCCAGAGACATACCCTCTGTTTTTAGTTTGTCTAGATTAGGTGCTTGAATGGCTGAACCTTGCCAGCTCATATCTGAATAGCCCATGTCATCGGCTAAAATGAAAATAATATTTGGCTTCGACGAACGCTTTACAGGTGCTTTTTCTTGTGCTTGTACAAAGGTGAAAACAAATAGTAAGAACACAGCTGTAATTGATAAAATTCGTTTCATTTGTTATGTATTAGTTTAATTTTATTTTTTTACTGCACATCCAGTAATAAAAATTAGTGTAAGGACTAGAATAACTTGCTTTGAAATCATCATAATTTTTAAATTAATTATTTGGAAACAATCGTATAGTATCCACCATTAAGAGTGTACAATTTATACCCTTCCTCTTTTTCTTTAGATTTTACTTTTTGCCCATTTATAATAACGGTCTTCTCCTTTATAGGAATATATACCACGGCTTCACTTCCATCTGGCACGCTTAGTTCAATATCCATACCTGATTTGGTTTTTGTGATTTTTACGGACACTTTTCCAGCTAATGTTTCGTTGCCAGTTTCCGCAAATTCCAAACCTGCTAGATCTGGTTTCACCATAAATTTCTTCCAAGCGGGTTCTAGTGGATATAAGCCACAAACATATTGTGCCAGAATGGTTAAACCACCACCACTCCAGGCATGGTTTGTAGAACCACCACCGTATCCATTTCTACCAACACCCCATCCTTCAAAAAGAGTTGTATGGTCTTTGTTGTCCACCATCGGCTGAAAACGTTTTTTTAATCGTTCCAGACCATACTCCGATTCACCCATTAAGAACAAGGCTTCACATACGTATTTCTCCATGTAAGGGCTGGCGTATTCTTGTGTTTGCAATGTTTTATAAATCGTCTTAAATTTATCGCGGTCAGCCAATCCGGCCACTACTGCAAGGGCTTGCCCACGGTCATCGATATCATCTTTGTAATCGTAAGATCTATATTGGTCACCTTTCCAAAACGTGGTATTGAATGCTGTTTTAAAGTTAACCATAGAGGTCTCAGCCCAGTTCATTTGGGCCTGTTTGCCCAGTAATTCAGACATATTTTTATAGCCTTTCAAGGCCAAATAATACCATTCGTTCATCAACAAATCCTTATCTACATTGGTTCCCCAATCGCCCCAGTACCAACCTTTACTATCTTCATTAGTCATTCTTTTGACCAACACTCCATTTTCATCCAACTTCCAAATATCCAGATAGCCTTTTACACCATCGTACACTTTGGCAATGGTTTCTTTATCTCCAGTATTTATATAATAGTTCCAAAAACCGTAGTAACCAATACTTGCCAACATTTGTCCTGGAAGTTCCTTTTGCCAGTTACCGGCAGGTACTGGAGAAAAAATCGTATTGTCTTCTCGTTGCCAACCTATCAATTCCAAGATTCCTTTTTGAGTTAAAAAACGACTTTCAGGATCTAAAGCGTAAAAAGCTTCTCCACTTTCGTTGACCATATCTCCCCACCATTGCGCTCGCTCTCTATCCGGACAATCCATATAGGTGTCGCGCATGGTAACGTATAAAGTACGTTCTGCTTTGGTCCACAATCTCTTATAGAAATCATCATTACAATCAAAGCTTCCGGTAAATTCACTGGCATAACCCGTTTCTCTGTATTGAAGATCCAAAACTTTAACGCCTTTTGGAATTATGTAATAGACCTTTTGACCGTTCATCCACCCCAAATTCTCGTACGCTTGCACTCCTTTTCGGGTAATGTATTCACCTCTAACATTCAGAGGTCCACCACCGGAGTAATGATCTGTCATTAGGGTAATTTCTTCATCACCATTGGCTTCTATTTTGAAAAATGGGGTGATTTGTGCATTGTATGGTAATTTACACACAATAGTATCGCCTGTACTTACAAAAGGGAATGTCCGTTCATTTTCATATTTTTTCATTCCAAAATTTTTCCATTGCGGAATAGGGCGTTTCACTAGGGTATTCCAAGGAGCAACCGGTGGTTTTCCTATTGATCGCGTTCCGCGCCACCTTTTAGTATTTGCTTTCGCTTTTGTAAAATCAAAATTTCCTACTCTGGCATCATAACGAATGCTTGACTCTGGTAATCTATAATTGGGTACCGGCAGACCAGCTGTTCCAAATTCCCTTCTAATAGACGCTTTCCAACTATTATCTGAAAGCAACTCAAAACCCGATGCTTGGCAATCGAAGATTAAGGCAGCCTTTCCACTGCTGTTGTGAGAGAAGCCATCTTTACCAAAATACCATACCAAAATGGAAATATCATTATCACCCTTTTTTAGGTACGATGCAATATCCACGGCATCATAGTAGGTGTCCGTTGGTGAAGGACCTCGTTTAAGTTGCCCTTCAAAGACCGCCAATTCTCCGTTTATCCACATCCAGTATTTGGAATCGCAAGCAATTTTGGCGAATGCCATATCTGGTAATTGTTCAACCTTAAATGTCTTATTATAGACCGTCCAGTTATTGGTTTCGTTTTGCTGCTCTATGGCAGTAATCCATTGCGCTTTCCAACTCACACTTGAATTACTAGTGTTGTTCTGCCCGATTGCTACATGAATTATAGATAGCAAGCATACCAAGGCTAAAATCCGTTTAAGGTAATGTTTCTTAATTTTCATCTTATTATTTTTAGTATTTATTGATCTTCATTTTTGAAACCCGCCAATAAAGCAAAAGCTATTGAGAATAGTGTTCTAATATTTTTTATATTATCAATTTAATTTAAATACCATTTCAAGCAATCCTGTACTGTCATGGGATGCCATCTTTTTTGTTATTCTAAGCTAGAAATACTTTTATGGGATAAGGCCTTAGGGGGTTAAAAGAAAACTAATATCTTTTTGGCCGAAGAATTAGGCTATATACCCATTTCACCAGCGTATCCGCTCATACTTTTGACATCATAATTTTGGACCATCTGATTGTCTCCGAGAAGCGTTATTTTAGCTTTAAAGATGAAAACTTAATCTGAAGGATACTGCTTTGTTCTTGCAATACAACTCCTCGATTAACCTCCCTTTTTAGGCAAGTTCTTTATAAGAATATTAAAACTCCCTGTAGATTTTACTTTTAGTATAGGGAAATTTGTTTCACTTTTACTGCTAATTCACTTTTCTTGGTGTAATAAAAAAACCCCCCTACTTGGAGGGGGTTTTTAATACTGCTAAATAATAAAATTGAATTAAAAAATGTTTAATTCTTTTACGGTATCAATAGCTCCTCCATTGGATTGATCATCATCATTTCCTCCAACACCATCTGCTCCCGCTTGAGCAGCAGTATCATTATTAAATGAATTGCTAATATCTCCATCATCAAAATCTCCATCGGCATCTGCATCAACCTCATCTATAGAAATGGTAAAGGATACAGCCCCTGTTCTGGTTTGTGCCAAATAAGCGTTAATAAAGGGTTTAAAAGCGTCCACCACTAAAGCGCTCCCCGTTGCAGGAACGTATACTGTTGTTTCTGTTGCGGCATCTGCATCATCATAAGTCCCTTGGAAAGCATTGTTGGTTATTGTCAAGCTAATGCTTGCTGTTGGTTCCAATAAAACGCTTGATCCTGGACCATCAATACTACTCAATGAAGTATTGTTGTCGATCATAATGGTTTTAATCTTTTGTAGACTTGAAAGATTTAAGGTAGTAATGGAATGATTGTTACTCACCGAAACGCTCAATGCGTTTTCTCCTGACAAATAAGTATGGCCAAAGTTTAAACTTGTGAGCGCAGTGTTTGAAGCTACTACAGTTGAAATGATAGCTCCAGCACTGTTAAGTGATTCCAATGCAGTATTGGATACAACATTTAACGTTCCGAGATAACTGGATCCAATAATTGCTACAGATGTTAAAGAGATGGTATTAGTAATGTTTAAAACATTACTTTGTACTCCAGGGGCTATGGGAGTGGTTTGTGATCCTGTATAGGACAATGATTTTATAGTATTAACAAACTTTGTGCCAGATAAATCTAAAGTACCAGCCTGACTTCCTACAGTTAGATGCGCAATTTCATTTCCATTATAATTAGAAATATCAAAACTAGCCACATTAAGTGTGTGAGCTCCCGTATTTGGCATCTTTAAATCTCCAGTAAGATTACTCATAGATAATTGGGGAATTTCAATTGTATAACCTCCATCAGTTAGTTCATTACCACTAAAATCAATAATCTTACCTGTCGCTAATGCATCTAGAGAAATCGTCCCAGAGGCTGTTAGAATCAGATTATCAGAATCAACAATATTATTTAACTCGATATTACCAGCCGAAACTATTTTGATATCTTGACCATCAGTATCTCCGTCTTTTATTGATAAGATAACATCCGATTTACTTTGTATTAAATCAATATCTTCATCTAAATAAATGGGGTTGAGGAAAGTGATACTACCATTGGGTACCGAAATGTCCAACTCATAATCGTAGGTTGTTTCCATACTAGTGATTACTTGAGCTCCTTCAGCGATAAATACCAATTCATCATCACCCCCTCCCAATGGATATTCACCGATATTAAAATAAGTAAGAGAATGAGTATGATTTTCATCAAAATCTTCAAAAGACTCCCCATTATAGTTATTTTCATCAATGATTATGTTTGAAATGTCGATAAGAGTAGGAGTAGCACCGTAGGAATCTAAAATTAAAGTATCATCTACAGAAACAATTTGCGGTAGCCTTAATTCACCGTCAATACCATAAATTTCTAGGTCTTCAACATGAGTTATTTTAGGAAAAAGAAATTGAATTGAATCTGCTGGAAAAAACTTGTCTTGAGCATCATTAACATATGCATAATATTCAACATATGGTGAAATTTTAAGTTCTGGAAAGAATACTCGACCAGTCGAGTCATATATACCATAAGATGCTACTGTCAATTTAGGAAAAATTACAGCATAATGCGATTCGTTGTAAACGGAAACATCACCATCACCATCATCATCAGTATCATCATCTTCATCTCTGTCATATACTGCAACAACTTTTGCAAGAATTGCATTAATTCTGTCCACCATTTCTTTGGAGTCAAGTTCATCTCCCTCATCTATATCAATTTCAACGTCTCCCCATACTGCAATCATTGGGGAGTCTTCTCCATTAGAAAGGAATAAGCCTTCGGCAGTTACAAGATCATCTATATCGTCAATATATATATGTCCGTAAAAATCTTTTACACCTTTGAGGGATTCTAAGGTTTCCAATATCTGAATTATTTCTGCATTTAAGTCCGCAACCTCTGTTTCGATACCAGTAACATCTGGCATATCAGCAATTACTTCTTGAATGTTGGCTTTAATCCCATCTATACGCTCCACAAGAATATCAATTTCTTCCTCAATCGAGGAATTATTTTGAACCACAGTACTTGCTAGTTTTGTAATTTCAGAATTAAGATCTATTACATCATTGCTCAAAGAGCTTAATGATTGAATCTGATCGGTAAGAAATGCAATCTTCTTCTCCAAAGAATCAAATTGATCATCGTAATTTTCGCAACTGTAAATGACAGTAACCAAAATTATAGTAGTAATAATTTTTTTCATGTTTTAGTTTTAAATATAGTTGGTAATGCACGCTTACTTTACTAACTTAACTCACTATAAATTTTATTTTTAATTTTATTTTTTCCTCTTGTGAACGATTAAACTGGTTCGAGGAATTTTTCTGATAAAAATCTATCCACACAATCCGCCTGTCGTGGGTTTTTTTTCCAATGCAATACTCAATGGTCCAGAAACAAAAAATACTTGGCTGGATCAATCCATTAACTCCCTCCGTTATCATGCTCGATAAAAATAGAATTACGGATGTATTTTTCGATTTAGACCCTATTCCCGATCGTGTTAATGTTGATGGAAAAGCCATATATAGCCCAGGGGCAGATCATAGTCCATTGGCAGACCATGCACTTGATAATGGGCCTTTTATGGCTATGCTTGTTTCTTCTTATGTCAAGCAATTTGAGGATGAAACGCTTTTTCGTGTTGTTGAAGGAAGACTCAGAAGAGGTCTCGATTTTATTAGTCGGGAAGAAAGTGGCTTGGTTTATAATGATCCAAAAAAACCACAGTGTGTTTATGGATTTACTGATACAGTAAAAAAAACTGGAAATCTTTTATTTGAGTCCCTTATCTATTACAAAGCGTGCAGGGAAATGGAAGAACTTTGTAGACTTTACAATTACGGAAATCCAGACATCTACAAATCTCGTTCTGAGAATATACAGAAAAACACAAGCAAGCTTATGGATGGAGAATCGGGAATGTTCTGGGCCGCTGATATAGATTGCAAACAAATTGATATATGGGGAAGTGCTTACGCAGTTAAAATTGGAATAACAACGAAAAATCAAAGCAAAAGAATTTCAGAATATCTAATTAGCAATATAAATCAAATATTCATGAGAGGACAAATCAGACATTTACCTGAAAGTGATTCATCTTGGAATAATTTATTTATTTCTGTCCCAGTCGGAACCTACCAAAATGGTGCATATTGGGCAACCCCTTTAGCTTGGGTTGTTCCTGTGATAGCGATGCAAGATCTGCCACTGGCAAAAAAAATATTGGGAGATGTAATAAAGGATTTTCAGGAAAATGGTATTAATGAATGTATCAATACCGACTACATTAAAATTCCAAACTACGTGGCTAGCGCTACAAATGTATATTTTCTCACCCGTTAATAATGATGCTGTAAAATTCAAAGAAACAGTTTTAGTTTTCGTTGCAAATTGGAATGTAGGAATTCATTTTATAAATCAAGCATTAGAAGCGGGTTATAAGATCAAGGTAACTGAAGTGGATATGCCTGAGTTGTAATAAAAAACCCTAACCAATGAGGGCAGAAGTCAAACAAAAAAAAGTTGTCCACTTATCCATATCGTTTAATGAAACATTTCCGAATCGGAGTTATTTTAATGCTAAAATCAATCAATAATTGCTAAACCTTCCGCAACTATAGATTTGGTGATTTTAGGATGTTTTATTTTTGAGATAAAGTCCTCTGACTCTTCTGCGTCATAGGCATAATGTTTAAGCTGAGAAACTGAAATAGTATCAGTCTTTATTTTACCACTGACTACTATATTCTTTCCGCTTATTCCTTTTTTAGGAACAAAAAATAAATAGTCTTTAAAAGTAACAAACATCTCCTCAGAGTTTGTGATTATTTTCACCCAACAACCTTTTTTTGGACAACTTGAAATAATTTTTCCTACAGTTAAAAAATTTGATGATTTAGTTTTATCATAATTTTCAGATGATGGTAATTTAAACTCATTTCCATAAAAATTTATCTCATAGCTTTTTAATGATTTAACAGTTTGAGAAAAAGAAATCATTGGAATTATCAGTAACAGAAGTAGTAGCTTTTTCATGATTCATCAATTATTTAACTCATTTTCAATTAAGCTCGACAATTTTTTATTTCTATCAATGGCTTGCTGGTAAAATCCAATGAATACAATAACAATTCTTTTCAAAGAATAAACACGACTTCGAAATTCAGAATCTTTATAAAGCTTTAAGAGACTTTGTTCATGGTATTGAAGTTCCTGGGGTTTGTTAGTAAAACGATATTGATACGGAGAATACAATAATAAATACCTCAAAGATATATCTGAATGCGGGGTTAATTAAAAGAGCTTTCTTCATAGTGTTGATTATTAGATGTTTAAATATAGGGAAATATAATTAAGCATAAAAAACCCATAGATGAATTAGGAGATTAGATTATATACCCATTTCACCAGCGTATCCCCAAAAGGAAAGTAGACTTATTTTGATGGGGTGGGGTGTTGAATTGAGAGTTTTAGGCTGGATTTTTTGGGGTTTTACTTCAAATGGCTACTAGTTATTGCAAGATTTGTTGCCAATATGTTGCCAGAAGGTTAAATAAGAAACCGCAATACCTTGTTTATAAAGCTATTACGGTTTTAATTGGTGGTCCCACCTGGGCTCGAACCAGGGACCAACTGATTATGAGTCAGCTACTCTAACCAACTGAGCTATAGGACCTTTCTCGCTGTATATATTGCTTTCGATAGGATTTTACTTTTAATTTTATGACGGTCATTATAAAAATCTCAATCGGGGCAAAAACACACGCTTTAAAATTGTGGTTAACAATGCAAATATAAAAAGTGTTTTTGTAATATGTAGTAGGTTTACAATCTATTTTAAGCTATTTGCATTTGGCAGTTTTTTGGTTTCAATCTCGCATCCCTATCCTGCCTCATTCCTCTTTGAATATGAACAAACAATAGTTATTCTGAAAGCTACCCTAAAAACAGTAGCGGTTAAAAAGAAACCGACCATTTGACCTTACTCCATACATTTCTCATTCGGCTTTCTTCCCGAAATCGTCTCATAAAGTCTGAACACCACATGTCCACCATCGAGCGCAAGAATGAGTAAGAGGTTCATAAAAGCAAGAATAATTGAAATCAAAGCCGTACTCGACCAAAGGCCTTTCCAATTCTAAGTGTCGGGAAATAGGCTCCGAATCGCACCAAAACCTCCCACTTGAGAAGCTCCTTTTTTTTGTAAATACATCTTAATAATTGCTATTCTTTCTTTTATTTACTCAATAAAAAAGTTGGGATCATTCAGTAGCATCCTCAAACAAGCTTTCGCGGTAGGCATTCGGAGTATAGTTGGTTGTTTTTCTAAAATTTCTAAAAAAATTAGAGAGGTTGTTAAATCCACTTTCATAGCAAATACTTTTTACATCAAGGTCTGTTTCCGACAAAAGTTTGGTGGCATGATTGATTCGATATTGGTTTAAAAAAGTAGTAAAAGTCTTGTGGGTACTTTTCTTAAAGAATCGACAAAAAGATTGGGGCGTCATGAATACCTCAGAGGAAATATCCTCTAATGCAATAGGTTCCATAAAATGGTCGCGAATGTAGTTGAAGATAATTTTAAGTCTTTTGTTCTCAATCGGACTACTAATAAAAGCATAGCCTGCAGCATTGAGAATTTCCTTATCCTTGGCCAATGCCAGATCATGTAAAATCTTAATAAATGTTAAAAAACCATCTATTTGAGACTCGTATTTTAAACCTTCCATGCGAAGACCAATGTCCTCTTTAATAGGCCCACTAAAAATAATTCCCTTTTTCGAGAGTTCAAGAAGTTGATTAATCATTTTTAATTCAACAAAGTTATTAAATGCTCCCTCAAAAACGTCTGGTTTAAACTGAATCACAATCTCCTTTTGACCTTCATCAAAATCTTTGGTAAATCCAGTGTGAGGTAAATAAGAGCCAATCAAAATTAAATCCCCATCCTTATAGTTCGATAGGTGGGTTCCAACCTGTCGTTTCCCAACACCCGAGTTTATATAAACCAACTCAACTTCTGGATGATAATGCCATCTTAATTTTTTCTGATTTGGAGTGTTCTTGTCGAAAAACGCACACTTATAAGAATGTCCCAAATCGGGTGAAATTGCTTCATAATCTGCCTTTAATTCCATAATTATAATTATGATATAAAATTAAAAACTATATATGATTTTACCTAAGAATAAGTAATGCAATTTGTAATCGACAAATTTGTACAATAGCGATTGCTTTTCTATTCATTTTAAGGGTTATTCCTGGTGAAATAATGAAAATAACGTAAGTCTATATGGTTAGAATTGTTTATTGAAGAAAATCTGGTAAAACGGGTGTTAATGCTTAACCTTTTATAATAAAAATCTAGTGTGAAATAAAACTATAGATAGCGGCTTAAGCCAGAATTTCACTCTATTTAAAAAATTACGTTAGGAAATCATGGTCGTTATTAATCTAAAAAAAATATTATATTTGATATAATATATCTTTATGAAAAGAAATCTTTTACACTTCAAATTTCCGAAAGGGGTGCAAAGCTTCTGTGTTAATGGTGTCAGTTATACGCAGGAATCTTTTTTGTTGGCACAAAAAAAAGAACGTTTTAGGAGCCGAAACGGGCGTTTTGTGAAAAAATCAAACTTCTAACGTTCGATACTCTTTCTCCAAAGATTTTGTCATTAAATTTAATAAGGTAACTTTACTATTATGGTTTCTACGGACAAAGCTTCTCTTTTAATTGTTTCCTTTTTTTATGGGATGACTTTGTTTTCTGGGTATTTCTTATTCTCTGGCTATCACGACCAGTCCAAAATCGAACTAGAGAGGTTAATCGTCTCAATAGACAACCATGGCATTGACCTTCAAAATAATAGCCTTTTAATTCAAATAGACAACGGAAAAGGGAAAATATCTCAAAAACTATTTGATTCTAGTTCCGTAGTAGACGTTTCTCTCTTTTATGAAGGAAAAGGTTACAAACTAGATTGGGTTACCGAAACCAACAAAATCGTTTCTGGCGAAGAAGTCATCACCACCAAACTTTGGTACTCTCGTAAACAAAAATAACAATGGGTTATTTCCTTAGAAACATTATCGTTTATGGAGCCATTGCATTTTTGGTATTGGTTGTCTACAAAGCCATTCGCGATTTAAAAAAATAAACGCTTATTCTCCCCCTAAATCATTATCTTTTTTTTTAATCTCATTATCTTTGAAAAAAAATATTCTTTGAAAAACAAAAAGCCTGATCAGGTCGCATGGGACGAAAAACAAGGGGAATACATCGCCCGATTACTTCCCTATGCTTCAGAAGTTAGCGGTCCTGTTATTGATATTCCCAACGTAGATGCCTTTAAGAAAAAAGGAGTTGACAAGGTCTCCAAACAACTTCAAAGTGAGCTTGTAGAATTGCAAGACAAGATCAAGTCTTTTGTAAAAGCTGCATCCGATACTCAAAAAGTATATTCCGCAAAATTTAAATTTGAACCCTTGGTTGGGGAAACTTACTTTTTATATCAAGGAGAAAAAGAAGAGTACCTTTCTTTAATTCCTCCTGAGAGTTGGAAAAAAGAATTCTTAGGGGCCTATCGACTTAATTCCGAATACAAATGGGATAATATCACTTGGCCAGCTATCTAAAATTTTGTGTCGAAAAGCCTTTACCCTCCAAATCAAATGCCAACCCGATTCCCAAAAAAGTAAAATCGCCTAGGATATTTTTATAATGGGGTGAACTGTTTTTCCAGCCTTGCACCAAGCAGCTACTAAAAGCTTCCTCTGAACGCGTATCTCCACAGCCTGTGATATTTTCAAACCAAGGTGTCATCGCAATGTTTTCAGAAATTCCAACATATTGATTTCCCTTTTTTACCCAAGGATTAATCCCCATCTTTTTTGCACGTGTTATTGGATTAAGTCCCTCGTGGTCTGTATGAGAATAGAACTTGTGTTTTACCATATTCTCACTGTGATGCTGCGCCAAGCGCATCAAGCTGTCAAGAAGTAGTAATTTGGGAAGCCCTTTTTCAACCCTCAAATCATTGGTCTTTTCGAAAATCATTTGTCTCAGAAGGGCGATGTCTTCCTGTGCGCTAGCAAGGTTTTGGTAGATAAATAGAATAAAAAATAATACAATTGTTTTTTTAAACATAATGAGGTTATTTAAGTAGGGTTGGTATCCTTCGCTCAAAATTAGACAATTATCATACGGAATCCCTACTTTTGTTTAACATGGCAATAGAAGAAACTCCCAGACAGAAAAAAATTGGAACCGCATTACAGCAAGAAATGGCGAATATGCTACAACAGGCGATACGCGATCAAGGCGTCGCAAATTTAGTACTATCCGTTACAAAGGTTACGGTGACTGTAGACCTTTCTCTCGCAAGAATATACCTTAGTATTTTTCCTAAAAATAATGCTGATAATTATCTTGAAGGCATAAAAGGAAATGCTTTTCAAATCAAGCATGACATGGCACAACGAATGAAAAATCAGTTGCGCCGCATGCCCGAGTTTTCTTTTTATCTCGATGATTCTCTAGACTATATTGAGGCTATTGACGATGCTCTTAATCGTCCTGAAGACCCCATTAACAATCCAGAAATACTTGCTAAAAGAAAAAAAATATAATCCAATGAAGGTGGCATTCAAAATTGCATGGCGCTACTTTTTTTCTAAAAGCCGACAAACGATAATCAACCGAATTAATGCCATTGCTCTAGTCGTAATCGTCGTTGCCACTGCTTCTCTTTTAGTTGTCTTAAGCGCTTTTTCTGGGCTAAAAGATTTTGGGCTCTCGTTTTCAAATGCTTTTGATCCTGACCATAGGGTTACTCCTGTTCTGGGGAAAACATTAACCCTCGATTCCATCGCTTTAAACCAGCTTCATTCAATTAGTGAAATAAAAGATTTCGCCCCAATTCTCGAGGAAAAAGTGTTTTTATCTTTTGAAGAAAAAAACCAAGTTGCTTATCTCAAAGGTGTAGGAAATGATTACCTCAAAGTAATTCCTGGAGATTCTCTTGTAGCAATCGGCGAATGGCTTGTTCCAGAAACAAATGGTGTGGTTGTTGGTTATGGAATTGCAAGTGCGCTTAGTCTTGGCATATATGACTACAGCTCCTTTCTAAACATTAGCATTCCCAGAAATAAAACAAAATCAACATTTGGGAATAGTCCTTTCCAAAGTGTTTCGTCTGTTGTTATTGGACTTTATCAAATAAGTGAAGATCTCGACAAGAAGTACGTTTTTACACCTATGGCATTTGCGCAAGAATTACTTCAGTATCCCGAAGGTGTCTATTCGGCAATTGAACTCAAAACAAAACCGGAAACCGACATTAAGCAATTAAAGCAAAAAATTGAAAAAATCCTTGGGAAGGAAGTTGTTGTCAGGGACAGAATTCAATTAAATGCCGCGCTTTACAAAATGCTAAACACAGAGAATTTGTTTATCTACCTCATCTTTACGCTGGTTCTCATTATTGCTTTCTTTAATGTTGTCGGTGCTTTGATCATGATGATCCTTGATAAAAAACCACAAATGCGAATCCTTGTAGCAATGGGGGCTAGACCCAAAAATTTAAGACTAGTTTTCTTTTTATTGGGCATGATAATTACGGTCATAGGTGGACTGGTAGGAATAACTTCCGCCAGTATATTGATTGCCATCCAATCTGCGGCTCCGTTTCTTTATGTCCCTGGAACTTCTTTACCGTATCCCGTTAGTCTTGAATTTAAAAACCTAATCCTTGTGTTTTTTACACTCGTATTGTTGGGTAGTATTGCCTCCTCGTGGGCCAGCCGTGGTGTTGGGAGTAAAAGCCTAGGGGAAAATTAAACCCATTCAAGATCTTGAACCTCGTTTAAAACACGATCAAATGCTGCAAAAACATCATTTGCATCATCAGAAGTTACCATCGCTGTTCGATAAGGTTTAAAATTAGGAATGCCTTTAAAATAGTTGGTATAATGTCTACGAGTTTCCAAAACACCTAAAATTTCACCCTTCCAATCGATGGCCATTTCAAGGTGGCGGCGCGCGACGGCAACGCGCTCTTTTAATGTGGGTGGGGAAAGATGTTCTCCTGTCTTTATAAAATGTTTTACCTGGTTAAAAAACCAAGGATTTCCGATACTAGCCCTTCCAATCATTGCCCCATCAAGCCCATATCGATCTCGCATTTCAATTGCTCTTTCTGGAGAATGAACATCTCCGTTTCCAAAGATCGGAATATGCATTCTGGGGTTGTTTTTTACTGCAGCAATGGGCGCCCAATCAGCATCTCCTTTGTACATTTGAGCGCGGGTTCTCCCATGAATTGAGATGGCCTTTGCACCAGCGTCTTGAAGTCTTTCCGCAACCTCAACAATCTTAATTGATTCGTGGTCCCAACCCAATCTGGTTTTGATGGTTAGCGGCAGGTGGGTTCTTTTAGCCATTTCCTCAGTTAACTTAACCATTAGGGGAATGTCTTTTAGAATTCCAGCCCCAGCGCCTTTGCTAACCACTTTTTTTACCGGACAACCAAAGTTGATGTCAATAATATCCGGTTTTGATGCCTCGACAATTTCCACGGAGCGCAGCATGGAGTCCAAGTTGGCTCCAAAAATCTGTATTCCAACAGGACGTTCTTTTTCGTAAATGTCTAATTTTTGAACGCTCTTCGCCGCATCTCTAATTAATCCTTCACTAGAGATAAACTCAGTGTAGACTACGTCTGCGCCGTTTTCTTTACAAAGTGCACGAAAGGGCGGATCACTGACATCCTCCATGGGCGCTAGTAAAAGAGGAAATGTTCCAACCGATAAATCACCAATTTTAACCACTTCTATTTTTTTACAAAAGTAACAAAAAGACTATCGATAGCAACAAGCTTATTTTAAGTCAAAGGTGGTGGTGATATTGCTAACAAAATCTGTGTCCCAAATTTCGGAAACAACCCCATTGTCTAAATAATAAATTCGCGGTGGAGAATCGCCAATTAGATCAAAAAATTGATTTACATCAATAAAGTCATACGGAAAAGAGGACTGAGTAAGTGTTTCAAATTCTGAAACTGTCGTTGCACCTTCTTGATAAAAAAGAATATACAGATCCGGAAAGTTTGAGTGATTATTCTTGAGTTTTCCTAATTCAACTGCAGCCTCCTGGCAATGTTCACAATCGAGATTAAAAATTGCGACCAAATTTTTACCGTTGGTCAGGTCTACTCGGCCTTTAGGCTCAAACTTTGTAAACGTTTCAAAAGGGAAGTCCTCGTGGTTGGGCATGGGCAAAATGAACCACATGCTCAAAATGGTGATTGACATAAACCCTAAAACAATTGATTTAGAAATCGTTTTAACTTTTGCATATTTAAAAATCACAAAAGCAACAATCAACATTAAAATGTTTTTTATAATCGATTGTTCGGGTGTCATGGAGATCATTTCGCCAAAACATCCACAATTTCCAGTATCGCCAATAGCCCACAAATAAATCAGGTGGGCAGTAAATCCACCCAATAAAACAAAAGTAAATCGCATCAATTGTTTGGCGTAGTAAGGCAAAATAATCAATACTCCTAGCCCAAATTCTAGCCCAATAAAAAACCGTGCCATGTACCCAGCGAGTGCTCTATTGGCAGCAAGTCCTTGGTCCATCAAAGTAATTTCAAAAAAGCCGGGACCAACCGCTTTAGTATAGGCAGAAAATAAAAATGTAACGCCTAATAATATTTGAAGAATTCGAGTTAACTGTTTCATATCGTAATAAATTTCCTTGTTAAAATTAACTTTTCTAAACTAAACAAAAAAGCAACCTTACAAATAAGTATCTTTGCGTCCTATAGATGAAATGAGTTGATGAAACACATCCGAAATTTTTGCATAATTGCCCATATCGATCACGGAAAAAGCACTCTTGCTGATCGTCTGTTAGACGCAACAGGAGCTGTAACTGATCGTGAAAAACAAAACCAATTGCTTGATAACATGGATTTGGAACGCGAACGGGGTATTACCATTAAATCCCATGCAATTCAAATGGAATATAACTACAAGGGAGAAACATACGTTTTCAACCTTATAGACACTCCGGGTCACGTAGACTTTTCCTATGAGGTTTCCCGATCAATTGCTGCTTGTGAAGGTGCCCTTTTGGTCGTCGATGCTGCGCAAAGCATTCAGGCACAGACAATTTCAAACCTTTATTTGGCTCTTGAAAATGATTTGGAAATTATTCCTGTGCTGAATAAAATTGATCTTCCTTCTGCAAACCCTGAAGAGGTTACTGACGATATTGTCGATCTTTTGGGATGTAAACCTGAGGATATTATTCCGGCCTCTGCTAAAACAGGCTTAGGAATCGAAGAAATACTCAATGCAATCGTAGAAAGGGTTCCTGCCCCAAAAGGAAACATAGACGCTCCTTTACAAGCCCTTATTTTTGATTCTGTATATAATTCTTTTCGAGGGGTTGAAACTTACTTTAGAGTGATTAACGGGCAAATTAGGAAAGGACAAAAAATAAAATTTATTGCCACGGGCAAAAGTTATTTTGCTGACGAAATTGGTACTTTAAAATTAAAACAAGATCCTAAAAAAGTAATCTCTGCCGGCGATGTAGGCTACCTCATCACGGGAATCAAAGAAGCAAAAGAGGTTAAAGTTGGAGATACTCTAACAGATACTGACCACCCAACCACCGAAATAGTTGCTGGATTTGAAGAGGTCAAGCCAATGGTTTTTGCAGGTATTTATCCTGTGGATACCGAGGAGTATGAAGACCTGAGGTCTAGTATGGAAAAGCTCCAGCTCAACGATGCTTCCCTCGTTTTTTTACCCGAAAGTTCGGCAGCACTAGGATTTGGTTTTCGATGTGGTTTCCTTGGAATGCTTCATTTAGAAATAATTCAAGAACGATTAGAGCGTGAGTTTGACATGACTGTTATCACTACCGTTCCAAATGTTTCCTATCATGCCTTTACTCGAAAAAATCCTGATACGATTATTCCCGTTAACAATCCTTCTGACTTGCCTGATCCTTCTTTTATGGAGCGCGTTGAAGAGCCCTATATCAAGGCTTCGATCATTACAAAAGCAGATTTTGTTGGCAATGTGATGTCTTTGTGTATTGAAAAAAGAGGGGTGATTACCAATCAAACCTATCTAACGACCGAGCGTGTTGAGCTAAGTTTTGATATGCCTTTGGCAGAAATTGTTTTTGATTTTTATGATCGACTTAAAACCGTTTCGAAGGGCTATGCTTCTTTTGACTATACGCCGATCGGAATGCGAGCCTCAAAATTAGTTAAAGTTGATATTTTACTTAATGCGACTCCTGTAGATGCTCTATCCGCCTTAATTCACGCGGACAATGCTTATAACATTGGGAAAAAAATGTGCGAAAAGCTCAGAGAGCTAATCCCAAGGCAACAGTTTGACATCCCAATCCAAGCAGCTATTGGTGCCAAAATTATTTCTCGTGAAACAATCAAAGCACTTCGTAAAGATGTTACGGCAAAGTGTTATGGTGGTGATATTTCCCGAAAAAGAAAACTACTTGAGAAACAGAAAAAAGGTAAAAAGAAAATGCGTCAAGTGGGAAATGTAGAAATTCCTCAGCAAGCGTTTATGGCCGTTTTAAAGTTGAATGATTAAATTTACTCCTATTAAACCGCATCTTAAGCTTTCTGTTTTTTATCTTTTGTGTTTAACTCAGCATCTGTTTGCTCAAATCCCTGAGTCTACAGTTGAGGGGCAAAAAGTTCCCCAATCACAAATTAAAAAAAAGGGTAAACTCTATTTTTATTGGGGTTGGAATAGGGGTGCATATTCCAAATCTGACCTCCGGTTTAAGGGAGAAGGTTATGATTTTACGCTCAATGATGTTGTTGCAAAAGATCGGCAGACAAAGTTTAGCCTGGACAGTTATCTAAATCCTGGAAATATAACACTACCTCAATTTAATGCTCGAATAGGATATTTCTTTAAAAACAATTGGGACATCTCCTTTGGTACAGATCACATGAAATATGTCGTTCAGACACAACAAACAGTAAGGATTTCAGGAAACATAAACAACTCCAATTCTCCATATAACGGATCGTACAACAATGATGACATTGTGTTGACTGAAGACTTCTTGTCTTTTGAACACACCGATGGTCTTAACTTTGTAAGTGCTGAAATCAAACGTTTTGATAATATTCTTGATTTAAATAAAGTTCAAGTCAACCTAACGGAAGGTTTCGGTTTAGGGTTTCTCCTCCCAAGAACCAATTCAATGCTGTTAAGCAAAGAACGATATGACGCGTATCATTTGTCTGGTTATGGAATCAGCTCAATGGTCGGTCTTAACTTTTCTTTTTTTGAAAAATTCTTCGTCCAGACTGAGTTCAAGGGCGGGTACATTAGTATGCCCAATATTAGGACGACAAACTCCAAAGCGGACAGCGCCAGTCAGGGATTCTTTTTTAGAGAAATTACATTATTATTTGGTGGTATAATCAACCTTAATTAAAGGGCTTTAAAGCAATTGTACAGTGCGTTTTTTTAATCCCATCGCTTTTAGTAATTTTGTTTTACTTACTTGCAAATCTTGAAAAAAACAACCTGTCTCATTCTTTTAAGTGTTTTTTGCTTTTCACTGTTAAAGCCTATCTTACCCTATTTTGAATATGTTTTAGATTATGACTATATCGCCACAATTCTTTGTATAAATAATGAAAAACCTGAATTAAAGTGTAATGGAAAGTGCTATTTAAAGGATCAGCTATCCAAAGTAAACAATAGCGGTGAAAAGGACAATCAAAGCCGGCCCAAAATTGAATTTAAAAAGTTTGTTTTCAATGAATATAATTCTTTTAGGTTAAATGGCGTTTATCGATTATTAGATAAAAAAAGGGTTTGGATACTTCCAATTTCTATCTATTCGAGTTGGTTAAAAACCATTGTCCCTCCTCCCAAAAGTTAGTTAAACCAATCGTTTGCCTTTCAGTGGGCAATGAAATTCTTACATCACTTTCGGTTTAATTAATCACTAAATAATGAAAAAAAAACTTTTACCTATTTTCGGGTTACTACTGCTTGTTAGCACCCCTAATCTTGCACAAGACAATTTATGGAGTTCATCAAGACCTGATGGTCATGCTCCAATAAGCGTGATGGGAGACCACCTTCACAAGAAAGGAGAGTTTATGCTATCCTATCGATTCATGCAGATGAAAATGGAAGGCAACCTCTCTTCATCGGAAAGCATAAGCAATTTGGATATATATCAAAACTATATGGTTGCTCCTCAGGCAATGCACATGAAAATGCACATGTTAGGTTTCATGTTTGCACCTTCAAACAAGCTTACCCTTATGTTAATGTTTAATTTCCTTAACAATGACATGGATCTAAAAACAAAAATTGGGGTCGATTTTACAACAAAATCTTCTGGTTTTAGCGATCTAAAGTTTGGCGGTTTGCTCAAGCTGTGGAACAAAAACAAACAGACTTTACATGCTAATTTTGGACTGTCCCTCCCGACAGGAAATATTGATCAGCGCGATGATACTCCTATGATGGCAAACTCCCCTTTGGCCTATTCCATGCAGTTAGGGAGTGGCACAGTTGATCCGTTTCTGGGAGGAACTTATTTGGGTCAGGGAAATAAAAGCTCATGGGGAATTCAGTCTGTTTTTGATTTTAAGTTGGGTGAAAATGCTGAGAGCTACACAAGAGGGAATCGATTTAATTTTATCAGTTGGTACTCTCTTAAATTAACACAAAATATTAGTGTTTCCAGCAGTTTAAGCTATTCAAAAATTACAAAAATAAAAGGGAAAGATCCTGATCTAAATCCAATGATGATGCCTTTATTTAATTCTTTAAACTCTGGCAGGACACAATTCGATTTAGGGTTGGGAACTAATTTATACTTCCCAAAACTTAAAGGAATACGATTCAGTGCTGAAGTAAAGAAACCACTAAGCCAAAGCGTAAGTGGTATCCAAATGAAAAACAAACTTTGCGCTGTTTTTGGGGTTCAATATGCTTTTGCAAATAAAAGCAAAGCACCCGAGAAAAAGTTGTAAGCCCAATGGCGGTTAAAAATAATTTAACCGCCATTAATTTTATAGCCCAAATACTAGTTTATCTGATTTACCTTGACCATCACATGATAGCGCGGGTCGTCAATGTTTTTTTCAATTACCTTTTCCAGTCTTGGTGAAGCCTTAATCATCAAGTTTTGACATTCCTCACTAAGATGTTGAATGGTTAGGGTTTTACCTAGCGCTTCATATTTATCAACCATTTGATAAAGAGCTTCCAAAGCAGAATGATCACTTACCCGAGACTCCATAAAATCAATTCTCACATTTTTAGGATCATCATTCACATCAAATTTGCTTTTAAACTCTTGTATGCTCCCAAAAAATAATGGGCCCCATATTTCATAAACCTTTGTTCCATCGTCTAAAAAGTGTTTTCTCGCTCGGATGCGTTTCGCATTTTCCCAAGCAAAAACTAGTGCGCTTATTATAATTCCTGCGATTACGGCAACGGCAAGGTCAAAAATTACAGTAAGCGTTGAAACGCTGATTAACACCAATGCGTCGCTTAGAGGGATTTTATTTAATATTCTAAAACTACTCCAAGCAAACGTTCCAACGACGACCATAAACATCACACCAACAAGGGCAGCGATGGGTACCTGCTCAATCAAGCTAGAAGCAAAAAGTATAAATGCCAAAAGAGTAAGCGCTGCCACAATTCCTGACAAACGATTTCGCCCACCAGATTTGATATTTATAATGGATTGTCCGATCATCGCACATCCTCCCATTCCTCCAAAAAGACCTGTGATTATGTTTGCGCCTCCCTGAGCCACACACTCGCGGTTTGCGTTCCCTCTTGTTTCTGTAAGCTCATCGACAAGGTTAAGGGTCATTAGAGACTCTATAAGGCCAATTGCCGCGAGAATGATTGCATAGGGCGTTATGAAACTAAGGGTTTCCATATTAAGTGGAATTTTAGTAAAAATATCCGTTTGAAATTGTGGCAAACCTCCCTCTAATCCTGTTCCTCCGCCATCGATAATAAAGCTTCCTACGGTAGCTACGTTCATGTCGCTCAACAAAACAATTGCAGTAACCATTCCTATTGCAATCAAAGCTTCTGGTAGTTTCTTGTTTAGTTTAGGGAGAAAAAACATTATCCCCATGGTCAAAAGTACCAAGCCAATCATCATAAACAAATCTATTCCTTGCAACCATTGAGAGTTACCATCAACTACTTTTTTAAACATCCCCAATTGAGATAAAAAAATCACAATGGCCAGTCCGTTGACAAATCCCATCATTACAGAGTGTGGAATTAACCTTACAAATTTTCCTAGTTTTAATAGACCGACGACCGTTTGGATAGTTCCCATTAAAATAACTGTGGCGAAAAGATAATACAATCCAAGGTTGTCCTCTGCAGCCCCCATACTGTTTCCTGTCGCAACAAGGCTAACCATTACTACGGCCAACGCTCCAGTGGCGCCACTGATCATTCCAGGCCTACCTCCGAAGATTGATGTAATCAAACCAATCATAAACGCAGCATATAGTCCCACAAGAGGATCTACCCCCGCCACAAAGGCAAAAGCAACTGCTTCTGGAACAAGAGCAAGCGCTACGGTTAAACCGCTAATAATATCGTTTTTGACGTTGGGAGCGGTGTCTTTAATAAGCTTTATCATATGTATAGAAAAACTGCAAGATTAAGGCTTTTTATTCAAAAATAAGTTATTAAATTTGAGAGATTGGGGAAGTAGGAGTTCGCCTGTGGCTGTTTTAATTAGACATAAAAACTATGAGAATATTTTCTACCCTTCTAATGTTATTGTTTTTAAACCTTGGCCTGAGTCAAGATTACTCCAAAGAGCTATTTGTTCAAAACAATGATACCCTGCCCTATCGAATGTTATTGCCTAAAGATTATTCTCCGCTTAAACAATATCCAATGATTGTTTTTTTGCATGGTTCGGGGGAACGAGGTCGTGATAACGAGGCGCAATTGGTTCATGGAGATTGGCTCTTTAAAACAACCGATTTTAAAAATAATTATCCTGCGATTGTTATTTTTCCACAGTGTGCAAAAAACAAGTTTTGGGCCAATCGTTCTGCTTTAAAAAGTGATCATAATGGCTCCTATCACTTTGAGGGAACTTTAACTCAAAATACGATTCTTGATCAATTGGAATCATTGATCGAGCAATTAGAAAATACGCTTTCAGTAAATAAAAAGAAAATATACATCGGCGGGTTGTCAATGGGTGGAATGGGAACCTTTGAAATGGTCGCTAGAAATCCAACCAAATTTGCTGCAGCATTCCCAATTTGTGGAGGAACAAATGTTCGCTTTGCCAGTTTAATGAAAGAAACTCCCTTTTGGATTTTTCATGGAGAAGCAGACACCGTTGTGCCAGTAACTTATTCTAAAGAAATATATGAGGCTTTGAAAGCTTTAGATGCTGAAGTTGAGTTGACGCTTTATCCTGAAGCTGGGCACGACAGCTGGAACAATGTTTTTAAAGAACCTGGACTTATGCCTTGGGTTTTTAAACACTCGCGCTAGTTCAATCAAATGGAAAGTGTTGTTAAGGATTATGCGAAAAAAGTAATCCCAAACGCTAAAATAATTAGAGTGGGGCAAAGCTCAAATACGATTAAGGTTTGGGTCAATTCCCCAGCCATAAATGGAAAAGCAAACAAAGCTGTGCTTAAACTTTTAGCAGATCATTTTAAGGTGAAATCCAAGGAAATATCGATTCTAAAAGGTGAAAAATCTCCAATGAAAATCATTCGTGTTGATTCTGTAAATTAATTTGGGAATTGAAGGTCGAATTTATATCTTAATACCTTTCTAAATTTATTATAAAAATGCAAGCTTTTAAAAAAATTCTTATCGGTTTTGCTTTCTCTCCAAATCTCAAGGCAAATGTCTATGAAGCCTTACGAATGGCTTTCTTTTTTGATGCGGAATTAACCTTTGTACATGTAGGAGAAAAGACGCCAGAAAAAGAAACCCGCTTTGAGAGATTGCTTCATTCTTGTACCATCCAACCTAAAAAAATTTCTATTCACTGGAAACAGGGAAAGCCCATACAAACACTACTTCAAGCTTGTGATGATTTTGAGGTAGATTTATTACTCCTCGGGGCACTCAAAAGAGAAAACGTTTTAAAATTTTATTTGGGTTCTATTGCCAGAAAAATAACGCGGAAAGCAAAGTGCTCTGTAATGCTCTTAATTAATCCGTCTGTAGAACGACACCCCTGTGAACACATTGTCGTCAATGGTTTTGACAGTCCCCAAACAAAAGATACCATAGAAGTTGCGTTTATTGTTGCCAAGGCATTTGGAACTACCAAGATCACACTTGTAGAAGAAATAAGCCGATCTAAAGTTGCCGTAAGTGTAGATGATGACCGAAGTTTGCGTAAGGCAACATTAAGAAAAGAACGACTAAGAAGGCAAGAACAAATTCGAGTGCGTGATGTTGTAAAAAAACTCCCCGCCGAAATCAAAAAAGATGTTAATTGGGTCACCCAAAGTATTTTTGGTAGAAGGGGATATTCCATTGGCCACTATGCAAGAATTGTGAGATCAGACCTTTTGATTATGAACGCCCAAGAAAACTCAAGTTTTTTTGATCGTTTCTTTCCGCGTGACTTGGGTCATATTTTAGCCGAATTACCCACAGATGTGTTAATTGTTAATTCCAAGAAGCGTGCATAAAGTCAGTCCTATTAAAACCTTTTTCACAGGTCTTCCAAAAAACATCTTTTCGGGATTTGTGGTTTCGCTTATTGCTCTTCCACTAGGGCTAGGCCTTGCAATTGCTTCTGAGGCTCCTCCTATGGCGGGAATTATTTCTGCCATTGCTGGTGGGGTAATTGTTTCGATTTTGGGAGGTTCAAACCTAACCATTACTGGTCCTGGCAACGGGTTGGTAATCGTAATCTTGGCGGCTATTGTCGGCCTTGGAGGCGAGGATCTATACCAAGGTTATCTTTTCACACTTGCCGCAATTATGGTTTCCGGCTTATTCTTATTTCTTTTTGGGATTTTCAGACTTGGAGGATTAAGTGAATTTTTTCCCTCTTCTGCCCTTCAAGGGATGTTGGCCGCCATTGGGGTAGGAATTTTAGCAAAACAGTTTCATGTGATGCTCGGATTTACCTCCGTAAAAGGCGATACGATCAATCAACTAATTCTTTTTCCTGATTCCATAAGATTACTATTTACAAGCTCTTCTGGCCAAGTTGTTTTGGCTGCTGCCATTGGAATACTAAGCCTGGTGTTTCTCTTTTTATATTCTAGAATAAGAAATCCTTTATTTCACCTTATACCAGCTCCAATGTGGGTTGTGGTTGGCTCTATTGCCGTATCCTATTATTATGAGTTTGTACTTAACAACCCAAGCCCTTTAAGCCCAAATTTAATGATTCTACTTCCCGAAAATTTATTGGGTTCTATTCCAAGTCCAGATTTTGGAAAATTGTTTAGTATCGAGTTTTTTGGTTTCGCATTATCCATCACCCTTGTTGCCGTAATTGAATCCCTTTTAAGCATAAAAGCTGTTGATAAACTCGATCCGCTCAAAAGAAGGTCGAACATAAATAAAGATCTTAGAGCATTAGGGGTGGCAACGATGGTGAGCGGATACTTCGGAGGATTAAACGTAGTTACGGTTATTGCCAGGAGCTCTGTCAATGTAAATAATGGGGGAAATAATCGTTCCGCCAACTTCTTCCACGCCGCTTTTTTAATTGCTTTTATTCTGCTTTTTGCGCCTCAAATTCAAAGAATTCCACTTCCCGCTTTGGCAGCAATATTGGTTTATACTGGCTATCGATTGGCCGCTCCAGAAAATTTATTAAAAATATATAAAATCGGAAGAGAACAGGCTTTCATATTTATCGTTACTCTTTTTGCAACGCTTTTTACCAGTTTAATTAGTGGAATTCTGATTGGTATTGTCTCTACTTTTTTGATTCATCTGGTGTTGAACAAAAGTAAAAATTTATTTAGTCGAAATTGGCTTAAGCCAAACGTGCTGATGTATCTCGAACAAGGCACAGGAAACTATTATGTTAGTGTGAAAAACTTCTGTAGTTTTTTAAACTTTTTTAAGCTGAAAGCCAAATTGGATGAAATTCCCGAAAATGAGCATGCCATTGTTGATTTTTCGCTTTGTGAGTTTGTAGATCATACTGTAATGGAGGGGTTGAGCGACTACAGCAGAAGCTTTTCTAGAAAGGGTGGTAACTTTGAAATTATCGGCTTAGATATACATGCTGCTGAAACTGATCATCCTTTTGCCGTTCGGAAAACACTTCCAGAGCGTTCGTTTCTTAATTTTAGTCTTTCGCTAACCAAAAGACAAACGCTTTTACAAAAACTTTCTCAAAAATTAGATTGGTTTTACCTTCCAGACCCCATTGATAGTTTTGGAGATCTAGATCGATTTTTGTTTTTTAAAACCAAATCCATTAACTACAAATACAATAATTTAAATAGCAAAAATGATGAATCTCAACTTTTTGATTTGTCGTTTAGCGAAGGTGCGTTTATTGCTAAAGAGGATTTAAAATCTACATTTTTACAAGTTAAATCTCCAATAGAAATGCCTGTTTTTGTTCTGAACAAAGAAAACATAATGACCTCTATTTTTAATTTGGTCGGGTTTGAAGACATCAACTTTAAGGAACATCCTGATTTTTCAGGAAGATTTCACCTCAATGGTGAAAACAAAGAAGAAATTAAATCCTTTTTCTGCGACGATATTATCTATTTCTTTGAAAGTCACCCTACCTACTATTTGGAGTCTAGGGGAGACAGTCTTCTTATAAAAGACAAAGAAAGGTTGGCCAGTATTCAAGAAATAAAACGGATGATGGCTTTCTCTGAGGAGCTCTTAAGAATATTACGAAACAAAAACGTTTAGATTAAATGCCCATATTCTGAAATAACATAAATTTATATATTAATTAAAACATATAATCTTATGAATGTGATTTTGAAATTCCTCTTGGCTTTTGTCGTTGGTTTTTCCTTTGCCTCATTAGAAGCGCAAAAAAAGACCATTGGTTCTGTTGAAAGACTTTCTGCGGAAATTGAGCAATTTGTTCCTCAAGATGCCATAATTGAAATTCTTGCCGAGGGATTTGACTGGTCAGAAGGTCCAGTTTGGGTCGAAGAACTCGGTGCTGTGTTATTTTCGGATGTGCCTAATAACACCATTTATCAATGGGATGAAAAAAAAGGGCTTCAGGTATTTAGAAATCCAAGTGGGTTTACCAATATTGTTCCCAACTCCAAGGAGCAGGGTTCTAATGGCCTAACGCTAGATGCAAACAACAAGTTAATTATCTGCATGCATGGCGATCGAAGAATTGCCAGATTAGACGATTGGAATAAAAATGATTTTACAACAGTCGTGGGAGAGTTTGAGGGAAAGCTTTTTAACAGTCCTAATGATTTGGTCTATTCGAGGAATGGTGATTTATATTTTACGGATCCGCCTTATGGTTTTAAGAATGGCGACAAAGATTCGCTTAAACAAATTCCTTTTAATGGTGTTTATAAGCTTTCTCAAGCTGGAAAATTGTCCTTACTCGTTAAGGATTTAGAGCGCCCTAATGGAATCGCTTTGTCAAATGACGAATCAATCCTTTATGTTACAAATTCTCATGCGGGTAATCCTGGAATTATGGCTTATGAGTTGAAAGCCGATGGCGTGAGTAATGGTCGTCTTTTCTTTGATGGAAAAGCTTTGTCTAAAAAGGATAAAGGAAGTTTTGATGGTTTAAAAATTCATCCTTCTGGTACCATTTTTACAACTGGTCCTGGAGGTGTATTGGTAATTAATGACAAGGGGACACATTTGGGAACCATTAGAACTGAAGTTCGTTCCGCAAACTGTGCTTTTAGCCCTGACTTTAAGACCCTTTACATGACATCTGACAATTATCTTACTCGTATAAAATTATGATTTTACACACCATTGAGTGCGGTAATTTTAAACTCGATGGCGGTGCTATGTTTGGTGTTGTCCCCAAGCCTCTTTGGGAAAGAACAAATCCTGCAGATGCGCAAAACAGAATCGAGATGGCGGCGCGATCTCTACTAATTGAAGATGGAGATAGATTGATCCTAATTGACACAGGGATGGGAGAAAAACAAAATGAAAAGTTTTTTGGTTATTACGCTTTGTGGGGGGATTTTACTTTAGAAGGTTCTTTAAAAGCGAAGGGGTTTCATCCGGATGATGTCACCGATGTTTTTTTCACACACTTGCACTTTGATCATTGTGGCGGTGGTATAAAAAAGAAGGAAAATGGAATCCTTGAAACAACTTTTAAGAACGCAACTTACTGGTCACACAAGGGTCACTGGGAATGGGCAATGAAACCTAATGTTAGAGAAAAAGCATCTTTTTTATCCGAAAACATCTTACCGATTAAAGAATCTGGTCAGTTAAAGCTCTTGGAGGGTGAGGACTTTTTAATGAAAGACACGCCGCTTGGATTTGACATAATAATCATCAATGGACATACCGAAAAACAAATGTTACCTGTTATAAATTATAAAAATGAAACCGTTGTTTTTGCGGCAGACTTAATCCCAACTGCTGGGCATTTGCCCATTCCGTATGTGATGGGTTATGATACAAGACCACTATTGACCCTAGAAGAAAAAGAATATTTCCTTAATCTTGCAGAAGAAAAAAAATATTTGCTTTTTCTGGAACATGACCCCAACAATGAGTTGATCTCGTTGCGTCAGACCAAAAAAGGAATACGCTTAAATGAACAACACCGTCTAAATTCTTTTTTTTAAATGAAAAGTAAATTACCTCGCCTTAAAAAAAGTGTTTTTCTTTTGCTTGCCCCTTTCGTTTTGTCCTGTGTAGGATTAAAGTTTACAGCAAATGAATTAAAAATACCCCCTAATTTCGAAGGAAAAAAAGCAGCTCTTAATGACGCACAAAAGAAACATTGGCACCTATTAGATTTGGCAAAAGACAGTGTTCCTGGAATGAGTGTGGAGCGTGCTTATAAGGAGTTAATTAAAGACAATAAAGGCGAGAAAGTCATTGTTGCTGTCATTGATTCTGGCGTGGACATTGATCATCGTGAATTGAATGAATCCATTTGGGTTAATTCGGGAGAAGTTCCAAACAATGGCATAGACGACGATAATAATGGTTACATAGACGATATTCACGGGTGGAACTTCTTGGGAAAAATTACTAAAGAAAACATGGAAGTTGTTCGGTTACAGAAAAAAGAAATTCCTGGGTCTGATGCCTTTAATAAACTGGAAAAAGCCAGAAAAGAAAGCCTCTTGAAAAAAGAACTTGAGCTTGTTGAAATCAATTATATGATTGACAAAGCAAAAGTCTCGGACAGTATTTTAAGCATTGCATTAAACAAAAAAAGCTACTTACTTGAGGAGGCTGAAGAAATATCTCCCAAAACCTTTTCCGTTATGGAAGCGATAATATTTCAACGCTTTTTAACAGAGAGAAATCTAACGCTTAATAAACTTAAAAAATATGCTGAGGGCACAAAAACCGGAATTGAAGCACATTATAACATTGATTTTGACGGTCGTTCTTTGTTGGGAGACAACCCGGAGGACATCGATGATCTTGGTTATGGAGATCCTAAGGTGATGGGGCCTGATAAAAAAGATGCTGATCATGGGACACACGTGGCTGGGATTATTGCCGCTAAGAGGGATGATAATTCGGGCAGTAAAGGAATTGCTAAGAATATCGAAATAATGGTTTTAAGGGCCGTTCCTGATGGGGACGAATACGACAAGGATGTTGCTCTTGCGATTCGATATGCCGTTGATAACGGTGCGAGGATTATCAATACCAGTTTTGGAAAGGGACAGTCCCCTCATGTTGAATGGGTTTGGGATGCGCTAAAGCATGCTGAAAAAAAGGATGTGTTGGTAATTAATGCAGCAGGTAATAGTGGGAAAAATGTTGATCCAGGATATGATAAATCCTTTATAACTGACGAAAAAGATGGGGTCGAAATTGTTTCTAACTTTATCACCGTTGGAGCCTCCAGCTCCTCCTACGGGGAAGATCAAATCGCAAGTTTTTCAAATTTTGGAAAGAAAAATGTTGATGTGTTCGCTCCTGGAGATGCCATTTGGTCATCAGTTCCCAATGACCGTTTTGACTTTTTTGACGGGACATCAATGGCAGCGCCAAATGTTAGCGGTGTTGCTGCAGTGTTGCGTTCTTATTTTCCAAAAATTTCGGCCTCTGAAATAAAACAAATACTAATAAAATCAGGTTTACCGATCTATTATCAAATATTAGATCCTGAAAAAGGTGGATTAATCTCTCCTAATAAGATTTCAAGGTCTGGTAAAATGGTAAATTTGTACAATGCGCTAATTTTTGCTTCAAATAAATTATATAAAAAATGAAATGTCTAACTTCCTTGCTTTGTGGACTATTAGCTTTATTCTTCAATGTCTCTTTTGGTCAAACCTATTGGCAACAAGCCGTTAAATATAAAATGAATGTTGAAATGGATGTTGAAACCTTTCAATATTCTGGAGACCAAGAGCTCGTTTATACCAATAATTCTCCGGATGTGTTGAAACGTGTTTTTTATCACCTCTACTTTAACGCTTTTCAGCCCGGGAGTGAAATGGCAGTTAGGGTAAAAACAGGGAAAGATAAAAACACTCGTTTTAAAATTGAAATAGACTCTTTAAAAACCGATGAGAAGGGGTTTTTGTTGGTTTCTAATTTAAAACAGGATGGGATTTTATTAAAATCAAAAATGTCTGAAACTATTTTGGAAGTCGATTTGGCAAATCCGCTATTGCCAGGAGAAAGCACGCTTCTAACTTTAAATTTTAATGGACAAGTTCCCCTTTTAATTCGACGTTCTGGTCGTAATTCCAAAGAAGGAGTTGCGCTTTCTATGGCCCAATGGTACCCAAAAATGGCAGAGTATGACTATGATGGCTGGAACGCTGAGCCTTACTTAGGGAGAGAGTTTCATGGGGTTTGGGGTGATTTTGATGTTACAATAAAGCTGGACAAGAAATACATCGTTGCCGCGAGTGGCTATATTCAAAATCCTAAAAAAGTTGGTCATGGGTATTCAGACAAAAAAGGAAAAGCAAAAAAAGGAAAATTGACTTGGCATTTTGTTGCTCCCAATGTTCATGATTTTACTTGGTCGGCAGATCCTGATTATGTCCATGATATTTACCCTGGACCAAACAATGTTGCTCTTCATTTTTTTTATAAAAATAATCCTAAAATTATTGATAACTGGAAGAGGCTACAACCTAAAACCGCAGAACTAATGAGCTTTTATAATCAAGCGGTGGGAGAATATCCTTATGACCAATACACCGTGGCACAAGGGGGTGACGGCGGAATGGAATATGCAATGATGACTCTTATCACCGGTGAAAGAACGTTTGGAAGCCTTGTAGGTGTTACTGCCCACGAGTTAGCCCATTCTTGGTTTCAGCACATATTGGCTACAAATGAAATGAAACACGAATGGATGGATGAGGGTTTTACTACCTATATTTCTACGATGGCTGTGGATAAAATTTTAGAAAAACATAAAACTTTTCCCATTGAAAGCTCCTACAGAGGCTATCTCTATTTAGCGCAATCAGGTCTAGAACAGCCACAACAAACCAACGCCAACCGTTATGAACACAACATGGCTTATGAAATAACGGCTTATAACAAAGGGGCTGTCTTTTTAGCACAGTTGGGTTATATAATCGGTGCTGATAAATTGACAACTACTTTAAAAGAATACTATAACGATTTTAAATTCAAACATCCAACGCCAAACGATTTTAGGAGAGTTGCGGAACGTGTTTCTGACCTCCATTTAAAGTGGTATTTAACTGATTGGACACAGACAACCAATACGATCGATTATGGAATTAAATCCGTTAAAAGCACTGCAGAGGGAAGCACTAGCGTACGGCTAGAGCGTATTGGCTTAATGCCCATGCCACTTGAAATACTCGTTAATCTAAAGGATGGTAAAAAGAAGATCTATTATATTCCAATTACATTAATGCGCGGTGAAAAAGAAAACCCCTACAATATAGAATGGTCTGTGCTTAAGGACTGGCCTTGGGCTTTCCCTGAATATGATTTTATTATTGACGAAAACCTAGAAAAAATTGAATCTATTGTTATAGATCCCACAATGTATATAGCAGACATTAACCGGAATAATAACGAATTTCCAACTTCCGAGTGATTACTGAAAAAACCATAAAAAGATTAAAAAATAGGGTTTTAATTGACTTGCTCTTTAATAAAGGAAGCACGGTAAGCTCGGGTGTTTTGGTCGTTCATTATTTAAGAGATCTGAATGAAGTCGATGATATATTTATAGGGGTTGGTGTTTCCAAAAGAAATGTGTTTTTGGCTGTTAACCGTAACTTGATTAAAAGACAATTAAGGGCCGCCATAAGAATTAATCAGGTCTATATAGAAAAAAACATGTCCGCCGGTTTGTATATGGTACTTTTTAAATCAAAAAAAAAGTTAAACTCTTCTGAGATTAATAGTTGTTTGCTAAAAGCTTTTGAAAAAATAACCACTAGTCCCCTAAATACATAGCGCAGTGCGGAATGCCATCTTCAAGATAAGCTTCGCCTTTAAACTCAAAACCGAGTTGATTGTAAAAGGCTTTTAAATGCGTTTGGGCAGAAATTTTAATCGGAGTTTTGGGGAAATTTTTTTTACAAAAATCGATAGCTTTAACGAGTATTTCATTCCCCATTTTTTTATTTCTATGTGTATGTTTAACAACTACTCTCCCAATTGATATGTGGTTTGGATAGAAAACGCCTAGTTCCATCACCCTTAAGTAAGCGATTAGATCGCTACCATCGTGTGCAAAAAAATGTGATCCTTTTCTATCTTTGTCATCAATATCTTGATAAACACAGTTTTGTTCGACTACAAAAACTTGTGAACGTAACTTTAACAAATCATAAAGCTCATTTTTATTAAGTTCATCAAAGCTTTTTATCGACCAACTGATCATTAGCTACAAGCAATTTTATTTACTCTCTTTTGATGTCTACCTCCTTCAAAAGGTGTCTCTATAAAGATGTCAACTATTTCTAAGGCTAGATCTAAACTAATAAAACGAGCGGGTAGACTGAGAATATTTGCATCATTGTGTTGTCGTGTCAGATATGCTGTTTCCTTATTCCAGCACAAACCTGTTCTTATTTTTTGATGTTTGTTTGCGGTCATTGCTGCACCATTACCGCTACCACAGATAATAATTCCAAACATTGCCCTATTTTCTTGTACATCTTTAGCTACGGGATGAATGAAGTCTGGATAATCAACACTGCTTTCGTCATTTGTTCCATGATTTTTTAATACATTTCCCTTCTTTTCTAAGTGTTGGATTATGGCTTCTTTAAATTTAACTCCAGCATGATCGTTTCCTATAGATATATTCATTTTGTTTTTTTTCTAAAATTAGAAATTTTAAGGTTTATTGTTTATATGTAGTTTAATTATTTGTTAATAAATATTAAAAGAAAATTTATTTAAATTATTAAATAAGCTTGATTGTAAAAAATTGATAATTACACAAATTTATAAAAGAGTATTAATACTTTTTTTGTGATAAAAATTCAACCCTTTATAAACATAAATTTTAATTTAAAATCAATATTTAATAAACATCTTTGGTAATTAACAGTTGTTAATATTAATATTAAATTATTGATTATTATTAATTTAAACTATTAAAAAATAAATATAATTGGTTAATAAACTTATTTTTACTAGAATATAATACTATAAATAAAATTGTTATTAGTCTTATGAACAGTCTATAATAAGCATCATTATTTTTTAAATTTAAATAAAAACATAATTAAATATGTTAAGAGAGTTGATAACTCAAAATCAGCTCAAAAAAAGAAACCATAACTTTACAGCATATAAAAATTTAATGTCAAAGAAAAAAAGAGTAAATAAAGATATAGACGGTAAAGTAATATCAATTTTTAGAAATAATCCTAGAAAAATATATAACCACAAACAAATTGCTTCTAAGTTAGAAATAACAGACACTATGGGTCGGAATGCGATTGTTAAGGCTTTATCAAAATTAGCTTCTCAGAAAATAATAAAACAATCATCTCCTGGAAAATACGGATTGAGTGATGATAATAAAAAATATATAAAAGGTCCTATTGAAATTACTGCTTCTGGAAATGGTTATTTAATTCTTCCTGAAGGAAAAAATGATGTTTTTATTTCACAAAGGAATATTAACAGAGCTTTTAATGGTGACATCGTTTCGGTTTATATAATTAATAAAAAGAAAAGCGGTAAAATAGAAGGCGAAGTTGTAGAGGTTTTAGAGAGAAAAGAGCAAAATTTCGTAGGAATATTAGAAAGAAGAAAAGACTTTGGATTTGTAAATACTCGGGGTAACCGAATGTATACAGATTTTTTCATACAAAATGAAGAACTTAAAGACTTTAAAGATGGTGATAAAGTAATTGTAAAATTTAAAGATTGGCCAAATAAAGCAACCTCTCCTTTTGGAATTATTAAAGAATCTCTAGGTAAACCTGGGGACATGCAAACAGAAATGCATGCTATTCTTTATGAATATGGACTTCCTTCTAAATTTCCAGATGAAGTTGAAGGTGCAGCTAATAAACTTAATTTAAGCATTACAGAAGAAGAAATTAAAAAAAGAAGAGATTTTAGAGATATCTTAACTTTTACAATAGATCCTATAACAGCAAAGGATTTTGATGATGCTATTTCTTTTAAGAAACTAGAGAATAATAAAATTGAAATTGGAATTCATATCGCAGACGTTTCACATTACATCACGCCAAACACCATTTTAGAAGAAGAAGCACTCAGTAGGGCAACTTCTGTATACTTAGTTGACCGAGTGGTTCCAATGTTGCCTGAGATCCTCTCTAACGGAGCGTGTTCACTTAGACCTAATGAAGAAAAATATACTTTCTCATCTGTTTTTATTGTAAATGAAAGAATGGAGGTTGAAAAAGAATGGTTTGGTAAAACAGTAATAAATTCAGATAAAAGGTTTTCTTATGAAGAGGTTCAGTATATTTTAGATACGGAATCCCCTTTTGTTTCTGAAAACGTTTCGTTAACTGAAGAAAGTTATACCGTTTCAGAAGATTTATTTATTGCTATCACAAATCTTGATAAGTTTGCTAAGATTCTTAGAGAAAAAAGAATGCGTAAAGGGGCGCTTTCATTTGACCGTGTTGAAATTAAATTTAATCTTGATAAAGAAAATAATCCAGAAAGTGTGTTTTTCAAAAGTTCACAAGATGCGCATAAACTTGTAGAGGAATTTATGCTACTGGCCAATAAAAAAGTTGCGGAATTTATAGGGAAACAAAAACCAGAGAAACCATTTGTTTATAGAATTCACGATTTACCAGATGAAGATAAATTGATGAATTTAAAAGGAGTGGCTTCAAAGTTTGGTTATGATTTGAATTTAGATCCAAAAGGATTAAATAAATCTTTAAATAAATTATTATCAGAAAGTTCGGGTCAAAACGAACAGCAACTCATAGACACCTTGGCCATTCGGTGTATGAGCAAGGCAGTATATACCACAAAAAATATTGGCCATTACGGTTTGGCTTTTGAATATTATACGCATTTTACATCGCCGATCAGAAGGTACCCTGATGTCATGGTACATCGTTTGTTAGAGTCTTATTTGTCAGGAAGCACTACAGCCAACCAAGAAACAATTGAAGAAGCCTGTCATCACTCCTCTCAAAGAGAAATACTCGCGACAAAGGCAGAGCGTGATTCTGTTAAGTATATGCAGGTTAAGTTCATGCAAGACAAGATAGATCAAGCTTTTGAAGGCGTAATTTCAGGCGTCACTGACCGTGGTGTTTATGTTGAAATAATCGAAAATAAATGTGAAGGTTTGGTCAGAGTCTCCGAAATAAAAGGAGACTACTATAATTATGATAACGAAAATCATTGCTTGGTTGGAGAAAAATATAAGAAGGTTTACCAATTAGGTGGAACTGTCACTGTTGCCGTCAAAAAAGCAGACTTATTAAAAAGACAATTGGATTTTATTTTAGTGGATTAAATTGAATAATTAATTAATTTTGATAAAAAATAATAGTTTATGTTGATTAGAATTAACACCCTCTCTCTTTTTTTTGTTTTTATATTAAACATGACGCTCGCTCAGGAAAGAGCCGAAAACCTAGAAGCTCCTGCAGAAAGAGTACTTAATGTTGAAGAGTTTTTTAATTTAAAACTCTATTCAGGAATTGAACTTAAATTAATTAAATCAACTGAAAACAAGTTGGTTATAATAGGAGAAAACAGAATGGATGTTGTTGTAAAAAACAAAGGAAACACCCTTAAAATCCGCCATTCTTTCAAGCACCTTTTGGATCGGTCTTTTACCTATATTGAATTGCACCACACTGAAAACCTCGATAGAATCCACACTTATCAAGGAAGTAAGCTCGAGACCACTAATGTAAACAAACAAACCAGCATCACACTTAAGGTGCATGAAGGATCTACAGTCATTTTTTCTTTTGATGGAGATAAGTTAACTTCCAATGTGTCGTCTGGAGGTAAATTGTTTCTTAAGGGTAAATCTATAAATCACGAATTAACGGTATTCAGCGGTGGTGTTTGTGAGGCCGAAACATTTGAAACACAACAGACAAAAGTAAGGGTTACCGCAGGGGGCCTTTCTTATGTTAAAGCATCAGAGCTTATCGACGCCAAAGTAACAGCAGGAGGCACAATTCGTATACATGGAAGACCCAAAAAGCTAGTTACTCAAAAGAATATTGGCGGGAAAATAATAGAGATGAATTAAAAAATCCCGTTCAAAGACGGGATTTAGAGGCATCGAGCGGATTCGAACCGCTGTACGAGCTTTTGCAGAGCTCTGCCTAGCCACTCGGCCACGATGCCATACGGCAAAAGTAACAAATTTTGATCTTTAGTTAAGCCTAACGACGTCCTTTTCTTATTATACTTACTTCTCCTACATTTCCACCGATAGGTGGGTTTTGTTTTGAAACCATAATCCACACTTTTTGAACACTACTTATACTTTTCAAAATCCGTGTTACAATTCTGTCGGCCACATTTTCGAGTAGCTTTGAGCGAATTGCCATTTCCTCTTCAACAATTTGATGAAGCGTAACATAGTCTACAGTGTGGTTGAGATCGTCACTTTTAGCGGGTTCATCCAAGTTTGAGCTAACCTTCAAGTTAACGGTGTAATCGCTTCCAATCTTTTTTTCTTCCTCTAGGCAACCATGGTAGGCATAGAGTCGTATGTCTGTCAGTTTTATCTGTCCCATTTTTTTATTTTGTGCAAAGATATAATAACACGATTATTTTATTCATACCCATAAGCTTTTAATATATTTGTCAAAATCTAAATCATGTCAGAAAAGGCATTAAACTTTATCGAGCACATCATTGAGGAAGACCTTAAAGAGGGCTTATCTCAAGAAAATTTACGTTTTCGTTTTCCTCCAGAGCCCAATGGTTTTTTACATATTGGTCACATTAAGGCACTTTCATTAAATTTTAATTTAGGAAAACGTTATAATGCTCCAGTAAACCTTCGGTTTGACGATACCAATCCCGCTAAAGAAGAAACTCAATTTGTTGAGGCAATTAAAAACGATATCAAATGGCTTGGTTTTGAATGGGATAAGGAGTGCTACGCATCTGATTATTTTCAACAACTCTATGACTGGGCGCATTTTTTGATCGATAAAGGCCTTGCTTATGTTGATTCTCAAGGTTCTGAGGCTATTGCCGAACAAAAAGGAACCCCCACGACTCCTGGACAAAACAGTCCTTTTCGTGAAAGATCCGTGGCAGAGAATAAGGCACTTTTTTCTGATATGAAAGAGGGTAAATTTGAAGCTGGTGCACATGTTTTGCGTGCCAAAATCGATATGGCTGCTCCAAACATGTTGCTGAGAGACCCCGTTATTTATAGAATTTTATACAAAACACATCATCGCACTGGAGACGTCTGGTGCATCTATCCGATGTATGATTGGACTCACGGCGAGTCTGATTATATAGAAAATATTTCACATTCATTTTGTTCTTTGGAGTTTAAACCCCATAGAGATTTATATAACTGGTTTTTAGATTCTCTATCTCCTCTTAAAGGCATAAGACCCAAACAAAGAGAGTTTGCAAGATTGAATCTTTCTTATACTGTTACAAGTAAAAGAAAACTTAAAAACCTTATTGACCAAGGGCATGTAACTGGTTGGGATGACCCCAGAATGCCCACTGTCAGTGGTCTACGAAGAAGAGGTTATACACCGGAGTCGTTGCAAAGTTTTGTAAACACAGCTGGTGTAGCAAAAAGAGATAACGTGATTGATGTGTCCCTTTTAGAATTTTGTGTCAGAGATCATTTAAATCAAGTTGCTCCGAGGGTAATGGCAGTTCTTGACCCGATTAAACTAACCATCAAAAATTATCCTGAAGGTGAGGATGAAATCCTTATTGGAGAAAATAACCCAGAAGACGATAGCGCAGGCACCCGAGAAATTCCATTTTCAAGAGATTTATATATAGAAAGAGAAGATTTTAGGGAAGAAGCCAATCGTAAGTTTTTCCGTTTGACATTAGGGAAGGAAGTTCGTTTAAAAAACGCCTACATAATTAAGGGTGAAGAGGTTATAAAGGATGACGCTGGAAATGTTTTGGAGATCATTTGTTCTTATGACCCTTTAAGTAAAAGTGGATCAGGAACGGAAGAAAGCAAGCGTAAAGTCAAAGGAACACTTCACTGGGTTTCACGAACTCACTCCAAATTAATATCAGTAAACCTTTATGATCGCTTGTTCTCCGTTCCTGAACCGGATAAAAATAAAGATGAAGATCCGAGCATCCACATCAATCCTAAATCTTTAAAAACAATTCAAGGGTTCATTGAGCCTAATTTGGGCAATACCAATTCTGGAACTCATTTTCAATTTCAACGTTTGGGTTATTTTATTGTTGATACTGAAAGTTCAGATCAAAATTTAATTTTTAATAAAACCGTTGGTCTTAGGGACACTTGGCAGAAAAAATAATCCTTATTCTTTAGGTTTGTTTTTCAAATTCTGCTTTTTCATTTCTTCTCCTATTTGATTGCTCGCCGTAAAGGATGCAACCATGTTGTTAAGCATGTCACTACCCGCTTGTGGAGTGTTGGGAAGTAGAATCAAATTGCTGTTTGTCGACTCTCCTATTGACTGTAATGTGTCATAGTGCTGAGTGACGACGATTAGGGCCGAAGCCTCTTGAGAGTTGATTCCTACCCCATTAAGCACATCAACAGATTCTTCCAAACCCCTTGCGATTTCACGTCTTTGGTCGGCGATTCCTTGTCCTTGCAAGCGCTTGCTTTCTGCTTCAGCTTTTGCCTTTTCGACAATCAATATTCTTGCCGCGTCTCCTTCATATTGTGCAGCAACCTTTTGTCTCTCAGCCGCATTAATTTTATTCATTGCAGTTTTTACTTCAGAATCAGGATCAATGTCGGTAACCAATGCTTTTATGATGTCATAACCGTAATTAATCATGGCTTCATTAAGCTCCCCCTTAACTGCGTTCGCAATTTCGTCTTTCTTTTCAAAAACGTCATCCAACTTCATTTTAGGAACAACAGCCCTTACAACATCAAACACATAAGAAGTAATTTGATCTTGAGGAAAGTCTAATTTGTAGAAAGCATCAAAGACCTTTTCAACCAGTATTTTATATTGAACAGACACTTTCAATTTAACAAAAACATCATCTTTTGTTTTGGTCTCTACGATCACATCAAGTTGAAGAATTCTTAAACTAACCCTTCCTGCAATCCTATCTATCAAAGGAATTTTTATGTGAAGTCCTGATTGTCTGATAACAAGAAATCTTCCAAAACGTTCAATAATCGCAGCTGTTTGTTGTTTGACAACGAAAATCCCTGATAAAACGGTGAATAGAAAAAGAAAAAACAGAATAATTGAAATAACGTCCATAGTTAATAGTATTATAGATTGGGTTTAAATTTTATAAGTCTTTTTAAAGTTACGTCTTTCCCCAGTAAACTGCAAATCAAGAATAGATCAGGTCCACTTAGATTTCCAACAATCGCCAGGCGCAAACTTTGCATAATTAGCCCAAAAGAGTATTGATGCTCTTCGTTCCATTTCGAAATTAAACTTTTCCATTCAAGAGCGTCTATTTCTTTTTCACAGAGTTCAATTACAAAGTCAATTATTTTTTCAGGATCTTTTTTCTTTATTTTCTCCAACACCTTATTATCATAAGTTTTCGGATCTTCAAAAAAGAGCCTAAAATTATTTTCAAACTCCTCGAGTAAATTTAATCGCTCTTTCACAGCGCCCAGTATTAAAGTTCTCTTTTTTTCCGACCAAGTACTCGGAAGTGCCTCAAAGAACTCAGGAAAACGTTTTAAAATGGATTTTGTTTCTAAATTTTCCAAATATTTATGATTTACCCACTTTGCTTTCTCAAAATCAAACCGCGCACCACTTTTTTGAATTTTATTAATCTCAAAAGCATTAACCAGTTCATCAAGTGAAAAAATCTCCTGCTCACTACCTGGGTTCCACCCTAAGAGAGATAAATAATTAATCATGGCCTCAGGAAGAAATCCTCTTTCTCTAAAACCAGGTTTGTTTTCCCATTCCAGAGGAAAAACAGGAAACCCTGCTTTGTCCCCGTCTCTTTTTGACAACTTCCCTTTTCCTTCAGGTTTAAGAATTAATGGGAGATGCATAAAAACTGGAACTTCCCAGTTAAATGCCTCGTAGATTATTTTGTGCAACGGCAAAGAAGGTAGCCATTCTTCCCCACGAATTACATGACTGATTTTCATGTGATGGTCGTCAACGATATTTGCAAAATGATAAGTCGGCATCCCATCAGCCTTCATCAATATTTTATCATCTATCTCATCGCTATTGATTTGTATCATACCTCTTATTTCATCCTTCACAACGATTGTTTCTCCAACCGCTACTTTTAGACGAACAACTCCCTTCCCTTTGTTTATTTCGTTTTCTAACTCCTCTTTTGATAAGGAAATTGCGTTTCGAAACTCTGCCCGATTGTGTGCGCTATATTTGAAGACCTCTCCTTTTTGTTCGCTTTCAGATCGCGCTATTGCCAACTCTTCAGGTGTGTCAAATGCATAATATGCTTTCCCAGATAAGATTAGCTTCTCTATTTCTTTCTTATAAAGCGCCTTCCTTTCGCTTTGACGGTAAGGTCCAAATCCACCAGGTGCAGATGGGCTTTCATCTGGTGTTAAACCGGCCCAGTTGAGTGCGTTAACAATATATTCCTCTGCACCTCTCACAAACCGGTTTCGGTCAGTGTCCTCAAGCCTAAGTATGAATTTTCCATTGTTTTTTTTAGCAAACAGATAGTTAAATAATGCGGTTCTTACTCCTCCAATATGTAATGCTCCTGTTGGGCTTGGTGCAAACCTGACGCGTACGCTCATCTTTAATTTTTTTTCAAAGATACTATATGATGTCTTTGAATGAAATTATTTGTTTTTTCTTTATCCTATATTTGCAATAAAATTTATTTTGATAAGATTTTTTCATAACAAATTCTTGACGTTGAAGGAAGACGAACTTACGCTGTGGCTCGAAAACATTGCCGACGCGGAAGATTACACAATCGATAAAATCGATTATAACTTCATTGATGCTGAGGAATTGTTAAAGCTAAATAAGAGACATTTGGAGCACGATACCGATACTGATATTATTACTTTTGACTATAGCGAAGGAAATAATGTTCTCGCAGAAGCATTTATTAGTACAGATGCACTAAGTGAGAATGCACATAAATTTTCACAAAGTGTTGAAAATGAGTCTCTTAGGCTCATCGTTCATGCTTTACTGCATTGTGTAGGTTACAATGATAAAACAGATCAAGATAAGAACTTAATGCGTGAAAAGGAGTCTTTTTATATTGACTTGTTCCACGTGAAACAATAAAAATATGTTCGATGGAATTTATGATGTAGTTGTTGTTGGAGGAGGACATGCAGGAGCTGAAGCAGCCGCGGCCGCCGCGAACATGGGATCTAGAACTCTCTTGGTTACAATGAACCTCCAAACAATTGGGCAGATGTCTTGTAATCCCGCAATGGGCGGAATTGCAAAAGGTCAAATTGTTCGTGAAATCGATGCACTTGGAGGCTATAGTGGAATTGTTTCTGACAAAAGCGCGATTCAGTTTAAAATGCTAAATCAATCTAAAGGGCCAGCAATGTGGAGCCCTCGCGTTCAGTCCGATCGAATGCTATTCGCAAAGATTTGGAGAGAAATGTTAGAGCAAACCCCAAACCTTGATTTTTATCAAGATATGATACAAGACATAATTGTTAAGGAGGGTCAAGTCAAGGGTGTCATGACCTCCCTAGGAATTCCTATCCACGCCCATACTGTTGTTCTTACAAACGGCACTTTTCTTAATGGACTTATACATATTGGTGAAAAAAATTACGGCGGCGGTCGTGCAGGTGAAAAAGCATCAACGGGCTTGACCCAAAGTTTGGAATCCCTGGGTTTCGAATCTGGAAGAATGAAAACCGGTACACCACCAAGGGTGGATGGTCGATCTTTAGATTACAGCGTTATGGTTGAGCAGCCAGGAGACTTCAATCCTTCCAAGTTTAGTTACACTAATACCAAGCCGTTGGTCGAACAACGAAGTTGTCACATAACCTATACGAGTCCTGAGGTTCACGACATGTTAAGAACAGGTTTTGATCGTTCACCAATGTTCAATGGAAACATTCAAAGTACAGGCCCTCGTTATTGCCCTTCCATAGAAGATAAGATTGATCGTTTTGCGGATAAATCCCGTCATCAAATTTTTGTTGAGCCTGAAGGTTGGGATACCGTTGAGGTCTATGTAAATGGTTTTTCAACCTCCCTCCCAGAAGACATTCAGTTTAAAGCCCTGCGAGCAGTTAAGGGCTTTGAAAAGGTCAAGTTTTTTCGTCCTGGATATGCCATCGAATATGACTACTTCCCTCCCACCCAATTATCAAATTCCTTAGAGACTAAACTAGTAAATGGTTTATTTTTCGCAGGACAGATTAACGGAACAACGGGGTACGAAGAAGCCGCTTCTCAAGGTTTGATGGCTGGCATCAATGCCCATTTAAAAACGAAGGAAGAACCCGCCTTTGTTTTAAAAAGGAATGAAGCCTATATTGGTGTTCTTGTCGATGATTTAATTACTAAAGGAACCGACGAACCCTACAGGATGTTTACTTCTCGTGCGGAATACAGAACCTTATTGCGGCAAGATAATGCGGACATTCGACTAACCTCATTGTCATATGAACTTGGACTTGCAGATGTTAATCGTTTAAAAGCTGTAGATCAAAAGGTCGCTAAAACTGAAAAGCTAATCTCGTTTCTTAAGAATCAAAGTTATGCGGTGGCTGAGGTTAATCCAATTCTAAAAAATAAAGATTCTGCTCCCGTCAAGCAGTCTGATAAAATCAGTAAAATATTTTCGCGTCCAAACGTTGATCGCAATGATATTATTCAAGTTAAAACTGTTTCTGATTTTCTAGCAGCTGAGCAGATTGATGACACAATTTTCGAACAAGCCGAGATCCAAATAAAGTATTCAGGCTATATTGAAAAGGAAATGATCAACGCTGAGAAGCTAAATAAGCTTGATAACATCAAGATTCCATCAAGCTTTGACTATGATATTCTGTCATCACTTTCTCACGAAGCCAAAGAGAAGCTAAATAAGATCAAGCCCAGTAACCTTTCACAGGCTTCAAGAATTAGCGGAATCAAACCCAGCGACATAAGTGTTTTATTAGTAAAGTTGGGAAGATAAATGTTCCACGTGGAACTTATGATGAAAAAAAACAAATCCAAATTACTTTATAAGGTTAGAGACCACTTGGTTTCTCAAGAATCATTTGATGTTTATTGGGATGAAAAGCAGCAATTTGGATGGACAGACTTAAAAAACACCTCCGACTTGTCAGCGTATTATAAGTCAGATGAATATTATTCTCATCAAGGGCGTTCGAAGACTTTAATTCAAAAAATTTATTCTTTTGCTAGAGGTCTAATGTTTCATTATAAGCACAATATAATTTCCCCCCTTTTATTTAAAGGCGCAAGGATTCTAGATGTTGGATCAGGTACAGGAGACTTCTTGTCTTTTATGAATTCAAAAGGTTATGAAGTAATAGGAGTTGAAAACAATCCTAAAGCAAGTCTCATCAGTCAAAAAAATTGCATAAAGACTCATAAAAGCATTAGGGAGTTGCCCGACAATTCTTTTGACTTGATCACACTGTGGCATGTATTGGAACACCTGCCGGATCCTGAGGAGACCTTTAAAAACATGTTTAACTTATTAAATAAATCAGGGCACTTAATTGTCGCAGTTCCAAATATTTACAGTCTAGATAAAGAATATTATTGTGAAAATTGGGCAGGATTCGACGTCCCACGTCACTTATGGCACTTTTCTACCCCTTTCTTAATCAACTTGGCAGGCAAACATAACTTTGAATTGGTCAGATCAAAACCTCTTTTGCTAGACGCTCTGTATATCAGTTTTCTTTCAGAGAAGCACAAAGGAAGTCGCTTTTCTTTTTTAAGAGGTATGGTTAAAGGAGCGTATTTTAATCTTCGCGCCTTGAGATCAAGACGTTATTCCTCTCTTGTTTATGTATTTAAGAAGCAAGCTCCTTAGCGTTCAATAATCGCGTCATTTCCAAAGAAAAATTACTAAAAAGTATTTTCGGATTCGCATTTCTTTCTAGATGATAGAGCGACTTTTCAATCAACCGAACTATTTGCATTATGTTCCCGCCATGAATATAAGGTGCAAGCTTTTTAAGATCAAAACCAGTGTATAGTTTAAGATCACTCAATTGGTTCGCGCCATAGGAAATCATTAAGGTTTGTCTTATAAATTCAAGAGCATACTGTAGAAAAGCTTTTTGTTCCTCTCTTTGTAGTCCTGCTATTTTATCTGCCCAGGTCATTAGCTCAATCACCACTGACCTTTTAGACTTTGCCTTGAACGAAGACCTTAAACAATCAATCCAAAGGTTTTCAAACAACAGGGTGTTTTCGTGATTGGATGATATTTCCATTGCTTTTCTCCAACTCCCCTTTGACCCATTTACTGCTTCTGAAATCCCCCCTTTTGTGATTAATTTTTTTAAACCAATTTCGATTTCATCAATCTTAATTGGAGGAACTGAGATTTCTTGACAGCGTGAAATTAATGTTGGTAAAAGTTTTTCAGTTTGTTCGGCAACAAGAATAAAAAAAGAATTTTTTGGCGGCTCTTCAAACAGTTTTAATAGTTTGTTTGTTCCATCCGTATTTAACTTATCCGCTCCAAAAATTACCATCACCTTATTACCACCACTATGTGATTTAAGGCTCATCTTATGATGGATTTTTTGGACTTCTTCTACTCCGATTATTCCTTGCTTGTTTCCCGCCTCAAGTCTTTTCACCCAATCGAAAATGTTACCATAAGGTTGCTCTGTCAAAAACTCCTTCCATACCACCCTAAAATCTTCAGAAGTCGACTTTGAGCTTTGGGAAGAAGTGTTTACAATCGGATAAACAAAATGAAGGTCCGGATGATCCAATAATTTTTTAGAATCAATACCATTGTCCTCTTCGATCTTTAGTTGATCAAATCCATAAATAAGGCCCAACGAGCACCCTAATGCCAAAGGAAGCCCTCCACGACCGCCTTTGTCTATAAAAAGCTGAGAATGAGGCACTTGACCCTTTGAAATCATCGTCCTTAAATGATTTTTTAATGTATCTTGACCGATTATTTCATCGAAAAACATTGGCGAATAAATGAATTATTTTGATTAAAAGTAAACAATCTTAATCGATTTCAGTTTTGATAAATTAAAATTAGTTATTCAATTGTTTTTATGTGCTCCTACCATTTTAAAAAATGTTATTTTTGAAAAAATTCGTTTTATGAAAACCCTCTCACAAAAAGACTTTACCAACAAACGCGTTGTGATTCGCGTTGATTTTAACGTCCCGTTAGATGAAAACTTTAAGGTTACAGACAACACCAGAATAATTGCTGCCAAGGAAACGATCGAACTTGTTTTGGAAGGGGGAGGAAGCTGTGTTCTTATTTCTCATCTTGGAAGACCTAAAGGAAAAGACGCTCAATTTTCACTTTCACATATTCTTGAGGAAGTTAAACAAGTATTGAACATTCCCGTTGAGTTTTGTGATGACTGTGTTGGGCCTGAAGCAGAGAAAGCGACAGAAAACCTTAAGCCAGGATCAGTAATTTTGATGGAAAACCTTCGCTATTATTCAGAGGAGACTGCAGGAGATGTGGAGTTTGCATCGCAACTTTCCAAATTAGGGGATTGCTATGTTAATGATGCTTTTGGAACAGCACACCGGGCGCACGCCTCCACGACGATAATTGCTCAGTTTTTTAAAGAGGAAAAATATTTTGGAAAACTTCTTGAAAACGAAGTCACCGCAATAAAGAAAGTTATGGAGACAGGAGAAAAACCTGTTTTGGCCATTTTGGGAGGTGCGAAAGTTTCCTCTAAGATCACCATCATTGAAAACATGTTAGATAAAATCGATCATCTAATTATTGGCGGAGGGATGGTTTATACTTTTATAAAGGCAATGGGCGGTTCTGTTGGACAATCCATTTGTGAAGATGAATTTTGTGATTATGCTTTGGAATTAATGGAAAAAGCAAAAGCCAAAGGAGTTCAAATTCATTTGCCTACGGATGTTATTATTGCTGATGATTTTTCAAATGATGCCAATAAAAGACCCTGTGATGTCTATAATATACCAGAAGATTGGCAGGGATTGGATGCAGGACCCGAGACTCTTAAACAATTTGAATCGGTCGTTTTAGAAAGCAAAACAATATTATGGAATGGCCCATTAGGTGTTTTTGAGTTCAGTTCCTTTGCAATAGGAACAATAACGCTTGGAGAACACATTTCGAGAAGCACTGCCAATGGCGCTTTTTCACTCGTAGGCGGTGGAGATTCTGTTGCTGCAGTTAAGCAATTTGGTTTTGAGACTAAAATGAGCTATATTTCTACTGGTGGTGGTGCGATGTTGGAGAGTCTTGAAGGAAAAACCCTCCCAGGAATTGCTGCTTTAATGGAACAGCCTTAAAATCATGTCTAAATCAGTTTTCGTAACCCTATTGCTTGTTCTAATATCAATAGTTTCTTGCGAGGAAGGACCTAAACGACGATACCTAGCCGATTCAAATGGAAACATGAATCACCTAACGGTGGTCATGGAAAAAAGCGACTGGAATGGCGAGTTAGGAAAAATAACGCGAAAACTATTGGAAACACCTTATGAAGGACTTCCACTTATTGAACCACAGTTTTCTTTAAAATACCTTTCCCCTAAGGTCTTTTCAGGTTTTGCACGAAATAGTCGTAACGTTCTTTGGTTTCAAAAAGATACTATTGCTAGATTTCAACTTATAGAAAACTATTTTGCGCGTCCTCAAATCGTAGCGATTGTAAAAGGTGAAGACCAAGAAGTACAAGCGGTTTTTTTGGAAGAAAACATCAAGCTTCTTAGGGCCGCCCTTTCAGAAAACGAGCAAAAAGAAAAATTAAGAAGGATTCAAAAATCTCCAAGCAGGGACAAGGGGCTAAGTGATCGGTTTAAAGTGCAATTGATTTATCCTACAGCATACAAAACGGTAAAAGACACGACAAACTTTATTTGGATCCAAAAACCAGTACAGAAAGGTCATTTAAACATTATTGCTTATTCACTTCCTGAAAACGAACTTAATGGAAACACAAAGAAGAAGATAATTGAAATAAGAGATTCTATAGGAAAAGTCTATGTTCCTGGCAGACTTAAAGGAAGTTTCATGATAACGGAAAAGGCCTATCGTCCCTATTTTTACAAAATGAAATTGGACAACAAGTTTAGCTATTTGACTAAGGGAACCTGGGAAGTTGAAAATGATTTTATGGCGGGACCATTTATAAACTATATGATAAAAGACACCGTCAACAAAAGATGGATGGTTGTCGAAGGATTTAGCTTTGCACCCTCAATAAGCAAGCGGGACTATATGTTTGAATTAAACACAATCCTAAGCTCAATAAGATTTGAGTAAAACGTTTACTTAATTTCTTCTTTAGAGTCCGAAGTTTCTTCGTCCTCTTTGGTTGCTTTTTTAAATTCTTTGATACCACTTCCTAAACCTTTCATTAATTCAGGAATTTTTCTACCACCAAACAACAAAAGAACCGCAACAACGATAAGCACCACTTGAGGAGCGCCAATCATACCTAGTAAAATATTTATTGATAACATTGTTCTAAATTTTAGACAAATGTATGAAATATTATGGTCAATTTAAATTTGTTTCTTTGATCAACAAATTATTTTTACCCTTAATGCCTATCTTTGTTTAGATGGCAAAGAAGAATAGAAAAAAAAGACCTTGGATTCAAAAGTTGTTGAACCGCTACCGCTTGGTAGTCATCGATGAAAAAACTTTTGAAGAACGCTTTTATTTTAGACTTTCTAGACTTAACATTATTATTGTTGTTTTTCTGTTTGTTTCTTTAATAACTTCAGCGGCCATTTTATCCATCGCTTATTCCTCCCTTAAAGAATTCATTCCGGGATATACCTCGACAAAGCTCAGGAAAGACGCCATAGAAAACAGTTTTGCATTGGACTCGATTTCTCGTCTTTTTCAGAAACAAGATAACTATATAAAGTCAATTAGAAGCGCATTGATGGGAAACACTGAGTGGGATAGCGTATCAAAAATAAATTATATTCTATCTCCAGCAAATCCGTCGATAAATTTACCCGAAACAGTCGCAGTAGACTCCATTCTCAGGACCGAAGTTCTACAAGAGGACAAATATAATGTTGTTGAAAACCCCAACGGAAACGTAAAATTTCTTTTATACCCTCCCGCAAAGGGCGTAATTTCTCAGGGTTATAATCCTGAATTAAAACATTTTGCGATAGATGTAGTGTTAGAAAAAAACACGCCGATTAAATCTGTTGCAGAAGGAACCGTTATTTTCTCTGAATGGTCAGCTGAAACCGGCTATGTCATCATCTTAGAACACGCTCACGATCTTTTAACGGTCTACAAGCATAATTCTTCTTTAAACAAAGAACAGGGCGACATCGTAAGTGCTGGAGAAGTAATTGCCGCCGCCGGAAATACTGGAGAACTTTCTACTGGTTGGCATTTGCATTTTGAATTGTGGGCGAACGGATATCCGATGGATCCAACAAACTTTATTGATTTTTCAGAAGAATAAAAATGAAATCTACAGGAGCAAAAATTTTCGCTGCGATCATCCATCTTAAAAACAAAACATGGATTACGAACCCCCTTAAGTATCAAAAAAAAACATTTACTAACCTCATCAAAAATGCCAAAAACACTTCTTTTGGAAAAGATCACTTTTTTGAAAATATTACTAATTATGAAGACTTTAAAAAAGCCGTTCCCATCAGAGATTATGAAGGACTGAGGCCTTATGTTGAAAAAATGCTAGAAGGGGATTCGCATGTCTTGTGGCCAGGAAAACCACTCTATTATGCCAAAACCAGTGGAACCACTTCTGGGGTAAAATACATCCCTATCAGCAAAGAATCCATGCCTGCTCATATTCAGGCGGCGAGAGATGCCTTGTTAAATTATATTCATGAAACCGGAAACACGGATTTTGTTAAAGGCAAACAAATTTTTCTTCAAGGAAGTCCAATCTTAGACAAAAAAGGAGACAGCACATTTGGAAGATTGTCAGGAATCGTTGCACATTATGTACCCAAATATTTACAGAAAAGCAGAATGCCTTCTTGGGACATTAACTGCATTGAGGATTGGGAAACAAAAGTAGATGCAGTTGTTGAGGAAACAATAGCTGAAAACATGACCCTTATTGCAGGGATTCCTTCTTGGGTACAAATGTATTTTGAGAAATTGATTGAAAAGTCAAAAAAGCCTGTAGGAGAATTATTCAAAAACTTTTCTTTATTTGTTTATGGCGGTGTTAACTATGAACCCTATCGACCATTATTTGAAGAACTTATCGGAAAAAAGGTAGACAGCATTGAGTTATTCCCAGCCTCAGAAGGCTTTTTTGCCTATCAAGATCAACAGAACAACAAAGGCCTTTTGCTTCTCGTCAACCATGGAATTTTTTATGAATTCATCGAAGCAGCCCACTTTTCTGAAGAAAACCCTCAAAGAATTTCTTTGGAAGAGGTGAAGCTAGAGGTTAATTATGTTTTGATCATTACCACCAATGCAGGACTATGGGCATACAATATTGGCGACACAGTTAAATTTGTCTCCCTAACTCCCTATAGAATTGTGGTAACAGGAAGAATTAAGCATTTTATTTCTGCATTTGGAGAACACGTTATCGGTAAAGAAGTTGAAACCGCAATGGAAAAAGTTTGCCTTGGTACTTCAATTCAAGTCAAAGAATTCACCGTTGCTCCTCAAATAAAACCTGAAACTGGTTTGCCCTATCACGAATGGTTTGTTGATTTTGTCAACCCACCTGAAGACTTCAATAAGTTTGCAGAAAGCTTAGACATTGAAATGCAAATCCAAAACGTCTATTATGAAGATTTGATTAAAGGAAAAGTATTAAAACAACTGGTTGTAACTCAGGTAGCAAGTGGAGGTTTTCAAACCTACATGAAAAGCATTGGCAAGCTGGGGGGGCAAAACAAGGTTCCAAGATTGTCTGACGACAGAAAGATTTGCAATCAATTGCCTTTAAAATAGAAGCTTATGTATAAAAAAACTTCTCACAAAAAAAGGTACCAAAGAACGTTTTTATTTTTAAAAACACATATTTCTAAAGAATCTAAAATCTTAGATTTGGGCGTTGAAAACCCGTTCTCTGATTTCCTTAAAAGCGAAGGGTTTAAGGTTGAAAACACCAATGGAGAGGATTTGGACGAAGATCTCTCGGCTGTTCTAGACACTGATGCAGAAGTAATTACGGCCTTTGAAATCTTAGAGCACTTGTTATCGCCCTATGTGCTTTTAAAAGAAATTAAAGCTAAAAAATTATTGATAAGCGTTCCTTTAAAATTATGGTTTTCTCCCGCTTATAGAAGTTCAACGGACTTGAGAGACAGACACTATCATGAGTTTGAATCTTGGCAATTGGATTGGCTTTTAGAAAAAACAGGCTGGACAATTATTGCCTCTGACAAATGGACCAACCCAACAAAAAAAATTGGGTTCAGAACACTGTTTAGATTTTTTGTGCCCAGATACTATATTGTTTACGCGAAAAAAAGAGATTAGATTATTTTGAAATTTTATATCATCATACCAGCGCATAACGAAGAAGAAAACATTGGCTTGACTTTAGAATCGATTGCGGGTCAAACCGTAATTCCGCACCAATTGATTGTTGTTAACGACAACTCTTCAGACAACACGAAAATGATCGTTGAAACCTTTGTCCAAAAATATTCTTGGATCAGACTTATTAATAAACAATCAACAGACAAACACCTCCCAGGAGCAAAAATAATTAACGCTTTCAAGACAGGCTATGAGGAATTAGACGAGCACTTTGATGTAATATGTAAGTTTGATGCCGACATGATTTTTGAGTCTAATTACTTAGAAAAAATAGCACAACACTTTAATGCAAATCCTAAGCTCGGAATGGCGGCAGGCTTCTGTTATATTAAAAAAAACAATGCTTGGGTTTTAGAAAACTTTACCCAAAAAGATCACATAAGAGGCGCTTTGAAAGCTTATAAAAAAGAATGTTTTTTGCAAATAGGGAAATTAAAATCATCGATCGGCTGGGACACCATTGATGAATTGTTGGCGCAATACTATCAATGGGATATTTTAACCGATGAAACATTAAAGGTAAAGCACCTCAAACCAACGGGGCAAAATTATAGTGCAGGGGCTCAACTTTTGCAGGGAGTGGCGACTTACCGCATGCGATTGGGCTTGGTATTGACACTAATCATTGGCTTTAAAATGGCGATTAAGAAAAAAACACCACTACTTTTTTTAGATTTTATCAAAGGATATTTTAAGGCCAAAAAAGAAGAACAAACCTATTTGGTTGACCCAAAACAAGGAAAATTTATAAGAGATTTGAGATGGAATGGGATTTTAAAAAAGATTAAACTTAATTAAGAAATCACTTGATTATCTTTACACCAAAGTCGAAAGAATGAATGTATTAGTATTAGGAAGTGGAGGTCGAGAACACACTTTTTGTTGGAAACTTGCACAAAGTAAAATCGTAGAAGGGCTTTATGCTGCTCCGGGGAACGCTGGAACGGCATTAATAGCAAACAACCTAGACTTTGGAGTCAATGATTTTGTCGCAATCAAAAAAGCGGTGCTTTTGCACAATATCGACTTGGTGGTAGTCGGCCCTGAAGATCCGCTTGTGAATGGAATTCATGATTTCTTTTTAGACGATATCAAATTAAAACACATCTCAGTTATTGGTCCCCAGAAACTTGCAGCAACCCTCGAAGGAAGTAAAGAATTTGCGAAAGAGTTCATGATGCGCCATAAGATTCCAACGGCGAAATACGGAAGTTTTTCTCCCGAAAATATTGAAGAAGGCTATCTGTTTTTAGATCAACTTTCCTCTCCTTATGTTTTAAAAGCTGACGGTTTGGCCGCAGGAAAAGGCGTTCTCATTATTGAAGACCTTTTGGAAGCAAAAAAGGAATTGTCTAATATGTTGTTGGACAAAAAATTTGGAGCAGCATCTGCCAAAGTTGTGATCGAAGAGTTTTTGACAGGAATAGAGCTTTCTTGCTTTGTTTTAACAGACGGAAAATCATTTGTCACCCTTCCGATGGCCAAAGACTACAAACGAATAGGAGAGGGAGATACGGGACTCAACACAGGTGGTATGGGAGCAGTATCACCAGTTCCGTTTGCTGACGAAGCTTTTAAAGAAAAAATCAATCAACAAGTTGTGGTTCCAACAATTAATGGATTAGCGAAGGACAACATTCCTTATGTAGGATTTATTTTTATTGGTTTAATCAAAATTGGAGCGGATCCTTTTGTCATTGAATATAATGTTAGAATGGGAGATCCAGAAACAGAAGTTGTTTTACCTAGAATAAAAAACGATTTTGGAGAAATACTTTTGGCTGTTGGAGCGCAAAGGCTGTCTGAAGTTAAGTTGGAAATTGACTCTCGCGCAGCGACAACAGTAGTGGCCGTCTCTGGAGGATATCCGGAGGATTACCAAAAGGGCAAGGTCATTTTAGGATTGGATCGTGTCGAAGGTAGTCAAGTTTTTCATGCGGGTACGATCAATGATGCCGATGAAATAAGGACCAATGGTGGACGTGTTTTGGCTGTGACTTCTTTTGGTAAAAACCATCAAGAAGCAATAGATCAATCATTTAGTCAACTAGAAAAAATCCAGTATGAAGGAATTTATTACAGAAAAGACATAGGTTTTGACCTATAGAAAAGAATGTGCAGAAGTGTCTTTGTCTTCTTCTTCGTTCTTATCGAAAGATCTAAGTTGAAGGATCCAGTAAACTCCAGCAGCAAGGCCAATTGCCATGAAAAACCAACTCATAAAATTTGCGACCCACCAGCTCTGTAGCTCTATATCGGCAAGAATATTATAAGGAATTAACAGTAATTCTTCGAATAGACGGGCTATGGCTTCAAAAAAATTTTTCATCAACAAGGGTTTATTTATATTGCAAAAATAACAAAAAGGAACATGATTGCCAATCTTTTTAAAAAATCTGACTATCTAAATTATTTCATCTCAGGATTTTTGATTTTATTAGGAGCTTTTTCAAATCAATTTGAAGCGGCTAGTACAGAAGGAAGCCTTTCTCAAACATACGCCTCAATAATTATTTTTCTAATTGCTTTTTCAGTCATGATCTTTATGGATGTTTATCTTAAACAACAGAATTTTTTTAAAAAAAGTAGTTATTATAAAATGTTTTATGCACTGCTCTTTATCGCAATTCCAGGTATTAAAATTAATCTTTATATTCTTTTAGCCCCTTTTCTATTATTTTTTTCGATCTATAATATGAACCTATCTTTTGCCTCAAAAACGAATGTTAAACCTTATTTTGACACAGGTCTTTTTATCGCTTTTGCTACACTGCTTTATCCTTTTAATGCTCTATTCTTCATCATCCCTTTTTTGTTAATTATAACCAGCAATGGAAATCAACTTAAAAGATTGTTTTTGCTATTTCTACCACTATTGGTTATTGCTTTTATCGCTTATCCTATTTTTAGTATTCTAGAAATCGACAGGATTCAGGAGGATTTAAGAAAATGGACTTGGGAATTAAAACCATTTGATCTACCTCTTGAAACTAAATTGTTTTGGTACGTAACCATTGGATTTGGCCTGTTGATGTTAATCAATGATTTATTGAAAAGGAAAGATCTTTTTGGGTATCAAAAGCAAAATTACACATGGATAATTCTATTTTTTTTAATTATTCTTTTTATGATTTACGGGACAAATGACACAAGGCTGTTATTCTACCTGCTATTTCCAATCTCAATTTTTGTCGGAAGAGTTACTCAAAGGATGAAGAGTGATTTTTCAAGAAATATTCTTCCAACGCTGATCATCATCGGAATTATACTTTTAAAATTTCCACTTTTTAATTGATCACCAAATCGTATCTTTGAAAAAAAAACGAGGGAAAGGCCAAAAAAACATATTCATACGAATGAGTGATAATAAAATAAGTAAAACTGCAATAAAAATTTTTAAGGAAAGCATTGACAAGTATCACTTACTTGACACTGTTGATCAGCCTTTTAGCAACCCCTATCCTCCAGATACCATTGCACATTTACTTTACAGAAAAAACTGGATTGATACTGTTCAGTGGCATTTTGAAGATTTGATTAGAGATCCTGAAATTGAACCCGTTTTTGGAATGCAACTCAAAAGAAAGATTGATGCTTCCAACCAAGACAGAACGGATGTGGTTGAATCTATAGACAGTTTTTTCTTAGAGAAACACAAAGAAGTCAATGCACATGAAAATGCTACGATAAATTCAGAAAGTCCAGCCTGGGCGATTGATCGCTTGTCAATTTTAGAGTTGAAAATCTATCATATGGAAGAGGAGGCCAATCGCAAAAGCGCCTCTATAGCTCACAAAGAGAGATGCAATATTAAATTAAGTATTCTGCTAGATCAACGCATAGATTTGAGCGGTGCAATTGATCAACTTTTGGAAGACATTGCTGAGGGTAAAAAATACATGAAAGTTTACAAACAAATGAAAATGTATAATGATGATTCTTTGAATCCGGTCTTGTATAAAGACAAATCATAAAACCAAATGAAAAATCCGCATCACTTGTTGCTTATTCGTTTTTCGGCGCTAGGCGATGTGGCGATACTGGTTCCTGTGATTCGTTGCCTCTATCAAACGTATCCCGGTTTAACAATCACTTTCCTAGGGAGGCCTTTTACAAAATCATTATTTAGAGAGTTTGAAAACTTCAATTTTCACCCAGTAGATTTTGGTGAAAAGCACAAGGGAATCAAAGGTTTGTGGCGTCTTTTTAAGGAACTTAAAAACATTCCGTTTTCTGGAATAGCAGATTTACACTCGGTTTTAAGGACTCATTTATTGTCTTTGTTTTTTAAATTAACTTTTTTTAAAGTAAAAAAAATTGACAAAGGCCGTCGGGAGAAACGCTTATTGACTAGAAGTTCAAACAAGAAATTTCAACCCCTGACGCCAACAATCTATCGTTATACAGACGTCTTTAGGAAGCTTGGCTTTCCAGTTGAATTAGATGCGCATGAGTTTTCATTTAAAAGAGAATTCCCCAAGAGCATTCAGACACATTTTGAAGTCAAAAATAAAAAATGGATAGGGATTGCCCCTTTTGCTTCTTTTGAAGGGAAAATGTACCCTTTGGATCAAATGCAGCAAGTGATTGCTTCCCTTGAAAAGGAATTTCAAATTTTTTTATTTGGAGCCGGAGCTATCGAAAAAGACCGATTAGAGATTTGGGAGAGGTCCTATGAAAACGTTTATTCTACTGCAGGACGTATTTCTTTTGAAGATCAGCTCGACCTTATGCCACATTTGGATTTAATGATTTCTATGGATTCTGCCAATGGTCACTTGGCGGCAAATTATGGAACTCCAGTGCTAACTTTGTGGGGACTTACACATCCTTTTTGTGGTTTTTCTCCATTCAATCAACCCGTAACAAACGCCTTGCTTTTGGACAGAAAAAAATACCCTAAAATCCCAACTTCTGTTTTCGGGAATAAAATCCCAAAAGGATATGAAGAGGCTTTTAGGTCTTTAACTCCTTTGACCGTAATTGAAAAAACTTTAGAAATTATAAAGTAGTTTTAAAAACTAGACGTCGTCATAATCTACTTTAAGGTGTGAACTGCTAATGTGAGCTTGACAAGTTAGAATCAATCCTTCTTCTATTTCTTCGTCAGTTAGAACCTGATTGTTATCCATTGTTACAGTTCCTTCCTTAATCTTGGCAATACAACTGCTACAAACCCCTCCTTGACAAGAATAGGGGACGTCAATGTTGTTTTGTAGGGCAAGGTCTAAAACGCTTTTCCCCTTTGCGTTTTCAAAAGTATAGGATTCTTCATCGTAAATAATTTCTAATGACGCTCTTTCTGAATTGCTTTCGACTGCTGCAGTTCCCTTTTTTTCAGAAGCAGTAAATAATTCAAAATGAATGTTTTCTTTTAAAACAGCTTTTTCGACGAGCGTATCAGAAACAGTATTGATCATTTGTTCAGGACCGCAGAGGTAAAAATGATCGACGGGCTTGTCATAGTTGTTTAAAAAGTTTTTTACCACTGGAGCGTCGATTCGTCCAAAAAAGCTATTTTCTTCGTTTGATTGACTGAAGACCCAAGTGACTTTGAATCGTGATTTGAATGTTTTTTCAAGCTCCTTAAGTTCGTTAAGAAACATGGTGTCCTCAGGAGTTTTGTTTCCATAGACCAAAGAAAATTCATTCTCAGGATGACTTGAAAGCACTGTTTTAATGATTGACATGATTGGCGTAATACCACTTCCGGCAGCAAAAGCAACTATTTTTTCTGAAGTGCCTTTAGGATCATATAAAAACCGGCCTTGCGGAGAACCGACTAGGATGCTATCTTTAATCTGAAGCATTTTATTGGCAAAAGAAGAAAAGACCCCTTCTGGGATTTGTTTGATCCCGACTTGAAGCGCTTCGTTCGGCATGCTACAGATTGAATAAGACCGCCTAACTTTTTGATCGTTAACCACCGCCTCAAGGGTAAGGTATTGGCCTGATTTGAAACTAAATTTTTCTTTTTCATCAGAAGGAACCTCAAATGATAGAATAACTGAATTTGAGGTATTTTGTTCAATATTTGAAATGACCAATGAAGAGAAGTCTGACATGTGTTTTTAGTTTAAATTTCAAGCCTATTATTACAAAGATATTTTAAAAACACTTGATGACAACAATAAAACTTTAGAGATTAAGCGCAATTTTTGTTAAAACATTTAAATTTATGGCGTTATTTACTCCAGTGTGGAATGCCTTGTAAAAACCTTTAAAGGCTTTCAATAATATTTTATGCACCAATCACATACTAAAACCCTTGTTTATCAGTTATTACAATTAAACTTTTCTACTTGAAAAACAGCTGTAGACATTTCATTTCATTTATTTTGATCTCGGTTTTGCTATCCGCTTGCGCTACTGAGAAGAACAGATTTGTTAATCGGCAGTATCATTTCATTACGACCAAGTACAATGTTTTGTTTAATGGTAAAGAAGCCTTTGCCATCGGCACCTCTATTTTAGATCAGGTATATGACGACAATTTTTTTGAAATCCTCCCGATTGAGCCCATTGCCATTAATGGCGAAAACATTGATAATACAACCATAATTCCTGGTTTTGCCAAGGCAGAGGATAAGGCGGTAAAAGCCATCCAAAAACACTCCATGAACATCAAAGGCGTTCAACGCAATGGTAAAATTGATGAAGCCTATCTGCTTTTGGGGAAGGCAAGATATTATGACCGTAGATTTTTTCCGGCGTTGGAAGCGTTCAATTATCTACTTGAAAATTATGCAGATCCCAAAACATACGTTGAAGGAAGAATTTGGAGAGAAAAAACCAACCTTCGTTTAAAAAACGAAGAATTGGCGATAAAAAATTTGAGGAGTTTGGCCTTAAACCTTAATCCCAAAGGTAAATTCCACAGTCTTGCAAATTCAACCATTGCCCAGGCTTTTATAAACATAAAACAATTAGACTCTGCGTTATATTACATCAAACGTGCAGCTGTTACCACAAAATCAAAGGCAAAAAAAGGCCGACTTCTTTTTATTACTGGACAGCTTTTCGAATCACTTCAGAAAATCGATTCCGCTGCATGGGCCTATAGCGAAGTCGTCAACCTTAAAAGGAAAAGTCCCAGGAAATATTGGATTAATGCTGAAATAAAAAGGCTGCAGATTCGATACCAACGCGACAGTATTTCTCCAATCCCAGAGCTTCTAAAACTTGACAATAACTACGAAAATAAACCATTTGAGCACTGGATTAAAAGAGCAATGAGTCAATATTATCTCAAACAAAGCCAAGACAGTTTGGGGAGATACTATTTGGTTCAATCAAATCGTTCGGAATTCATCGACTTTCCTACAGGGAAAGCCAACTATAGGGACTTGGTAGATTATCATTTTAACAATGGAGAATATCCATCTGCAGGCGCCTATTTGGACAGTCTAATTGCCTTGTATCCCGAAGGAACCAGCGATAGAAAAAGAACCCAACGGGAGCGGGATAATCTAAACGGGGTTATTAAATACGAAAGAATCGTTGCAACTACCGACAGTTTACTTTATTTAACTTCATTAAGTGATTCCGCACAAATAAAATATTTTGAAGATTTCATTAAACAAAAAGAATTGAAAGCACTTGCCGCTGTTAAAGAAGAAGAAAAAGGTGCATTTTCATTTCTGTCGAGATCAAAAGCATCCAATCAGTTTTATTTTTACAACCCGACACTTATTATTCAGGGACAACAAAAGTTTCAATCCAGTTGGGGAAACCGCCCGAATGTTGACAACTGGCGAATAGCATCCGGTTTAAGTAATCTCAGAAATACTCAAGATCAAACTCTAACACCTTCTTCAGAAGAAGAAATTTTTGTGCAAACCCCCGAAAGCTATGTTGCTTCCCTTCCGAGTACTGAAAAGGAAAAAGACAGTATCAAGAGCCTAAACGACAATTCCTATCTTCAATTGGGGATGATTTACAAAGAAAACTTTAAAAATCTAGTTTTAGCTAGAAATCGTTTAGAACATTTGATTGACCAAAATCCACCTCCAGAGATAATGGCTCCGGCTCTTTACCACCTTTATAAAACTTATGAGGATACCTTTCCGGTATTGGCAAACATCTATTTTGACCGGATTGTAAAGGATTATCCCGAAACAGCTTATGGTAAGATGCTAAGCAATCCAGAAGGATTTAAATTATCAGAAATTGATTCTCCAGAGGGAATCTACGAAAGCCTCTTAAAGGACTACCTGTCTGGCGACTTTTCCAGCTTTAAAGAAAAGATTGAGGCATCCTCAATTCTTTTGGGAAGCACCAACTTTGCTCCAAAACTTGAACTTTTAATAGCCAACATGGAGGGAAGATTGAAGGGAATTCCTGAATGGGAAGCGGCACTAAATAAAATTCAAAGCAAATACCCTGAAACTCCCGAAGCCATTAAGGCGGCGGAAATGATAGCTCAGATCTCAAGACCTGACTTTATTAATAAAAAAAACAAGATTTTTAAAAATTACAAATGGATTTTTAAATACAACACTAAAGACTCTTTAAGTTTAAATTTAACCAAAACAAATCTTCAAGCCGAATTAGAGCGCAATCCAAAAGCGAACTGGTTTTTTTCTCAAGACCGATTTGATGAAGACCATATTTTTTTAGTTTTACATGGAATAAGAGATCGAAGAGACCTTAATGTATGGAAAGAAAATTTTATCCCAGAAAACAAGGAAATCCTATCTGCAAATAATTTTGTAATTTCGTCTTCCCAATATCAGAAACTTTTAAAAGACAAAAATTTGACAACTTATGAAAAACAGTGATATAAGTGGACAATATAGTAGACTAGAAAACACAACGTCTGTTAAAGGAGACATTATCTCTGAGGGAGATTTCCGTATTGACGGCGTCTTGGAAGGTTCCATAAAAACCAAAGGCAAAATTGTTATTGGCAAAGAAGGTTTTGTCAACGGATCTATCAATTGTTTATGTGCAGATGTAGAAGGAAAAATTCAAGGAAAAATTTATGTTTCTGAAGTTTTAAACTTAAGATCAACCAGTGACATCAATGGAGAGGTTGTTATTGGAAAGCTTATCGTCGAATCTGGAGCGAAATTTAATGCATCTTGTTCGATGAAATCGGATAAAAACCGAGAGGAAGTAAAAGTACTTCAGGTAAATCAAGCGACATGAAAAAAAGGCCTAAAAATTGGCTGATTTTTTCTGGACTTGCATTTCAAATTGCAATCATAATGTACCTCATGATCCAACTGGGAAAGTGGATCGAAGTTAAGATGACATTGACTAACAATGTCCCAACCCTCCTATGCGCTCTTCTAGGGATGATTATCATTTTGGTTTTAATTCAAAGGCAAAATAAAAACTTATGATCCTTTATGTTAAAGTACTTTTTTAGGTTTTCTTTAATCCTGATTTTATTAAGCTTCCTTGTATTTGGGATTCATTTGGGTTTTCTTTTTTTTATTGACTACCCAATTTGGGGACACTACATTATACCCTCCTACTTATTTAACTTATTCACCGCACTATTTTTTTATTTGGCGCTGGCCTATGTCTCCAGAAAAGATGAAACGCAAATGGGTTGGTTTTTTTTACTGTTTAGTGGGCTTAAGTTTTTACTTTTTTTTGTATTGATTTACCCATTATTTAAAGCCGATGGCGTTTTGCAACGTCAAGAATTTATAACATTTTTTGTCCCCTACGCCTCTTGTCTTTTTATTGAAATCAGGCAGCTAATAATGTTTTTAAATTCAAGCAGTTGAACGATTGAAACGAATTTGTCAAAATATGTTCCAAAAGTCCTTTATTTTATTTTCTGAATAACTTACATTTGCACCGAATTTAAACACAAGTTCAAGTTTTGACAATTGGTATGCCAAAAAAACTATATTCGAAATTTTTCATTTTTTTCCTTTTAGGTCTAACTTATATTAGCGCAAAAGAATCAGCAAGCGGCGGCGACCTCAAAGCGGAAATCAAAGAATACATCCTTCACCACCTTCAAGATACTCACGACTTCACTCTGCTTTCTTATACAGACGAGCAAGGAAAAAAAATACACATAGGCGCTCCACTCCCAGTGATTCTTTGGGACGAAGGTTTAAAAATATTTTCTTCCTCTAAATTTCACCACGGGGAAAGTGTGGCGCACGTTGGAGAGAATTATTATAAATTAGACCATGGTAAAATTTACAAGACTGATGCAGCAGGAACAATAAATTATGATGACTCGCACCACGCCACGAATATTGCACCTTTAGATTTATCAATCACCAAAGGAGTGGTTAGTTTATTATTTACAGCACTAATTATGTTTTTCCTTTTTAAAGGATTGGCAGATTCTTACAAAAAAAACGGAATGGTGGCTAAAGGAGTCGGTCGCTTTTTCGAGCCAATTGTAATTTACATTCGCGATGAAATTGCAATTCCTAATATTGGAGAAAAACACCACAGAAGGTACATGGGATATCTTCTAACTTTATTTTTCTTTGTTTGGTTTCTAAATCTTTTGGGGCTAACACCCCTCGGAATCAATGCGACAGGAAATATCGCCGTTACATTCTGTTTGGCACTTATCACATTTGTCATTACCAATGTATCCGGCAAAAAAGAATATTGGAAACATATCTTTTGGATGCCAGGAGTGCCGTGGCCAATGAAAATTGTTTTGGCTCCTATCGAATTGTTAGGTGTCCTTATTAAGCCTTTTTCCTTAATGATTCGTTTGTATGCCAACATATCTGCAGGTCACATTGTATTAATGAGCTTAATATCATTAATATTTATATTTAAAAACTGGTTTGGATCAAGTCTTTCATTTATGTTGGCCTTTTCCATCTCAATCATAGAAATCTTAGTCGCAGCTTTACAGGCGTATATTTTTACAGTCTTGTCAGCATTGTATTTTGGTTTCGCAGTAGAAGAACATGATCACGATGATCATTAAGTAATGAATGTATAATTTAATAAATAGTTAATTATGGAAATTCCAGCAATTGTAGGAGCAGGTTTAGTAGTAATCGGAGTAGGTATTGGTATCGGATCTATTGGTAAAGGAGCAATGGAAGCGATTGGTCGTCAGCCAGACGCATCTGCAAAAATCCAAACAGCAATGTTGATCGTTGCTGCCCTTATTGAAGGCATTGGGTTCGCAGCTTTATTTGCAGTTTAATAACCAACGATAGCCTGACCTTGGAATGGTTTTCAAGGGCAGTATATTGATTAAAAACTTTTCAAATGGAAAAATTAATCAGTGAATTTTCTTTTGGGTTATTTTTTTGGCAACTCTTTATTTTTATAGGGTTAATTCTCTTATTAAAAAAGTTTGCTTGGAGGCCAATCTTGGATGCGGTTAACGAAAGAGAGACATCTATTAAAGATGCACTTTCTTCAGCAGACGAAGCCAGGAAAGAAATTGCTTCTTTACAAGAAGACAATCAAAAGATTCTACAAGAGGCCAGAGCAGAAAGAGAAGCATTATTAAAAGAAGCCCGAACATCAGGTGCGGATCTATTGGCCAAGGCCAAAGAAGATGCCAAATTAGAAGCTGATAAGATCTTGTCACAAGCCCAAGACGCCATTCAAAACGAAAAGCGTGCTGCAATTAATGAACTTAAAAATCAAGTAGCTCAGATTTCATTAGAAATAGCTGAAAAAGTGATTGAAGGGGAGTTAGAAGACAAAGACAAACAGACCAATTTGGTTGAAAAATTATTAAAGGATGCTTCTTTATAAATAGCCTATGAAATCTAGTCGCGCAGCATTGAGATACGCCAAAGCACTTTTAAACTATGCTTTGGAAAACAAGCAAGAGCAAACAGTTGCAAAAGAAATGCAGACAGTGCTTTCAAGAATTAATGAAAGTCCTGAACTAGAAGCTGCGCTTGACAATCCTATATTATCAGGATCCAAAAAGGGTATAATAATGGCAGAGGTTTTCAAGAGCAACTCAAAAACAACACAAAGTCTTTTTTTGTTATTGTCAACAAATAAAAGAGAAGGTATTCTTGGAGCAGTCGCCGCTCAATATTTAGCGCTTTACGATAGGCACCAGGGAATTGTCGAGGCAACCGTGATTACAGCAATCGCATTGACCCAAGAGGTGGAAAAGAAAGTTTTGGAAAAAGCCTCTCTTTTAACTTCGTTGAAAGTGCAACTCAAGAATATTATTGATCCTACAATTAAAGGGGGCTTTATTCTTAGGGTTGGAGATTTACAATACAATGCAAGCGTTTTAGATCGTTTGGAAAGATTAAAAAGAGAATTGATTACATCCTAATAAATTTTTAAAATACAATAAGATGGCAGAAGTTAAGCCCGCTGAAGTATCAGCAATATTAAAAAATCAATTAGCAGGATTCGAAGCTACAGCATCTTTGGATGAGGTAGGGACGGTGCTTCAAGTAGGAGATGGGATTGCCCGAGTTTATGGACTTACTCATGCTGAATATGGAGAATTGGTAACCTTCGAAAATGGAGTTGATGGTATGGTACTCAACTTGGAAGAGGACAATGTGGGGGTTGTATTATTAGGCCCTTCAAAAGAAATTAAAGAAGGAGATACTGTAAAACGAACCAAACAAATTGCTTCTATTAACGTAGGAGAAGGTATTGTTGGTCGTGTGGTAAATACCTTAGGTATTCCAATTGACGGAAAAGGCCCTATCGAAGGAGAAACCTATCAAATGCCATTGGAGCGTAAAGCACCAGGGGTAATCTTTAGACAACCCGTAAATGAACCATTACAGACAGGTATAAAATCAATCGATGCGATGATTCCTGTTGGAAGGGGACAAAGGGAATTGGTTATTGGAGACCGTCAGACAGGGAAAACCACTGTTTGTATTGATACAATTTTAAATCAAAAAGAATTTTACGATGCTGGCGAACCAGTATACTGTATTTATGTTGCAATAGGCCAAAAAGCTTCGACTGTAGCAGGAATTGCAAAAACACTCGAGGACAAAGGAGCTTTGGTTTACACGACAATTGTCGCTGCCAACGCATCCGATCCTGCGCCAATGCAGGTATACGCACCGTTCGCAGGAGCAGCCATTGGTGAATATTTTAGGGACACAGGCCGTCCAGCCTTGATCATATATGATGACCTTTCCAAACAAGCTGTAGCCTATCGTGAGGTATCACTTTTATTGAGACGTCCACCGGGACGGGAAGCTTATCCTGGAGATGTATTTTATTTACACTCTAGATTACTAGAACGTGCTGCAAAAGTAATTGCGAATGATGAAATAGCCAAAGGGATGAATGACCTTCCTGATTCATTAAAACCCATCGTTAAAGGTGGAGGATCGCTAACAGCACTTCCTATCATCGAAACTCAAGCAGGAGACGTTTCCGCCTATATACCCACTAACGTTATTTCGATTACGGATGGACAGATTTTCCTTGAGTCTGACCTTTTTAACTCTGGAGTTCGTCCCGCAATTAATGTTGGGATATCTGTATCGAGAGTAGGAGGATCAGCACAAATAAAATCCATGAAAAAAGTTGCTGGAACATTGAAGTTAGACCAAGCACAGTTCCGTGAATTGGAAGCATTTGCTAAATTTGGATCTGACTTAGATGCTGCAACCTTGAATGTGATTGAAAAAGGAAAACGAAACGTTGAGATTCTAAAACAAGCTCAAAACGATCCTTTTACTGTAGAAAACCAAGTAGCGATCATCTACGCTGGATCGAAAAACTTGTTGAGAAAGGTTCCTGTAAATAAGGTGAAAGAGTTTGAAACTTCTTTTTTGGAGTCGCTCAAAAAGAATCACCCTAAAACATTGGCCGATTTAAAGGCAGGGAAATTAACAGATGACGTTTTGGATGCTTTGAATTCAACAGCAGCCGAAACCTCAAAATTATTTGAATAGCCCATGGCAAATCTGAAAGAAATACGAAATCGTATTGCTTCGGTCTCATCGACCATGCAGATAACTAGTGCCATGAAAATGGTATCCGCTGCTAAGCTCAAAAAAGCTCAGGATGCAATTACGGCCATGCGACCCTATTCAGATAAATTGACTGAATTGATTCAGGACCTAAGCGCAAGTGCAGATACTGATCAGCCCAATCCTTACACCGTAGTCCGTCAGGAAGAGAAAATCCTATTGGTCGCCATTACTTCCAATCGTGGACTTTGTGGCGCCTTTAATACCAATGTTATTAAAGAGACATTGCGTTTGTCAAAAGAAGAATTTGAGGGTAAAACAGTCGAATTGATCACCATCGGAAAAAAAGGAAGCGATATTCTTTCGAAATCATTGCCGCTTAAAAGCAGTCATGATGGTGTGTTTGATGACCTAACCTTTGATAACACGGCAAAGGTTGCGGAAAGCATTATGGAGGCATTTGCTGGGGCAGAATATGATAAGGTTGTATTGATATACAATCGTTTTAAAAATGCGGCTACTCAGCTAATTACTGTCGAGCCATTTCTTCCTATAGTTTCCGAATCATCTGAGGAAGAAACAAACAATGGGGATTATCTTTTCGAGCCGTCACAGGCAGAAATTATTGATGAGTTATTACCCAAATCATTAAAAATTCAATTGTTTAAAGCAATTCGCGATTCCTTGGCCAGCGAGCATGGTGCAAGAATGACTGCGATGCATAAAGCGACAGACAATGCAACGGAGCTTAGAGACCAACTCAAATTGACCTATAACAAAGCACGTCAAGCAGCCATTACCAACGAAATACTTGAAATTGTTGGCGGGGCGGAAGCCTTAAAAGGTTAAATTTAAATTACTAAACCTCCTTATTTAAGGAGGTTTCTTTACGATCAAGTTTCTTCAATAATTTTATTAATTTCGAGAGATCCAAATTAATCCCATATGTCTCCTAAATATTTTCTTCTTTTTTTTCTTTGTTTGACGAATTTCTATTGTTTAAAAGGACAAGAAAACGGAAACAATGATTTAAAGGTCGGTTTGTTACTAAGTGGGGGTGGTGCAAAAGGCTTGGCCCACATTGGTGTTTTAAAAGAAATTGAGGCTGCTGGCGTTAGGATTGATTATGTTGCTGGCACTAGTATTGGAGCGGTCATCGGAGGGCTATATGCTTCCGGTTATTCTGCCAATGAAATTGAAGAATTAATTCAAGCAGCGGATTTACAAAATTTAATTACAGATGACTATCCCAGAAGAAGTAAGTCTTTTCATGAAAAAGAAGATTCCGAGCGTTATGTCTTGACACTTCCGTTCTACAATTTTAAGTTCCAGTTTCCCTCTTCAATATCAAAGGGGTATAATTTTTATGATCAATTGGTTCAACTTACTGCGCATGTGCATCATATTGATGATTTTAAAAAACTGCCCATCCCCTTTTTTTGTATGACTACTGACCTTGAAACTGGTAAACCATTGTTGCTCGAATCAGGGTTTTTACCCCTTGCGATTAATGCGAGCAGCGCACTACCAACCCTTTTTGATCCTGTTCAAATTGATGGATCACTTTATGTTGATGGTGGGGTTGCGAATAACTATCCACTCGATGAGCTTAAAGAAAAAGGAGTAGATTTTATTATAGGAGTTGACGTTCAGAGCTCACTGGAGAATCGATCATCGTTACTCAGCGCCTCGGACATTCTAAAGCAAATCAATCAATTTTCAATCACGAAAGACATTACAAGAAAGAGCGCGCTTACTGACCTTTACTTAAAGCCAGACATCGAAGAATTTTCGATAGTCTCCTTTAAGGATTCAAAAAAAATTATACAAAAAGGGCTAATTACCGGTCAAAAATATCGTTCCAACTTTGAAAAGATAGCGGCGCTTCAAGCCCCAAACAATACGATTAAAAAGAAGGTGAAACCTGTAGAAGAAATAACCCTTTCCGGGTTAAGTTTTTATGGAAACACTAAATATGGACTTAGTTATCTTAAAGGTAAAATGCGCCTTAAGCCCCCAGGTCGAGTCTCTTTTGAGAAAATTCAAGAAGGGGTTAACAACTTGGCCTCAACAAATAATTTTAGCCGCTTTAGATACACACTTGACAAAGAGGAAGATGCCTATCGTCTAAAAATGACCCTAGAAGATAGACCTTACAATACCAGTGTCGGCTTCGGAATTCATTATGACAACCTATACAAATCTGCAACCTTAATAAATGTTACACAAAAACAACTACTTTTTGATAATGATGTTGCTTCCTTTGATTTTATTCTTGGAGACAATCTTAGGTATAAATTCAACTATTATATAGACAAAGGATTTCACTGGAGCATAGGGTTTGAGTCTCTTTTCAACCAATTTGAATCTCCTTTAAACTCAGAAGGGTCAGACAGTCCAGATGATCCAAAATATTTTTACGACTCATCAATTGTCAAATATTTTGATTTCACCAACCGTTTCTATATCGAAACGCTATTCCGAGAAGAATTTGCATTTGGGATCGGACTTGAGCATAAAAAACTAATCATAAGGTCAAGAGCAACCATTCTTGAGTCAGGTGGTTTTGAATATTTTGATGATGCAAATTATTTTAACGCTTATTCTTTTTTAAAATTCGACAGTCGTGATCACGTTTATTTCCCTACAAAAGGATTTTTTTTTGATGCGAACTTAACACTTTACTTAGACGATAGCACTAAGCGTTTTTCAGAAAAACACAAATTTTTCTATACTGTAAAGTCTGATCTTGGATATACATTTTCTTTGAACAAACTGCTTTCGATTAGTTTTGGAGCAAGTTTAGGAGTACTTGTAAAAGATCCCAATCGTTATACTTTTTCCTTTCTCCTTGGGGGTTATCGAAATCAGAATATTAATAATTTCATACCATTTATTGGTTACAGTGCCCTAGACATTTTCGCGTTTAGCTTTTTAAAAACCTCTGTTGGAATGGATCTTTCGTTATCTAAAAATCATTATTTAAGATTCAAAGGAAACATTGCATCTGTTAGCGACCAACCGTTTGATGCTCAGGAATGGTCAGAAAAAAGATACAGTGGTTATGGAGTTGGCTATGGGATAAACTCCTTCTTAGGTCCAATAGAGCTTACTTATTCTTTTTCTCCCGAAACAAAGAGTCCCATTTGGTATTTTAATTTGGGATGGTCCTTTTAAAAAACAGGTTTATTTTTTACAGATTTAATTACTTTGGCGTTAAACAAATTAAAAACCATTAAATTACTTTACTCGCTAACTTTATTGTACTTAACTTTTGGCTGTGTGCGGCCTAAAAAAAATCTTTCAGAGCCTCCGATTACCCTCACGGCTGCTATTTCGGTTAGAAGCATTGGGACGCCAAATTAATTTTTTCATGAAGTCGATTATTGGTGGCCAGACCC
>Ga0129324_10000036_pt1 | contig 90501 bp, 86 predicted proteins | sample CPBDNA_7_FD_96879 | JGI IMG/M metagenome (GOLD analysis project Ga0129324, IMG submission 96879) | Freshwater to marine salinity gradient microbial communities from Chesapeake Bay, USA - CPBay_Spr_15_0.2_DNA | ecosystem: Environmental > Aquatic > Marine > Coastal | place: USA: Chesapeake Bay... | reverse complement strand
TCAGGCGTCGGCTCAGGCGTTGGCTCAGGCGTCGGCTCAGGCGTCGGCACTGGTGTTGACACAGCTGTAGGCTCAGGTGTTTTAGTTTGTGTTACCGTTGTATTTGGAGTTTCTACTTGTTTTTTAATCGGTTTCTTACGATTTCTATTAGGTCTTTTTCTTTTTACTAATGCATTTGCTGGAGGTGGTGGTACTTCAGTATCAGACCCTCCATCTCCTATAAATTGGTCATAAACAAGGTAGAGCAGGACAAGGGCAAGAAGCCCATTTATTAGAAGCTTCTTTTGCTTTTTCTTTTTCGCTTCGTCTTCGTCTTCTTCATCTTCGTCATCATCTTCGTCTTCTATATCTACTTTTGTACGATCACCGACATTAGTATCCTCACCGATATTTGTATCAGTTTGTGTATCATCATCGAGAGTATCGGGGTCTACTTCAACTATCCCCGTACTTTCTTCAAACTCTTCATCAAAATCTTCGTCATCCAAATCTTTAGCTTTTTTGGATGGGATCTTTGATTTCAGATCTTGAACAAAGCCTTCAAACTTCTCTTTTAGCTCATCAAGTTTACTCATGTTCCACACTCAATTAGTTAGCATCGGAAAAAAGTGATTTTGTCATATTAGAGAACATATATTTCCCAAATCTAACAAAATTGTTTATATCTATATTAACTTATCGAAATTTTGTCAGAAAAGTTTATATGTGCCCGATAGATGATGGAGTAATAAAATACGATCGTAGCCAATTTGAGCATTCAGATGCTCTAAGCAGCGATGAATTCTATGAACTTGAAAGGTGGAGGAATACACTCTACAACCTTAAATTAATTGGCGAATACCTGCCTGAAAAGATTGGTTATGGTAATTTAAGTCAGCGTAAAGACTATCGATATCTCAAAAAAATAGAAAAACCCCAATTCATTATCACAGGTACACAAACCGGCGGACTGCCAGAACTAAATGGAGAATACTACACTAGGGTTCTCGATTTCGATCTATCTAAAAACCAAGTTAACGTAAATGGACCACTCGAAGCCTCAAGTGAGGCCTTAACTCACGCCGCAGTCTACGAAGGCAATCCCAACATTAACGTTGTCTTTCATATTCACTCCACTCCTATATGGAAGGGAATGATCGCAGAAAATTACCCCGCAACTGCAAAAGAAATACCATACGGTACTCTTGATATGGCAAATGCTGTTCAAGAAATTGTTAAAGTTAACGACTCAGGAATAATTGTCATGAAAGGCCATGATGATGGTGTCATAAGCTTTGCGAATGACTTAGATACAGCAGGAAAACTTCTGCTACAGGTATACGATAAATTCGGCGGGTAAACGCCTAGAACCTTCCACAACCTTATTCCACCAATCACGAATTAAAAACTGTAAGGTTCTCTCACTTTCCTCTGTGAAAAGGAATAAAGAGAAATTTTCTTGTCCTGACGAAAGCATTACAACGCCAGTTTTTGTAATTGGATTATAAGCTAAGTTACCAAACGATGTGATGGTTTCAGCAAAAGACTTCTCAATTTTTAATTTATGAGTTGGAACAATGCCTAAGAAGGAGACTTTATTTCCAAATTTTTCATGGAGACTAAACCCCACTGTCCCGATCGTTCTTCTATGATTAATTTCACCTAAATGTTGAAAATCTAATTTCGAACCATTCATAAATTGGTAAGTGTCGATTTGGAGAAATTTTACATTGTAATTTTTTTGGCAATAATTAAATATACGTCTTGCCTCTTTTTCAATAATTTCTTTTTCTGGAAAATCACTCTTAATCAAACTTCCCTTAAAAGTACCCTTAGGACCAATATGTGATTGAGTGATATTTACGAGGCTATCATCCACATATACACCAAAATCTCTAACACGCTGAACCCATTTTTCCACAAGAACTGGATATTTTTTAATCTTATCAATCGAAAACCTAAGTCCCCTTCCAGAAAAGCCAAATTCCTCCTTAAAAACAGTCTTATTATCATTTCCAACTAAATAATCTCGAAGCTCACTCTCGCTATGACAGATGTGCCCCAAGTTAGACGTTAGTCCAAGGTCTTCTCTGATTTTAGCTAGAGTTAAATTCGAATTGATAATTTTTTCTGAATCAAAATGCTCTTTATCTTGTAATTGCCCCCACCATAACTCAGGGTTTTCAGCAGTGCTTGAGTAGGACTTTGAATTTCCAGTTAATTCTTCTATATATTTTAAGTATGCAGCCTCATAGTTTTTGAGAGTATAAAGAGATTGGTTCTCCTCACTAAGCCAAAAGAAAAGATACTCTAGCTCACCGTCTAACTTGTTCCATGTAGGGTATTCAAAAGAAGTCTTATCTAGAGTCTTTTCAAAATCAATATTGGCCAAAAAGAATCTTATTTTTTCCACTGTTTTCTATTGGTAACTGAAAACGTATTTTTATAATTTTTAATGTTTTCGATGAAATGTGGATTAAGTCCAGCTTTCGCTCTACCAAAGTTATCGAAATGGATCCCCTTTGCTCTTGCTGGCGTAAGCTTACCTGGTAGGTTTTCACAGTAGTAAGCCCATAGTTCATCAGCTGAATTAACCTTTTTTTGTAGCTCAACACGACCTCTTGCTACATGTTTAATTTCATCTTGATAAACTTCTTCCAATATTTGATAAGTTTTAATATCACCCAGTTTTTTAAAGAGTTCTTTATAAAAATGCGCAAAGTCTAAGTTGGCCTGTTCGAATGTTAGCGCAACCACCGAGTAGAACTGATCTGCTGAGTGAATTTCAGACATAAAGGACCAAAAAAAGGAATTTAATGGATAGTCCCCAAAGTTAACACCAAACTCACCCATTCTTTCTGAATAAAGCATAAAGTGCTTTTGCTCTTCTTCGATTGTGCTTACAAGTAGTTTCTTTTGAGAGAGTAAAAGTTCAGGAAAGAGCAATAAAGCTTGGGCCATCATTTCAATGGCCAGAAGCTCATGATTAGCAAAGAAGTGAAGTGCCTTACCCTTTTCTTTATCAACTCTTAAAGCTTCTTTACTTGGAAATTTGATTTGATCTTCGGAAAAAGCAATTTGGGAAGACCGACCAGGCATATCGCACCGTTCTGGTTGCCACGTTTCCATCTCATCCCATACAATATCAACAGAAGAGAGGAGTTTATCTTCTAAACTCTCTCCCATCAAAATTGTATTAGCGTAGTCGTATAACGTCACTTAACTCTTCCCTCTTTTACGTTTTCTCTTTCCGAAACTCTTTTTACTACCACGGCTATTCTTATCTGTCTTACTTCCTTTTCGATGATCTTTTTTATCACTACCAGTGCTTGAGTCACCTGATCTTCCCTTTGCTCTGTAGCCGAAACGCCTTTCTTTAAAGCACTTTTCGCAGATATTAAACTTTGATTGATCAGCTAGCTTCGCACCACAACTTGAGCAGGTGGGAACAATTTTATTACTTAAAAGAGTATTAAGTTTTTCAATAGCTGCCCCCTTATTATTAAGAAGGATGCCTTCGTCAAAAGTGAAGTTTTTATTATTAAAGTGTCGTGAAAGCCACTGGTAAAGCTCCACACACTTAATTGATGTTTCAAGGTAATCAATGTCATTAGAGGAGGAGTCGACCTCTTCATTGGTTATTGGATTATTTTGAACAAAGTGGTTAAGTATCCATACATAATATTGCACATGATCTATCAAACCTAAATTTACAGGAGCACAAGTAAATCCAAAGATTTCAGACTGAGTCAGAATACTATTTACATCAGCTTCCTCAACCATCTCTGAGAGTTCAATCATCTCCTTAAGTTCGACACAATAAAAAGGTTTTTGAAAAGTCATCGTATTAAAAAGTCTTAAAAACTCAGACAAATTTAATTGTGGAAGTCCATTATCATCGAGGGCGCCATTAACCTTGCCAAATATATCCAAATCGGGACCAACCATACACTTCTTTTTTTGGTCAAGTTTGGAAAACAAGGCTCCATTAACAATATCTAAGCCTTCCTCAACCTTAGTTAAGCAATTCACAAATCCAGTGGGAAAGCGTTGATACCTACCGGCACGGCCGGCAATTTGTTTAATTTCACTATCAGAAATTTGAATCTCTTGTGAATTAATAAACTTCGTTAAGGTAGTAAATATTATCCTTCGAATTGGAAGATTCATTCCCATAGATATCGCATCAGTTGCGACAATGATATCTGTCTCACCTTCATCAAACTTTCGGGCCTGCTCCCTGCGAACTTCTGGTGAGAGCCTGCCATAAACGATAGAGACTTTAAACCCTAGACGCTCAAGATCTCTTTTATATCTAAGAGCGTTTCTTCTTGAAAAGACTATTAATGCGTCCGACTTTTGGAGATCACCAAGAACGACGGGATTGCTCTCAACATTCAGTTCAGTCATTCGAGTATACTCTTTAATCTCTAACTCATCCCCGCATAACTCAACGATTTTCTTAACCAGTTCTAAAACAGAAGGATCACCACAAAGATGAATTTCCTGAGCAAAGATATTTACCAAGGCACGGGTCCATGCCCAACCTCTTTGGCCATCCGTGATCATCTGAATCTCATCTATTACACAACAATCAAAATATTCAGTCAGTCGTGCCATTTCTATTGTGGAGCTATAGTGGGTAGAGCCTTCTTTCTCTATAACTTCTTCGCCAGTTAAAAGCGTGGTTAAAACACCCTTATTATTCATGGTATCGTAGAGCTCAGCAGCCAAAAGTCTTAAAGGGGCAAGATAGCAACCACTCTTAGACTTAGTTAAGGCCTCAATGGCATGATACGTTTTACCCGAATTAGTAGGGCCCATGTGATAGATAATTTTTCGTTTAATTGTTCTCGCTTGGGCGTGAATCCAAAACTCTCCAATATACTCTTGTAGAATTTTTCCTGAAATATCTTGTCGTTTTAAAATCATGACGGATTTAACGATTTTTTTAAACTCTCTTATTATGTATCTTTCATTACGCCAAAGGTGAGTTCCAAGTTGGTTAAAAAACCTTTTAAACTCATCTTCACCGACGAGATCATCCATAATCCCCTCTTCGTATAGATAGCCCTTAAGAAAGGGCACCAATACTTTTTCTCTTTTTAAAGCTAGGTCAGAAGGGTAAGTGAAGAGATCTTTGATCAATGGTTTGATTTGAGTATCTAATCGATTAAGAGTGGATCTTTTAAGACGGTAACGAACCTTATGCAAAATCTTTTCAATTTCCTTTTGCATATCTGTGTAAAGATAACTTGATTCGTCTAAAGATTCTTTTTCTAATGTTTCATTTATCTTATCTGCTGTTTCTTGAATTAATTCTCGACAGTAATCTAAAACAAATTCTCGAAGTCTGGTTTTATAATCCCCCAAACAGCTGACACACTGACAATCTAAACTGGCAGACTTAATGTCTAGTGAAAAGGTTTCCTTAACCAATTTCTGAGTTTCATCGTGTTTGCTCTTTTTTTCGTTTTGCCACTCTATAATTGTTTTCTTGTGAAGGTCTAAGATACTGCTACTAATTCCACCATCCTGACCAAAGAAAAACATTTCCTTTTCCGGAAAGAGACAGTCATCCAAGAAGATAAGGTCTAGAACATTATCTCTTTGAAAAAATTCTGTGAGTGGAAGATATTCTTTATTAAATAAACCAACTAGGGAGGGGTAGGCCGTGAAGTACTCATAAATATTTTTTTGAATATCTTCGACGAAGTCTAGGACTTTTTTCGCCTCATCTATTTCCCGCACATAATCAATATCTTCGTTACGAAGTTCATTAACTCTAATTATCGTTTTTCTTTCCGAGTCCATAAACTTTCTAATAACTTCAAAGTCGGGCAATATCGGAATTTCATTTTGGGCCACATTTTCCTCGCTAAAATGGAATCGTTTAATCTCTATCCTATTCTAACGAGGTCTGTGTAAAACGGCTAATTATCCAATTCTAAAACAAAGGCAACACCCATTTTTGCAAACTTCTTGGCATGATTCGCATTGTCTCCAGATCTAGAAAGAGTGTCTCTATCTGAATGGATATGGCGGTTAGAATCACCCTTTTTTGCTTCAAATGGCATTGACGCCGGATAGCCCTGAGAATTCCAACTTGCATGATCTGAACAAGCATAACCACACTTGTCATAACCCCAAGAAAGACCGGGAAGATAGGTATCAATAAGCCCTCCAATAAAATTATTTTGGGCCTCATTTGTATAATCGGACATAAGAACAATATCTAAATCACTTCCATTAAAATTAGTCATGTCTAACTGGAGAACTCCCAAGACATTTTGACCGTCATCCTTGAACGACTTCGCAACTTCTTTTGAGCCCAAAAGTCCTACCTCCTCAGCTGCATAGGCTGCGAATACAATTGTATTTTGAGGCTGATAATTACTATTAACTAAGACTCTAAGAATCTCTGTCATAGTGGCAATCCCAGAGGCATTATCATCTGCCCCAGGAGCACGGGCACGCTCTCTTCCCCACCAACCAGCAATACTATCGGCATGGCCGCCGATAACGATTTTGTCTTCAGTCTTACCTTTAATCTCTACAATGATAGTATCTTGTGGCCAGCTACTATGCTTCCAGCGATTAACCGTGATGTCTGATCTATGTGCTACTAGACTCTTCCAGTATTCCGACAACCATATTGATGATTTGGAGCCACTTTCACTTTTATAATAACGATTTTTAAAAGAAGAGAGCTTAAGGATAACTTCCCTGATATTGGTTTCCTGTACTTCCTTAATCAAATTTTTAACTGTTGCTTGCTGATTAATTCCATAGTCGACCATGACACTTTTTTGTGCAGAGAGCCTATTTTTTTTATTATCAATTTCTTTCCATGCCATATTTTCATTTTCATGAACCATGAATCCACCGCACCGATTAAACTTCTCATGGGCAAGGTGAGATATTCTCTCAAAGTCGCTTTCCGAAACTTCAATTAAGGAAAGCTCATCGTCTTCAAATATTCCGTGTTTATAGTTACTTTTTCCTTGAGGAAAAGCTGCTTCTTTTAAGTCACGACCTATAGTAATCAGCTTTTTAGGTGTGCTGGCAAATGATGATGATATAAGGATTAAGCTCCCGACTAAGAGCCTCAAGATAAAGGAATTCATTTCGCCCTCCTAGGCGCGGAGACATCTTCCGTGATGTCATGTTCAATCCTTGAACAATTCTATTTTAAGGTATTAAAGTGCGTGATCCGAAAGGATTTGTCTGATAACTTCTTACATAAGTAATTCTATTACCTTAGCTCTTAAAGAGAAGGAATGAGGACACTATGAAAACTTGGTTGACCAAAACATTTTCACTTAAATATCCCATTATCATGGCCCCCATGTTTTTAGTTTCTAATATTGAGATGCTTAAAGCAGCTGCGAATAGTGGAATCACAGGTTGCGTACCGGCCCTCAATTGGCGGACACCAGAAGAGTTTGAAGAGGCAATGATAAGGCTAAAAGAGGAATGCAAAGGACCTTTTGGAATTAATCTAATTGTTAATAAAAGTAATATTCATCTTCAAAAACAATTGGAGATTTGCCAAAAATATCCTCCTGATTATGTCATCACGTCCTTAGGTAGTCCTAAACAGACGATAGAAATGCTTAAGTCCAAAGGTGTAAAAGTGATTTGTGACGTCGTCGACGTTGAGTATGCAATAAAAGTCGAGAGCTTAGGTGCTGATGCGGTCATTGCCGTAAACAGTGGGGCTGGGGGACATGCAGGACCAATTGCTGCTTCGATACTTGTTCCTATGCTACTCAAAGCTTGTAAGATTCCTGTTATAAGCGCAGGGGGCGTTGGGACAGGAGCAGGACTATTAAGTGTCATGGCATTGGGTGCTGAAGGAGTTTCGATTGGTTCTCCCTTTATTGCATGTGAAGAGTCAGGTGTTAACGAAGGTTATAAAAACGCAGTCGTTGATTACGGGGCAAAAGACATCGTTCTAACAACCAAAATTTCGGGTAGCCCATGCACAGTTATAAAAACTCCTTTTGTAGAAAAAGTGGGAACCGAACAGAATATGGTGGAGTCTTTTTTAAATAAGAATAAGAAGATTAAAAAATATGCCAAAATGTTAACTTACTACAAGGGCACCAAGCTGTTAGAAAAGGCAGCATTTTCAGCTACGTATAAATCAATTTGGTGCGCAGGCCCCTCGATTGAGTTTGTAACTAAACGAGAGAAAGCAGAAGATATTGTTAAGAGGCTTATTCAAGAATACGTTGAGGCCTATAAAGACCTTCAGGAGAGGAACTCCTAATCAATGACTGGAATTTTAAAAACACCGCGTGTCCTAAAACTTCCTAATTTCAGAAACCTTTACCTTGCTGGTGCAACCTCAGAGCTTGGCAGCTTTGTAACTGAAACAGTCCTCATGTTATTTGTTTTTAAATTAAGCAATCATGATAAAAGCTACCTAGGTATTTTACGGGCAACATTTTTAGTTTGTCTTACTCTTGGCGGTATTTTAGGTGGACCAATCGGTAATTCTTTTAATCGAAAGAAAATACTTATATTTTGCGATCTAGCCCGCATTCCCCTTCTTATTTTACTCTTCTTTGTTCAATCAATCCCAATGGTAATCGCCTGTGATGCTATTATTGCTTTTTTCACGGGAATCTTTAGACCCTCTCGTCAGGCTTTGATAAATGAAATCGTGCCTAAAGAAAACATCAAGAAGGCCAATGGGATTTTTGGAAGCACCAATGCAATTCTTCATTTAACAGGTCCCTTATTAGGTGCTGTAATTTTTGGACTCCTTGATGGAATTAACCTGGTTCTTTTTATCGATTTTCTAACCTATTTATTTGGAATCTTTCTCCTTAGTCGGATTCAATATGCCTATAACAAAAAGGAAATTACCGAAGGTAATATATTTAGCGAAACCTCGATAGGTTTTAAATACGTTTTAAAAAGAAAAGATTTATTCGCGATTAACTTAAATACCTTTTGTGCAGGACTGGCCATTGGAATACTCATCCCCTTGCTGGTACCTTTCACAATTGAGGTACTTCAAAAAACTGAAAGACATTATGGTATCCTCATGACCTTTTTTGGTTTAGGAGGAATTGTAGGAAGTTGGTCTGCAGAGTTTCTTTCACGCTTTCTTCCGCATGGTAAAATTCCCCTATTGAGTATTGTTTTTGAAGCGATTGTCTTTATATTATTTATTTACAATCGTATTTTCCCTCTATCGTGTCTAATCCTTCTTTTTTGGGGATATCTTGTTTTTGTGAGGATTACCACTCAGATGAACTTTATAAGCGATACTGTAGAGACATCAATGCTTACTCGCGTTTACGCTTTCTTAGAAATGTCATTTCTTGTACCAAATATTTCAGGGGGCATTCTAATTGCTGCATTAGGAAACGACTTTCAAACGATGGAACTTTTAAGTGGCGCAGCTCTTATATTTCTTATATTAATTGTTACTCGATTACCATTTAGGCATATGCGCTTATTATGGAATGTTGAGCCTGAGAGTGTTGATAGAGACGACATTCAAATATAGAAGGGTAATAAATAATGAAAAATCAAATATGGCTTCGTAGTGAAACAAAAATGAGAGAGAGGAGAACTCCCCTAACTCCAAATGATGCCAAAAAGCTTATCGAAGCGGGCGCCAAGGTCCATGTAGAAGATGACCCCAATCGTATTTTTCCCATTGAAGCGTACAAGCAAGTGGGATGTATTATTGAAGAGGCCCACTCCTGGCCTACAGCTCCAAAAGAATTCATCATACTAGGCCTCAAAGAAGTTACCGACCCTAGTGTAACGTTTAGCCATCAACATATATATTTTGCCCATATTTATAAAGGTCAAAAAGGCGCAGACGACATTATCCAAAGATACAAAAAGGATGGTGGGATTCTTTATGATCTTGAGTACCTAACAGATGTCGATAATAGGCGTATTTCAGCCTTTGGACGTTGGGCCGGTTTTGCGGGTGCCGCGTTTGCTCTTGATAAATTTTATAACACTCACGCCGAGCTCGGCGATTATCCTCCCTTAAGGTCTTATGAATCAGTAGAGGAATTGTTAAAGACAATAGATCTTAAGAAAAAGAAAAATAAGAAGGAGCCGAAGGTCATCATTATTGGCGCTCTTGGACGCTGTGGTAGTGGTGCTAAAGACCTATTTGATAAATTTTCAGTCGAAGTGACTTCCTGGGACTATCAAGAAACAAAAAGTGGTGGTCCATTTAAAGAAATACTTAATCACGATATCTTTATCAATGCAGCTCTCATCAATAAATTAATACCTCCGTTCATTAATAATGAATTACTCAATCAGTATCGTGGAAATCTTGAAATTATCGCAGACGTTAGTTGTGACCCAAATAGTGATTTAAATCCAATTCCGATTTATAACCAAAATACTTCTTGGGATGAGCCTTTTTTAACAATTGTTCCAAATGGTAAAGAACTTGAGATTTTAAGCGTTGATAACCTTCCTTCAACCTTACCAAAAGAAAGTAGTATCGATTTTAGTGATCAGCTAATTCCTTATTTATTAGAATTGGTACAAAAAAAGGGAAGCTTACCGCTTCCCTTTGAAAATTCTTATCAAGTCTTTAAAAGGTTTCTTTAAAGAAGCCCGGCCCTTTTCAGTAAAGCTTCAGGTTGTGGCTCTTGTCCACGAAAGGCCAAATAGAGTTCCATCGGATGCTGACTTCCACCTTTTTCAAGAATATTTTCCTTAAAAGAATCAGCAACTTCTTTATTAAAAATCCCCTTCTCCTTGAAGGCCTCGAAAGCGTCAGCATCGAGTACTTCAGCCCATTTATAAGAATAATAGCCCGCTGAGTAACCACCTCTAAAAATATGCCCGAAGCTTACACTTCTGTTTGAGTTTTCAACAACAGGAAGAAGCTCACAAGATTTCATTGACTCATTTTCAAATGAACCGACATCTTTAACGACACTAGGATCTGCTCCGTGCCAGGCCATATCCAAAAAGGCAAAGGACAACTGACGAATGGTTTGCCAGCCTTCATGAAAGTTTGAACTCGCTTTAATTTTTTTAATGAGGGACTCTGGAATTGTCTCTCCTGTTTCATAATGATGAGCGAATAAGTCTAAGCATTCTTTTTCAAAGGCCCAATTTTCTAATACCTGAGAAGGTAATTCAACGAAATCCCAATATACAGAAGTTCCTGACAAGCTCTCATAAGTACATTTAGATAGTAAACCATGTAAGGAGTGGCCAAACTCATGAAAGAGAGTGGTTACTTCATTGAAGCTAAGCAGAGAAGGTCTTGTTTCAGTAGGTTTTGTGAAATTACAAACAATAGAAACATGTGGCCGAAAATCAGTCTCTCCAACTTTGTATTGATCACGGTAGGTTGTCATCCATGCTCCGGCACGCTTACCAGGACGAGGAAAAAAGTCCGCGTAAAATACACCTATGTGACGTTTTTGCTCATCCGTTACCTCGTAAGCTTTTACATCTTCATGGTAAACAGGAATATCTCTTCTCTCTTTAAAGTTTAGCCCAAAGAGCTTTTTAGCGACTGAAAAGACACCATCAACAACTTTTTCCAATTGAAAGTAAGGCTTTAACTCTTCAGCATCTATATCGTATTTTTCTTTCTTTAATTTCTCTGCCCAAAAAGAATAATCCCAAGGCATAAATGCCTCAGCACTCAATGCTCCATTCTTGGCAGCAAATGCTTTCAGTTCTTCAATCTCTCTATCAGCAATAGGTTTAGCCTTATCGAGTAAATTATCTAAGAACTCCCTTACCTTTTCTGGTTTTTCGGCCATTCTTTCTTCTAGAACAAAGTCAGCATGCGTCTTATAACCAAGTAGATTTGCTCTATTGTGACGAAGCAAGGCCATCTTTTTAACAACCTCTTGATTATCAAAATCATTTCCTTTAAAAGCCTTAGAGCTAAATGCTTTGTGAAGTTTTTCTCTCAACTCACGATTTTCAGCGTAAGTCATAAAAGGAACATAACTAGGGTAATCAAGGGTAACGGCATATTTTCCTTCTTCCCCTTTTTCTTTGGCAAGTGATTGAGCCGCCTCTTTGGCAGAGTCCGGAAGACCTACTAAATCCTCAACATTATCTAACAACATAAGGAAGTCATTAGTCTCTTGAAGAACATTATCGCCAAATGTCAGAGAAAGATTACTAAGATCTTGGTCTATTTCTCTAAGCTTAATTTTTTCTTCCTCATTTAAGAGGGCGCCATTTCTAACAAAGCCTTTATATTGCTTTTCCAAAAGACGCATTTCTTCGATATTTAAATTTAGTGAATCCTTATAATCATAAACAGCTTTAACTTTTCCAAATAGAACTTCATCAAGTTGTATATCATTTGAGTATTCAGTAATAATTGGTGAAAACTCTTTTGCTATATTTTGAAGTTCATCGTTCGACTCTGCCGAGTGTAAATTAAAAAATACAGAGGCAACTTTACCGACCAGCTCTCCAGCATATTCCATCCTTTCACAAACATTAGTGAAAGTTGGTTTTTCAGAATTACTTTTGATTACTTCAATATCAGCCCTACCGCGCTTGATGGCCTCTTGGAGAGCAGGTAGAAAATGTTCTGCTTTAATCAGGTCGAAAGGGACAGTTTCAAAAGCTGTTTCATATTTATAAATTAGTGGGTTCATTAATTGACCTCCAAAGTTTCGTGGTGCTTTTTATAAAGTTTAATTAGCGGAAATAAGCATAAAATCCATGCCATTAAACATACCCCTAACAATGAATTAATCAAACTTCCGGGTATTTTTATCAAAATGATAGAAATAATCCCTTTTGCAAGGCGATATGTAATCATATCAGCAACATACTTAGCCCCGTACTTCTGAATATCATTTAAAGCGTAATAAAGAAGCTCTTTTGCGGCACCGAATAAGGAATAGTCTAACCCCTTAAAAATAATAAATGTTACGGCCATGGGCATCATACCATCGCCAAAAAGCAGCCCTCCAAAAAAGAAAGTCAGGCCATAAACCACGGGTATACCAAGGTGGGTTATGAATTGCGGAACGAATTTTAACAAAAAGGGCAAGAGAATAACTTGTGCCACCAGAGAGAAACTATTTATTGCCGCATAAATTCTCCCTAAATATTCTGTTTTAGAAACTGAGTCAGTGAAAGTATCATTCAAGTAAATATTGAATTGGTAGTTTCCGATATTAATCACAAATTGACTCAGAAGAACGATTCCTGCGATTAAGAAAACAAATGCTTTAATTCCTTTTATTGATTCAAGAGGACTCTCTTCTTTGGCCTCAGTTAAGTGGGCTTGCCCCTTTGAAGTATAGAAAAAACACGGAATAGTTAGAGCTATTATGATTAATCCAATAACAAATAAACTCTCCTCCCCCCAGCCTTTAACAAGAGAAGACGTTATTAAACCTCCTAAAATCCCTCCACTACTCCCTAATGCACCAAGTGGACCATAGACAACTTTTGCCACTTTCTCTGTGATGGATGAATTTAGATGAGCAAGGACAGAGTGAACCATCAAGACAATATAAATCTCTTTTAAGACATACAATGGATAGGCCCAATACATATGTAAATTTTTAAAGAGCAGGAAAAAAGAAGAAAAAAAGATAATTGTTATGATAGTTATCAAGGCATAGAGAAGTTGAGGCCTAATCTTTTTCTGAAACTTATTTAGAAGTGTTACTGAAATTGAAAGGCCTATGGTTGAAAAAATCCAAGCATAAGGGGAGGCCTTAACTCCAAGCGAGGTTAACAAAAGACTCGTCGTTGTTGACCTCATTAATGGATAGGAGAAGAAAAGAAGAAATAGAGTAAGGCCTAGGCGAACCAAGTCTAATCTCTCTTGCTTATCTAAGCCCTCATAAACCGAGTTAATTGCTCGGACTTTGCCAAATAGTGACACTACCGTTCCTTATTTTCCGGGACGTTTTTTCGCCTAGTTTTGTTTATAATGGAATTATAAAGAACCTTAAAGGTCTTTATTCAACTCCAATTAAAATAACGGAGCTTATATCAATATGGACCAAGATTCAGTAACAGTAGTCATACCAGTATACAACGAAGAGGAATGTATCCAAAAAGTTGTGACTGATTGGAGTGGCGAAATTACCAAACACAATATTAGGTACCAGATACTTGTTATAAATGATGGAAGTACCGACCAGACCGGCAAAATATTAGATGAACTTCAAAGTACCAAAAATGAACTTTTAGTCATTCACCAGAAAAATCAAGGCCATGGTGCCGCCGTAAAAAATGGTTATATTCAAGCGATCAATCAAAATTGTAATTATATTTTTCAAACAGATAGTGATGATCAATTTACACCAAAGGACTTCCTAGCGCTTTGGGATATGAGAAAGAGTTCTCCCGCTGTATTCGGACACAGGAAAAACCGATTTGATCCAACCCATAGAAAGGTTATTTCTTTTTTTCTTCGAAAGTTTATAGCGAGCCTTTTTAACGTCAATATTCCTGATGCTAATATCCCTTATAGACTTTTTGAAAAGAGTTTCCTTAGTCACCTTCTAGCAACACTTACGCCAGGACTTTTCGCCCCCAACGTTTTTCTATCAATCCTCTCATTTAAAAGCTTAGGGAATTGTGCAGTTTTGCCTGTAAGCCATTTTGAAAGAAAGGGAACTGAGGCGAAGCTCATTAGGTGGGGATTAATTAAGGCCTGCTTTAAGTCCTTTAAGGATGTTGTGACATTTTCCTATCAGATAAATAAAAAGCTTTCTTACATAAGAGATAGCCAAAAGGTAATAGAGCTTCATAGGAGTGTTAAAACTCAGGATAGCAAACCGCTTGCAGCTTAAAATGACCCATTACTAGGGGAGAGATGGATCATTCAAAACGTTGGACAACAACGGAATACCTATTCGTTTTTTTAATAATATCTATTGGTTTTTTCTTAAGATACTACCACGTTGATATTCGCCCAGTTCACCATGATGAATCTCTACATGGTATGTATTCTCTTTATTATTTAGAAAACCCAATCGTAAATTTTTATAAGTACGACCCTCTCCTACATGGGCCTATGCTATACCATACACTGCCATGGTTTTTTTGGGCGCTTGGTGTTACTAAGTTTGCCTTAAGACTTCCTGCTGTTTTAATTGGCACAATTCTTCTTTTATTCCCGCTGTTTTTGAAAAACCACCTCTCCAAAGGGATGGTTTTCATACTACTAATTTTAATGGCAATTAGCCCTACCCTCACTTATTGGTCACGTTTTATAAGACACGATAGTTTTGTCTTATTCGGACTATTTGTTATGATCGGTGGCTGCTTCTCTCCGATCAAACCCCTAAAGGCAATACTCATAGGTCTTGGCCTTGCCATTCAATTCTCTGCTAAAGAGAATAGCTTTATTCACTTATCTTTTATCTTAGTCTTTCTTATTTATGAGTATCTCTTTTGCATGGTTTTACAGTTAACTCATCAGACCTTTATCTCACAAATTTTTCGTTACCTTAAAGACCATCCTCTATCTTCACTGGCAGGGCTTAGTATTTTTATCGCCACCTACCTGCACTACTATACGGCCGGGTTTATTTACTGGGAGGGAGCAATAGATGGGCTTTACAGAAAATCACTTGTCTATTGGTTTCAACAACATCATCAAGAAAGAATTCCCGGTCCCTTTTCCTTTCCATTTCTAATAAATACCTTTTTTGAGGCATGGTGGATCCCTGCCCTCTTACTTCACTTATGGGTTTTTTATAAAAGACAGACCTGGACGATCATTCTTTTCTTTTTGTTATCTATTGTTGTTAGTTTTCTAACTCATATTTTTTCGAATGATCCTTTACTCAAAGAAATCTCAACCAATATTTTAAAGTGTAAAATACCTTTAGATTTTTATTTATTCTTTCCCCTTATTGCTCACGCAATTATCTCAACGAGCATCTATATTTTTGAAAACCGTAGGGCCAAAGCCATTACGGCCTTCCTCTTTTTCAGTAGTCTATTCACCTACTCCTACCTTGGTGAAAAAGTACCATGGCTAGCTCTGTATCCATTAATAGCAGGTTTAGTTTTCTTTTCCTTCGACTTCGACAGAACCTTTCACTGGCCAATTATCCCTATAGTGATTTTGCTCTTGGCCCATGCAGGATACACAAACTATTGGGCGAATTTTCATGCATCTGGAGCTCCGGAAAACCTACTCACCCAAGTCCATACTACTGAGGAATTTGAGAGTTCAATGGTAGAGATTAGAAGTCAGATGGAATCATATGAACAAGGTATTGGTCCCTACCTTCTTGTAAAAAAAGGAGAAACATGGCCAACAACCTGGTATTTACATGGACGCAGTGAATATCACTTTCATGACAATCAAAGACCATTAGATAGTTATAACTACATCATAGGTCAGCCTAATGATGCTGAACTGAATGTGAAGTTACGTGAAACTTATAACAAAGAAATTATTCCACTAAGGTCTTGGTGGTTACCGCAATATAAGGAGATGAACATAAAAAATTTATGGAATTATTTCCTAACGAAAAAAGTATGGAACCGTACCGGAAGCCAAAACACAGGTCTTTGGATTAAAAAATCCTCATTTTCTAATTAGTCGTCAAAAAGTAATCAAACGTTTCTTTAGATTTACTTTTGGTACTATCAAGACCACTAGGAATTCCAATCGTATTAGATTTACTATTTAGATTATTTACAACCTGACCTAAGTTTACTTTTTTTCCACTATAAACCTGTAGCGTAGTTACTAAACCAGAATTTTCACTATCAATAGAGACACTAACGAGATAGCCACCATTAATAATAGATTTACAGGTAAGAGACACTTGCTCTTCATTAACTCTAATTGATCCACTAAAGCCTAAACCCAATACAATATTTGAAGTTCTTACTCCACTCAAGGAACTATTTGTTTGCGTAACGGAGTTCCTGCTACCTAACCTTGTTCGATTAATTTGGGATTTACCTTGAGAAACTCTTTCTATTTTAAGCCGACAGTTCGCCGTAATTGGCTGGGTGTTACTGCTTCCAAGCGTAGGTGTATCAGTATAAGTTTTTAAAATTCTAAATTTCTTCCTAATCCACTTCTCTACGAGTTCCTTTCGAGAAGCGCTTATTTCTAATTCTATGCAGTTAAGGCTATCCCTTTTATAAACCTTATCTTTGGGAGCAAGTATAACTTTAACGTGAGAACTTACTCGTGAAAGAGAGGTACCTCTAGAAAAGCAGTAACCTTCGAGGGCCATAGTACTTGAAGTAAAGAGAACTAAAAACGGGAAATAGATTGAAAAAAGAAAGGGTTTCATTTTAATAATTAAGGAGAATGTTCTTTATCTGATAGATGAGAATCACCTTCTTGTGACTCCATAAAATCCTGGGCTGATTTGAATTGGCACAAATCTAAACTAGTTTTAAAGTTAAAGCTTTCAGGAATCACTCCCTTATCCTTTAGACTTTCACAGGTACAAGCTAGGTCTTTCATAAAATCGAAGAACTTACTTGAAGTCTGAGGACTCATAAGATGCTCCATCTGGCAGGCATCATTTTCGGCAATAGCTTCATCTACACCAACAAAATCTCTTAAAAAATAAAAGAGAAGGGTTCTAGAAGAGAGAATTCTATGAACTTCCTCATGACCATCCTCTGTGAGCAATAGAAACTTGGAATCTTCTTCCTCAATTACGAGATTTCGCTTCTTTAGATTATTTACGGCCGTTGAGACAGAACCTTTGGTTAAGCCTAGGTCCTTAGCAATATCGGTAACCCTGGCATACCCCTTACCTTCCTTAAGTTTGTGGATTGTAAGCAGGTAATGAACCATCGAGTGAGACAGCTCAGAGTCTGGAATATGGCTTGATTCGGATTTTTTCATCGATGTGTTTCTACCAAGTGGTCGTGCATTTGGTCAATCGACAATTATTTATTGCGCTATAGGTAATTTTAAAACAACCCCAAATAACGCTAAGTGACTGTATTTACATAAATATTGCTCAGGATTCCTTTGCCCTCTAGGCCCCCGAGCTAGAGGGGTGTTAAAATATAGGAATAGGTAATTTATGAAAATAACTCAGCTTTTGATTATATTCTTTCTGACTTTTGGAAGCTTGGGCCAAGCTCAGGCCCAGCTGGCCGGTCAAAAGGTTAAGCCTGGCGATATTCCAGACAAAGCGTCTGGTGAATATGACTTAACCGATCAGAATCGGTTTGAAAGTCAGGTCTTTATTCACGAAGGCCTTTCCCAGAGAAAACTAGATGAAGAATGTTCTAAACTAAAAGACCCTAGAGCATGCGATGGTCGTGGAAAAACGTCCTTTCTAGGTGTGGACTCAACCATCGTTCAAATGGTCGCTAAAGCTTACTCCATTATTGGTGGCATGATGGGTATGCAAGGGGACGCTTTCGACTTTAAAACCAAATCAGGGGGCGCAGCTGAAGGCTCAACCGAAGGCGCGACAGAAACCGCTACAGAAGGTGCTGAAGAAGATGGTACTAAGAAAAACTACTGCACACTCATCCCAGCAGCTGGTGAAGCGGTTGCCATGTTTGCTCAGCAAATGGCACAAAATAGTTTAAAGTCTCAGCCTGTCACTCAGGAGACACCTCAAAAAGAAATGCTCTACAGAGCAGCAAGAAGTCACGACGCCCGAGCAAAGTCCGCCAAAATCCAAGGAAGCGTATGGGGAGCAACTACCGCTTGCTATGGAGCCTACATGGCCGCAGGCGGAATTGTGATTGATTGGAAAGTCATTGCCCAAACAGCTGCAGCTGGATTTTTGACTGCATTTTGGTTTAATGAAGCTTCTCAACAAGAAAAGTATTCAAAAGAGATTAATGAAATTGCTGAATCATTACCAGGAAGGGGTGATTGTAATCCTCACACTCAATTAAACTGTTACTGTACTCAGCCCGAAACCATGTACGACCCAACCCACTGTGTGCCTGAACTTCATAAAAAGGCCATCGCGAATGATAGTTTTCGAGTTCCTTGCGTTGATAAAGATCTAAAACCAGATGCTCAGTGTGATTGTATTTCAAGAGAGGCTTGTTTTGATAACGAGTTTTTCTCTGACATCACAGCACCAGGATTTGTTCAATTTGCAAAATCTTCCGCAGGAAAGGATTTTAGAAATCTTACCAGGGGTCAATTAACAAATGGAAAGCTTTCTGCTGCCGGTAATTCTAATGCTGCTAGTGCAAAAAAGTTATTAGGTGACCTTGCTTCAAAGGCCAGTGATAGCAAACCTCTAGACCGCCAGGGTATGGCCATCGCTGACGAGTTTAAAAAGTATGGCATCCCAAAACCTTTAGCAATGCTTTTGGCCTCACAACCAACAACAAAAACCGGACAACAGAAGGTCTCTGGACTAAGTGCTGATCTACAAGAGTCTCGTAAGAAATATAATGCTGCTAGAAGGTCTGGTGGCTCCTCTGTACTTAGTTTTAGTAGAGCGAATGGAAAAATTGGTTCTAGAAACAGTAAAAAAGGTCAAAACTTTAATTCAATGCTTAACAAGTTTAAAAAGAAAAGTCCTACCAATAGTAAGAGTGTTTTAAAATTTGCCCAAGAAGCTGAAAAGAAAGCTCCTCAAATTACGAGAAATAAAGAGCGACCTTTGTTTGAAATTATATCTCGCCGCTATCAAGTATCTGGTTGGCGCCGTTTAGAAATTCAATAAACCATTTTTTAATATAGGTTCAGGATGAACGAAAAAACAATGTCCCTCCCTTTTATCATTTACGATCCAGAGTGCCCACTATGTGTCCGCTTTAAGCAGGCTTTAGAGCATATGGACTTTGATATTTCTTTATCCTTTTACCCCCTAGATCACCCTGAATTATTTAGGGAGTTTCCGAAATTGGAGCTAGATAAAATTAACAAAGAAGTGCACCTTATTTTGGATGATGAAACTAACAATATCTTGAAAGGTCATGAAGTCATTGAATACCTCGCTAAGCGTAATAGCACTGTAAAAAAGTTTGCCTGGCTTCTTGATACAGACGTCGGAGAAAAAGCGAGTCATTTTTTTTATAAGAGCGTAAATAAACTCAGAGAGTCATTGCACAATCATTGTTCAACTTGTAGAAAATAACTATTAAATATTTTAAATGGAGTTTTTAGAGTGCAACTACCTTGGCACAAGACCCTTATAATTATTCCGACTTTCAATGAAATTGATAATATTGAAAGAATGATCACCACACTCTTTGGCCTATACCCAGAAGTAAGTCTTCTTATTATCGAAGATGGATCACCTGATGGTACGGCAGATGTAGTAAGAAAGTTTCAAGAAAAACATTCAAATCTATTTATGATTGAACGCAAAGGAAAGCTAGGACTTGGTACTGCCTACATTACGGGCTTCAAGTGGGCCCTAGAGAAAGATTACGACTTTGTCTTTGAGATGGACTGTGACTTTAGCCACGATCCCAAACAAGTTCAAGACCTTCTCACAGCAGGTCAACAAAATGATTTAGTGATAGGTTCCCGTTATATTGATGGAATCAGAATTATAAATTGGCCTTTTAAAAGGCTACTTCTCTCCTACTTGGCCTCAATCTATACTCGTTTTGTAACAGGAATTCCTGTATTCGATACTACTGGCGGTTTTAAGTGCTTCAGTAGAAAAGCTCTAGAAACCCTCAATCTCGACCATATAATTTCTAAAGGTTATATATTCCAGCTTGAGCTTAATTATAAAGTTTGGCTCTCTGGCCTTAGAGTAAAAGAGGTCCCCATCACTTTTTATGAAAGACGAGATGGAGAATCCAAAATGGCCGGTGGAATTATTTTTGAGGCCTTGTTCGCTGTCGTTCGCTTGAAGTTTAAGGCCCTGACTGGTTCTCTACTGGCTTAGATTTTTGGCTTGCTAAAAGCATGTTGTATAAGAGAGCTCCAATATTTAACCTCTCAGAAGAAATCTTTTTACTGACAAATGGATTGTAGTGAAAGGTTGCAATATCCCAAGTACTCGGTTGCTCCATTTCTTTGATCATGTAGAGAAAAATACTCTTAGCGTATGGTCGCTTTGTTTCATCAAGGTTTGCCACCTGCATGATAGCATCCTCATATACTGGAAAGGCTAAATCCAATTCGTTCGAATCGATGAGATTATTTTTATTCTTATCATACCTAAGAAAAGTCGATTCAATATTAAGCATTGCCCCTATAAGTAGCACCAAATCTTTACGAGTCTCAGGTCTATTCTGATCTTGTGACTCTCTCGCAAAACCCTCTACAGCTGTTAAGAAGCGAAAACGTTCTTCCTCTGGTACGGACTCTATATAAGCATTAAGTTTTGGAAGTTTATTTTTTAGATCAAGTTCATTTAAAGTAATATTAAAGAAATGAGAACGATAACAAGGCAACGAAAAGCCTTCGACATCACCATACACAATCCAATCACACTTTTCTTTAAGACTTTTTACTAATCTATCCGCAACAGTCATTGAAAATAAAGCGAGAGTTCCATACTCAGCTGCTTCACTTGGGTCTATGCTTAAATTACCATCTGACTGACCTTGAAAGAGATCAGAAAGCAATAAAGCATTCCGAGCAAAGTTTTCGGGATAGACACTCCAAAGACCATAGTCTTCCAACACAGGTCTAAAGAGGAAAAGAACCTCATTCAACTCCTTGATATTTAAAGCATAGAAATCTTTTTCAAAAACTTTATGACCATAGGACTTAGCGATAATTGTAGAGAAATATTTAATGGCATATAACTCAAGCAAACCCACTTTTGTTCTTTTATAAGTATTACCTAAATACTGAGTTCCATCTTTGTTCCTATAAATTCTAAATTTTCTTACAAGGTCGTTAAATTCATTTTTATATAATAAAATTTCCTCTTGAGAAAAGGCCCTATAACCTTTGTGATGGCGGTAACTTAAGTGTTGAATCGGGTCAGGTGAATTGAGTTGTTTTTCATAAGCATCAAATGCGATATCAAAGTAATAATAACGACCCAAAAATCCTTCAGCCATTTCGAGCATTTCACTTATATCTGCGACGGAAATAGAATTTGCGTACCCGCCAAAAACCTTCTCTTTCAGGTCTTCCACCGTGGAGCGATAATTAATAATTGCAGGCTTATTTAAAGTAGTAGAAATAATCCTTAGAAGATCCTCAACAGTAGTAACATGAAGATACTTTTGAGATGTAATCAAAAGCCGTAATTCCTTTATAGCTCCATAGAGCAGGTTGGCCTTGCCTTGATTCGAGTGAGTTTCATCTGAAGAGTAGATTAAATCAAAAGTTATACTCGCTAAATCATTCGACTTACTTAAAATATTAAGTAGCTCTAGCTTGTTAAATGTGGCCTTAGGACCACCGACTAAAACGACCTTTAGAAGTGTTAAGCTTTCTAAGAAACTTTCATTAATTGGAAACGACTCAAATTTACTCGCTAAAAACTTAGCAAAGGAGAAAATTTCCATTTTCTCTGGAAAATAGGTGTTTTGATTTAGCGAAGTCGTTAAATATGTTTGAAATTCGTCGAAGTTCTTTATGAACTGTTCTTTCTTCCAACCCCAGTTATTTTTATTCCAGCTTTTATTGTCCGATATGCTCTCGCTATATTTTTCGTAAAATATTAAGCCTTCAAGCATGGACAATGTTAGATGGGAAATATTCCTAATCTCTTGATAGCTATAAGGACCGGTCTCGGTTCGAGAGCCAAGCAAATGTTTTTTCACCTTATGAGAGACTTGAACAAAAAGTTCTTTGTCTTCAACAAAGAATGATTCAATTAGGCTTTCTATCTCACCTTCTTTGAAAATAATCTCCTCTCTTCGATGAGAAAAGACCTGCTCAGTAAGAACTTCAATATTTCTCTTAAAGAGAGAATATAATTTCTCATTAGAACCTTGATTTTTCTGAGAGGCATAAAGTAGAGAAAATGCGACACTCCCAAGCTCTGGTAAACGATCAAGCAATACAAAGAGTTGACTTCGATTTAAGACTTCACGCTCTCCTCCAAGAAATAGTTTTTTCATCGCCATTAGACCATTTAAACTATTTTCCGAAAGTCTAAAACTTTCGAATTGACTAGAGATTCTCTTGAAGAAGTCCTCTAAATTAATAGAAGAGTCACTACCTCTACCGTATGTTGAAATTATTGATTTTACTTTAGTAGCAAATTCTCTTAAGTCACTTTCGACTAAAATCTGGGCACTTCCCAAATCCAATTTATCTTCCTCAAAATATCTTAAGGTAGTCATTATTTTGGCGAGTTTTAGGTTAGCGACACGAAGCAGATCAAAGAGAGGCTTAATATTTTGGGTTGATATTGCATTTTGATTATCACGAAGAAAAAGACTATTAATATCGAATATAATTCCTAAGCTATCGAGAATAATCTGAGCATGGCCTTTAAAAAATCTTCGAACAAACCCACCTAACTCCAAACCACTTACAGATTCCATGTCTTCGCTTTTTACATATTTGGTGAAGTTTAAAAGGTTCTCTTCAAGGCAGTCTATTTGACCTTGGACATTTTCTTCAATTATTTTCGTTAGTTTTTCTACGTCAATTACACAGGAGTTAGAGAGGTTGTCAGATCTGTATGTACCTACGTCAGCGACAGGTTCGTCGCCAAAGTAACCACAACCGGCCATTAGAAGGCAGATTGCAATAGATAGTACATTTCTTAATAATTTCATATACTTATTAACTCCTCAACTTACTCATACTAGGTAAATAATGAACGTATTTGAAGAGAAAATAGACAATCATGGCAATTTTACACAAAGCGTCAGTTTTTAAGGCATTTTATCTTTAACATAGGCAAAATGGGGATATGAGAGCCCACCAAAAAACGACGATATTTCTTATTGCTTCTATAATATGTACGGTCTCATGGGCCCAAGGAAGTAATAATTTATTGAATGAAAACCTTTACGACTCTAGTAGATCGGCCACTAGAGTAGGGTATGAAAAATTTGTTAGACTTAATCAACCGCAAAATAAAACAAGAAACTCTGACTGGATCGACTTTTCCCATACCTACTCACTAAGAAAGAACTCAATTGAAGGCTCTTTTAATGGTGACTTAAGATTCTATCTTAATAATAACGACATTAGCCCATCTCTCTCTGAAGCCTATTTAAGATATAAGGGTGAGAATGGTTCAACCTATACTCTTGGTCGTCAAAAACTAGACTGGCATCCGAATGAAAGTTTTTGGCAGCTCGATCACTTTCAAAACACACGTGGCTTTCGTTTAATGGATATGAAGAATGAAGGCCTATCCGGCTTCCATTATCAAACGAAGGATAATAATCTTAAAACTGAGGTTTTCCTTAGCTATTTTTACATTCCAAGCCTAAATCCTTCTGTAAAAGTAGAAGATGGCCAAGTCGTCAGTAATACTGACTGGTACAAGAGACCACCAGAAAGAACCATTATTGCTAACCAAGAGGTCGATATATTCTATGATTTAGAAGTGCCCGAGTATCGCGATGTTATCGTTCAAAAATCTCTTGGGTTAAGAATGAGCTTAGACTGGGGAGAACAAGCCAACCAAGGCCAAGTCAGTGCATTTTCTATCTATAAGCCAGAGAGAAGATTAAGAATAAATGCAGAAGCTTATTATGAACCAGCACTTGATAGCGTGGTCGTAAATGCCAATCCAGTAGTTAATCATCATGTTATGTTTGGTGGTGAGCTAAGACAAAAATATAAGAATATGGAATTTGTTGCTGGAGCTATCACAATAGACCCAAATGCCAAACTAGGCTCAGACTTTGATAGCTTTTCTCTCGAAATTAAAAATAATCGGACACTCCAAAGTGACTTTTTCAAAGTGGAGCCAAAATATAACAGAGAAACTTATGCCCATTCTTCAATTAATATTAAGAATAATTTCTCTATCATTTCTCTAAACTACTTACGATATTTCAGTGAACATGAAAAAGGTAGCGATGACTTTTATAGTGAAACTGTGAAATGGCAAAATGCACTAGGCATGGGTGGATCATATGAGTTTTATGATTGGCTTCAAGGTACTATGAATATTCGCTATGACTTTGAACGAAAAGATAATCTCTTAAATGCTCAATTAATATTCCAACCCTGGAGACAAAGTAGCATCACTCTTGGGAGCGAACTTATAAGGTCTCCACAAACTAATTCCTATTGGAGTGCTTACAGAGCTAATGATACCTTTTATCTGAATGTAGGTTATATTTTTTAGTTCTTTCTTAGAAAAACATTATAGCTATTAAATTCAATTGACCTGTCTCCATGGGACTCTATAGTCCATTTTTTTTGGTCAATCTCCTCTTGAGAGAAAGAATCAACATCATCAAGGTTACTTGAGGTCGAGAGTCTTAAAATGACCTGGGTACCGCTTAGTAGGGTTCTCCAACACTGCTCTAATATCTTCGCCTTACCTTGAGCGAGGTTCGCAATGTAAACAACATCACTGTTTTCAAAATTATAATTCTCACCACCGCAATTAATATAATTTCCGAATAGGCCTTGCTTCTCTAAAATTAACTTCCCTAGAGTTATCGCCTCATCGTCGATATCAATCACTTCAAAATTATCGAACTTATCTAACTGAGAGGCTTTAATGATGGTTGTTGGTACGCTACCACCACCAACGAGAGTAAAGTTTTTTACTTTTGGAATCCTATCAAGGTCGTCATTTCGCTGAAGGCACTCGGTTATAAATTGAAAAGAATTTATCTCGGTTTCATCTTCAATAATTTTGCGGGCTATCTCTTTTTCGATTTGAGATATCTTTAAGCTATGGGACATATAATAAATTAACTTTTCTGATTAATCGTTATCTAAGAAAGATTTTGGGCATATCCCCTAATCACGTCTTGGTTTCTAAAGTAACTTAACTGTGATTTTTTATATCTTGGGCGACCAAATTTACCAGTTGGAGCCAATACAGATAAGCCCCGTTTTTGAATTGGCCCCTTACCGGCCATCGCCTCTTTAACTGAGAGAACTACTGCCTGGTTAAGGTTTTTAGAAATGGTTTTTAAAGAATCAAACTCAGCAATAAAGTCTTCAATAGAACTTTTCTTTGCTGTAAAAGACTTACTTAGGTTCACTTCTTTATGAGTAGTTGGTAGTACCCAACTTCCCGTTTCATTTGCCAGCAAGTAAGCCGCCAATGCATCTTCATTATTATCTGGTTTTAATATTACAACTTCAGAATCGTTTAGAAGCCTCACCAGCTTTCCATAAAGATTTGGCGCGTTTCGCTGAACTGAGATGATATCCCAAGTTGTTAAGGCCATTAAGTAATTACCCTTTGCTTGATTTAAGAGTTCAATTCTTTGTTCAAATTCTTTTTGAGAGTTAATAGGACTCATCGATTGGTCCCCATAGTCTCTGTACTCCTGAATAACTCCATTTGAGTTAAGTGCAAAAGACCTTCTATGAGAGCCTGGTTCAAACATATCCATGCTCAAGGATGTGTTCTTTGTTTGAGAGACTTCCATACGATAGCTATCTCCAAAAGTATTGAAGTAACCACCAAGTAGAGTGTAACCCTCTTGCTCTTTCAAGTTCACATCCAACAGCGAGACATAATCGTATAAACCTGACTGTGAAATACCTACAATAATTAAGTTCTTCATTATTTAACTCCGAGCTAGATGAGTTTATTAGCGTGCAAAGACAAAGATGGATTTACATCGTCTTTATTTGATATCGCTATAGATGGATGAAACCCTTTCGAAAGCGATCGAAAGCTGTTGTTATGAATTTTCATTTCAAATGAATCTTCCGCCCAAACGAATTGACCACTTCCTTTTACTAGGATTTCATTATTCTCAAAGAGACCCTTTTTATTATTTATAATAGTAAGAGCGTGAGCGTTTTCAGACTTAATGATATTTTTCTTAAAAATTACCATTGATTCAGAGTTAATTTTTAATGAATAGTTGGGAGACAATGAAAAATCATTTTTGACTATTTCCAAATTGCCCTTATGTTCAAAAGAGACGCGGCCATTAATTCTTAGCCCTCTTACCTTTTGATATAATGATTCCTTACCTGAAAATATTAGGTCCGCTTCATTAGCAACATTTATCTGTGAGCCCGCTCCTGTTATAGAACATGTCACAAGACAGTTTTTTGTAATGTTAACAATCGAACTGGGATGAAGAATAAGAGTCGTCTTACTATTTGTAGCAGAGCGAATGGCACTTTCGAACTCAGCTTGACCAATGAGGCCAGAGCGCAAACCGAGAGCTCCATTAATGGAAGTAGAACGTGTTAAGCCAAATACGGTCATTGGAACTGTAAAAGTTCCCAAGGCCATACAGGATTTTGTAAAAAATAGACGTCTATCCATTGGTTCCCCCAAATAAAACTGAAATGCAACGATACGCTAATATGATACACCACTCCGTTGAAAATACAAGATTTCGGCAAGTTAGCACTCTAAAATTAAGGCCATAAATATTGAGTAAAATCAGTACGTTACTTAGCCCATAAGGCTTTCCATACAGGGCAGCGAAGAGATATCATAAGCCATGATTTTTATTACAGGTTGCAATGGTTTTGTGGGCCAAAACTTAATAAATAAACTCAGCGCTCAAGGTGAAAAGGTCATAGGAATTGATCCCATAGAGCAGCGCCATTATAACAAGGCAAATTCCTTTAAATTTCTTAAGGCATCAACACTAGATAAGGGCCTATTGCTGGAGCTATTCAAAGAACATAAACCATCAACTATCATTCACATGGGAATGGTTTCTACTCCAAAAGATGCCCTACAAAATCCTGAGTTAGCTAAAAAATCAATTCTTGAAGGTTCATTAAATTTAATGGAGCTGGCACTGGAGTTTAATGCCGAAAAGTTCATTCACTTTAGTTCAAGTCATGTTTATGGAGATATCAATAAACAATCAATATCGGAAGAAGAAACCCCTCAACCAAAAAGCTTATATGGAAAAATAAAGTGGGATACCGAACAAAGACTAAGAAAACTTTCACACTCAACTAACTTAAGAACTCACATTATAAGACCCACTTCTGTTTATGGACCAAATGATCCAGGCATGAGGGTCGTTAGCCTTTTTATTGAAAGGGCCATTAAGAATCAGCCTTTAATTATCAAAGACTCTTTAAGCCGTTTGGACTTCACATACATCGAAGACCTCTTGGAAGGAGTTCAATTACTACTCTCTACCGAGTTAGATGATGGCATCACCATCAACTTATCACGAGGAGAAGGAAGAAGCTTAATTGACCTTGCTAAGGTCATTCAAACCCATTTACCAGAAACAATTTATGAAGACCAATCCGTTGAGGATTCAAAGAAAACTGTCAAAGGTTGTCTGGATATAGGACGAGCAAAAAGATTATTAGGCTATGAACCAAAAGTAGACCTTGAGGCTGGTATTAAGAAAATACTCGAAACACAAAGCAAGCAATGGCCATAGCGATGAAGATACCTTTTTTCGGTAATGACAGAGAGTACCTTGAACATGAAACTCTATTCTCAGAAACGAGTAAGGAAGTATGGTCATCAGGACAATATTTAAATTCTCCATTAGTAGATAGATTTGAAAAAAAAATGGCCAACTATTGCCAACGGGATTTTGCCATTGCCCTAAACTCATGTACCGATGCACTGATCTTTGCTTTAAAATGTTTAAACCTTCCCCCGAGAAGCAAAGTCATTGTTCCCAACTTTTCCTTTGTAGCTTCTGCTACCGCCATTTTGCACAATGAGTTGACACCTGTCTTTTGTGATATTGACCCCAATAGTTTTATGCTTACTCGCTCAGAATTAGAAAAAGTTTATGATTCAAGCTGCAAGGCCATAATTATGGTCTCACTGTATGGAGCTTTACCAAATATTGCTGATATTGATTCTTTTGCTAACGAGAGGAATCTTCATATTATCGAGGATGCAGCACAATCCCTAGGTGCTAACCTAAATTCGGTAAAAGCTGGAAGCATTGGGAGTTTTAGCACAATCAGTTTTGACCCCACCAAAACCCTTCATGGGACAGGTACTGGCGGTCTTCTTCTTACTAATAATGAAAAATTCTATGAAATGGCCAAACAACTTCGTCTTCACGGAAAAAGTAAGAACGAGGGTTTTAATGTACTTGGGAGAAAGTCTCTCATGCCATCCCATGATGCCCTCTTGCTCGAAAAGAAACTGGATCTACTTGAGGGTTGGGTAAATCGTAGAAACCTCATTGCCCAACATTATGACAACGCCCTTAAGGATTCAAATGCCTTACGTCCGGCATTTAGACATCAGTTCGGGCAACATGCATTCCATAAATACGTTCTAAGTTGCAACACTAAGGAAACTAGAGATTTGCTTCAAAACTTTCTAACAAAAAAGGGAATCACCACTCGTGTTCATTACTCAAAACCAATTAATAAGGAACCCATTTTCGAAAACCTTGAGGCAAATACACCAAATGTTGAAATAATTTGCGAACGAATTCTAAGCCTTCCTATTTTTCATGAGCTAAGAGATGAGGAAGTCGACTACATATGCAAGGCCCTTATCGAGTTTCAAACATTATAAAGAATATTTTTTATAAAATGACTTTGCTCTGAGCTAAAGTCTTCACAAGGTAAATCTAAATTAGAGCATTCAGCTTTTAATCTTTTGAGCTCTTGAAATACATCACAATCACTATAACTTTCAAATAACTTATGAAACCAATGATGGTCTGAGATTAAGGCCAACTTTTCTTTATTATCTTTATAATTATGACCATGAATGGCGCCTAAGCGAGCCCCCAAAACGACCCAATCACCGAAAGGCTCATCTAGGCCAATACTTGTCCAAACTTTTAGACGGCCATAAGTATTGGGCTCAACCTCAGTACCTGCATACGTATTAGTGGCAGAAGCCAATTTAGAGGCTTCTCGGAATCCAGATTTAAAGCTGATATAGGCCGATGTATTAAAACAAGTTTCAGTTACTAAAGCCGGTTGTATATGAAAGCCCTCTGTTGCGACAGAGAGAGTAAAGTCAACAACATCTAACTTTTTAAACTGACGAACATGTTCTGTATGAAAGCAATGAATTGAGCCATAGCCATAAACCAAACCATTAACCCTATTTAACGATCTGAAAACATGAACTCTTCGATCCTCTGGTCCTGAGAAGTCTTCAAGCTTCAGATCAAAACCTGGCAAGAGCCGACTATCCCCATCCATTGTATAGAAATGAGTGGTTTCTGACCGCTGAGCTGCAGTCACCCAAGCCCGAGCAATTCCGTCAACTCCATGAACCCTTTTTGCATGGGGAATTAGTGCTTGGACTGCAGCAAAGTTTTCGTCGGCCTTTGGCTCATCATAGCTCATAAAGAAAAAATCAAACATAAGTACCTCACAACCAAGTAAAACATTATTAAACTAAATTGGTCAAAATGCTCTAATTAACTTTTGTTAAAAATACCTCCATTCGTTAGAATAAACAGAATGAAAATCCTTATTCCCTACATTTGGCTATTTTTAAGCGGATTTATTGCTCTCACCTTAGAGATATTATGGGTCAAATATTTTCAAGTCCTCTTAGGGAATACTATTCAATCCTTTTCTTGGGTAACAGGTATCTTCTTATTAGGCATTAGCTTAGGCGCATATATTGGTGAAAGATTCATCAAGGGACAGAAAAGTAATTATTTAAGAATTTATCTCTTTACCGAGTTATTAATTACATTAGGAATGGCCTTATCTTTTCTATTTTTAGTAAACCCTTCAAAAAATCTTTACTCCTTTATCTCACCCAAAAGTCTTCTCACCGATGGACTCATTGCAATAATTTTCATTATGCCAATTACAACACTAATGGGAATTGGGCTTCCTATCCTCACCGAACAATTTAAGAAAACTCACACAATAGAGAAGTTATATGCTCTTAATACAATTGGTGGTGGACTAGGCGTCCTTATATTAGGTTTCTTTGGTGTAATGATTGTAGGTTATCAAAACTTAATCTTTATCGTTATTGCATTAAACCTACTACTCTCTCTTTCAATTTATTATTTTTCAGACAGACTTACTCAACATACTCAGGATCAAAACCTCCAACTTATTAATCACGAAAAGATCCCAAGTACAAAGATATTAACACTTGCCTTCTTTTGCGGATTTATCCTCCTAGGCCTAGAAGTCGTCTGGTTCAAAAGTTTAGAGCTTATTCTAAATGATAGGGCCTATATCTCCACGTTAGTTCTATTCATCGTTCTCGTAACCTTAGGTATTACATCATATCTAGCTCCAAAGCTTGAGAAGTGGAGCCCAAGTATATTTCCAATCCTTATATTATTAGGCGTTTCTTCACTTTTAGTTGGTGAGTTTATTAGTGAGGAAGCCTTTCTTATTGCTAGAGATTTTCCAAGGTTTACAATTATTAAAATAGCTTATCTTGCTCTTATCTTTTTGGTTCCACTCGCCTCCTTCAGCTTTATCTTTCCCAAACTTCTTATTTCAAAGCGCTGGAGTGGCGAAGCAGTGGCAAAGATTTTCATCAGTAATACTGTAGGTGGATTAGTTGGAACTCTCTCCGTATCCTACTTTTTCATTAATACTCTAGGTATGAAAAGCTTCTATCTAATCACAGTCTTTTTTCTTATCGGCATTATTTATTTCTTACCAAATATTAAGATGAAGAAGACATACGCATCCATCACGCTAGCTTTATTCATATTATTCAGTGTTCTGTTAAATACAAATATTTTTATTCATAAACCCCAAAACATTAAGGTCACCAAAGAATCACCCATCGGTCTTTTCAGCTTAATAGAAAATAATCGTGGTGACTTGGAAATGTATAATGGAAACTATCGAATCGTTTCACCATATAAAAACACGAATGTAGCACACGCCCAAATGGGACTAGCTTTTTTTCCCGCCCTTTTTCATAATGATCCTAAAATAATACTTTCAATGGGTACAGGTTATGGGATTAGTTTAGGGGCTTTTTTAAATCTTAATCCTGAAAAACTTTACTCTGTTGAAATACACTCTATGGTCAACCAAGTATCTCATTACTTTAAAGACAAAAATAGAGAATGGTATAACGACATCAAAGTCGTAAAGAGCATTGATGATGCACGAGGTTTCCTTGCACGCTCAAATAAAAAATATGACCTCATCAGTTCAAACATTGCCTCTCCCTACACAACCGCGGGCAGCCAGTTTTTAACTAAAGAGTATTTTACGATCGTCAGAAATCATTTGAAAAAAAAAGGTATTTACTCTCAACTCATATGGGGACCTCATCTAGTTGAAATCATCCACACTTTTAAAAGTGTCTTCCCCCATCTACTTGCCATTCCTGGCTATAGCTCTAAAGACCTCATTATTTTAGGTTCTTTAGAACCATTTGAACTTGTCAAACCATTAGATTACTTCGGAGAGAATTGGCCTCTTTATCAAGGAAAATTCACGATAGCTGAAACTATCAAAATCGGGGACGCTATACTGGAAGAAAAGTTGCTTCAAAAACCGGAGTTCCTTATCAGTGATCATTTCGCTTATCTAACTCATAACTTCACTAGAGGGCTTAACTTTTTCTGGATACATAAATGATGACTTACCCTAAGGAGAAGGCAGTTATCTATGCCTTCCTTTTTCTAACCTTATTGGTTTCGTCCATTTCTATAGACCTCTTTCCTTTTAGTCTAAACCCGTTATTTACCAAAAGAACTGATCGTTTTAGTGTTATTCAAATTTTTGATAAGAAAGGCCAAAGGCTTTCAAATCAGTACTTTGGAACTTTTCTTGACTACGGAAGCCAATTTGAAAAGTCTGGATTAGTTAAAACAAAAAGTATTAATAGTATGGGTGTTTTTATTAATGAAGAAGTTCTTATCCATCAAATAAAAGAAAAGCTTAGTTCTAATCCTGGATTAGTGGAAGTTTCACTACACCTAAAGAATTATTTAACAAAGAAATCAGGAGTTAAGCTTACGTTAGGGAAAAACATAAAAATACTGAACACTAACTTTAAAGAAAATGGTCATATTGCGCCCGACATTTATAAAACTGATAAATTTTTCCACAGTATAGAAAAAAAGGCTTTTCTTAATGATTAAGGAAAATTTCTTTTTAAACAAAAATCTCTTTTCTAGAAAAAATGGTTACTACCCTTATTTCTTATTCTTCTCTTTCTTTTTACCACTAGTAATTAAGATTCGAGTTTTAACTAACTATGACTTGGGTCAAAGGGGAGAGAACGTCTCACTTTTCATGGGTCACCTTCAAGGTATTGGCGATTCAAAAACAATTTTATTTATTTTAAGCACGAGTTTAATTTTATTATTAATAAGCCTACTTGTCCCTAACTGGCAGAGGTCAATAAGCGTCACCAGTGGATCATTATGGCTTTTAGGTGCTTCAATTCATCTTGAAAACCAAACTGGTTTTGACCACACAATTATACTTCCTACACAGCTATTTTTGACTTTTCTTATATACCTAAGCTTCTTTCGTCCTTCCTTTTACGGTTTTGAAAAACTTACCTATCCCAATTGGTTAATTGAGGTACCAGTATTTTTAATTTTCCTCCACTATTTTGGCTCTGGAGTAACGAAGCTAATCGAATCCGGCCTAAGCTGGGCAGATGGCATATCCCTTATGACCTGGGTGTACACTTGGGGCCCTAATGAAAGTATTTTTTCCAATTTAATTTTAAATAATTACCACTTGAGTAAGTTCGTCCAAATATTCATGCTTACCATCGAGTGCGCAAGCATCGTCCTTCTGTTTAAATTTAGATTTTTTAGAATTGTAATGGCTGTTTTATTAATTAGCTTTCATGTAATTAATGAGTTCATATTCAACTATGGCTTCTGGCCTAATATTCTCATTCTAATTGTCATCTTAATAATACCCCAGTTATTGAACACAAAACTGCGGCAAGCCCCTTCCCTTTAGGTTCTTAACTTTACTTAAAGCATCACAATGAAAGCCCTTTTGCTTTTTTGGACTGATCTTAAGTAAATCCAACAAGAACCATGCCTTCTTATCTAGCCATGACTTCGACAAGAATGGACTGAGAGCCTCTTTTAATAAGGACCTATCTATCGTATTGGGAGGTTTATTAAAATTGATTTTATCAAATTCATTAATTTTGAAGATTAATCCATTTTTAATTAATGGTTCTGCGTTACTATTTTTTAGACAAAAGATATTACCATAAGTACTAGTAATAACGCCAAGGTAACAATTACTAAATGCCTGCTGTAACGTGGCCATAATAACGTTAATCGCCTCCGCATTAATAGCTCCGTCTATCCACTGACTGTATACTCCGTCGTCATTAAGTCGGTTCTTAATAAGGTTTAAAGTCTCTACTGTCCATAAAAGTGAAGAAGGACTGTATTGAGGAGTAGGTACGTTATTTACTATTAAATCATATTTTTCTTCGTGGTTATTTAAATAACTAAAGCCATCATCAAAAGCGAGTGTAACATTTTCAAGTTTCTTTAGATTAAAGTTATAAGGACTAAAATAATCTTGAAGCTCCATAATGACAGGATGGATTTCAACACCGACTACTTTTTGAAAGTATTTTGAATTTCCAAATACAGTGGCTCCAGAACCAACACCAAGAACAAGGGCACTCTCTTTGTTTCTAACGATAAACTCTTGCAAGGTTCCAAGAAGTATTTCGGACTCATTAAAGCTACCATCCAGATCTAGCATGATACTTTTATATCCATCAATAATTAAGGTCTTCTTGCCGCTAAGTTCTACAATATCCACCTGTGCGCCCAAGAAGTTTTCAGATTTTAAAAGCTTTGCACTTTTAAAGTTCTTTAAAAATATCTTCCCATTTTCAAAATGGCGATATGAAAGGTGAAAAAAAGTCTCCGGGATTAGCAATATAAACATTAAACAAAACATTGAGACCAAAATGGCTCGTGTACTTTTCGCCTTAGCAAGACGATATGAATAAAGAATTAACAACGCAAAGATTAAAATAACTAAGACTTTAATATTCGAAAAAAGTGTTAAAAACATGACCACAAAACTTAGGCCTAGAACATTGCCCCAGGAGTTTATAGATAAGACCACGCCTTCAGCTTTTTCCTTTCGATAAAAAACAGGAACAAGAAATCCCATAAGTACATGAAGCGGTAGGAAGATTATAAGACTTCCTACTGCTCTGGCCGACTTTATTAAACTAATATTAGAAGTATCAAAAACACCATAAAAGTTCGGTAACAATAAAGAGACAAGTAAACACCATAAGATACCGCCACTTATTAAAACTATATATTTATTCTTTATAAACTCTCGATCAATCTGCTTATTTTTTGAAATTTGAGAGGCCAAAGCAAGCCCAAGTAAGGAGCTTATAATATAAAGGGTAAAGGTCTCAGAGAAAGGTCCTTGAACATGAGTATTTAAACGAATGAGAAAACCTTGAACAAGGCCGTTTATAAAGGAATAAACAAAGAGAGGTTCATCCCAATAAAAGGCGCATTGCCTCTCTCCCTTTTTTTCATTTGTGGCCATTATAAAAGGTAAGATTATTATGACGGAGCATATCCAAAAGAGATTTCTTATCCCAAGATTAAAAATCAAATAGAATTCTAAGAAAAATAAGAATCCAGCAGCACCTAGATGAAACCACGTGTATAAATTTTTAAAAGTTTTAGTTTCTTTATTTTTCTCCTGCTTATTGTAAGCAGGTAGAATTAACCCTAATAGAAAGCTGATTGGGGACATTATTAAAATAGCGCAAAAAAACCTTAACGTATGGCTTCGAATTTTTGTACTCAGATAAAGAGGTGCTTCTGGCCACGTTATAGCGATCAAAGAAAAAAGGGCCACAAGAATGAATAGTAATGTTTTTAAACGAATCTCTTTATTAATACTCCAAAAAGCACCGATACCCCAAAATAAGTAAGTGACTAATAATATGGCCAAGTGATTAAAAACGGTGGCGCCAAACGCAACACTAAACCAATGTTCCATAAGAATTTGAAAACTAATGGCGCTCATTCCTACGACTAAAGCATATGGAAATGAATGAATAAGGCCTTTAACGTTTTTAATCATATCTTCAACTTCCTAATGAGTATTTCTTTGAAAGAATACCCTTAAAGTCATCTAGGATATTGTCATTATTGAAACGTTCTGGCCGGACTCTACCTTCATTATTCAAAAACGATTCCCATAAATTAAATATTTTGGGATTATATTTCTTAGCTCTAACTTGTATGATCATTTGTTTGGATGACATTACACCGGTTATGCCTTTTCCTAGGTTTACTTCTTTATACCTTGGAACCCGGCATACTCGATTGATAATTTCTAATTTTTCAGTATCGAAGACATTGAAAAAACTTTTAATTTCACTATGGGCAGGAAAATTTTCTTTTAAAAAATTCTTCACCATATGGCACTGTTTAGCATGAAGCTGAGGCATATCTGGTGTTAAATAAAAGTTCTCTAAAAATTCATCTCCAATATCCCATATACGACTACTGTCATACATGGCCATGTAGTAATTCCCATTTTCAAGAAAGACCTTAGGCTTATCCCCACCTCTTAAATCACAATGATATAAACCCTTTTCGAATGGCCTTAAAAGCTCGGGACTTCTACGGTAAAGATGTCTCTCACACCATGGTCTGATGGCAAAAGTAGACTCTTCATAGAAGTAACTTTCATTGAGGTTTTCAGATAACCAAGTTGCACCTGTTTCGAGCACTGTAATCTTAGTCTTTGGTATTTGATGTTCTATACTTTTTAGATAAGGCAGGGCGACTAATCGTACTTCATCATCTGCTGGTTCATCATCACAGTCATCTGTAGCAGCGGATCCTCTATAAACAATAATTTCATCAATATAAATATTACTTTTAAGAAAGGTTTCTAGCATTGTTTGGCTATCGACCCCTCCGCTATAGAACAATCTAATATAGTCATACTTATCTCTTAATTGCAGTGCTCTTAAGGTAAGGAGGCTTTCCCAACTTTCACGAGGCTCGATATTCCACTCATACAGGGAAAAGTCTTTATCAAAAAAATAGAATTGGATTGGTTTGCTTATAGAATGAGAGTAATCGAGTGCCTGCCATTTATTATAAAAAACTTTACTATCACAAACCCAGTAAAGCCCTTTATTTACCCTATTCATCAGTTAACCTTTTTATCGCTCAAAGGATTTGCGGCTAAAGATCTCTCTATTGAATGGCTCGAAGATCATCAGGAGAACAATCCAAGAACCTCCAAATTCCATAATCTCCCCTTTTTTACCACCAGCGATAAGCTCAGCAATAATAGCAAGAGAGATATAGGCTAAGATATGATAAAGCCTAGGCAAGGGAAGGGCCCATGAATCAACAAATTTCTTAACGGCTTCCTTTTTTTGGTAAACGAAAGGAAGTACTAGAAAATAAAAGACGATACCAATGCCAAGGAATGTTCCAAAGATTAGTTTATTTATTTTAACTCCTCCAAAGCGAAGGTTATGAATATTCATCTCTTGTTGAGAATTAAACTCCACAAAAAATTGGGGTACTTTAAAATCAAACCAAGCCTGCCAAATTCGTTGTCCCCAGCTAATCTCTTCTGCGAGACCAAAAAAGAAAAACACTGTTAAAAAATACAAACTAAAAATAAATTTTCGCTGACGAAAGGGACGGAGGATTCTCGCCCTATAAAAGCAGAGAACTGATCCCATGAAGAGGGCGACAACAGTAAGCCATTCTAAAGGCCCATCTTCTCGCACATAAGATCCTTCAAAGTAAGGGAGATCTGTACGGGAATAATAAACGCCCAATAAACATAGCGTAAAAACAAAAATAAAGGCCAAACGCTCTAAAAGTTTTCGAGGATAATCTACTTGCACTGTACTTTCTCTCCAAGATCATTAAAAAGAGCAATTCTCTCCGAGTGCCTACCTTCTTCAAAAGGTGTACTCAGCCAAACCGAAGACATTTCTTTTATTAATTCAAGGGGAGTCAGCCTCGCTCCCACACATAATATATTAGCATTATTGTGGCCGCGTGAGAGCTTTGAATCTTCCACTGTTCGACACAGCGCAGCTCGAGCTCCAGCGAAACGATTCGCTACCATTGAAACACCAATGCCAGAACCACACAGCAAGACACCTCTCACTTCATTCACATCCTGATAGGCCACTTTTTTGGCAACTTTCTCAGCATAGTCTGGATAATTAACCCTTTCCCCATCAAAAGGACCACAATCTTCAACTTCATGACCTGCTTCAACAAGGTAAGACTTTAGCTCTTCTTTTTCTTCAAAAGCTGCATGGTCACAACCAATATATATTTTCACATATACTCCTAGATTCTTAATTTACCCTAAAATAAAGAGGCCTGCACGTAGCAGGCCTCAAAATTAAAGAGAAATTTTTAAATATTAGTAACGATAGTGCTCCGGCTTATAAGGACCTTCTGGTGTAACACCAATGTACTCTGCCTGTTGAGCAGTAAGTGTCTCTAATCTTACACCGATTTTTTCAAGGTGAAGACGAGCTACTTTTTCGTCCAGATGCTTTGGAAGCATATAAACTTTATTATCGTACTTTTGAGAATTACTCCAAAGCTCCATCTGCGCAAGAACTTGATTTGTGAAAGAGTTACTCATAACAAATGAAGGGTGACCTGTTGCACAACCAAGGTTAACTAAGCGACCTTCAGCAAGAAGAACAATTCTTCTACCGTCTTTAGCTGTGTACTGATCAACTTGAGGCTTAATATTATCTTTAGTCCAATTTTCATTAAGGTGGGCAATTTCGATTTCATTATCAAAGTGGCCAATATTACAAATGATCGCAGCATCTTTCATATTTTCCATATGCTCACCACGGATAACACCAAAGTTTCCAGTAGTTGTAACAAAGATATCACCTAGCTTACAGGCGTCGGCCATTGGCATAACTTGGTAACCTTCCATTGCAGCTTGAAGAGCACAAATTGGATCGATTTCAGTAATAATAACTCGTCCACCTTGACCTCTAAGAGATTGGGCAGAACCTTTACCAACATCACCGTAACCAGCAACAACACATACTTTACCGGCAACCATAATATCTGTGGCCCTTTTTAAACCGTCGATCAATGATTCACGACATCCATAAAGGTTATCAAATTTTGATTTTGTAACTGAGTCATTAACATTAATTGCAGGTATTGGAAGAGTTGCAGCTTTAACTCTTTCATATAGACGATGAACACCTGTAGTTGTCTCTTCAGAAATTCCTCTAATATCTCCAGCAAGTTCTGGGTTCTTATCAAGAACGAGGTTAGTTAGGTCACCACCATCGTCAAGAATCATGTTAAGACCTTTACCATCTGGCCATCTAAGAGTTTGTTCAATACACCACTCATACTCTTCTTCACTCATACCTTTCCAAGCAAATACAGGAATACCAGCAGCGGCCATCGCAGCAGCAGCGTGATCTTGAGTAGAGAAAATATTACAAGAAGACCAACGGATTTCAGCACCTAGTGCAATGAGTGTTTCAATAAGAACGGCCGTTTGGATAGTCATGTGAAGACAACCAGTAATACGAGCACCTTGAAGTGGCTTTGACTCTCCAAATTCTTCTCTTAATGCCATAAGACCCGGCATTTCAACTTCGGCCAGTTTAATTTCTTTACGACCCCAGTCTGCCAAAGACATATCTTTAACTTTATAATCACCACTCATAGTAGGCTCCCCAATACTTTTGCCGCTAAGCAGCGACTTCTGTGAATAACAAAACTCGCAAACTATAGCATTACTGGGCACAGGAGTACAAGAAAAGCCAAAAGAAAGCATTGGCAATACTTTGACATTGGGCATGAAGTGGGGGAATTTAACGCTTCAAAAGCTTAAAAGTGAGAAGAGTGCATGGGAGACTATACCAAACTTAATAAAATTGACGCTCAGGCCATAGCTGACCTTTATGAAATTGGTCCCATTTCTGATTTAATGCCTCTTTCTTTGGGTATTTCCAATAGCAATTATAGGGTTGAAGCTAAGGGGAAATCTTATCTACTCAAAGTTTCCAACGACAAGGGACAGCAAGAGCTCAATCAAGAAATGAGTCTTCTTCTCTATTTAGCAGAGCTTGAATTCCCCTACTCACTTACTCCTTACAAAACAATTAATAACGATGTCGTCTATCAATACGTTGAAAAATTCGGTGCCCTCTTTCCATTTCTTGATGGTATCCCACCAGGGCCAAGCGATATTGCCTGCGAGGAGATTGGAAGGGGTCTGGCCTCTCTCCATTCATTACAGCACACCGATAAATTAAATATGATTCGTGATCATGAAGTTGTCGGCTTTGGCGCAAAAGAAGTTTTTCACTTTACTCGATCAAGTCAATGCCCGTCTGACTTCAAAGAACTCTTTGATCTTATGTTTCCTCACCAGCTTACATGGTTTCAAGAACACAACTGGGAAAGAGGCATCATCCATGGTGACCTTTATTCGGACAACACTCTCTTTAAAAATGAAAAACTTCAGGCGCTTTTAGACTTCGAGCAAGCTGGCCGTGGAGAATACATTCTTGATATTGGCATCTCTATATCAGGGACCTGCCTAGAGAAAGGAAGACTCATCCCTCCTCTCATCACATCATTCTTAAGAGGCTATGAGTCTGTTAGGCCCCTTCCTAGAGAAGAAAAACTTCATCTGGCAGACTCTATTGCCCTGGGACTTTTTTCTATCTCTTTGTGGAGAATAAAGCGTTTTAAAGAAAAGAACTTAAATCCTTTAATGGCCGAGAGCTATAGAGAATTACTTCTAAGAGCTGAATTATTTAATCAAACGTTAAAGGTGGAGCCTCTAATATGAAAAACTTTTTCGCTAGCTGCCCTAGAGGCCTTGAAGAGTTACTTCTAAAAGAATCAGAACATTATAATTTTGATCATGTTGAGATCACTCGCGGTGGTATTAACTTTAAAACAAACTCTCTAAATGCCATCAACTTCTTACTAGAAACAAGAATTGCCAGTCGAGTTTATAAAGAAGTCGGAACCTTCGAGTTTAAGAATGATAAAAAGATGCTTGAAGCTGCCTCTGAAGTGCCTTGGCAAAAAATCTTAAACGCAACGGATACATTTAAGATCACTTGCGTTCTCTCTAGAGACGCCAACAAAGAGTTTAGAAACTCTCATTACTTAAGCCTTGTTCTCAAGGATAGTATTGTCGATACATTTAAAAAGACTTCTGGAACGAGACCATCGATTGACTTAGATAATCCAATGTATCCATTTGTTTTGAGGATAGAGCCAAATAGCAAAGGCAATATGTTTAAGGGTATCGTTTCCCTCGATCTTGCAGGATACCCCTTAAATAAAAGAGGGTATCGTCCTTTTGGGCATCAAGCTCCTATAAAAGAAAACCTCGCAGCTGCTCTAGTCATGAGCACAGGTTGGGACAAGCAAGTTCCTCTCTACGACCCATTCTGTGGAAGTGGCACTTTTCTTATTGAAGCTGCACTTATTCGTCATCAAATCGTCCCAACTTACCTCAAGCTTCAAGCAAGAGCAGAAGGTGCGCGCTTTGCCTTTGAAACACAGAAATGGTTTCAAAAAGAAACGACCATTCACGGACCTTTTGAGAATCTATGCAAAGAGCTATTGGTACGAGCAAAAAATGGTATTGAAAGCTTTGGAATTGCCGAATTTCACGGAAACGATAAACATTCAAAGTCTATTGAGCTTTTGATGGAGGCCTGGTCCACGATGGGTCTTCCAAGAAAGTCCCTAAGAGTTTCCACACTGGATGCTCTTAAATGGAAACCTCAAGAAGATCTCTCAAATGGTCTAGTCATAACAAATCCTCCTTATGGAATTAGGCTTGGAGAAAAAGATGAACAACTCGAAGAGCTTTATTATGAGTTTGGAGAAACTCTAAAAAACAATTGGAAAGGCTTCAGTTCTTTTATTGTTAGCCAAGACTCCAGTCTAAGAAAGAAGATCTCTTTAAAGACAAGTAGTCGATTCAGCTTTTTTAATGGTGCCCTTGAGTGTCGATTACTTGGATACGATCTTTTTTAAGACTTACCAGGCGATATTTCGACCGTCCCAGTTTTTAAATAGACCTGTCCCTTCCTCAGGACAATCTAGCAAAACATCTAATATATTATTAGCTGCAGGATTAGGCTCCCATACTTTGTGTTTAATCCCCTTTAAAAAGGGAGCTGATAATTCCGTATGAGTGGTACCGGGATGAATCGCCACAACAGATGTTTTCAGTCTTGATCTTTCAAACTCAATCGAAATATTTTTTATAAACATATTGAGTGCAGTTTTAGAAGCACGATAACCATACCAGCCGCCTATTTCATTTTCACCAATACTTCCTACCATCGCTGATAAAGTGGCAAAAACAGAGATCGTGCTTTGTGAAAACTTTTTCTTTAAATATTTTGCCCAAAGAGGAGTTATGAAAGCATTCACTTGAAATTCGTAAGTTAGCTTTTCTATAGAAATATCTTTGAGTGACTTTTCAGGTTGAACTTTATCGTCATGAAGAACGCCGATGGCATTTATAAAAAGATCTATCTGCCCGAGATCTCGGCAAAAAGCCTCTACTTCAGTTTCATTTAATGGATCTATTTTAAAACGAGTGGCCTTACTATTTAGCAAAGGAAGAGCGAAGTCCTCTCTACGATAGGTGGCCAAAACTTCAGACTGTGGGAAACGCCTTATACACTCTTCCACCAAAGCAAATCCCAACCCATGACCACCTCCAATTATAAGGATACGATCAGGGCTCAAAGTCATGGAAAGGCTTCCGTTAGCTTCATTGCAAAGGTGGGTGTACCAAATCTTAAAAGGGCCGTAGGGTTCGCAACCTTTCCACTATGCTTCATAGAACTGCTAAAGAAGTATTGAGTCACGTCACTATCTTTTAAAAAAATTGTATGACCTTTGCCACCAAACTTTCTTAGAATAAAGTCTGAATCGAGAAAACAGATTTCTCTTATTCTAAAATTCTTTGCGATATACATAATAATACAAAAGTCACTAAGATCAGCGAGAGACTTCCTAAGCTTTACGCCCTTTGGACTTGAAGCATCTCCCCACTCAACTTTAATCTCAACTCTCTTTCCTTCCAGAAGAAAGTCAAAGCCTCTTTGGCTTGTTGACTTAAGTTGATCTAATCCAAAGATACACTTGGCGTACCACTCCCCTAATTGGACAGGGAGGTTTTTATTGTTAAGGATTATGTGTTGATCACGTAAAACTTCAAAGCTTTTATTAACAAGCTCAATCGCATCGAAGATTTTTTTATTATCAGGACGATAGACAATTGTAACCTTCTTAGCTTCGGCTCTCTTAAGCTTTCGCCCAAACTGATGCTGGTACCAATCGATAAATTGAGGCTGGTCATAAAGATCGAGTGCATCGCAAACAAACCCAACTTTAAGGAGGTCTTCTTTAAGTGAGATGTCTTCACATTTTTTACAAAGATACTTCAAAGGAGCGTAGTGATTATCTTCACCACCTCTTACGAAAACAATTTCTTTAAAATAATCGCTACTTCCGTGTGTTTCCTTTGAAAATACCCCTATCTCTTGATAAAGATTTTCTTGGTTCATGAATATCCTAAACTTTTAATCATTTAACTGAAAAAATTCTACCACGAACCCTGTTAAAGCTCTACCGTGGTCCAGTCCTGATCAAAGTTTAGAATGCTTTGAGCAATACCAGCATTTCTACTCAAGTAATGCTGACAAAAGATTTTAAAGTCCAACGCCTTGCTCTCCAAGTAGACCTTATCCTCATCACCTTGCGCCAACAGTTCTTCTGCAACAATGGCACCTCTTAATAAACGCCACGCAACAATAAGGTTTCCACAGAAGGCCAAGAAGTCGGTGCTTGAAGCCAATATGGCATCAAAGTTTTTATCATTAGCATATTTACCATAATGCTCGAGTATCGTTTGCGCCTTTTGCATTGAAGTTGCGAGTGAGGCACATTCATTCTTCCATTTACTGGCAATAGGATTTGCAAGACTCTCTTGGATTTTTGCTCCAAGCGCCATGAATGTCTCCCCTTTATCTTTAAGGATCTTTCTCATGACAAAGTCTAATGCTTGGATACCGTTGGTTCCTTCATAGATGGTTGCTATTTTTGTATCTCGAGCAAATTGCTCAATTCCATATTCCGTACAATAGCCATAACCACCATGAACCTGAATGGCATCAACAGTTACTTGAAAGGCTTCATCAGTACAGTAGGCCTTACAAACAGGAGTTAATAAGGCGAGCTCTTTTTCAGCAAGCTTATCTCCCGTTTTTTCAACATCAAAGAGATTAGAAGTATAAAGAATGAGAGAGCGCATCCCACGACTCATGGCCCGCATCTTTAAAAGCATTCTTTTCACATCCGGATGATTGATAATTTCTTTATTAAATTGCGAGCGCTCTTTTGCATATTGTTCTGTTAATTCATAAGCGAGGTTTGCTTGGGATTCCCCCTGAATTCCACACAGAAGACGTGCTTCATTCATCATAATAAACATATTCACAATACCTTCGTGCTCTTTGCCAATAAGCCAACCACGACAGTCACCCTCTCCTCCAAAAGTTAGCTCGCAAGTTGCTGACCCATGGATTCCCATCTTCTCTTCAATTTTAGTACATTTAACATTGTTGTATTCTCCGACACTCCCATCTTCATTTACTTGAGAGCGAGGTACGATAAACAAGGACAGTCCCTTAGTTCCCTCTTCACTTCCTGGTGTGCGAGCGAGCACGAGGTGAATGTTATTTTCATAAATATCACTCTCTCCTGAAGAAATAAAAATCTTCACTCCCTTAACACTATAAGTTCCATCATCATTTGGTGAAGCCGTTGTCTTTGAAGCTCCAACGTCAGATCCCGCGCCAGGCTCAGTTAGGCACATCGTTCCACCCCAGCGCCCTTCCATCATCGGCGCAATAAACTTTGCCTTTTGTTCATCAGAACCAACCTGAAGAATCACATTCATGGCACCTTGAGAGAGACCTGAATACATAGAGAGTGCACAATTAGCGCCCACATATATTGAAGTACAGGCAAAGCTAACGGAGTGAGGAGCAGGCATCCCACCAATCTCTTCCGGATAGCCTAAAGCAAACCAACCATTTTCATAATATTGTTTAGTCGCTTTCTTAAAGGATTCAGGTACAACCACACCTCTATCTTCTGTTAACTTAACCCCAACTTCATCGCCTTCAACGCGACAAGAATAAACTTCATTTTCAGCAAACTTATCAAATTGAATAATAATATCTTTGAGATCATTTTCCCCATAGTCTTGGGTGTGCTCTTGAACTTTTAGATCTTTAAAGAGATTGAAAGAAATATCTTTTAGGTCAGTTCTGTACTTTGCCATGGAGGGGGCTCCTGTTAAATCGTTCATTTTGTCCACTTTCTATTATAGACCAAGCGTACGATCGTGCGGAAAAAATATCCCCCCCTAACTCGTTAATATCATGACATTGTCCAGCATTTAGTTACATTAAATTAAACACAAATGGCTTACGAACAGTCGTAACCTTGCGACTTGGCGGCATAGGATAAACGATGGAATAAAGAATTTGTGAAAGACAAGTTATCACTCGCGGATCATTTATCTCAGTTGTGTCTTCATAACCAAGATGACTTAAGTGACCATTGGCCGCAATTTTTAACTGAACCTTCAAAACACCTTGTTGAGAATATTTTCCCTTACGGTAACAAGACAAAAGTTCTTGGCCTCTTTGAGATATTCTTAAGTCCACTTCTCTAACAAAGCCAACTGGTTGATTAACTCTCGCGGGAGCGGCCATTGAAGTATTAAGAGAATCTTCAAACTCATAATCATCGTAAACAGGTTGTTGACGTCTTCTCTTAACTGGCTTTGCTTTAACTTTTTTCTTTTCCTTTAATAGATCAGGTCTACATTTAATTGCATCCCCTCCCTTCAAGCACTCTATGGTTTTGTTATAATCCCCAATTGCTTTTTCATACTCAACACGATGGCCAATATATGTTTCGAAATTATCTTTTAATTGCTCACTCTCTTCAGTCAGTTTGTTATAAACCTTGCCCTTACTCTTATATCCTCGCTTAAGACCCTTAACGTTTTTTAACTCATCTTTTAAAAACTTAAGTTCTTGGTCTTTTTCTGAAAACTCCCCATCAACATGCAAGGTCGCTGAATCCACCTTGTTTTGAGGTTTACCAGCAAATAGGGAGCCGCTGGAAAGGCTGAATATCAAAAGTAAAATCAGGCATCTAATGTCACGCATCATCTTTATCTCCTCGGTTTATGGCCAAATGAATTTTGCTAAGCTAGAAGGACTTTAACCCATGGAGCCACAAAATTTTTGCCCCTATAGACACGCGGAGTCAATAAATTGCGCAACCGTTTCGATGAAGATATTTGGACTTTAAAGAAACTTGCTGAGGGGCGAGATTACGATCTTTATATTGCATTTTGGCCTGAAGAAGATGAAAAGGTCTTAATCAAACATATCCGCCCCGGACCCTCTGAAGAGAATAAAACTAAAATTGAAGAAAGACTCCTCAAAGAGGCCGCAACACTAGAAGAGTTTTGGTCACCCTACTTTCCTAAAATCTTTGATATTAGAAGAAGGGTCAAGGACGATAGTCTCTATATTATCAGTGAGTATTTTCCTGGAGTCTCCGTAAAGCAATTTTTAGAGACTGCTACGCCAAAAGAATTAAGCGCAGAACTTTATCAAAAGCTAGATAAAGACCTTCACTTTGCTCTCGATTACTTACACAACAAAAAGGGAGTGCTTCACCTAGATCTGACACCTGATAATATAATTATTGATCTCGATAAAAACTTTCATGTCATTGATTTCGAAAATTCAAACTTAATTGGGAAAGAATTAACACGGGAAGAGATTAGAGGAAAAGAAGGGTACCTTCATCCTGACTTTCTAGAAAAAAGATCAATTAAACTTGAAACCACACACGATTTTTACAGCCTCGAAAAAACACTTGAAGACTTCTATGATCATCTCTCTTTTTTAGAGCGGGCCAAATTACTAAGAAAGAAAGTAAGCTTAAAACACCTTAGCATAGGCTCGGCGACGGTCATTGCGTCTCTTGCCCTCTTTTTTTCAGTTCAAGGAATAGACTCACCTACGAGAAAGATCATCAAACCAAGTATTAGTCGCTCTCCGGCCATCCCTAAAAGTGCGCCACGATCCGTTTATAAAATTAAAGATAAGGTAAAACGAAAGTCTTCCTCTCTTAAAAGAGAAATAAAGGTGCCCGCCAAGGTTAAGACAAATAAAGTTCGCCCTCCCCGCAAAAAGGCGAAACGATTCGAAGAGGACTTTATCGAAAGAGTTGGCACTAAGGACCAAGAGCTCAAAGAGTGTCTTCAGCTATTTCATAAGTCATTGCCAAGTAAAATCAAACTAGAGTTTAGCGTCCAATCACCTCAAAACAAGCTTAATTCAGTTAGTATTCTTGAACCTAAAGAGACAACACAAGAGACGAGAATTTGTCTTAGCTCAATATATAAAGGAATAAAGTTTCCAGCTCATAAATCAAATAAATCCTACATTATAGTCCAAAGTTTTCAATTCTAGAAATTCGAGAGACGGTTGTGAAAATTAATAAGCATAGGCGATTAAATAAGATTTTACAGATTCTAAAAAGATGGGCTCCGCTAGAGGCGAGTGAAGTATCTCAACACTTGGCCCAAATTTTTTCCGTTGAAGAAAGTGAGATAAAAAGAAATGTTACCAACGATCTCAAGTTCCTAAGAGACGAGGGTGAGTTAATAGCCCTTTATTACGATAAATATGGCCATCTTATTTCACACGATATCGAACCTGAAGACAGTTTTTATAGAATAAAATGGCAACTTAGAAGTTCACTTGAAAACCTCATCTCTGGCGCAAATGAAGTCAAAAAATATCAAGTCTATCTAAAAACTACGTCAGGGATCGAAGATAGTATTAATATTCGTTCTGGCCTTGGCAAAGATCCACTTGTAAATCACTATATCTATTTTGAACTTAATAATGAGCTCTACCACTTATCTTTTCCAAAAAATCCATTTCGAGATCAGCTAGTACCTTATTTTATTTTTGCCCTTACAAGAACTAAAAGTAGTTATCCCCAAAACCTTGAGTTAGATTTTGATCTATTAGAAAAATCATACCCTAAGGTCCCTGCTCTCTTGATGTCCTTTAGCGACCCCTTCATAAGCTCCTTTGATACTGAAGCTCCCATAATTTTAATTTTTCATGAGAACCAATCAATCACTTTTTTGAACGAACATAATAAGAATGCTGTTGAAACGCTTGAAATTCCAGAGGGACAAGCAATGAACCTCTTGAGTTATCTCAGTTACTTCAAAGACAAGACACAAACTCAACATTGGACAGAATTAAAAAGAGAAGAGGGCCGGGATTTTGTAACAGGAAATAACGAGGCGATTAAAGCACCTTTTCTATTTAGAGTTAAAGAAACATCAGGTTTTATTGTTCAGTAGATAAAAAAAGGCCCCCTATTTCTAGGGGGCTTTTTTCACACACACACACATTAGAGTTCCGAGGAACTCTCAGGGAATTGTTATTTTCTAAAGGGTAAATCCAAAAGTACCATTTGATTGTGATGATCCAGTACCAGTGTAGAAGTATCTTCTACCTGTATCACTATTCGCACGGTAAACTGGATTAGCTGCAATTGGTAAACAAAGGTTGATACCAAAAACGTCACCTGAATGAGTTAGCACTTCATAGTAAGAGCCTCCTCCGCGGTATTGTCCTGATTGAGTTTGATTTAAAATCGCCATTAGGTAATCACGGACATTTAGTTTCTCATTACCGGCCTCATGATTCACATTACTGGTACCTTTAGTACTAGATCTGGTAAACTGACCTAATGTAACCCATCTAAAGGTGTTATAAGGAATAAAACCTAAGAACTTACCTTGATCAGTTTCTGGCTCTTGCTCTACAAAATAATATGTTTCATTATTATTGAGTTCAGTTACAAAGCTTCCAGCATTCACTCTATTCTTAAAGTCCTCAAAGCTACTCGAACTTTGACAAGTGTTATTAACATAATCAACCCCATTAAAAGGATTTGATGAAGTACCTGAAGTAACAGGCGCAGGACCCTTCTCATTGTCATCGCCACATGAGCTAAGTCCGATTGTTAAAAAACCTATTAGTAGTAGTGTTAAAAGTTTATTTCTTTTCATAAAATCCTCCTCCAGAGGGCTCCCCAAATTCAAGCCAAATTCTTATTTAAACTAAAGTACTGTTATATAAGCAAGGAAGGTGCCAAGTTTAGATAAGTAATTTAAGGGGTTTATGGCGTCAAAGAAATAGACAATCCGACATGTGTTTAAATATTAAACAAAATGTATAAAGTTCAATTTAGCGTTGAGTTTCAATTATGAGGCGTCTAGAGCGCTTTTTAGAAGATTCAGCATCTTCTTTTTTGGCCTCCTGGGCAACACCTCTCGCTATTTTACGGGCCCTTTCGCGTGCAAGGAGATCACCTATAAGTTTGCCCGCTCTCTTAGATGATTTTTCTGCCATAAAATAAGCAATATCTTCTGCAGCAGAGCGAGCAGCCTCACGAGATGCTGATTGAGCCGCTATTTTTGTATAATAAGGAGCATAGTTATTGATCAGTTTTTTGGTAAACTTCACAGCTGCAACTTGGCAGAGGTGTTCTACTAAACGATCGACATCCGCCGTGTGAACTAAGTTGCTTTTTATAATGACTTTTTTTACAGCACTTTTTCCTAGAGGCAAGATATGTTCGTAAACGCTTTTCGAAACCACAGGTACCACAATTTTTGGAAGCATAGACATTGCGTACCTTTGTGCTTCCATCCAGCCTTTCTTATACCCCGTCCTCAGGACTGCCATTTTTGCGGCACGATAAGTTCTGACCCTAGTAATATCCTCGGTAGAAGTTTTGTAAGCATCCTTTTCATAAAAAGATGAATCATCTTCTCTCTTTCCTAGGTAGCTCCCTTGAACAGCAAGGGGAACTTGGAAGTCACTCAACCTTTGAGCATACTGAACACCCCATTTTAAAACAGAGCGAGAGGCAACCTCCCACACCAGGCCATCAGAGGCTTCAATCACAGCAGGCTTAACTAATTCACGGGCCTTTTTAAAGGCTTCAGACTCTATAACTCTTACCGCTTCATCATAGACAACATCATGAACCCAAATATCTCCTTTAACAGGAGTAAAAGACTCTTCATCATCTTGTGCACTAGTAAAGTTTTCATTTTCGACAATAACGTCATCTATAGAGGCTATTTTTCTTTCAGGAAACGACGGCTCAAAAGCGATATCGTAACTATGTGCCTCTATAGCTTCCCCAAAATAGAGAATAGAAGAATGATCAAAGGCCATAGCAGACTTTGGTTTAACATCAGGTTTCTCTTCATAAACCTTTGGTCTAAGCTCTTCTCCATCTAAAGAAATCGATCCAGACAGAGAAGTCAAGGCCACCTTCATTTTACTATTAACTAGATAAACATCCCAAATAAACTCTCCATTTTCTAATAGAGATTCACCCCAAGGAGTTTTAACTTCTTTTTTATTTTTATAAGAGAGAATACGTAATTGACCTCTACCAATATTAAATTTAAAGGTTTTATCCTTTTCAATTGTTAGGGCGGAATTTTGGCCAACATGAACGAGGCTATTATCATTTAAAAGAATTTTCACATAAGACAATTCATGCGTTTTAAGAGCAGAGTAACGACTTATTCTTACTCCAACTTTTAAGTCTTCCCACTCACCCTTATCTGTTGCTACCTTAACTTCTCCTTCAACTGTGACAATCTGTGCAAATGAATCGTCTTGATCAGAAATTATCTCTAATGCAAAAGCTGAGTTAAAGAGTAGGATAAATATAAAAATTAGTGCCTTCATATTTAGCTTATCGGCTAAAAAGTGACTTCAGCTGAACGAATTCGATATTTCACAGACAGGGTCAAGCTTTTCCGGACTATTTAAAAAACTCAGAAGAGAAGTAAAATAAAGAAGTGATATTCAGAACTTACAAAACGGACAATATTGATCAACATATAGGGAGCTATATAAAAGCCTTCTTTATATTTAGTTTATTTTTTGTTCTTTTAAATAGTGAAAAAACTTATTCATTAGACCAGCTTCAGGCACAAGATATTCGCTTCGCCAAGGCCATGACACTAATCTCCGATCAAGAAGAAACAGAAGCCCTTAAATATTTAAGGAAAAATCTGTCAGGTCCTTTTCACTATGAAACAGAGAAGTATCTTGCCCAGTACTTTTTTGAAAAAAGAGAATTTACCAAGAGCTTTCGTCTTTATCAACATATGCTTAAAAATACTTATTCTCCTGAAGTTGTCTCTTATATATTTGATACTCAGTTAAAGAATAATTTCATCAATTTCTTAAATAAGCGAAAGGAACCAAGCCCACTATCCTTAACAATATCTTTTGAAGTAGCAGAGAGATACTTTGAAGCCTACCTATTAAAGGTTTTTCCAAAAGAGTTCTCTAAGAACTTACTTGAGTTGTCTGAGAAGTACTTCACCATTTGCCTTGTTAACAAACTCTACCTCGCTCCAACCAAATTCTACTTAAGTAAAATATATTTTGAGCGTGGGCAAAATAAACGCGCGATTGCTTTACTTCAAGAGGCAAAAAGTGATTACAATCTTAATCCTAAAAAAAACCAGGAACTAGGTTTAAAGATTGAGGATATTGAACTACTCTTGGGAGAATCACTTGCCAGAGAAGGCCATACTGACAGTGGTACTCTCATTATAAGATCTTTGTATGCAAGAGAAGGCGTGTCCTCAAATACCAAGAGTTATGCTAAATCATTTCTAGAGGAACTTAATACATCTTTTTTTAACACAATTCTTACTTATCAAATCAAGCAAAAGAACAACATTCATCAATTGCCCTCAGATGATTATGCTAACTTTAATGAGCTCTCTAATTCAAATGAGCTTGGAAAAAAGGATGACCTTGTACACCACAGAAGGTTTAACTTTTACATGAACCAGCAAATTTCTGAAAAATTTCAAACAAGTGCCAGTTTTACTTATATTAACGAACAACCAATTGATGATTCGACTAAGGGTCCCGGTTTTGAGCAAACGAGTCTTGAGGTTGAGCTTAAAAGTTATCGGCAGCAAACATCCTTTTATGGACTCGGTTATCGTTTTAATAACTTAGCTGGACGTAACCTGGCCTCTCTCTCTTTTATTCAGGCAAAATCAAGTCATACGTTCCTTCCTCATTATTATTGGATTACAGATAATTCAAAATGGCGACTAACACTTCCCCTTGAGTTTAGAAGTTATAGGAATGATCGAAGAGCAAACTCTCTAGGTGTTCAACTTAATTACCAACCCATATTAAATGACTCTTGGCTGTCTCCTTCTCTTTTCGGGACACTAGGTAGGAGATCCGAAGGCGATGATTTTTCATCAAGTTTCTTTTACCAATTCGGTTTTATAAATACCTATGAGCTGGGACCGAGGTGGCTCTGGCTTTTAACAGGAGATTTTTATTCCAATATTAATTCTGAAGCTGTTTTGAGTTATAACGAAATGACACTGGCATCTGTTTTCACTTACCAACTTAAATCATATAAAGATTTTCAGATAGAGTTAGATTTTCAATGGCGTCAACGAAATCAAGAACTTATTGAAACCATATCTAGTTTAGACTTTGGGGTCGGGGTCTCTTACAACTTCTAGTGTTCTTTGCCACCTCAACAAAGAATGGTAGTGTTTTGAAAGAAGAAGAGGTTTTTTATGAAAAGTATTAATTCATTATCAGATAGGGCATTACTCGTAATTCTTGATGGCTATGGCATCAATGATAACGACAATAAGAATGCCGTCAAAGATGCATTTACACCCAATATCGATGGGCTCTTCAAGGACTATCCTTTTACGACGATTGAAGCTGGTGGTCAAAAAGTTGGCCTACCGAAAGGCGTCCCGGGTAACTCAGAAGTCGGTCACATCAACCTTGGCGCCGGGAAACCTGTGCGTCAAGACCTGGTAAGAATCAATGAGTCTATTGAGAAAGGGGAATTCGCAAACCTGCCCAAGCTTGAAGAACTTAGACAAGTCGCTTTAAAGGGAAGTAAAAGAATCCACATTATGGGCCTTCTCTCGAATGGAGGGGTTCATTCCCATATAACTCATATTAAAGAAGTTTTTAAGGCAATTAACAAAGAAGATTCTTTGGAAATATTTTTCCATGCCTTTATGGATGGACGAGACACGGCCTCAGATATCGGCCAAACATTTATCGATGATCTTTTAAGTGAGCCAGGCTTTACCTTTGCCTCTATGCAAGGAAGAAGTATTGGTATGGATAGAGACCGACGTTGGGAAAAAATAGAAAAAGCTTATAATATGTTTACAGGCCTTGGTCCCATTAAAGAAATTAGTCCCGCAGAATACTTGAAAGAAGAATATGCAAATGGTCGCTTTGATGAATTCATTGAGCCCAACCTATTCCACAAAGACTATGCCATGAAAGATGGGGACAGTGTCTTTATGGTTAATTTTCGCCCTGACCGAGCGATTCAAATCACCTTGGCGTTAACAGACCCAAAATTCAACGAGTTTAAAAGGGTCTTTATTCCTCACTATTATCTTTGTATGACCCCCTATGTGACAGAGGAAGTCGAGCTTCCGATTCTATTTGATAAGGAACCTATTTCTGGAGGACTATCTGAATATTTAAGCAATTTAGGAAAAGCTCAATTTAAAATTGCCGAAACAGAAAAGTATGCTCATGTAACTTTCTTCTTTAATGGAGGGCGAAAGAAACCCTTCCCTAAGGAAGAACAAGTTCTTATTCCTAGCCCAAAACAAGTAAAAACCTACGACGAGTTGCCTGAGATGTCCGCCCTTAAGGTAAAGGATCGTCTTCTTGAGGCGTTAGAGGATCAATCATTTACTTTCTACCTTGTAAACTTCGCCAACTCGGATATGGTTGGTCACACTGGAAATTATAGTGCTGCCGTTAAGGCCGTTGAGGTGTTAGACAAATGTGTCGGCGAACTCATGAAGAAGTGTGAAGAACAAAATGTAACCATGCTCCTAACTGCAGATCACGGAAATAGCGATGTTATGGTTTACCCAGATGGTAAACCCCACACTAGTCACACTGGTGCACCTGTTCCCTTTTGCGTCTTTCATCCGAGTTTAAAAAATCAGAACCTTGAAACAAATGGTAGTGATTTCGCCTTAATGGATGTCTCACCAACGATTCTCAAAGTCTTGGGCATTGACCAAGCTCCAACCTTTGTAGGAAAACCTATTTTTAAATGAGGTATTTATGAGTCCATCAAAAACAAATACTATCAAAAATATTGCTGTTCTTTGTAGCGGTGGAGACTCACCAGGCATGAATTGTGCGATCAGAGCAGTGGTAAGGACCGCCATAGGTGACGGTCTAAATGTTTATGGTATTAAAAGAGGTTTTGCAGGTCTTCTAGAGGGAAGCTTTGAAAAAATGGATGCGTCTTCCGTAGGAAATATTATTCAACATGGGGGTACTATTTTACAAACCTCTCGCTGTCCTGAATTTCATGAGCCGGAAACAAGAAAGGAAGCATTCCATATTCTGAATCGCAAGAACATTGATGCCCTGATCGTTATCGGTGGAAATGGTAGCTACAATGGAGCCTTTAAATTAAATGAAGAACATGGATTCCCAGTCATTGGAATTCCTGGAACCATTGATAATGATATTGAAGGAACAGACTACTCTATTGGTTTTGACTCTGCCGTTCAGACCGCTGTTGAAGCTGTTGATAAAATTAGGGATACCGCCCACTCTCATGCCAGAAATTTCATTGTAGAAGTCATGGGTAGAAAATCTCCCGCAATTGCCCTTCATGTAGGAGTTTGCACAGGAGCCGAAAATATTATCTTCCCTTCTAAGGAAGTAGATTATGAACAAATATCCAAGGATATTGTTAGAGGAATAAAAAGAGGCAAGTCATCCTCGATAATCATTTGTGCCGAAGGTGAAGAGCCAGGATTAAGTTATAAAATCCAAGAAGAACTAAAGAAATCGGCCGGGATTGAAACTCACGTTTGCATTCTAGGTCACATTCAACGAGGTGGTAATCCTTCGGCAATAGATCGCTTTGTAGCTTCACGCATGGGCTATGTGGCAGTAAAGGCTATTCTTGAAGGAAACTATCCTGTCGCCACTGCCTATGTTCAGGGTGAAGTCATGCCCATTCCTTTGAAAGACAGTCTTGGGAAAAAACGGGATTACCTTCCCCACTTTGTAGATCTGGCGCGCGCACTATCTATTTAAAGCTTCCTACGGATTGGGCCAGCATATCTGCAACATCAATGGTTTCAAAATCACTTCCATCAATTTTTGACGGTCCAAGATAAATACTCCTCTCTTTTCTTAATTCGTCTTGGGCACGAAGATCTTGCCACAGACCATCTGGCGCCTGCCAATGATGAATCTCTCCATCTAACGAAACTTTGGCCGAAGCGTAGCAATTATCTAGTCTCTTTAAAGGCAATAGATTTGCCATGCTCCAAAAACAGATAAGTAGTGGTAGTTCGAGATAATCGAGCTGACACTTATCGAGATTCTCCCCCTCGACACAAAGAACAAATCGCTTCAAAGGATAACGAAGCTTCCTCTTTTTAGAGAGGAAAATAAACTTCTCCTTTATTGTTTTTCCTCTGCCATTGATCCCTGTAATTTCTAGGCCAGGCTGGCTTTTTGAGTTATAACCAAAGACTTCAATTTTTTTATAAGTTGATTGGCAGGGTAAAAAAGAGTTCAGTTTAATTTCCATGAACATTGTAAAGCACAAGGAGACTAGACTTTAGGGTTTTAACTAACAGATATCGCTTACTTTTGAGGAAGTGAGAATCTTTTTTGAACCTTATCAAATTCAAAAATATCATCATCTATAACAGGGTCTTGTTTAAAAGGAGGATAGGCAACTTCTCTAACCTTGGCCTGTTTTAATTTAACAGGTAGTGAGAAATAACAATTGAGGACATTATCAATATCTTTTTCATTAAATGAGTAATGATTGAGTGCATGTGAGTGAGCAAAAATCCGATTTAGCTTTTCACATCCCTTTATAGGGTTCTTACAAAAATGCTTGTCTCTTTTATCACAACCAATACTGACAAAAGCTTCTCGGCCCATTTCACAGGCGACTTCACTAAGCTTTGAATTAATGTAGCCACGAATAAAACTCTCGTTATTCACCTTTCTTAAGCAAAAGCTTTTTATATTTACTTTTTTTCCCATACAGTCCAGATGAACGGGGTCCAGTACTTCAATCATCACTAAATGCTTTATCCCCATTTCCTCACAGACTTCCTTGTAAGAAAATAATTCTCTCTTATAACCTGATACATCAAATTTTAAGACTTCTGAAAAAGAGGTGGAAACGGAGAGGATAAATAGAAAGATAAATAAGGACTTCACTCTAATATTTTAGAGTGAAGCCCAAAAAAAGACCAGTTGTTAAGAAGGGAAAAGTCCACGCAATCTCATAGCGTGGTCTAGTCTATTAAGAGCAGCAATAAAAGCTGCTTTCTTCATGTCGACCTTGAATTCATCTGCAGTATCAACACAAGTCTTAAAAGACTGAATAAGGATGTCATGAAGCTTTTTGTTAATTTCATCAAGACCCCAAAAGAAGTTCTGAAGACCTTGAACCCACTCAAAATAAGAAACAATCACACCACCAGCATTACAAAGAATATCTGGGATAAGAAATGAACCATTTCGAGTAACAATATCAATTGCTTCCTTGGTCAAAGGTCCGTTGGCACCTTCGGCTATAATTCTTGCTCTTACATTTCCAGCATTCGCTTCGGTGATAACACCATCAATCGCAGCAGGAATAAGAACATCAAGGTCTAGACCAAATAATTCTTCATTTGTAATCGCTTCTGCTCCTGGAAAGCCCTCTACGGTTCCATTATCGATTGCATAAGCCTTAGCTTTCGCTACATCAATTCCATCACCATTAAAGATGGCCCCATTGACATCACCGATGGCAATAATTTTAGCTCCTTGTGCTGACAAATCTTCAGCTGCCGGAACACCAACCTTACCAAAACCATGAATGGCTACAGTTGTATTGCTATCGATCTTCATTCCAATTTTTTGAGCAGCAAAATTCACACAGTAAGCAACACCTTTACCTGTAGATTCAGCACGACCTAAAGAGCCACCAATACCAATCGGTTTACCAGTTACAACACCGGGAACGGTATATCCTGCATATTGAGAAATCGTATCCATAAACCAGGCCATTGTTTGACCGTTAGTTCCGATATCTGGTGCAGGGATATCAATTGAAGGACCTACAATCATCGCAATTTCAGTTGCGTATCTTCTCGTTAAAGACTGAAGTTCCTGACGAGATAAATCATTAGGGTCACATTGCACACCACCCTTTGCTCCACCTAGAGGTAGACCAACAAGGGCACACTTAAAAGTCATAAGCATCGCTAAAGCTGCTGTTTCAGAAAGATCAACGGCCGGGTGATATCGAATCCCCCCCTTACCAGGACCAAGGGTCATATTGTGTTGAACCCTGTAACCCATAAAGGTTTTAACCTGACCATCATCCAATCGGATGGGCACGGCAACTTGAAGCGCTCTTTTGGGATACTTCAATCTTTCAATAATGTTGGGATCAAGTCCGCCAACTGAACCTGCCATTTCCAGTTGATCGAACGAATCTTTAAAGAGAGGACTGTCGAATAAGCTCATAATAACCTCGGGTGTATCCGTAATTTAAAGTTTAATACTTTATTAGTCTAAAACGGCTCCCAAGTTACCGCAAAACCATAGCTGTTGGCAGTAGGAATTTCCTAAGAATTTTCTTTTTTAGAAAGGTGTGCTGTAGATTAGTTGCACCGTATTACGATCCATATCGGCAAAGGCAACTTCGCCATCAGATTGAGCGCTAGATAAAACTGCTGTGACATTTTGACTAAGCGGTTTACTGATTTGTGCGTTATAAACGCCATCGGTAACCTGATAATTGACCTCTGTTCTGATGCCCAGGTCCTTAAAGTTCTTGGCCAAACGGGAGTTTACCTCACCTCTAACGTTAAAGGTGGTTTCAGACTCTACCCATGGGTTAATGACGCGCATGATGGCACTTAGTCGCAGAACTCGTGCCTTAAACTTTAGCTTAATATTATTCGAAATTTGAGCCTCTGTATTTGGCCGCAGTGCCTGTTTTACAGTACGCATTCTTTGCATGGTTGAACCTTCTTCAGCATTTTTCAACTCTCCAGATAGACGCTTATCTGCATATCTTAGGAGCATTCTATTAAACCACGCCTTTTTTCCCGCACGATCAGGTGTTTCATAGAGACCCGTAGATCCTATATCCCAATTACGACGGTATTCTTCTCTGCGATCCCATGCCTCTAGCTGAGTGCGCATACCATTCATCACACCAGAGCTATCCTCTACAAATACATTACTTAGCCAAATTTTTTCTTCAAGGGGAAGCGACTCCATATCATCGCTTGGAACAGCTGAAGCTGGACCTCGTCCTCTCGCCTCTTTTGTGACAACTCTATATTGCTCAATCACAACCGGCTTTTGCCAAATATATTGAGTGTACCTCTGTTCTAACTTCAATTCAGAAGCTGCAGCTAGTGTGCAAACTAACTGTAAAAGTATTAAACAGGGGTAATAAATATTTCTCACTAAATCTCCCTAAATTACTGAAATCTCATAAATCATTGTTCTCTCAGTATTTATTGTGCAATACGCATACCAAATATCAGCAATGAGGGAGGTGAAATGAAAAATTTCCACTAAATAGATTTTATGATGCCAGGAGGCTTTAACGAAAAAAAGAGGGCTTAGCTAGCCCTCTGTGTCAGAAACTGTAAGAATTTATGTTAAATTAGCTACTTAGCTATCCATCATATCCTTAGTTTCTTTAACCAATGTTTTCAACATCTTGAGCGTTTGAGGGTCTATATCCATCTCTTTCGTTTTGGATTCCATGGCCTTCAAAAAAGCATTTGCCGTAAGTCCACTAGGAACATCAGGCTTCTTTTTTGTAGAGATTTTTTGGCGAGCGGCCACAACTGAGCCTTTATTGATAAGTCTTTTTAGCTGACTACGCTTTTTGAGCTCACCAGTGAGGATTTTCTTTTCAATTTCTTTCTTAAAAGCTCCCCTATTTAGGGCGTCGTATTCTAAAAGGACATATTTTTCAATGTCATAAGTTTTCGCCGCTTCTCTTACCCTCTTAGCGAGTTTTGCGATTAGCAAAGAGCGATGAACTTCAGACTTTGAAATTCCGAGAGCAGAAGTAATCTTCCTCTCACTTGCCTTTGTTGCTTTTTGATAATTTAAAATCCCATCTGCTTTATCGATGTAGTGCAGTTCCTCACGAGAAGAGTTTTCAGAGAACTGAATCGCCATTAGCTCTTCTGGTGTTTTCCCGTCGAGAATAAAGCACGGACAGAACTCCATTTCCTCTAATGTACTCATTGCACGGAAACGACGTTCACCACAGATTAGAGTGTATCTTCCCTTCCCATCGGGATGGAGGACAAGCGGCTGAATGAGACCATTTACTCTAATATTTTCTGCGAGCTCTTTTAGAGAACCATCATTAAACTTAGTTCTTACTTGTTCTTTAACTAAAATATCTTTTAGGCGAACTTCCTCAAGACGAGCCCCTTCAAGTAACTTTTGATCAGCATACTTGAGAAGGTCACGAGATAAGTTTTCACTCATATCAAGGGTCTTTCTACTTTTCTTTGAGACTCTTGCCGAAAAACTTTTGGCCATTTTATACCATCCTTAATTTAATTCGAGAGAATCCCAAAGAGCTTGATAGTCTTTGTAGCCTTCAGTTTTTTGGTTCATCATAAAGATCGGCTTCTTCATCGAAATCGACTCTTGCATCTGAACCAAGTTCCTAATAGGCGGCGTAATCTGGAATGATTGAGCCAGCTCCTCTAGTCTTTGTTGCTCGATCTTGCGCCTCTTATTCACCATTGATGGAATAATCGCAAACTCTAAACTAGGATTTTCGGTTTCACGAATAATTTCAAAGGTATCCATAAGTTCTTCTAGACCATCAATTGAATAGTCTTGAGCCTGAGTAGGAATAAGTATTTTAGTACTTCCCACTAGGGCCATGATGAGTTCATCCCCTAACATTGGCGGGGTATCAATAACGACATAATCAAAATTTTCTTCACAATCCTTTAATCTCATTTTGAGAAGTCGCTCTTTTCTTCCAGCGTTTCTTCTTATCTCTTGCTCACTTAAAATTAAGAGCTTCGAAAGATTTGCAAGGTGACGAGAACTTGGAATGATGCTTATGTTGTGGTGAAACTCTCCTTCACCTTCAGAGGGAACCACAACGTCTTCAAGGCTCACATCTCCAATAAGCCACTCAGGTATTAGTGACCGACGAATCTGAACTCCAAAGGTTGAACTGAGGTTTGCCTGTGAATCCAAATCGATAACAAGAACTTTATTTCCGTTATTCGCTAAATGACATACGAGTTGGTAGGCATTCATTGTTTTGCCTACTCCGCCCTTGTTATTCGCAATAGTAATTACTTCCATGTTATTCCTCCGTCTGCCCTGTTCATAATCTCTGATCATCTTGATCATCGTAACAGAGCGCCATCCTTAGACCATGACTGCGTTAAGCCTATGAAAATTGTAAGAAAGCTCGTAACACTTCGTCAAAATTTAAAAGCGATAAGTCGCACTGCGCATTAAAAATCTTCACATTCCTTTCGCAAGAAACTTCTGTTAGCTTGTGGGCATATAAAATAGGGAGGTCACATGATCGGAAATATGACAGTTCAAGAACTAAAAGAAAAATTAGATAACAACGAAGAACTCATTCTTATTGACTGCCGCGAGCAAGGTGAGTGGGACGAGGCACATATTGAAGCTGCTCAGTTTTTACCTCTTTCCAACTTTGAAGAGGAAATGAAGAAAGTTACCAACAAAGAAGCTGTCGTAGTTTGTCAGTGCCGTAGCGGCAAAAGAAGCTTAACAGCTGCCATGAAGCTTCAAGATGAAGGTTTCGAAAACCTTTTTAACCTCGAAGGCGGCATACTTGCTTGGCTAGAGGCGGGATACCCAACTAAATAATAACCTAGCAAACGTCACACCAGAGCCAACTCAAGAATGCTAGAGCGTTTTGCATTCTAAATGTGGTGCTAGTACTGGGTGTAACCCTGTAAGTCCTCTCTGATCACTTGCCAGTTTTAGAGCATTTAAGGGAAGATAGGGTTGTTAACGTCATTAAAGTGGATAAAAAGACAATCAGTGGTGAATGGCCTGCAATAAGTAAAATGCTGTCACTCTCCAGAGAATCTGTCTTTTATCTAGAGGGACTAAAATGATCTACGCTGATTACAATGGTAGTGCACCACTATGCCGAGAGGTAATTGATTTTCTAAAAGAAAGACTGGAGACAGGTCCATATAGCAACCCAAATGCTAATCATCATCTGGGTCAAAAAACTCTGATGGGCATGGAGAACGCGAGGTCAATTTGTGCCAAAGCCGTTGGAGCACTTCCTAAAAATATTATTTTTAATTCTGGATCAACTGAAGGGATTAGCCAGGTTTTTTATAGCCTTCTACACAACAATAAAGACAGTGGTAGAGATCAGATTTTTATTTCAGGAATTGAACACTCTGCCGTTATTAAATGTGCACGCCACTACGAGGAAGACGAAGGCTACCAAGTTCAAGTCATCCCTACGCGTCCAAATGGCCAATGCGATATAGAGGCCCTCGCCGCTCTACTTGAAAAGAATGTTGGAAGAGTTGCGATGGTGGCAGTAATGGCCGCCAACAATGAGACTGGCGTCGTTCAGCCCTTCAAGGAGATAGGTGCTCTTTGCCAAACTGAGGGTGCTTCTTTTGTTTGTGACACCACCCAGTTTATTGGAAAAACAGAATTCAATTTCAAAGAATCAAATATAGACTTTGCTTTTGCCGCCGGTCATAAAGTTGGTGCCATGACAGGTGCAGGATTTATTTTAGCAAAGGACCACAACCTTTTAAGACCACTTATTATTGGCGGTGGTCAAGAGAAGAACTTGCGAGGCGGAACTCAGAATTATATCGGTTTTGAAGCTATTGCAGTGGCAATGGATACCTTTACTAAGAAAAAAGAAAAAATCGCTAAGCTTCAAGAAAAGCGTGAAGAGTTTGAAAGAAAACTAAAAGAAAAATTCCCCGTGGTTATTATGGGGGCGGATGCACCTCGCTTAGGTGGAACAACATTCATTTCATATCCAGGCATTAGTGGGCAAGCTATCCAACAAGAGCTCGAGGAGCATGATATTTATGTAACGACCTCAAGTGCGTGTTGTGACAACCTGGCCACAATATCAAAAGTTCTAGAGGCCATGGGTGTTACCGATGAAATTGGTCGAGGAGCTGTTCGTATCTCACTAGGAACATGTTCGCCAGATGATGCTTACGAGAAAATATACAATGCTCTTGAGAAAGCTTATAGTAAACTTGGAAAATAAAGCAGTTACTAAAGTTTACAGAAAGTATGATTAATAAAATTTTTCTTATTTGCTTAGGCATAGTTATTCTCGCGACCTCTTGTGATGACGAAGAAAAAATTGTCCAAATCTATTCTTACCCTGAGTGGCAAAAGAATCAGTTCTTTTCAGAAAAACCAGAAGAAGACCTTTTTATTTTTCACCATGGAAAAATCCAAGAAAATTTCTATCCTCATCAAGAACTAAAGAAGGCTGATCTACCTAAAGCAATGCCAAGCTCTATGAAAATTGGAGGGGCGGCCATTCTTTCTCAGTACCTTAAGATTATAAAAGAAAGATTTGGTCAAAAGGCCATGATTCTATCTTTCGGTGATCTCAACTATTTAAATAGCGATAAAATTAAGCAAAAGCATCTTAAAGAGACACTCTCAAAAATCGCTCTCGATGGAATTCTACTTTCCAAAGATGATTTACCTAAAAATACAACGCTCTTAAAAAATGGCCTTGATGATCTACCGTGGTTTAACTCTAATATACTGGCGATCAAGTCAGGGGATCCTGTCGATACGTTTAAAAGTCGTCCTTACTTATGGTTTTCAAATGAAGATCACAAAGTAGCGACCCTAGGGATAACTAGTTACCAGGCCCTCTCATCAAAAGAGCGCAATGAAATCTCTGGATACTATTTTCAAGATCCTGTGACGACTGTTCTAAGAAATAAAAATAAAATCTCCAAACAAGGCGGAGATCTTCTCATCCTTTACTACAATGGATCAATCGGCTGTGAAAGTGAACCTAGTACAACTGCTATTTCCTTAAAGAACCTGCCTTCCATGAGCGAAGTCTGTAAAAAAGATAATGAGATTTTAAACACATTAAAACGTCTTCCCCCTGGAGCTGTTGATCTCGTCTTATCAAATGACTCAAATTTTTTCGGGGCGAAATTTGGTGATGTGCCAGTTCTTGGTCTTTATAAACCGGAGGACTTTATCAGCGGTATAAGGCTTAAAATAGAATACTCTAAGATAAACCTTGAAAAATCTTACCTTCTCCCACCTATAAAGATATGCCATAAAGCTTTCATCGGTACTCATGATTGTGTTTATAAAGTTAAGGATGAAGATGAAGACTTAAATGAAGAACGATTTGATATTCTTGAGAAGAGCACCTTTACGATGGTAAATGCTCGCTTTTTAGGTCATGAAGTTCTCGAAGACTCTGAGATTCTAAAGGTCCTCAACGACAAATAATGTCTCCGTTATTAAGACAATTCACATCCAGGCCATAGGAACAATAAACATAATTTCTAGCTTCTTCACATGTCAGCTTGGATTTTAATGCTGTCATTCTTAGACATGCCTTCTGTTCTCTTCCACCGCATTCACGAAGACCACATATTGCCGAAACACTTGCTGGGCACTTTAAACTTATGAATGGAGTCCAATGACCACTAGGACAACTTTGACAATTATTCGACCTGTCTTCCTTGCAACCATAACGGCAAACTTGTTCCTTAACTAAACTTGTATCTCTCCCAAGAGCCGTTGACTCATAAATATTGATACCTGCCCACAAAGAGTTCTCTCGAGAGAAAAAAGGAAAGGTGTATTCCTTTATAAACTCTTTTTCTTCTATGTTATATCGCAATTTAAATCGCGGCTTTTTTATTAAATCGATATCTTGGATTTTTAATGATGTGATTCCTTCAATTTTTAATGAGGCCTTTTTCAAATTTCGCAAGGAACAAACCTTAACACCTTCGATTTGAATCAATTCCCCTAATTGCTCGTTCCTTATCGGTACCTTATAAAATAAACAAGAATAGAGATTTGCCTTCTTCCATTCAATAATTTTCTGATAACTACCTACAGGAGAATCAAAAGAAAAAGACTTTCCTTCTTTTATAAGAGGATGAACCTCAGTTACAGGCGCTAGAATGATATTCCCTCTAATCTCAATCATTATCAAACTCAGAAATAGAATGAAGAATTTAATGGCACCTCTATTCATTCAGCCTTACCTTCATACAGCGAAACCCGACATCAAAAGAATCAACACCTTTATCAAAAAACGGCAAAGTAAAAAAATTAAAATCAATACGGCGATGGCCCTTTCCCGACCAAAAGACCCTCTTACCTGCCTGGTGAACAGTAGAGTCCAATGAATGATAGTAACTACTGGGATGGAGGTTCTTACGAGGATATTTTTTATTTACAACATATTCTGCTGGTCCACCAAGAAGCTCACTCACTCCAGACCAGCCCATGCTATTAGGAAATAATGAATAGTAAGACATCTCACGACATTCTTTTGAAAAAATAAGTCTACAAGTATCAGCATCTGCTTTTTTATTGGCACGCTCTGCCTTAAATTGAGGTGACTTTTGTTTACGCACACCAAAGGGATGAGGAGCACTATTTGAACTCGGCGGCCTAGTGAAGATATCTTCGGTAGTTTCCCTACCATGATGAAAAGTTATTGCTGTTCTTACCTGAGAGGAGAGAACCTCAGCTCTTCGAAACGAGCAATAGTCTTCCATCTCATTAGGAAGTAACTCTGATGCCGGTGCGTAATAATCAATAGAGTCATTAGTCTTAGCAAGGTAGATATTCTTTAGGCGCTCCAAAGAACCCTTCTTCTTTACTCCTGCCTTATCTTTTGCCGTCATAGAGATTAACCACTCTCTTATATCAATTCGTCTAACTAAGAACCGATCAATAAAATATCTTATTCCACTTGTATGCCATAATCGTTCCTTGATATTGACGGCATGATTCCCCCAATAAGCACCTTGAGGAAGCTCGACCTGACGACAATTATCATTTAACTCAAGCAAAAGAGGGTTTTCATCAATATTTAGTTCAATGACAAAAGGTTGCTTTCCTTCAAGAGAAGAAGAGATTTGTTTAAAGTTAATAGAAAGATGATGAAACTTTTTCTTATCTTTTAAACTCGTCTTTCGGCCTTCAAAAAAGCATTTAAAGATTTCACTTCGACAAGATTTTAGTTCAGAGGGAATATCATCATTTTCACGATAAAAATGAGGACAATTTTCTTTAATTAAAGGATCGCTAAGAGAAATATTTCCCCTCCAGGCCTTATCAATTTCATCTATGGCCAAGACCCATAAATCAGAGGAAACCGGAGTTTGGACCTTTTCTTTTCCGACCCAAATAGTTGGATATAGAAGCAATGCTAAAGGCAACAGGGTTGCGACAATGATCAGAAGAAGAATTTTTGAGTTAGGCTTAATGTTCACTACCCTAGGCTACTTCATCAATCGCTTTCCTACCACTAACATCAGGTATTCTTGCAGAGAATTTACCTTAAAAAAACACAACCTCAACTTTCCTAGTCGTGCAGGTTGAGGCCAAAAGATTTAGAATATAAGTAGGTGTAAAAAAAGGGTTAGAGATGTTGAATTGGATAGAGCAAGCAAGTGAAGAAGGGAAAGAGATGTTAGAAGTTCTTTCCTTCCAAGATTATATAGATGAGTATGAAAAACATCCTGAAAGAGAATTGAGAACTTCTTTTACATACCTCACTGATATGCTTAATCATTACGGTCGTAACAAAGATGGCTCCTTTGCTTTATTTGATCAAGACCATAATGATAGCCCAGCTGTTTTTGGACAGAAAAAGGTTCAAGAATCTCTTATTCAAAATATTTTAAACTTTAAAGAAGAAGGTTTTAATAATAAATTCATACTTCTTGTTGGCCCTAATGGTTCATCAAAATCTAGCCTCGTTAGAAAAATAATGAAAGGCTTAGAGATCTATAGCAGCACTGACCAAGGTTCTCTTTATAGTTTTAGCTGGATATTTCCCATTGATAATTTTATTAAAGGAAGTTTAGGACTTGGAAGTGAAAAAGGAAGTAGTGATCTTTCAAGTTTTGCTTACCTAGAAGATAAGGATATTTCCGCAATCCTTCCCTCCGAGCTAAAGGATCATCCTCTTCTCTTAATTCCAAGAGAGCATCGCCGCGTGATTATCGAAGAAAACTTAAAAGACAATCCAGATCGTCTCGAGGACTTAAAAAAGACCTATCTATACAACGGAGACCTCTCTAAACGAAACAACATGATTTATGATGCGCTTTTAAAGAATTATAAAGGGCAACATAGAGAAGTATTAAAACACATTAGAGTAGAACGATTTAAAATCAGTAAAAGATATTCAACTGGTGCAGTAACAATTGAGCCTCAATTACATGTTGATGCTCAAATGCAGCAAATCACAATGGATAAAAGACTCGGAAGCCTACCCCCAAGCCTTCAATCACTAAACCTCTTCTCACTGAAGGGAGAAGTCGTTTTGGCCAACAGAGGAATCCTTGAATATTCAGATCTTTTGAAAAGACCATTGGATTCTTATAAATACCTTCTTATGACCATGGAAACTAAGAACGTTAATTTGCATGGAATCCTAACAGAGCTTGATATCTTTTTCATTGGGACGAGCAATGAGATTCACCTAGCAGCTTTTAAGCAGCACCCTGATTTTAACTCTTTTAAAGGCCGCTTTAACTTTGTACGAGTCCCCTACCTACTCGACTACAAGCAGGAAGAAAGCATTTATCGCACTCAGTGTGAAGGGCTAAAAGAAACTAGCTACTTTGAACCATATGCCCTCAGGGCGATTTGTTTATTTGCGATCATGTCGAGACTGCGCTGTCCGCAGGTCAAAAACTATACTGACAAAAAGCTCGCAAATATCGCGACTAATTTAAATCCGATGGAGAAAACATTACTTCTCGCTGGTGAAGGCTCCCCTGATAAACTCGATTATGAATCAAGACAAATTTTAGAGGCCGAAAAAGCAGAGCTCGAGTCAGAGTTTGAATATGAAAATCTTTATGAGGGAAAATTTGGAATTTCTCCAAGAGATATCAAGGCGCTCCTTTACAAGATTTCTTCTAGGCACAGCAATGTTTCATTTATTGATGTCATTGAAAAATTAGAACAACTCATTACTAAAAAGAATGACTTCGATTTTTTAAACATGACTCCACAAGCGGACTATCATCACCCAGCCCGTTTTATCGCCCTTATTAAAGAGTTTTGCTTCAACCTCTTTGACAAAGAATTAAGGGACGCTCTTGGAATGGTGGATGATCGCTCCTATGAGGAGTACATCAGAAAGTATATTGAAAATGTAATTGCCCTTATTAAAGGTGAAAAAGTCAGAAACCACATAACCGCAAAATATGAAGAGGTTGATATTTACAGCATTGAAGAATTCGAAAAAAATATTAACCTTAAAGAAGACGCTACTAAGTTCCGCTCACAAATACTCTCACGACTTGGTGCCTATAGTTTGGATAATCCCGGCCTTAAGCTTGAATATGTTAAAGTTTTCCCAAATCTTTCTGATAAGCTTCAGGAAAGCTTCAGAGAGGAACAAAAGAAAACCATTCAAATCATTTCTCGAAATATTGTTTTCTATGAAGCAGAGCTTACAGAGAAGGACAGTAAAAAAGGTACTCCGCTCTCAAAAGATAACAGAGAACTTATTGACAATATTCTCAATGCCCTTCATACAAAGTATGGGCATTCTAAAGAAGGTGCCATTGCGGTCATAAAGGCCTTAATAAAAGAACGTTATTGATACTAAATGAACATCCTTTATAAAAAGTTTCAGCCCGATCACTTTGAAGCCCGCTATGAGGTACATGAACCTCAAGATGGCATGCGCCTCGATCAATTTCTTCAACGCCATTTCCCTTCATTTTCAAGAGAGCAAGTAAAGGAGAAGATTAAAGATGGTGATGTAACCATTAATAATCGTCCCGGGCGTATGAAGCCAAATACGAAAGTTTATAATAAAGAGCAAGTGACTGTTTTTATCTATAAAACAATCCATGAAGATGAATGGTGGAATGGAGAAAAACTAGAGCTTGAAATCGATCCTCCGATTATTTATGAAGATGAAGGGCTCATAGCGCTTTCAAAACCTCCATTTATGAGCACTCACCCCACTGGTAAGCACCTTTTCTATTGCGCTACTGTTTACTGTGAAGCTCATTGTGGCCATGGCACTCACTCCGTTCATCGACTCGACAGAGAGACATCAGGAGTTCTCCTGGTCGCCAAAAACCCAAAAGCTGCGAATAAATATACTGTTTACTTTGAAAAGGAACAGGTTAATAAATGTTACTTTTTCATTGGGGTAAAGAATGAATCATATGCCAATAAAGAAGAGTTTACGGCCAAAGAAAGGCTCGATACAGGTGGAGAGGGACTTCTAAGAGTCCTTATTGGTTACCATCCTGAAGATGGACCGGCTGGAAAGAGAGCTGAAACTCATTTTAGAATTCTTTACGAAGAAGGTAAGTATATTCTTGGTCTGGCCTTCCCTAAGACAGGTCGCCAGCATCAAATCCGTGTTCACGCCCTGGCCCATGGCTTTCCTCTCCTCGGAGACAAAATATACTATGGTTCATATCCAATGTTTCAAAGCTTTAAAGATCGTTATGCAAAGCCTGAAGACTACGCCTACATGCAGCTCCCTCGTCACGCCCTACATGCAACCGCCATTAATATTCCATGGGAGGGAGGCAGAAGAAGTTTTATTTGTGAGCCTCCAAAAGATATGACGGATTGGATACGTGAAAACCTAAAAATTAATTATGATATTTTTCTAGAAGAAACCAAGGTAACGATTGAAGATTATTTTAACAAATTTTCTAAATAAGAAAGAACGCCCTGAGGACCCTCATTCTCCTCACCTTCTAAGATTTTAGTTGGTTTAAAGTTAAGTCTATTTAAAACTTTTGAAATATTTGATACTCCAACACTATGGGGATGCCCTTCAAACACAGACTCATCATTTAAGGAGTCTCCAAAGAAAAGACTGTCCTCAAGATCACCTAAGTCATAGGCTGAAAGAAACATATTGATGGCCTTCATTTTAGAAATTTCGCCGCACCAGAAATTCATATGAACATTGGAGGTTGAGTAATTGACCTTATGCTCTTTAAAGAATTGAACAATATTGCTCTTAAGCTTTGGGTCAACCCCTAAGTCATAGAGCTCAATGGCACGATCTGCCTCACGCCCAAAACTATCTGCAGAAAGAACGATTTGAGGATATTTCTCAAGAAGTATATTTGTTAGGTTTTCCAAGCGGTCGACTTCAGACTTCTCTACCAAGAGCTTATCTTTTAAAAGTCTTCTACCATCTCGCTCTTCAATAAAGGATAAGTTACCCCCTCCTTCAGAAATAACGAATTGAAGATCATGAAAATGAGTCAGGAGAAAATGTGCCCATGATTTTGAACGTCCGGTACAAACAATAAGAGGCACACCGTGCCCCTTTAAAAGATCAATAATATTAAAGAATTCTTTGGTCAGCTCATCACGAAAAGTAAGCGTTCCGTCAAAGTCAGAAAAAACTGTTTTTACTTTCAAATTAATTTAATGGATAAGAAATACCAACAAATAAGGCCGTATAACTATCCTTTACACTAATAGTAGTCTCTACTGTTCCCAATAAATCTCTATAGCCTTCAATTGGAAGGTTTCCAGAAATCCCAAAGTTAGCATTTATCTGACTCTCATATGTTTTCCTATCCCCATTAAGATTAACTCCAATTGGAAGAGAGAAGAATGGGTAGGCTTCATTACCCCAAAAACTAAAACCCTTTGAAACAGTTGGTGCAATAGAAAAAATATTTCTTCTAAGGTCAAACTCTTTAGCATTTGTGTAAGTCACCTTAGTCGAAACACGAGGTTGATTCATGTAATCTGGAAAAAGCTCATAATCAGCTCCAACAAAGAAGCGACTATCGCGCTCTCCACCAGCGATACCAAGGCCAGCATCAACAATCATTTTTTCATTTATTTTTTGAGTGAAACGTCCCTGCACACCAATGCCACCACCATCAGAGGCAATACCAGTAAACTCTGTTGAGACAATACGCTTTTCAGGCATTAGCGGATAAGTCACATATCCTGTTCCGTAGGCCAATGTTTGGACCGGAGCAAAAAGACCAATGAAAATAACAAGTAAGGCAATTTTATTCATAGTTCCAATCCTTTGGGGTACCAAGTCAGTAAGTAGGACTATTTTAAAGATATTAACGCCCATCGGTCAAAGTTTTCTCACCCTATCCATGCACTGCGCCACGGCCAAATCGGAATAATATCAAAGCTCTATTGACACATCCAACTCAGACTCGCTAAATTACGCGCTTACGGTGGCCGTAGTTCAGTTGGTAGAGCGCCAGATTGTGATTCTGGTTGTCGCGGGTTCGAGTCCCGTCGGCCACCCCATTTTTTTCTAAGTAAAACCTTCCTGTTAGACTTTCCCCACTAGATCAACCTTAGAACTACCTACTATTTGGAGAAAATATGTATCGACTTTTTTTGTGGTTCTTCACCTTATTGATGTCCGCAAACTCTTTCGCTCATGGAATAAGTGAAGAGGCCAAGCAGGCGATGATTGAGGGAGGATACCTTCAATACATTTGGCTAGGTGCTGAACACATGGTTACAGGCTACGACCACTTGTTGTTCTTATTTGGCGTAATATTCTTCCTTACAACATTTAAAGATATTCTAAAATTCATTAGTGTCTTTACTCTTGGCCACAGCATCACATTAATTTTTGCAACCTTTATGGGAATCACTGCCAACTACTGGCTGGTGGATGCTGTCATCGCGATAAGCGTTTGTTATAAGGGATTTGATAATAATGAAGGATTTCAAAAATATTTTGGTATGAAAAAGGCTCCAAGCCTTTTAATGATGATTTTCATCTTCGGTCTAATACATGGCTTTGGACTTTCAACGAGATTACAACAACTCCCCCTAGGCGAAAAAGGAATGGGGATGTTGCTAAGAATAATCTCCTTTAATGTAGGTGTTGAGTTTGGGCAAATTTTCGCTCTGGTCATCATGACCATAGTGCTTTCTGGCGTAAGAAAAATGAATTTCTTTAAACGATTTTCAAGGGTCGCTAATGATGGTCTAATCCTAGCGGGCTTTATGCTTTTATTAATGCAACTTCATGGATATTTACACACATCAAGCCCAGATGAGTTTGGGTTTAGTGAAGACAATCACCTTCATCATCACATAAAGCTAGATAGGACAAATAAAACAGAACAAGAACACGACAGTCTCTAGGGAGCCTATATGAAGACTTTAACCTTTTTAATGGCAATTACTTTAACTTCAATCAGCTTTGCTAGTCCAGGCGCTGGTCACTCTCATGACCATGGCCATGGTCACTCACATGGTGAAGCCCCCACGATTAGCAAGGAGAAGACAGGTGAAATTGGAAGAACTCACATTCAAAGACTTGTAAAAGAGAAAAAAATTGATTCTTCTTGGCTAAACTCTGATTTTGATAAGTCTGTGATAAAGAAGAATGAATGGCTTGTAACTTTTAATAATAAGAATGGAGTTAAAGGCAAAAAACTTTATATCTTTTTGAAAAAATCAGGTGAGTTTGTCGCAGCAAATTTCACAGGTAAGTAGTATGTCGCAGACAATAGTTTGACCTATTGTCGCGGCACTTGATCTAACCTTAAAATTCGGCTTAGGACATACGTTCTTGAGAAGAGGTACACCAATGATTGAAATGCTAGTCGGTTTATATATAACAAATGAATCTGATTACTCAAAGTACAGAGAAGGTATGACCCCTATCTTAAAATCGATGGCCGGTGGTTTTGGGTATGATTTTAAAGTCGCTGAAGTTTTGAAAAGTGAAAGCGAGAATAAAATCAATAGAGTCTTCACCATTCACTTCCCTAATGAAGAGAAAATGAATTCTTTTTTTTCCGATCAAGAATATTTGAATCTAAAAGATAAATATTTCAACAACTCTGTCGAGTCAACAACCATAATATCCACATACAAACGTCCGTAAGCATTTTAATCGCGATACAATGTTAGAGAAAGATTTTAATCAAGTTGAAAAGTTCGTTTACACGAAATGTAATTTCAAATACACCTCCCTAAAAGCTGAAGCCGAAGGTCATGAATACGGCGCAGGTATATTCAAATTAGAAGATAGACTTATAAAAGTGCGTAGTTCGAAGATTACGCAAAAAAAAGTCGGACAATTTGTCACCCTCTGGACAAGAAACGCTAATGGAGTTACTCAGCCACATAATATTTCCGACACTACTGATTTTTTTATCATCAATACCCGGAAAGATGATTTATTTGGTCAATTCATATTTCCAATTGAGGTCCTCGAAAAACATAAGATAGTCGCAAGTGTAAAATCAAAGGGAAACGAGGTTTTCGAGTCTACCCTCCATGGGACAAAGCTCTTAATGCTCAAGCAATCAAAACTCAGGATTGGCAGCTAGACTTCTTTTTAATAGTAGATAAAAATACCGATTTAACTCATGCAAAAAAACTTTATCGCATAGTCTAAGTTTCAAAAAGATATTGAAGCTAATTTGGAATAAATTATGAATGATAAGATTTATGGTGAATGCTTTTGTGGAAAAATTAAATACTCACTACTAGGCCCACTAAAGCCTGGAAGATGTTGTCACTGTTCAAAGTGCAGAAAGGCATTCAGTGGGGCCGGCTCTGCCATGACATTTGTTCAAGATAACTCTTTCGAATGGGTAAGAGGTGAAGAGGATTTAAAAGTATATGCCAATCAAGAAAATATAGGTCTTGGCTTTTGTTCTACATGTGGAAGCTCTATTGCCGCCTTAAAAGGTAGAGAAGTCTTTGGAATAACCCTTGGCACTTTGAATGATGATCCTGAAGTAATAATAAAAGAACATATTTTTGTAGGCTCCAAAGCATCTTGGGATCATATAGGTGGAACCTCCCCTTGTTATGATGAATTCCCTACAGATGACTAAGGGACTTTTCTTTCTGGAAGATCGGTCTTTTTCATTGAAAAAAGTTCCTAACATTTGATAGTTCTATGAATAATTAAGGGCTTACCCCCTCTATTCACTAACTTTTAATAATTGAAATAATTGAAATCTAAGCTGGATGTGCTATATAAAGACACGGTTCCGAAAGGTGCCTTATTTAAGTTTGAATCTCTTCGGAGTGAAAAATATCAAAAGTCCGTCGTTTAACCCACTTCGGGCTTTTTTTTTACCTTTTTTAATGTCCATCAAATTATCTACTTTTTTCCAAGGGCAAAATAACAGTAATGAATATCCACTTGAAAGTAGAGGCTCACCAATTTCTCGAAAAGGTCACAGGAAGACTCAAGACCAGTGGCATAAACATTCTCAATTGGGAAATCGATCATCTCTGCTATAGAACCTGCTCCCAATCCAACTACAAAGAATCTAAAATCTTTTTTGAACGTCTTGGCCAATGCCTGATTGAAAGTGAAATCAATGGAAGGCCAATCGCAACTTACAAATTACATGAGCCCATTTTTTTTAAAGACTGGATTATTGACTTAATTGAAGTACCTGCACCGAAGCCCGGTAAAGAAACAAAAGAAGGTTTTGAACACATTGAAGTTGTCATTGATTGTAGTTTTGAAGAGTTTCTTAATCAAAATAGTAAGATTGAATTTGAAAAAACAGGACTCTCAAAAGAACTCAATCCCGAGCTTGAAGTCGAATTTGATAACTGTGCCGTTAAATTTCACCATAAATCGTTAGAACATATTATCAATATTGAGAAAGACTCAAAAGTTATGACGTTCTTAAAGAAGAGCGAGCTTTTCTCCTTATTTAAAGAATATAACCCCTGTATCTCTGGAACTAGACCCCTGGGCATACATTTGCTTAATTCGGATCTTGATGTCCTTTTAAGTTCAGATCGGCCTGAGGAGGTCATTGATAAATCGTATAATTGCTTTGGGAAATTAGAAAACTACTCTCAGCGAATGACCGAACATCAAGGTCTAAAGAGTATCGTGATTAATTTTGAATTTGACGGCCTCCCGATAGAACTTTTTTGCCAAAATAAAAGCGTATATTGCCAACAAGCAAATCTACATTTTTTAATAGAAGGAAGGTTATTAAAGGTTTTCGGGAATTCACTAAAGAAAAAAGTTCTTAATCTCAAAGAAAATGGAATAAAAACAGAGCCCGCTTTCGAAAAACTTCTCAACTTACCAGTGCCTTACAAAAGCCTCATTGAACTTCAAAAGTGTAGCGATAAAGAGTTACGACAAAAGTTCGATTCAATCTTCATAGTCGACTGAATTACTTTTAAAAAATCATGCACATTTGGTTGAGTATTCAATAGTGGCACTTGTCAGAGGACTTGTATTAGAGGGGAGTTCCCCTCACAATAGAGACAAATATAAAGGAGCCACCTATGAATAAATCATTACTATTATTTCTTTATTCTATTACCACTTTTGCTGAAAGTCCAGGCCTCGACAATATCACCTCAAGTGATCTAGACAAAATCTCTAAAGAGTTTTCAGCAAACTTTGTTCATCGTGCTGTCTCCCCGGCAAGTACTCTTGGTAGTATTTTTGGATTTGAAGTGGGACTAATTGCAGGGATTACAGATGCTCCTGATATTGCCGCCATCACCAAGAGGGAGAACCCAACAAATAGTGACCCCTTTGATAAAATCGCTCATGCAGGTCTTTACGGCTCTGTTTCAGTTCCCTTCGGCCTAACCGGCGAACTTGTTCTCTTACCTGAGAGAGACCTAGGCGACGTTAATATTAGTCATACCTCACTTGGCCTTAAGTGGACCTTTTCTGAACTCTTACCAATTCCATTAATAGACCTTGCGATTAAAGGACACTTTAGTAGCAGTAAGATTAGTTATTCAGACACAATTGATAGCGTACTGACGACAATTAACCTTGATAACTCAACTTATGGAGCGACTCTACTTGCGTCTGCGAATTTTCTTGTTCTTGAGCCATTTGTGGGAGTAGGGATGGTTTCACGAAGTACGGATTTAGCCGCGAGTGGATCAGTCTCAATTTTTGATACAAGTTTTACGGCCAATACATCTTCTTCATCAGATGGGACTTCTGCGCAAGTTTTAGCTGGGGTTCAGTTGAATTTGTTGCTGATGAAAATTGCTGCTCAATATGAAAATGTATTTGGCACTAGTGTTACCAGTGCCAAGCTTACATTTGGTTTTTAGAATTCATCCCAAAGAGTGGGCTCTTTTTCTAAACAATTTAGTTTTATTAAAGAAGCCTGCTCATTTTCAACAAAACCAGTTCCAAAGCACTCAAAAGTAGCTACTTCGTAACCACCATCAAAAAACTCTTGGTCATAATTGAATTCAACGATAAATGAATTATCGTCCAAATTTAATACTTCCAAATCTAGATCGTAAATTTCAAGGTCAGCTATATTTAGATATTTTTGAGCCGCTTGCTCCCATACTAATGTCTCTTCATTAGTGGCCGCATGAACAACAGAAAAGTATAGAAGAGAAAACAAGAATGCCGTAAATAGAAACTTCATAAGACCCTCGATTAAGTAGATTTATAAGGGCAGATACATCTCAAAGGATGACTATCTTTGGCAACAAAATGAAGTAATTATTATAGATATTTAAGCGGCTTTTTTGCGCACGTGAAAGGCCAAAGTGAGGGCCTCGATGACTCTATCGATATATTTGGGATTCCACATCTTACCATTATCAAACTCTATGACCTTTACCGCCCTCTTGTAGCGCTCGTGAGAAGGTAACTGCTTATTTTCAGATAAGGTATTATCAAAAATATTGGCGATGCTTACAATCTGGGCCAATTCGTAGATATCATCGCCACCAATCCCCTTTGGAAATCCGTGACCGTTGAATTGCTCATGGTGCTGCTGAATAATCGTTAAAACTTGGGTAGGAATACCTTGCGTCTTACGGAGCATTTTCACCCCTGCAACGGGATGGTCTTGTACAGCTTGAGAATAAAGCCGGTTGCCCTGGTTTTCTAAAACTTTTGGGTCAATTTTTAGCTTTCCGTAATCATGGAAGATGGCCCCCATATATAGGTTTTCCAATACAAATTGATGACCATGACCTAGTGCCATTCCTAAATACACTGAAAGATTGGCAACATTCACAGAGTGATCGGCTACTGTAGAGTTCTTATTAAGCATCAAAGCAATCGCTTGAGATGTGATAGGGTTTTCTTTTATTTGTGAAACGAAATCTGAAACATTCGTTTGGAGATTTTCTACAATCTCTTCATTAAGCTCATCTTCAAAGTATATTTCATAAACTTTTTCTTTAAAATCTTTTGATCGTTTAAAGAAACCTCGACTCTCTTCTCCAAACTCATCAACAAAGGTCGTCTCTTCATCACTGCTAGAAGAATTAATCCAATCAAGAAAGGTCATAATTTCATCAGAAGTGATGTAAATATTCTTTACACCTTTGGCTATAAATAACTCGTACTTATCCGCACCAATTGGGTCACCCTTACTTTTAAATTTAATAAACTTATTATCTACCTTCAGGTAAATATCGGTAGGCAAAGGTCTCTCAGGATCTACCTTAGATAAAATGACTAATGAAAAATCTTCTTCGCTCATGTTATTATCTTCCATAACTAGTAAACTTATCGGCAAAAGATTTGAAGAGTATTAGCTTTATAAAGCCCATAGAAACGAAAAAAGGGCCTTCAAAGGCCCTTTTAGCTATATTATAAGCGAGTAATTTACTTGGGTACTACAATAAAGAAGTCATCTTTTCTAATCGAAGGTGACCAACTGATATCTTCATCATCATAGTTTTCACCTACACTATTATCAATTCTTCGTGAGCTCTCGCGACCAATACTCAAAATTGCTTTTACTTCTTCATCAAGTTTAGGTGCATTTACGTCTCTTTCAACTTGTGCCCGAATCGCTTCAATATCGAGCTCAAAATCTTGAGGTATTTCACCTTGCAGAATTTGTCTCTCACAAGTAACAGATGTGTAGTACTGGAAAATCATCCGAACGTTATGAGACGGTCTTACCTTATTAAGGTCATAAACATTGTTTTTCGGTCCACTAAAACCACGCGCTGGTCTCATCTCAAAGATACGGTCAGGGGCATCTCTTAGTGCCTCTCTATCCCCACTACTTATTCTTGCACTTTGACTTGAAGTAACACTTTTCTCAAAACCTAAAAACTCACAAACCCTATCTGCAGAAGTTTCGTAAGTTTTGTCTTTATCAGCAAACCATATAGAACTAGTTAATGGAGCTTTTAAGATATTTTTACGGTGGTTCATCAATTGATCGTAATCATAAGACTGGACAATCCTTCCAGACCTCTCTCCACGAGCAACAGCCTGGCTTTCAAGAATTCTCTTTTCAACTTCATCGACTCTGTCAGCGACTGAGCCTTTATATCTTTCGGCTTTTGTAATGAGGCGAGTTGTACCAAATTCCTCCTTACAAATTAGAAAGTCTTCCATAGAGAAGTTACTCGTATTTTCTGTACCTTTATTAATCTCATAGTAAATCACCTCACATGGGTGAGTATAACTATTGGCCAGTACCGACGGGCTACCTAATGCCAATAATGCTGCTAATCCAAAAAGGGTCTTCATTTTCTACTCCTCGAAAGTAAACAAAAAAATAAGTATTCACCCCATTAATAAGCAAAGAAGATGCCAAAAATTCGCCCCTAACCACCTGAAATTATATTCCCTACATGTCAAAAATACCTACTTCAACTTCAAGGTGTCGAAACTTTAGACGAAGATTCCCATTGACCACAAAGGTAATATTAGAGAGGTTAAGCCCCATGGATATACGAGTTATTGTCTTTGGAATGGTAGTTGTTTTGGCGTTTCTCTTTATAGGAGCGAAGTTCTTTGTTCCTAGAGAAAAGGAGCGTTCGAAAAAGGAAGCTCTTTTTGTAGAGGCCATCAAGGTTTTTAAAGGTCAGCCTAGCAAAGAGAACTATGATGAATGTATAGAGACAGCAAGAAGTCTGCCTCAGTACAAAGGCAACTCCATAGATGAAATCAAAAATATCCTAAAAGGCGAAGGGATTACTTTTTCTTAAGAACCATATCGATTATCAATTCTTCCTTTAAAATAAATGCCCTCAAGTCAAAACCATCTTTTATGGGGTTCAGTATTAGATCAAAATCTAAAGGCTTTTGTTTATTCTTTGATTTTAAAATACCTTGGCAGGTAAAAGTACCATCCTCAACCTTTATTTTTGCCTTATTAAAAGTCAACGCTTCGTAAATGGCATTGTCTTTAAAAACAAACTCACCCTTCTTTAAATTTGCTCCCTCAAAGATTATAAGGGCCCTAGTGAAGTCTAAAGGCTTCATCTTCTCGCCCTCTTTAAAGGTGGACGTTCCGTTTTTAGACAATTCGTAAGTTCTTGGATTTCCCTCAGTTAAGACAGATAAGCTTGCAAATGTGTCAGTAACATAAAATAAAAGAATAAACAGAGTTGAAAAACCTAACAAAAGTTGAAATATTCTTCTCATGTACTTTAAACCCCTTCTTGCCTTTATCTTTATAAAGCTTCTTTCTTTTACCTATAGATATAAATATCTTAACCCAGAGGTTTTAGAAAAAGTTAAAAAGGAATCCAGTAATTATATATTCTCACTATGGCATCAAAACCTTATCGGTGCGATTCTTAGTCAAACTGGCAAACCACATGCAGTCATTGTTTCTCCTTCAAAGGATGGAGAACTTGTGGCGAAGGCCTGTGAATGGATGGGCCATGTCACAGCAAGGGGCTCATCCTCTAGAGATGGCCAAAAAGCGCTAAGAAAGATGATCGGTTTTTTAAAAACTAAGTTTCCGGGTGCGATAACAATTGATGGGCCGAGAGGACCTGTTAAAGAGATTAAAAAGGGAATTTTTGAGTTGGCCTATTTATCAAAAAAACCAATTATTCCATTCACAATAATCCCAAGTCATTATTGGGTTTTAGAAAAATCTTGGGACAAGTTTCGTATCCCTCGGCCTTTTACAACCTTTTATGTCCATTTTGGCGCACCCCTCAATATTAATAAAACTGATAAAGCTGACTCTTTCCATACGGCGTCATTGGACCTAAAGCAGCAATTGGAACGGAGCGAATCTCATATAACTTCAATACTTGGCCAAAATTAAAAAAAATAAGCTATTCAAACTTTTCCCCTTATACTTTTCATTGAAACCTTGTTATTTCTCACTAGAATACTCCCTAAGAATCAATTTAATAATCATCATCATAAGAAGGAGAATACGATGTCTAAAGAAATGGAAATGCTACTAGTCGGATCAAAAACAAAAGAAGCACTTAAGTCTACAGGTCTTAATGTTTCAAGTGAGGCTCTTGATAAGCTAAATGAAAGAGTTCATCAGCTAGTTAAAGATGCTCAAGAAAGATGTGTTAATAACGGAAGAAAAACTGTTAAAGCAACTGACTTCTAGTCATTGATTTATTTTTTTTAAAGCCGGTTAAAGCCGGCTTTTTTTTGCTTATGAACTTAAAAGATAAATTAACAAAAGAAATTCTCGACACCACTTGGGAACCCTTGGCACAACACTTTGCTCAAGGCTCAGTTTATCTTCTTGATGAAGATCTAGATATAATTGAAGTCGGCGTGTCTATGGCAGAAGACAACATCAGTACGATAAAAACTTGGCTAGATGATGGTCTCATGTCGACACCAACACCCGAGGAAGCTACGCTCTTTGCCAAAAATGAAGATATTCTTTTTAAAATGCTCATAATCGAACCCTATGTACTCATTCAGAGGAGATTTCAAGGATGATCCGTAACTTTAGCTTCTTTGTTATTTTGATTAACCTTATTGTCAGTTGCCAAGCTCCGCGCCCCAAAGACCTAGGTTCAAAAATTGTAGAAGGAAAAAGTATTTTATCCAAATGTCCTGATTCACCGAATTGCATTGGTAGTCATTATCCAACGGATGTTGACCATCACCTTAATCCACTCAAATATGAAACCACCAAAGAGAATGCCAAGAAACTTCTCTTATCCATTTTAAATAGAACAGATAATGCTAAAGTGATTACAAATGAAGGTGATTACATTCATGCAGAGTTTACGTCTTCAATTTTTAAATTCGTTGATGATGTAGAATTCAACTTTCAGGAAGAAAACCTCATTCATTTTAGAAGCGCTTCGCGAATGGGCCATTCCGATTTAGGTGCGAATAAAAAAAGAATGGAAACAATTACTTTTCGATTTTACCAAAACGACATGTAAAGAAACCTTCAAAACTCAATAGTTTCAATCACTTATAATTCAACTTACCTCATATAAATCAGCAAATGTTTACAAACTTATGCTAAATTTGTAATGAATAGTAAATATTTAGTCATAATACGGTGGAATTTTCAGGAAATATAGATGCTCAAAAAACCTCAACAATCTTGCAGCGATTGTCCATCACTATCAAAAGGTGTTTTTTGCTCCCTAGGGCAAGATGAACTAAAAGAAGTGAGTGGTCACAAAGTCACTAACATCTATAAGAAAGGACAAACTCTCTTTGTACAAGGTAATCATCCGTTTGGATTATATTGTATAAGTTCAGGGAATATTAAAGTAACCAAAATTGGAACTGACGGAAAAGAATCGATCGTTAGAATCGCAACTGCTGGTGACGTTTTAGGCCACAGAAGTCTTTTCACTAATCAGTACTACATGGCGACAGCAACTGCGCTAGATGACACAAAAGTTTGCTTTCTTGATAAGAAATTCATTATGAAAGTTATTAAAGATGAACCATCTGTTTCAATGAGCATCATCGAAAAACTATCTTCCGACATGGGAGCTGCTGAGAATAAACTTTCCTCACTTCATCAAAAAAACGTTCGTGAAAGGCTAGCCGAACTTCTTCTACTTTTAAAAGAATCTCATGGACACATTGAACAAGATGGACGCATTCGTCTTGATATAAAACTGACACGAGAAGAAATGGCCACAATGATAGGTACGGCCAATGAAACGCTCATTCGCTTTGTTTCAGAATTTAAAGAAGCAGGATTAATTGAGCAAGATGGTAAAACAATTTACATCCTTAAAGAAGACGAGCTTATGGTATGGGCCGATCTAGCTTACTAAATTCTCTTAATTACATGATATAGATTATATTTTTATTCTTAAGACTCCCCTATAGTAAGGGCATGTCAATTAAGATAGAGAAAAATAATATCATTAATCTTAGCGAAGATATCATAAGAAGAGTTGAAGCGATTGCTCAAAGCCACTTCTATACCACACCATCAGAGCTTTATTATGAAGACCATACCCCGCTGGTTGCTTACCTTATAAAGTCAGGAAGAGGGAAGCTATTCAAAAAAAGAAGAAAAGAAATCCCCCTCGGTCCTGGCAACTTGGTTGGGCTTATTGAATTAATGAATAGCGAACCGAGTACTTATGGTGCTCAAATAGAAGCTCATTCAACTTTACTATTTCTCGATCGCTCTACGATACTCGAAATCATTGACCATAAAATAGATAATGATTTAACAAGTTTGTTCAACAATCTCCTAATTCACGCCTAAAGCCTCTCAAACAATTCCTATTGACCCTCAGCAATATCCTATTAAAACATGATCTAAATCATGTTAGAAAATCAAAATAAATTTATTATGTAGTTAACTTACATAAGGAATAAAATATGAAAAATATTGTTCTGTGTGCTTCGCTAAATGATGAGAGCTTGGATTTGCTAAAAGATCTTAAGAACTCATCTTTACTTGAAGACTCTAACGTTCACTTAGTCCATTGTTTTGAAGTTCAGCTTTATACGGCTGACTTTGCCCCCTATGTTTATCCAACCGAAGACAAATATCCAGAGATTGAGAAAGCTTCTAAAAACATTCTTAAAGGCGTTGAAGAAGAGTTAAAAGCTAATCCTTCAATAAATTCATTTGAAACAAAAGTATTCTTTTCTCAATCACCAAAACAGAAAATTAAAGAGTACCTCGATGAGGTAAAAGCAGATGTTGTAGTTGTTGCAACCAGAGGAAAACACGGTATAGCGGGGCTATTCTCTAGTTCTTTTGCCGAGTTTTTAGTTAAATTTTCTCCGTGTGATGTTCATATACTAAGACCAAAGAATATTTAACCAGGTAAGAATGAAAATAACAATCGAAGCGCAGGTTCAATGTTCGCACTGTGGGGATAAGGTTGTGACGCCTTTTGAAGACGAAGGGGGACACAGCTTTTGTTGCCAAGGCTGTATGAGCGTTTACCAAATACTACAACAAAGCAATCTTCAACAATTCTATAATATACAAGAGAAGACGGACGATTACACAAGATCTGTTAAAAACTTAAAGAATAAAGAATTTAAATATTTAGACAATTTAAAGTTTATTGAAAAGTATACACATGACATTGAAGGCTTCCTTAGTATGTCTTTTTACTTACAAGGAGTTCATTGCTTGGCATGCCTGTGGCTTATTGAGAAACTTCCTGAGCTCGTTGAAAATGTCATGCACTCCCGCCTAGACATGGGGAAAAGCTTAGTCACAATAACTCTTAGAAAAGGCGAAAACTCATTCTCTGCTGCTGCAAAATGCTTAAACAGTCTAGGATATGACCCCTACCCCATTTCAAATCAAACCGAATTGAAAGAAAACCAACAAAAAGAAGAGCGCTCCCTTTTACTAAAAATTGGAATCGCTGCTTTCTCTATGATGAACATCATGCTCTATACTGGCAGTGTGTATGCAGGAGCCAAAGGGCTTTTCCAAGTTGGATTTGGGTATTTATCTCTTCTCTTGGCCATACCTGTTGTTTTTTACAGTGCTATTCCATTTTATAAATCGGCCATAGGCGCCATCAAAAATAAGAAAGTAAATATTGATGTTCCACTAAGTCTTTCCATTATCTTTGGTTTCATAGTTAGTAGCGTTTTTGTTGTCCTACAAAAAGAAGAGTTCTACTTTGATTCAATAGCTACCCTAACCTTTTTGATACTTCTAAGCCGTTATATTTTAAAAAAGGCACAACAAAAAAGTCTTAATAAGAATGACCTTTTAAGTATTTTTCAAAGGGAATCCACTTACAGAAAAATTTTTAATACAGAGAATTTTGAAGAAGTTTTGCCTGACCAATTAAACCCAGAGGATATTGTAAGAGTTGGAGCTAATGAGATTATTCCCTGTGATGGTGAAATAATTAAGGGCACAACCAGGATTAATCTCAGTACTCTAACGGGCGAGAGTCAATCGATATTCCATGGGCTTAAAAGCCAAGTTTATATGGGTACCCTAAACCTAGGGGATACCGTAGAGATTCTGGTAAATAAAACTAATCAACAGACAAGAATCGGACAATTGCTTTTAAAAATTCAAAATGAAAAGAGCGAGAGATCTCAATATAATTTTATTACCGATAAGGTTAGTAAGTACTTTGTATCGCTTGTTCTTCTCTTAGCAACCATTGTTTTTTGTTACTATTTATTTAAGACTGACCTTGTAAATTCCCTTGAACACACTTTGGCCTTAGTTATTGTTACATGTCCCTGCGCGCTTGGACTCGCAACCCCCCTCACCTTTAGTCGTATCATGGCCTTAGCTCAAAGAAATGGTCTTATCATTAAATCAGAAGATGCTATCGAGCGCTTAAGCAACATCAAGAATATCTTTTTTGATAAAACAGGCACTCTTACTACAGGAAACTATCAGGTTACAGAGTTTGAATATTTCACTTCAAGAAGTGACCAACAAATAATTTTGTTAAATATACTTTTCTCACTCGAATCCAAGTCAAATCATCCCGTAGCACTGTCAATTGTAAAATGGTGCAGCACTCACAATAATCATTTAAAAAATCTTCAATTAATAAACTTTGAAGAAGTACTGGGCAAAGGTGTTAAAGGCTTCGTAGAAGATCAATACTATGAAGTCTCTACTACAGATACTGGAAAAGGGTACGTAAATGCCAACCTTTATAAAAATGGCGAAAAGGCCCTTAGTCTCAAATTAAGTGATGATATTAGGAATGACTCACATATTACTCTTGAAAAACTCAGGGGCCAGCATTTTAAAACATTTCTTGTTTCAGGAGATAAAGACTCCGTTGTTCAAAAAGTTGGCAAAGGGCTTTTATTTGAGCCAGAAAACATTCATAGTGAAGTCCCTCCTGAAAAAAAATCACTCATTATAGAAAAGTACCAAAACTCTCTTTTTGTTGGTGATGGGGCCAATGATTCTCTCGCGTTTAAGAAAGCGGATGTAAGTATAGCCACCCATGGTTCGGTTGAGATGTGTCTTCGAACATCTGATATCTTTTTAGGAGAAGACAAATTGGAACTTATAAACTATTCCATTGTTCTCTCTAAGAGAGCGATGAAAGTCATTCGCATTAACCTAGGATTTTCTCTTATTTACAATATAATCGGAGCATCATTGGCCATAACTGGTTTTATTGGACCACTTGAAGCCGCAATAATTATGCCAATAAGCAGCCTAACTATTTTAGGGATTACCCTCTATCACACGAGAAATGGAGTCACGCTTGGAAATTCTTAATATCCTTATTCCAATGGCACTTTTTTTAGGGTCTTTTTTTGTTTTCTTATTTATTTGGGCAACGAAGAGTGGTCAATATGATGACCTCGATACACCCAGTAAAAGAATGCTTTTAGAAGACGAAGTTGATTTAAAAGAATAACACATCACAACATATAATGAGAGGAATGACTTATGACGACAGAGACTAATTCTCAAGATTTTGAGACTTTTTCCTACGATGACAAACTCACGAAGATGTTTGTTATCGCCACATTAATCTGGGGGGCGGTAGCACTCTTCTTAGGTGTATGGATAGCTTTTGAACTGGCAAGCTATAAACTAAACCTCGACCTGCCCTGGTTTACCTTTGGTCGACTAAGGCCGCTACATACCAATGCGGCGATTTTCGCCTTTATAGGTAATGCTATTTTTGCCGGCGTTTATTACTCAACACAAAGGCTTCTCAAAACAAGATTAGCGAGTGACCTTTTGGGAAGAATACATTTCTGGGGCTGGCAACTTATTATAGTAGGTGCTGCCATTACTCTTCCTCTAGGGATTTCATCTGCAAAGGAATATGCAGAACTAGAGTGGCCTCTCGATATATTAGTCGCTGCCATTTGGGTCACCTTTGGTATTAACTTTTTTCTGACTATACAGAAAAGAAGAGAGCGCCACATATATGTAGCGATTTGGTTTTATATTGCTACGATTATTACTGTTGCCGTTCTTTATGTTGTAAACAACTTAGCGATTCCAGTTAGTTTTATGAAATCCTATTCCGTTTTTGCCGGTGTTCAGGATGCTCTTGTTCAGTGGTGGTACGGTCACAATGCAGTCGCCTTTTTTCTTACAACACCTTTTTTAGGTCTAATGTATTACTTCATCCCAAAAGCCATAAACAGACCTGTTTATAGTTACAGACTTTCTATTATTCACTTTTGGTCGCTGATCTTTGTTTATATTTGGGCCGGTCCTCACCATTTACTATATTCAACTCTTCCGGAATGGGTTCAAACTTTAGGAGTTGGTTTTTCCATTGCTCTTTGGGCACCTTCTTGGGGAGGTATGATCAACGGACTTTTAACATTAAGAGGTGCTTGGGATCGCGTTAGAAGAGAGCCAATCCTCAAGTTTATGGCCACAGCAGTCACCTTTTATGGGATGTCCACTTTTGAAGGCCCACTTCTTTCAATAAAGTCTGTAAATTCCCTTGCTCACTTTACAGACTGGATTGTGGGACACGTTCATTCTGGAACAATTGGTTGGAACTACATGCTCACGTCAGGCATGATCTATTTTATGGTGCCTAAACTTTGGAATACAAAGCTTTATAGCGAACGCCTTGCAAACATCCAGTTTTGGTCATCTACAATAGGCCTTCTCTTTTATATCGTGTCTATGTGGGCCGCTGGTATTACCCAAGGACTAATGTGGAGAGCAATCGATGACACTGGTAAACTTGTATACAAAGACTTCGTAGAAACTGTGGATAAGATTATTCCCATGTATTGGTTAAGAGCATTTGGTGGGACACTTGTTCTCATTGGGTTCCTTATTCTCATCTATAACGTTTACAAAACTATAAAAAATGCACCAAAAGATCAGGTGGAAGAAAAATTTAAGGCACTTCCTTTAAGTGCAGTACCTTTAGATACTCATGGGGGTCGACATAGAAAACTTGAGGGACTCCCCCTTCTTTTTTCTGTCTTGGCCTTTTTGGCAATTTTAGTAGGATCAGTTATTGAGTTGGTTCCTTCACTTGTTTCAAATCAATTCATAGTAATGGATGCTAGAGTAAAACCCTATTCTGCACTTGAAGTGGCGGGAAGAGATGTTTACGTGCGAGAAGGTTGCTATACATGCCACAGCCAACTTGTAAGACCTTTGATTGAAGACAAGTTACGCTACGGTCGAGTTAGTGAAGCCGCCGAATATGTTTATGACAGACCATTTCAATGGGGTTCTAGAAGAATTGGTCCTGATCTTCATCGCATTGGGAAGAAGTACGGGAATATTTGGCATTATCGTCATATGCTCAATCCTCGTGAAATCACCCCCCTATCAATCATGCCAAACTATCCGTGGCTGTATAAGAATAAAGTAAAGTTTGAAGTTCTTACTAAAAAACTAAGTGTCTTAGCTGCTTTAGGAGCCCCTTACTCTGAAGAAGAATTAAAACAAGCTCCTGCTATGGCAAAAGCTCAGGCCAAACTAATTATAGACGAACTCATTGCTGATGGAGTTCCTGAAAAAATGGTCAACAAAGAGATCATTGCATTAATAGCTTATCTTCAAAGATTAGGTGTTGATATGGCAGAGGAGAAGAAAGATGAAGTCACAAGTACTAAGTAATTTTGCGTGGACAGATTTAACTGTTTTGGCTTTTGTCATTTTCTTCGCCTTTTTTATATTTGTTCTTTTTTGGACATTTAGAAAAGGAAGTAAGAGTTACTATGATAGTGCGGGGAATATACCCTTCAATGAAGACGAAGGTGAGCCCAAATTAGGAGATAAGAAATGAACGAGGATATTAAAAAATCAAAAGCAAATAATATCATTCTAAATAAGAGTGAAGAGAACCTTCTTCTCGAACACAACTATGATGGAATTGAAGAATTCGACTATCCCCTCCCTGCCTGGTGGGTTTGGACTTTTATTGGTGGTGTCACTTTCGGAATTTTCTATATTTACTTCTACAACTTTGCAGGAGCTCCAAGCCTCAAGGAAGATTTCAAGATCGAAATGGCGGCCATCGAAAAAGTGATCACCGCTCAAAGAAAACTCACGGGGAACTTTGATATGGCAGACTTTAAGAGCTGGCAGGGCGGAGAAAACTCAATGCAAATGGCAGCTGTCGTTTACGAAGAAAATTGCCTTTCCTGCCACGAAGAGGGCGGTAAAGGAGACATTGGCCCAAATCTTACCGATGAATTCTGGCTTAATGTAAATAAGGTCAGTCCAGATGTTTTATATGGTTTCATCCTTAAAGGTAATGAAGATAATGGAATGCCTGCATGGGAAGATATGCTTTCAAAAGAAGAACTCTACGCAGCTGTTCAGTTTGTTTTAAGCGTCCAAAATAAGAATTTACCTGGAAAAGAGCCTCAGGGAAAAAAGCTTTCAGAATAAAGGAATAAATGACAAATAACCGCTTTGAACTCCATGAAGAAAGATTGGGAACCACTGATGAGTATGGCCAAAGGGTTTATATTCATCCAGAGGACGTCTCGGGTCCATGGAGAAACCGAAGAACAATCTTCAATTGGTTTTTAATCGGTGTCTACCTTGTCATACCCTGGATACATTTCAAGGGAAAACAAATTATTCTTTTAGATATTCCCCATAGAGAATTCACTTTCTTTGGCATGACCTTTTACGCCCACGATGCTCCATTAGTTTTGCTATTACTCCTTGGCTTTGTTTTCGCCATGGGATTTATCACAAGCATATGGGGAAGAGTCTGGTGTGGTTGGGCCTGTCCACAGACGGTTTTTATTGATACCATCTATCGTCAAATAGAAAAGCTTGTCGAAGGGAAGGCCCGCCAACGACAGAAGCTAGACCAATCGCCAATGAGTTTTAAGAAGTTTGGTAAGAAATTACTTAAATGGTTCCTCTTTACTGTAGTCACTCTTCACATTACTCATTCATTGCTCGGGTATTTTGTCGGGGCACGAAAATTATTTTGGATTTCTCTTTCCCCCCCAACAGAACACATGACTCTTTTCATCATCATGATCTCCATTACGGTGATTTTTCTACTCGATTTTGGCTGGTTCAGGGAACAATTTTGTATCATTGCCTGCCCTTATGGCCGCCTTCAGTCGGTCATGATGGATGAACACAGCCTAGTAGTAGCCTATGACACAAAAAGAGGAGAACCGAGAAGAGGCCAAGTCGAAAGTTCTGATGAAGGCGACTGTATCAACTGCTATCATTGTGTAAAGGCTTGCCCTACTGGAATTGATATTAGAAGAGGCACTCAACTCGAATGTATTGCATGTACCAATTGTATTGATGCTTGTGATGATATCATGGCAAAGACTCACAAAGAACCTGGTCTTATTCGTTATGATACTGAGGCTGGACTAGAAGGCAAAGAAACAAAGAAACTTAAACCTCGATCATTTATCTACTTAACTGCACTATTTATAATTTTTGGTATTCTCATTTATAGTATTACAGATTCTGGAAAATTAAAGGCCACTTTTATAAGAGGATCAAGAACGCCTTACCAACAGGTCCAACTAACCGATGGCACCAATCAAGTCATTAACCTCTATAGAGTTAGACTCGACTATAAAGACAAACATGAATTAAATATCCACTTTAAAATAAAGAAAGGCGGACTCCAAAATAAGATTACTTTTGCGACCCCCAAAAATCCATTATTAATGATTGGTGGAAAATCAAAGTCAATTATTATGCACTTTAAGTTTGATCAGTCGGATTTAACAAATGGCAACCGGATTATCATTCTTCAATTTTTAGACGATGGTAATCGTGTTTTACTTGAGAAGGAGGTTAAGCTTGTCGGACCTCTTAGTTGAAATTTCACAAGCAAGTCTTGCAGGAGTCATTCCTATTGGACTTACTGCTGGATTTCTAGGAAGTCTCCACTGCATAGGTATGTGCGGAGCTTTTGCAGCAAACTCTTCCTCTCAATGGTCACAACTTTTTTCTTATCATTTTGGAAAACTTATAAGCTACTCCCTCCTTGGACTATTTGCAGGCTTAATGGGCTCTAGTTTAACCGCATTATTTAAGGATCCCTATCTTAAGGCAATCCCAGCCATCTTTTTAGGTTTATTATTTATCTGGCTAGGTGTTAAGAGTTCATTAAATAAGAAACCTACTTTTAAATTTCCTACTGTTTTTAATCGATTGATTTCAAAAAATCTGACGAAGACATATCACCTAAGACCAGGTGCTTTTAGATCTTTTTCTATTGGCTTTTTATCGGCACTACTTCCTTGTGGACTTCTTTATGGCGTCATTATTAGTTTCTCAGCGCTACAAAGTCCTCTTCATGGGGCGATAGGCATGGCCAGTTTTAGTCTTGGCACTTTGCCAGCTCTTACCCTTGCTCCTAAATTAATTATTAAAGTATTAGAACCTATAAAGAAGTTTTGGCCGAGACTTACGAGTATTTCTCTTTTGTCTCTCGGCCTTTTAACTATAACTTATCGTTTGGTGTTGGCCTATGAACAAGCAAATTGTCACTGATTCAAAAAAGAAAATAGATCTAGAAGGCTGGCTCTTCTATCTCCTTCTTTTTTCGGTCATTGTTGTATTACCCTTAACTAGTGCTATTTGGTTACTATCGGTAGCTTAAGGCCTACTTCAAGTAACTCTTTAGCTTATTCAAAACCTCTAACTCATCTTTAGGGATATGAGTTCCTGAGGTACCAGTAAAGCCTATTTCCAAAATCTCTTTATACTGTTGATAACATTTTCTAGCAAACTTGGATTTTGGGTAATTTTTAATACAATTTTTTAAATATAATTCTGAAAGAGAATAAAAATAGCTGTGTTCAAGTTCATTATCAATTCTACCTAACCAAAATAGAACTTCAGGTACCTTTTCTGACTTTGGAGCTCTGTTTACATATCGGTATAAAGCTCCGGCCGCAACAAGAAAGTCTACATCAGAAGAATCACCATCCACTTCACTTTCATCTAAATGTTTCTTA
>Ga0129324_10000035_pt1 | contig 91621 bp, 84 predicted proteins | sample CPBDNA_7_FD_96879 | JGI IMG/M metagenome (GOLD analysis project Ga0129324, IMG submission 96879) | Freshwater to marine salinity gradient microbial communities from Chesapeake Bay, USA - CPBay_Spr_15_0.2_DNA | ecosystem: Environmental > Aquatic > Marine > Coastal | place: USA: Chesapeake Bay... | reverse complement strand
TCATGCCGGCGCTGGAACAGATCGTCCGGTCTAACTGGGAGGCGCCAAGTCGATGAAAGAATCGGGCTGACATTGCCTCACGCTGAATCAACCCCATCGTTCCCGCGTAGGAGTACGGCAAGACAGACTCACCCCCGAAACTACTAACCGTGTCGGTGAGACGTGCCGCGATCGCGCTGAGGGCCTGTGTCCAAGTGGCCGCGGCGAACTGCCCACTCCCCTTCGGACCAACCCGACGCAGTGGCTGGGTAATTCGATCCGATGCGTAGGTACGTTCGAGGTATCGATTGACCTTCGTGCACAAGAACCCTTGAGTTACCGGGTGATCTCGTGCGGGAGTGATCTTGTCAGCAACACCATCAACGACGGTGGTGGTAAAAGAGCACGTGTCTGGACAGTCGTGTGGACATACTCCCCGTGCGACGATCGGCAAATCGACCCGGCTAGCCGTCATAGGTACAGCCTAGGTGCCACGCGCTGTTCGAACGGCCTGGATCTGAAGATCAATATCGTGCTGCATCGATCGGATCACCGAATCAGGAATCGCACGCAGATCACGTTGACGAATGAGTTCGTCGGCCTGGGCGTGCAGTAGCTCAATCAGCAGTCGGTTGAACAGTTGTGGATCCTCGACCTCGCGCGCCTTCTTGACGTTTTGCCGGTCTAGTTGACGCTCGAAGTTTGCCCGAAGGGGTGCGAGCACGGCATCAGGGATCGGCGCATCATCAGCCTCCGCGTCATCTGACAGGGTATCGATGCGTTCCAGAGCCGCCTTTGCCATCGCTTGCTGCAGCCGGTGTCGCTGGGTCTGTTTGTCCTCGTCTACCGGTAGTTTCAGCAGCCGCGCGAGCGGTCCGATGGTCGGGGACAACAAAAGGGTCAGCACGATGACGCACAGCGACGTCGCCAACAGCAGATTGCGATCTGGGAGAGCGCTACCACTCTCCAACAGCACGGGCAGACTGAAAGCCGCGAGCCCAGAGACTGGACCACGGGCACCCGACCAGCCGATGATGATCCATCCGCGACCGCCGATCGCCCGATTCTCCTGGCGCATTGTGATCAGCCACATGAGTCCCGCGAAGGCGAATCGCGTGATGATCAGCGTTGCCAAGACCGCAAATACGAGGCCGACGAGCATAGGCCACTGCTCGGAACGAACACGGCTGAGAGACTCGGGAAGTTCGATGCCGATCAAGAAGAAGGCGAATGCCTGGAGCAAGAACGTGATCTGAGCCCAGGCCGCTAGAGACTGCGGTCTGCCACGGAAACCAGAGTCGGCGCTCATGGCGTGCGCGGCAATGAGTGCGGCAACGACCACGGCAAGGATTCCCGAGCCCTCGATGGCCTCAGCCACGAAGTAGGTCGGAAACGGTGCCAGCAGGACCAACGCATTGGCTACCAGGGCATCGTGGGTGCGTCGGATCACGAGAACGAGAACGATGCCAATAATCGCGCCAAGTCCGACGCCACCCAAGACCGAAAGCGCAAGCACTCCTGCCGCCTCGGGAATCGACACGCTGCCGGCCGCAGCGCTAACCAGGGCAACCCGAAGCAAGGTGAGCCCGGAGCCGTCGTTAACCAGACTCTCCCCCTCCAACACCGTCACTACACGCCGGGGCAAGCCCGCTCGCTTGGCCACCGCCGCGACCGCCACCGCATCGGTGGGCGCGAGGATGGCGCCGAGAGCAAGTGCAACAGCCCACGGAATACCAGGCACTAGCCAGGTAGCGACCGCTCCGACTGCCAGCGCCACGATCACCACGAGTCCAACAGCCAGTGCCAGTACCAACCGGCCCACGCGACGTAGGTCCAGGTAAGACGAAGACAACGCTTCGCCAAAGACCAACGGCGCAAGAATGATGAGGAAAATCTCACCCGCGTTCACCGGAGCCTGCGGGCCAAAGGGCAAAAATCCAACAACGATGCCCACCGCCAGGACTGGCAGCGCGATCCCCCATCCCCGATGACGGGCAAAAGCTGCCATCGCCACGGCAAGCACGGTGCCTGCCAGTAAACCCTCGGTGATGTCCATAACCCGATGAGGCTATCGGGCTACACCTCGGCGAAGGCCTCCGGAGCCGGACACGAACACACCAGGTTTCGATCGCCGAAGGCTCCGTCGATACGGCGCACCGGTGGCCAATACCGGTCTCGCCGAAGATGCGGCAGCGGATAGGCCGCCTGACGTCTTGGATAAGGCCGCTGCCAGTCATCAAGCAAGCAATCCACGGTGTGGGGTGCATGGCGTAGCGGGCTATCTTCCACCTTCATGCGGCCAGCTGCGATATCGCCGATTTCGGCGGCGATGGCAGCCATGGCATCGACGAACCGGTCCAGCTCAGCAACGCTTTCACTTTCGGTTGGTTCAATCATCAAGGTACCGGCGACTGGAAACGACATGGTGGGTGCGTGGAAACCGAAGTCGATCAGGCGTTTAGCGATGTCGTCAACGCTGACACCGGTGTCCTTGGTGATGCCACGAATATCGATGATGCATTCGTGGGCGATGAGCCCAGCAGCGCCGGTGTACAAGATCGGGTAGTAATCACGTAAGCGATGGGCCAAGTAGTTCGCCGAAACGATCGCTTGCTTCGTCGCTTCGGTGACACCGTGCGCGCCCATAAGGCGGAGATAGGCCCAAGGAATCGGCAAGATCCCCGCGCTACCCCAGGGTGCACCGCTCACCGGCCCGACTCCCCCATCGTTGAAACCCAGACCGACTGGTCCGGCATCAACGCGTTCTGGGTGGCCAGGAAGGAACGGAGCCAGGTGCGCACCGACACCAACCGGCCCAACACCGGGTCCCCCGCCGCCATGCGGGATACAAAAAGTCTTGTGCAAATTCAAGTGGGACACGTCTGCGCCAAAGTCACCCGGCGCGGCAACGCCGACCAGTGCATTGAGATTCGCCCCGTCGACATACACCTGTCCGCCAGCCTGATGAACAAGATCGCACAGCGTGGTGACGGAGGCCTCGAACACTCCGTGAGTAGATGGGTAGGTGATCATCACCGCTGCGAGCTGCCCTGCATTGGCCTCAATGCGTTGCCTGAGATCGTCCAGATCGACGTTGCCGTCATCGTCACAGGCCACCACCTGCACCCGGAAGCCGGCCATGATGGCGCTGGCTGCATTCGTACCGTGCGCGCTACTAGGAATGAGGCATAGATCACGTGACTCATCACCGCGGCTTTGGTGGTAGGCCCGTATCGCGAGCAAGCCCGCAAACTCTCCCTGAGCACCGGCATTAGGCTGTAAAGACACCGCGGCATAGCCGGTAATGTTCGCTAACCAAACTTGTAGGTCGGCGATGATTCGGGCATAGCCTCGTGTCTGATTGGCCGGGGCAAAGGGATGAATACGCGCGAATCCCGGCCACGTGATGGCCGCCATCTCCGTCGCAGCGTTCAACTTCATGGTGCACGAACCCAGCGGAATCATTGTTCGATCCAAGGCGAGATCACGATCAGAAAGACGCCGCAGGTACCTCATCATTTCGGTTTCGGTGCGGTGCTGCGTGAAAATTGGGTGGGTGAGAAACGGCGTCGTCCGGTGCACGCCTTGGGGCCAAGTGCGATCAGCCTCTCCTGCGTCGGATGAGCACTCAGTGGCTCGCACACCGGCAATCACCGCATTGCACAGGGCATCAATGTGAGCTTCGGTGGTTACTTCATCCACACTGATACTGATCAGGTCTTCGCTGACGGGACGAATATTGATGCCAACTTGTGCAGCCGCCGCAACGGCGGCTCGAGCGGGCACCTGTACGCGTACGGTGTCAAAGAACGCGCCGGGCTCCACGTGGATCCCTGCTGCAGACAGCCGGGATGCAAGATCACGCGCGTGTCCGTGTACTCGTGTCGCGATCGCCGTGAGTCCATCAGCGCCGTGATACGCGGCGTACATCGCAGAGATGATGGCCAGCAACACCTGTGCTGTACAGATGTTGCTGGTTGCCTTCTCGCGGCGGATGTGTTGCTCGCGGGTCTGCAGTGCCAATCGATAAGCGGGCGTTCCATCCGCATCGACGCTAACTCCGACCAGTCGACCCGGCATATTGCGCTCCAAGCCGGCGCGCACACTCATGAACCCCGCGTGCGGCCCACCAAAACCCATCGGAACGCCAAAACGCTGGGCTGAACCCACCACGACGTCGGCACCCATCTCCCCCGGTGGGCGCAGCAAGGTCAAGGCCAACAGGTCGGTGACAACCGCTACCTGGACGCCATGGTCGTGCCCGACAGTAATCAGTGGCTCGATATCGGTGATGCGCCCTGAACTCCCGGGGTAGGCCAGCAGGATGCCGAACGCATCGTGCTCGGCAAGGGCGCCAGACAGTCTGCTCGCCGCCGTCTCAGCACGACTGTCGCTGTGCAAATCAACGCGCACGAGACTGATACCCACGGGTTCGGCTCGAGTCTCCATGACGGCCAAGGTCTGCGGATGAATGTCTGCATCAACAATGAAAACCGCACCGCTGCCCTTATGAGTCCGACGCAACAGCGACATAGCCTCCGCAGCAGCCGTGGGTTCATCTAGCAAGGATGCTCCAGCCACCGGCAGTGCAGTGAGATCTTCGATCATTGTCTGAAACGCGAGCAACGCCTCAAGTCGTCCCTGGGAAATTTCAGGCTGGTAGGGGGTGTAGGCGGTGTACCAGGCGGGGTTCTCCAAGACATTGCGCTGAATCACCATGGGCGTCACCGTGTCGTAGTAACCCTGCCCGAGCATGCTCACCATGACCTGATTTTCTGCCGCAATCGCCGCCAGCTCGGCCAGCACCTGCGGTTCGGTCAAGGCCTCGGGCAAGAACGTGAGTTCCTTGCTGCGGATCGCTGCAGGCACGACAGTGTCAATCAGAGCATCGACACTCTCATACCCCATAGCGCGCGCCATATTCGCGGCTTCAGCATCGGTAGGGCCAATATGGCGGGCGGCGAAGGGGGATGAATCTGACGTCATGTCGGCTCCACAGGTGAACTGGTCGAAACCAGCGAACGACGTGGCGACCGGATGGCCACCACCGTTCCCCCTCTGGTCTCGTGTCGTACACGACCTGAGAGCTTCACCCCGGGCGGGGCTTGCACCGTCGGTGGGACCGCAAACGACACGGACCGCTTTCCAGAGTTGCCTTTCCCGCACGGTTCGGTTGCCTGAGAGTTTCCGGGGAGGTTGCTCCTTCGGCGGCCACGGCAGGATGCACTTGTAGCGCTCTCCCGCACGGGATCAATCAGCCGATCATTCAGTTATGAGCGCAGCCTAGGGCATTAACTCGCCGAGCGCCTGGACAAGCGACGCGCCGCAAGTTCATCGGTGGCCGGGTCTGCGTCAGCCGGCACGCCTGCACCAGAGGTGTCTTCGCCGGGCAAGTCCGACAACGTGCCCTCGACCTCGGCCCACACTCGACCCACAGCAATTCCAAACACACCCTGACCACCACGCACGAGGTCGATCACCTCTTCGGAACTGCGGCATTCATAAATCGTGGCGCCATCGCTCATCAAGGTGATCCGCGCCAGGTCATCTCCCCCTTGATGGTTGAGGTGTTCAACCGCGGTTCGAATATTTGGCAGCGATACGCCGGTATCAATCAGGCGTTTGATGATGCGAAGGATCAAGATGTCGCCGAAAGAATATAGGCGCTGGGTGCCAGATCCAGCAGCTGATCGAATGCTTGGCTGTACGAGGCCCGTTCGCGCCCAATAGTCCAGTTGTCGATAGGTGATACCGGCCGCAGCGCACGCCACAGTTCCGCGGTACCCCAATGACACCGCCGCAGGTCGCAGCGAACCCTCGTCGAACAGCACCGACTGGTTGAACGACCCCTCGATATCAACCGTATGCGGCACCTGGGTCAGATCAATCTCAACCGCCTCGATCGACAGCGCATCAGCAACTACGCCGGGTGTGTCAAAGGGAGTATCCATGGCAGCGAACCCTCCTTCAACCCTGCGAATGTAGTGATCGGATGGTGCAATCTAGCGACAGCGCCCACGTTAGGGACAACCTTCGTCAGGGTCAACACGACCCGCCGCGCAGGTCTCGATGGACCTAATTCTCCGGCGGGGGTTGGGGGCCGGCCCCGAAATCCTCAGGTGAAATCTGATCGAGGAACTCTCGGAACTTTTCGACCTCGACATTCTCATCCGGGCCCTCTTCGGGCAGTTCCACGGCTGCCTCGTCAAAAACATCGTCGGCCACGTAAATCGACGTTTCTGTACGCAAGGCCAAAGCGATCGCATCCGAGGGTCGAGCCGTAACGACCAGGCCGTTGGCAAAAACTAAATCGGCGAAAAACACGCCTTCCTCGAGCGCCACGATATTGACCGCGTCAACCTGCGAATCGTGAGCGCTGATGACCTCCTTGAGTAGGTCATGGGTGAGTGGGCGATCTGGTACCACCCCCTGCTGGGCAAAGGCGATAGCGGTTGCTTCGACCGCACCAATCCAGATTGGGAGGTACCGCTCGCCGTCGAGCTCCTTGAGCAGCACGATGGGTTGATTCGAGGGCATCTCAACACGAACACCTACGACCTCCACAGCTCTCATGCTCGTACTCTAGCCGCATTAGTGGTGTCCCAGAACAATCCAACGATCACTATTCAGCCAGCGCATGACCCAATAAGGCCACGTGCAGCCTCATGATGGCCGCGGACTGTGTCTGGCGCTGCGAATGTGACAGGCCCAGGGAGTCGACGAGGTCCAATTCTCGTTCGGCACTGAGCCGGATCGTCCGCAGGTGACGCAACGTGAACCCATGGGCCAGCAAAGCAGCCGCCGCGCGGGACACGAACACGGCTGATGAGTCCCATCGTCGAATCAAACCCTGGTCGACTAACTCTTGGACCATGCCTTCATCGACTCCGGCGATCTCAGCGATCTGGGCTCGAGACATCGCTACCGCGGGCAAACCTGGGAGCAAGGCCGTCTCGGCAGACTCATCCGAGTCGTCAACGACTTCATCCGTGACGGCGATGACCTCACGGAGTCTTCGATCGATCAGACGTTGAGCGATCACGTCCAGTGGCAGGTATTCGGCGGTCTGCCAGGCGAGGACCTGACTCAACTCGGCGATATCCCGGGGCGAATATCGTCGAGTACCGCCAGAACTCCGCTGAGGAACTACTAATCCGCGAGCTTCCAGATAGCGCAACTTGGATGCGGATAAACCCGGGAACTGATCGGCCAATGCGGTGACGACCTCACCAATCCGCAAGAACTGCGAATCGATGCGTCGTCGTGTTGGCCCGTCGGTGTCACTCACCGCCCACGAGGAACGCGAATCGGTACTTGCCGATCTGCACTTCATCTCCGGGCGCCAGCGTGTGCTTTTCTACGCGCTCGCGATTGACGTAGGTGCCATTGAGCGAATGTCCATCCTGAACCTGCCAGTGTTGGCCTGCACGCAAAAATTGAGCGTGATGGCGACTCACCGTGATGTCGTCAAGAAAAAGGTCGGCGTCTGGCGATCTACCCGCCGTGATGATGTCGCCGGTAAGCAGATAGGACGCACCTGCTCCAGGGCCACGACTGACGACCAGCACGCTGGCACCGGGTTCGACACCGGTGACAAAGCCTGAGCCGACCGCTGGCAGCGCCCCACTGCTGTGGGGCCCAGAGGTGCCCATAGAGGTCGACTCCGCTGGACTCTCCGCCAGGGCTGGCAATGGCGCCCCGCAATGAGAGCAGAACCGAGCCTCCACATCGGCAGCTTGGCCGCACGCCACACACTCACGGACACCGATTCGCTCGATGCCGCCGGCTTCTGGATGGTCGCTACTCATCAGGTCAACCCTGGGACAGTAGTTGAGCGTAGGCGGTTGCCGTTAACAGTGACTCCACGTCATCGGCGTCTGCAGGGGTCAACTCGACCAGCCAGCCAGCGCCGTATGGATCCTCGTTAATGACTTCAGGTCCTGCGTCGACACCGTCATTACGTGCCACCACCGTTCCCGCCAATGGGGCGTACAACTCACTCACGCTCTTGGTCGACTCAACCTCACCCATCGTGGCTCCGGCAGCTAACTGCGTGCCGACGGCTGGTAGATCGACAAACACGATGTCGCCAAGGGCATCCTGGGCATAATGCGTGATGCCCACCACGACTGTTCGCGTGTCGGTCAGCCGTACCCACTCGTGCTCGCCGGTGTAGTGCAGATCGTCGGGGATCACGGTGCCTCCTGGGTGTGTTGCCTGATGAGTGAGCGGCCTTGGGATGAACTTACTGATGGGTGCCGACATTGGGCAAGGCACCACCGCGGCGCATGATGCGAAAAGCCTGTTCAACGTAGAGTGCGGCGGCGTACCAATACAGGACAACTCCCCAGATGATGAACGCCCAACCAGCAACATCAGCCACTTGCTCCCACGTGCCCGTTCCCGTTCCCGCAATCACCAGCGGTAGCCCGATGAACAACACGAAGGTCGCAGCCTTGCCCAGATAATGAACCGGCAAGGCAATGAGGCCGTGTTTTCGCAACATCGGCACCAGCGCCAGGAGCACCAATTCGCGACCGACCAGGAGCACCACCAACCACCACGGGATGATTGCTCGCCAGGCCAGACCAATGAGCACTGCCGCGATCGTAAGCCGGTCCACGAGCGGGTCTAGCAGTTGGCCAAGGCGCGACACCTGCCCGGTCTTGCGCGCCACCGCACCGTCGAGATAGTCGGTGACGCCGGAGACCACCAGCACGGCCACCGCCCATAGATCGGCCTGAGCCCCCAGGAGCAACCACAAGAAAACCGGTATGAGAACGAGCCTGAGCAAGCTCAACAGGTTGGGAACAGTCCAGATTCGATCAGTGTCGACCCCCGAGGGGTCGTCGTCGGCTATTCCCATTGCGTCGCCCCGGTGTCTAGGCAGGTGTGACAGACAAGATCCCCAGACACATTTCGTCGCTGGTGCCCTCACCCCAGGTGACGTAGCGGGCTGGCACATCGGCAAGGGCCGGCAGCACTTGCCGTAAGCCCACATCATGCGTGCAGGTCACTCGCAAGACATCGCCTTTCTTGACCTCAACGGGCTCGGGCATGGCGGTGCTGGCCTGGTTGTCAAAATCCCAGGATTGGATGTCCACGAGGGTCTGGGCATCAGGAGTGTCGGGGTTGAGCTCGACGGTGATCGTTCGACCAAGCAGGTGCATGTGGCCGGCACCGGAATACACACGCATATCTCCGGTGGCCCGATGATCACAGGATTGGGTGGCGCCCGCCTTCGGTTGCAGCAGGTCACCACCGCAGACCACCTGCAGACCCCACAAGGTACGCAGGGTTTCTCCACCGAATCGTTCGATCGTGTCGGCTACGGCCACTTCACGATCACACAGCGGGCCGGAATCCCCGGGACCACAGGGCAGTTCAACGGGAGCGGGCAACAACACGCTCTGCAGGGGTGCTCGGGAACCGTCATCGACCTCGGTGCGCAATTCCACCTGCGTTAGGTCCGGCCCAAGACCGCCCAACAGGTTGTAGTGCACCTGCAACACCGCGTGACTCCCCGCCTCAATACTCACACCCGTGCCGTCGGCAAACCGGGCTTCGCGACCGCCGGGTGCCCAGGCAGCCAACCAAGGCGATCCGCCGATTGCCGACAGTGCATCGTTGGAACCGTTTGATCGGGGAAGGTCAGGCCCACCAAAGCATGACCAGCCTTGCCCTGGGTCAGCATCGTCACGATCAAGGGCTCCGGCCAGTTGGCTAGGTTGCACCCGATAGACGATCGCGTGATGCACGACCGCCGGGTTGCCGGGCACGAAACGTACACCGGTCACCATGCGGTCTTCAGACACTCCTAGATCCATCAAGAAGCAGCGATAATCGTCGGTCGCGGTGCCGGTGGATGTTGGTGTGTAAGGGTCATCGAGGCCGACCGTGATGACCCCCTCGGCGTCGGCTGCACCCACCGGGATCGGACTTTCGGTCACTTTGGGTGCCTGATCTGCACCGGAGGGCATCTGGGCGGCCGCAGCAGGTGATTCCGCAGCGCGGGCGTCGGTCGATGCATCGTTTGCAGACCCCCCGCATGCGCCGAGCAAAAGCACGGCACCAGCAACACCCACCCCGACCATCGCCGGGGTACCCAGGCGGCGCTTATGCAACATCCGCCCACCATATCGGCTAGAAGTGACGAACACCCTGATGAACGCAACGAGATCTACGTCGGACAGTTCCAACCACGAATAACCGGCTGTTCATGCTCGAATCCGAGTCGGCTGATGGTCGCGGGTGCAAGCGCCCACAATCGGCCATCTGTCGCAGGTAGTCCCAGCCAAGTTGCGGTCAGAATGCGCAATAGGTGCCCATGTGCTACTAGCAGGGCGTCTTCGCCGCGATTGAGCACCACCCGGACCGAAGCGAGCACCCGCTCGCACCTGGCCGCGACCTCGGCTGGCTGCTCACCTGGCGTTCGCCCGGCCGGAATCACGTCATTCCAAATGGTCCAGTCCGCCCGGCGCAGCGTCTGTCGAATCTCGGCCGTGGTGCGTCCTTCCCATGCACCGTAGTCCCATTCCATGAGATCAGGATCAGTGACAACCTCACCCATCGCTGACGATGTTGCTCCGGCCAAGGTGGCGGTGCGTTCTGCGCGAACCAGTGGCGAGACCATGACAAGGCCGAAGGTGTGCCCGGTGATCGTGGCGTGCAAAGCAGTAGCGGCCTGCTCACCTGCCGGCGTCAGAGGGAGGTCTGTGCGACCGGTGTGCTTACCGATTCGGCTCCATTGGGTTTCCCCGTGTCGGATGAGCCAGATCTGGCCACGGCCTGATGCCCCGCTGTCGAAGTCTGTTGGCTCAACCACGTCAACGCTCCTCTCTCACTTGACCGGTCTACCGGCGTCGACACTGTTGCACCGCAAACGCCGCAACCGCAACGCTTGCGGCCACGTTGAGTGAATCTATCGTCGGCGCCATGTCTATTCGGGCGAGTGTGCGTGCTGTTGACATCGACTGCTTCTGCAACCCGTTCCCCTCGGTGCCAACAAGGAGCGCAATCCGTTGCGATCCATCAATGACATCGACCAGTTCGGGGGCCTGAGGGCTCGGCGTCAGTGCGATCACATCAACACCTGCATGCTGCATCTGAATCATTTCAGCCACGAGATCATCGGCTCTACGCCATGGCATCCCAAGGACGGCTCCCATGGAGGACTTCACCGCGCGTCGATACAACGGGTCAGCGCAGCGTGGTGAGATCAACATGGCACCCCATCCGAAGGCGGCCGCTGAACGCACCGCTAGCCCCACATTTGTCGGATCGACCAGGTCCTCCAAGATCAGCACATCACCGGGCAGGTCAATGAGTTCGCTCAACGACAGTTCGGCCGGACGCCGCAGCACGGCCAAAGCACCTCGATGCACATGAAACCCGGTGATTGCTTCCAGCACGTCGTCATCAGCCACATACACCGGGACGTCTTGGCGCTCCCGAGCGAGCAGTTCTTGCACACGTCGGTCGAACCTACGCGAACACAACACCGATAATGGCGTGAATCCTTGGCTGAGCGCGCGCTCGAGGACCACAAATCCCTCGGCCATGAAAACACCGCGCTCACCTTCATGGTGTCGTCGGAGGTCCATGTCGGTCAATTCCAGGTAGTCGACCATGCGCGGGTCATCCGGGTGGTCGATAACGATCATCGTCATGCGCCCACCCACACTGCGACAGCCGCAATCACTCCGATCACGACCACGAGAAGCCTCATCACCCGAGGGGGCAAGCGTCGGGCGAACCGCGCACCAAAGGTGCCACCCACGATGGCACCTACTGCGATCAGAGCGGCCGCCATCCACCACACCCGTCCCGCGACGACAAACACCACAGCAGCGGTGACATTGGCAACCCCGGCCATGAGATTCTTCGCCGCGTTGGCTCGCTGCGGGTCTGCGTCATAAAGCAACCCGAGCACGCCCATCAAGACGACACCTTGACCGGCACCAAAATAGCCGCCGTATATGCCTGCGCCACCTATTGCTACGGCCAAGGTCCGCGGACGCGCCTGCCGTTTCACGGCCGTGCGACGCAATCGCGTTGCCAAGGCCGGCTGCACGGCGACGAGAACGACCGCACTGAGAATCAGCCATGGAACCAGCGCTGCAAAAAAAGCCTCTGGTAGTGCAAGCACCAATATCGCGCCGAATGCCGCACCAGCCGCACCGGCGATGACGGCAATCTTTAACACCGCACGTGTACCGCCCAACTCCCGCCGATACGCCCAGGCTGACGATGCCGAACCGAAACTCAATCCGAGCGTGTTGGTGCCATTAGCCACCACCGGTGATGCCCCCGCGGCCAATAATGTGGGAAAGGTGATCAAGGTGCCAGCGCCCACGACACCGTTAATGGCCCCGGCGGCTACTCCCGCGGCCAGAAGCCCGATGATCGTGACCGCATCCACCCGGGCATCTTGCCCGACGACTAAGGAGGGCTGTCGCCACGGTCGGTCTCGGCGGCTACCAGCTCGTCGAGATCCGCAAGACGTAGCCGGCCGCGTAACGGTTGACCCATCCGCGGATTGCCCGCAAGACGCTCAGCATTACGGTCAATGAACCACCAGTAACCCGCGGTGACCGGGCATGCTTGTGGACCCACGCGCTTCGTTGGCGCATAAACACATCCACCGCAGAAGTTGGTCATTCGATTGATATAGGCGCCCCCGGCGGCATATGGCTTCGTGGCCATCACTCCCCCGTCGGCATACAGCGCCATGCCGGCGACATTTGCCGCCATCACCCACGGGTATGCATCGACGAACACGCTGGTGAACCATTCGGTTGTCTCGACCGGGTCATAGCCACGCTGCAAAGCCCAATTGCCCAGCACCATCAGGCGCAGGATGTGATGGTTCCAGCCGTGGTCGCGCACCTGCTCCAGAGCCGTGCGTACACAGGCTGCCTCTACCGCATCTGAATCCAGTTCACGCCACCATTGGGGCAACGGCTGATGCGCGGCTAACGCATTGGTTTCGCCGACGTATCCCTCGCCCAAATGCCAGTAGAGATGCCAAACGTAGTCGCGCCAACCCATGACCTGACGGATAAATCCCTCAGCGCTCGCGATATCCGCCTCGCCACGCACATACGCGTCGGCGACCGCCTGCACACACTCCATCGGGTCGAGCAGGCCCATGTTCATTGGTGCCGACAACAGCGAGTGCGACATCACCCAGTCATCTGTCATGGCAGCGTCTTCAAAGGGACCGAAGGTAGCTAGCCGATTGGCGATGAAGTCAGCCAACACACGTAGCGCTTCTTCGCGGGTCACCGCGAATTTTCTCGGGCCATCGCGACCCAGGAATTCCATCTGCGTCGCCCACGAATCCAACTGCTCGCGCACACACTTGTCCCACTCATCCTCGACCGGCCACCACGGCTCGGCTAGGCCCAGGGTCGGCTGGCCGCGAGGTGGCGGTTTGCGGTTGTCGGCGTCGTAATTCCACTGACCGCCGACCGGCTCGTCTCCATCCATCAAGACGCCAGTGCGGCGACGAACGTGGCGATAGAAGTCCTCCATAAGCAACCGCTTGCGCTTGCGTGTGCTCGCCCAATCATCGAAGTCACGCTCGCTGGTGACAAAGCCACGCGCGGGCAGAACATCGACCCCCAGTTCAACGCAGAGACGTCGAGCCCCGTACGACGTGGGCGCACACACCGACACTTGCTCCGGCGATACTCCCGCCTGCTCGCAATACTCACTGAAACCCGCCCGGAACGTATCAGCGTGAATGAGCGAGCAGCGCTCACCAAGTTCCGCCGCGCGGTGGTAGACAGCACTGAGAATCAGATGCACCTTGGCCCGGTGATACCTGCGCCGAGCGAAACTGTTTTCGGCAACGATGATCAAGACATGGTCGTTGGCATCGAGATCATCGGTGAAGTGCGGGCCAAGCTGGTCGGCGAAAAGCCAGCGTGTGGTCACACAAATCTCACGCCTGCGTTGGTGGCAATTGCGATGGACGCAGGGCTTCAACCAGGTGCGCCATCGGCCCACTCAGTTCCGTGGGCAGCATCCAGATCTTGTTCGACTCTCCCGCCGCGATCTCTGGCAGTGACTGGATGTACTGATACGCCAATACGCGGGAATCTGGATCGGCATTGCGGATGGCTTCCACCACCTTCAAGATCGCCTCGGATTCACCCTCGGCATTCAGTACCGCCGCGCGAGCAGAACCCTCGGCGCGCAGGATCGCAGCTGAGCGAGCACCTTCGGCCATCAAGATGGCGGACTGCTTTTCGCCTTCGGCGGTCAAGATCGCAGCACGCTTATCTCGCTCTGCCCGCATCTGCTTTTCCATCGACTGTTGAACACTCTGGGGCGGATCAATCGCCTTGAGTTCCACCCGATTTACCCGGATTCCCCAACGACCCGTCGCATCATCGAGCACCCCACGCAGGGCAGCGTTGATGCTGTCGCGTGAGGTGAGCGTTTTTTCCAGATCCATCGACCCGATCACGTTGCGCAGTGTGGTCACGGTGAGTTGCTCAATGGCCATCATGAAATTGGCGACCTCGTAACTGACCGCTTTCGGGTCGGTCACCTGGAAATAGATGACCGAGTCGATGCCCACAACAAGGTTGTCCTCAGTGATGACCGGCTGCGGTGGGAAGGAGATGACCTGTTCGCGAAGATCGATGCGCGGCTTCACCCGGTCCACGAACGGGATGATGATGGCGATACCAGCATTCAAGGTCCGTTGATAGCGCCCAAAGCGTTCCACGATCGTTGCGTGAGCCTGGGGAACGATCTTAATGGATGCAGACAACACCATGATGATCAGCACGGCGATGACGACCGCGACAATGATGGCTTCCATGGGACTCCTCTTTCGTCGATCGTTGATGTGCGCGCAGCGCGCCGAACTAGGCAACCAGGGCGGTTGCCCCGGAGATCTCCAAAACATGAACGGTGGATCCGGCGGCATACGTGCTTTGCGAGTCATAGGCCTTGGCCGACCAGGTTTCACCGGCCAGTTTGATCCGGCCATCAAGACCCGTGACCGTTTCCAACACGACCGCCTCGGTGCCCACGAGCGCGGCCACCCCAGACTTGGTGCTTCCTATCGACTGCATGTGCCGACGTGCCACCGGACGCACGCCAAGAAGCGAGCCTGCCGATACACCCGCGAAGGCGATGATCGCCAGGAGCAGGCTGCCGGTGGCGCCGGCAACGACCGCACCCGCGGCAGCCCCGGCTGCAAGCATCAAGAACACCAGCGTGCCACCGGTGACAATCTCAATGACGCCGAGCAGGCCCGCGATAACGGCCCACCAGACCCACGGTTCCATACTGCAGTCTAAGCCGAACCAGCCGATCGCGCTGCACGCGCCGACCAGCGTCCATCGACGGTCGATACCACCAGTGGTAGGCCATAAACCTGTTCGAGCACGCTGGCTGTCAGTACGTCACCGATCGGGCCCTGCGCCACGACTCGGCCATCTGCCATGACCAATGCATGGGTGGTTCCTGGAGGAATCTCCTCAACATGGTGGGTCACCAAGACAACCGCCGAACCAAGGGGATCGGTCATCATGTTGCTTAAAGTTGAAAGCAATTGCTCGCGGCCACCGAGGTCCAGGCCTGCGGCGGGTTCGTCGAGCAACATCAACTCAGGGTCTGTCATGAGGGCTCGGGCAATTTGAGACCGCTTGCGTTCTCCCTCCGACAAGGTGCCGTAGGTGCGCGCGGCGAAACGATCCAGCCCAAGCGAACCAAGGATCCTTCGGGCCCGAACGAGGTCTTCCTCAGCGTAGACCTCCTGGCCCCGCCCCGATACCGCCCAGGATGCCGTCACCACGAGGTTTTCCACCGTCTCGGTCGGTGGAATCGAGTCGGCGAAGCCCGCACCCACCAGACCGATGCGCGGACGCAGCTCGAATACGTTGGTGAGACCTAAATATTCGTCTAGCACAACGGCGACGCCGAGGGTCGGGTGCATGAGGGCTGCCGCCAGTCGAAGGAGAGTGGACTTACCCGCCCCGTTGGGACCGATAATCACCCAGCGTTCGTTCTCGCGTACCACCCAGTCGACGTTCTTGAGTAACCACGACTGACCACGGCGCACGGACACGTCGGCGAAGTGAATAACTTCAGCCACGCGCACCTCCGGGGACAAGGGCCCTGCGGCCGATTTGCTCATGCACGGTAACCACCTGGAGGTAGTTGTGTTGCCCGATAGTGGAGCCTACCTACCCCCTCGGGATACGGTGCGGGGGTGTTCGCGTCCCCCGCTGCTGACGTCGGCGCTTCGTACCTGACGCTCCTGCGCACCACGCAGGCAATCGCCTGGATGAGCGCGGTGGCGTCGCAGGACGTGAGCCCCGATGAAGGAGCGCGAGCCATTGTGGCGGCCTGCGCGGGCCCAAGTTCGCACCCTGGTGGCGTCACTGTGGGCGGCGCGTCACTCACCTGGCCGGACTTTTTAACGCGCTTTGTGGCCGAGACTGACCCTGTGTGCCAACTGCGGATCCCCCGAACCGGTGATTCCCGCGGACTCACCGGTCATTGGCTTGATTATGCATTGACCGCAGGTTGTCTGATCGCTCTGCGCGGACCATTCAGTGCGATTCTCGTCGCCCCCTCGAGGTCCTCGTCCAGCCAATGGCACCTAGACGACAACAGACCACATGACCTGATGAGCACGGGAGACTTGCCTGTTGAGTCTGCTGACCAGGCCGACCGTGGGCTCAAACGCGCCGTGCTGGTGGCTGCCGAGAATCTTGACGTGATCGACCTACATCCGAGTGACCCGCAGGCACGGGCTGGTATCGAGCAGGTGCGCAATCAATTCACACACATCGAATGGCCCGCGAACTTGACGATGGCCGATGGGCTTGGTCGAATTCCCATCGACCTGGCCCTACGTGGCGTGACCATGATGGCCGCGGTGACCCACGCGTTGTCGCACACATTAACCAACGATGGACCCGCAATATCCGCTCACGAGTCGACCGTTCGTGCCCGCACCCTGCTCGATCTCGATCTGGCCGCCCGCAGGTGCGTCGAAGCAGCATTCACCCGTGAGTCGCTCAGGAATCCACCGGCGGTGTCCTAGTCTTGGGCGTCGTGGACGCACCCGGCACCCTTTTAGTCATCCTGTCGGGTCGTGATCGGCCCGGCGTGACCGCGCAACTGTTTGCCGCGTTGAGCGAAAATGCGACGACCGTGTTGGACATCGAGCAACTCGTCGTACGTGGACGGTTGATTCTGGCGGTCTTACTGGGCGTGGATTCGAATCGAGCCGGTGACGTGCGCGTGACCGTTCACCGCGTGGCCACGTCATTGGGCATGGAGGTCGAGACGGTGCCCGGCGCCCATTCCACGCCTACGACGACGGATTCTCGTGTGGTGATCACCGTGCTCGGCGCGCCACTACGCCCGCAAGCGGTAGCCGCCATCGCAGAGGTCATCGCCGAGCAGGGTGGCAACATCGATCGGATTCGACGCATCGCGGAATATCCGGTGACCGCGATCATCTTTGAAGGGTCCGGCGCGCAGGAATCGTCGCTACGCCGGGCATTGACTCCACGCGCAGCAGAACTCGGGGTTGATGTCGCGGTGCAGCAATCGGGAATCACGCGCCGTGGCCAACGTCTCATCGTGATGGATGTTGATTCCACACTGATTCAAGATGAGGTCATCGACCTGCTGGCCGGCCACGCCGGCCGAGGGGCCGAGGTCGCTGCAATCACCGAATCCGCCATGCGGGGTGATATTGATTTCGCAGAGTCACTGCGCCAACGCGTCAGCACACTGGCCGGTCTACCTGAATCCGTCATTTCGCAGGTGCAACAAGAGATCAAGCTCACTTCAGGGGCTCGCACGTTAGTCCGTACGCTGAAATTCCTCGGATTCCACGTGTGTTTGGTCTCAGGCGGATTTCGTCAGGTCATCGAACCACTGGCAAAGGAGTTAGGGGTTGATCGCGTGCGCGCCAACGAACTTCAGGTGCGCGATGGTCGACTCACCGGCACCTGCATCGGTCCGCTCGTTGATCGTCAAGGCAAACGTCAAGCACTCGTTACCTTTGCCGAAGAGTTCGGGGTGCCATTAGAGCAGTGTGTGGCCGTTGGCGATGGAGCTAATGATCTAGACATGCTGGCCGCGGCTGGCCTCGGAGTGGCTTTCAATGCCAAGCCCGCTGTGCGCGAGGCAGCACACACCTCCATTACGAAGCCGTATTTGGATTCCATCTTGTTTCTACTCGGCATAACCCGCGCTGAGGTAGAACAGGCCGATCGTGCGCAAGGCCTGGAATCGCCTCGGATCCCGATTGAGGGCCCATCACTCTAAGGCCGGCATTTATGCAGCGCCGTCAGCGATACGTGGGCGGTTGACACTCGCGTAATGTGCGCCCACGGTGCATCGATGGCAAACACCGCAGCGGTGCTCGTGGCGAACTTATCGACAGACTCCACACCTTCCATGGCATCGGCGATCGAACGTATACCCGCCAGGTAACACACCAGATCCTCAAGGCCCGGGTTGTGCCCGATGAGTAGCCCTGTGGCCACTTCGCGCGGCCACCGTTCGACGAGGCCTAATAATTGATCCGCGGTTGCTTCGTAAATATCAGAATTGATGTCAACCGAATCGGGAGCGTGGGGCAGTTGAGCCGCTACCTTCTCCCAGGTCGATACCGTTCGCACCGCGGGCGAAACAGCCACAAGGTTGGGTACACCACAATTGCGTGCGATCCAATCCCCCGCAGCCGCTGCGTCATTTCGGCCACGGTCATTGAGAGGTCGCTGCTCGTCGGGCACCCCCGCAGGCCATGCCGACTTCGCGTGGCGCAGCACAATCAGCCGACCCGCCACTACCCGTGTCACGCTCCCTGTGAATGCGCGCCACCATCAACGTGCACGATCTCACCGGTGGTCGCCGGAAACCAGTCAGAAAACAGTGCAATACATGCGCGAGCGGTGGGCTCGGGATCGTCGAGGTCCCATCCCAAGGGCGCGCGATTGACCCACACCTGTTCGAAGTCTTCAAACCCAGGGATGTTCTTCGCCGCGATGGTGCGCAGTGGTCCGGCCGCTACGAGGTTCACGCGGATGCCGTCTGGGCCAAGGTCGCGGGCTAGGTATCTAGATGTGGATTCAAGCGCAGCCTTCGCTACGCCCATCCAGTCATAGGTCGGCCACGCCACCGTGGCATCGAAGTCGAGCCCGACCACCGACGAGCCTCGACCAAGGAGCGGTCGTATTGCCATGGTGAGGGCCTGCAACGAGTAAGCCGACACCTGAATGGCAGTCGCCACATCTGGCCATTCGGTGTGCAGGAATCGCCCTCCCAAAGCCGACTCGGGCGCGAAACCAATCGAGTGCAGCAGGCCATCCACGCGATCCGAATGCGGCCGCACAGCGTCGGCCAAACCGGCCAGATGATCGGTGTCGGTGACATCTAGCTCCAGCACAGGGGCTGCTTGCGGCAACCGGCTAGCGGTGCGACGTGTTAGCGATAATGCTCTACCGAAAGAGGTGAGCAGCACATGCGCGCCCTGCTGTTGGGCCAGGCGGGCCACATGAAATGCGATGGACTGATCGGTCAGCACTCCCGTCACCACAAGGGTCTTGCCATGGAGCAGGCCATGACCTACCTCAGTCTTCGATGATTCCGTCACCCTTGATCTCCCTTGCCGCGTGTCTGGCTAATGACCCATACCTAAGCCGCCGTCAACGGGAATCACGGCCCCATTGATATAACCGGCTGAATCTGAACACAGGTACCCGATGAGATCGGCGACCTCATCGGCTTGACCGTATCGGCCGGCGGGAATTCCGCTAAGGATCGCGCTCTTGTCGGCCTCGGCGAGTCCAGCTGTCATATCTGTTTCGATGAAACCTGGAGCAACCACGTTGACCGTAATACCCCTAGCCCCCAACTCGCGGGCTAGCGAGCGTCCGGCACCCACCAGCCCCGCCTTCGCCGCGGCATAATTGACCTGCCCGGCAGATCCCACCGCCCACACCACACTCGACACCAGCACCATCCGACCGTGACGAGCTTTGAGCATGCCACGCGTGGCCCGTCGCATGCATCGAATCACCCCGAAGAGGTTTGCCTGCAGCACTTGCTCAATATCCTCGTCAGACATACGCATCAACAAGGTGTCACGCGTGATTCCGGCGTTAGCCACCATCACCTCGACCGGGCCGAAGTCCCGCTCGATCTCCGCGAAAGCGTCATCTACCGATGTGGTTGACGTGACATCCATCTTGACCGCCCCGAGATCATCGGGGGCCTGCCCCGACCGGGAACCCACGACGACGGTGAACCCCAGGTGCCTTAGTCGCTGAGCGGTGGCTAGGCCGATACCGCGATTACCACCCGTGACGAGGGCTACCCGCGCCGTCGGTGCTTCTGTCGAATTCACACTACCCACCACCACGTCATCGTCCCGAAAGCATGCTGTCGTATTCGGGCACAGTAGTAGGCGGTGAATGTTTGCAGCACCCCGGACTGCTGGGCGGTTATGGCAGACTCCGGCACGTGAGTGAGCATCGAATTCGCACAGGTACCTCATTTGATCGCTTCGTCAACTTCACCGATGCAGTAGTGGCTATTGCCATCACCCTGCTTGTGTTACCCCTGATTTCTGTCGCCGGTCCTGCCCCTGGGCAGACGGTGTGGGGCGTGTTAGGCGACAACTTCGGGGCGATCTTCGCGTTCCTACTCGGGTTCTTCCTGGTGGCCCGAAACTGGCTGACACATAATCGCATCGTCAACTCCATGCGTGGATATGACGCAACCGTTTTTTGGCTCAATATCTCTTGGCTTGCCGGCATCGTGACGTTGCCATGGGCCACGGCGATGTATGGCGCAGCTGATGAATGGGGCACACCGTCAGAAGGTTTCGGTGGAACCGGGCTATTCTTTTTCGCCCTTCTCGCCTTCGTTAGCGCGATGGCTGCAGCGATTTCAATGTACGTTGACAAGCACCCGGAGATGCTGCGTCCTGAAGAGTTTGAAAGTCACGCCCACGATCGACTCGCCGGCCGGCTGCGAAGCCTCGTGTTCACCGTCATGTTCTTGATCATCGGAGTTTTGACGATCTATTTCCCCTCGGCGGCCGCCTACCTACCCCTGTTGTTCATTCCCACCGGCTTTGTAATCAGCCGGCTGGCACGTCGACGCGCCGAGATTCCAAAGACAAGCGATTCCGACGCCGCGACGACCGAGATTCAGTAGCGGCCCGGTGAACGCACCGGCAGAACGCCCTTCCAGCAGCCTCATTGACCGAATTCTTGAGTTGTCCCAGCAAGAAGGCGTACAACATGCCGATGTGCGATTAACCCGCACACGCCACGGCAGCATCTCGCTGCGTGATACCGACCTTGAATCACTTGAGGACTCCGAGAGGAGCGGCATCGGGTTGCGTGTCGTGGTTGACGGTGCCTGGGGATTCGCCGCGGTCGGAGGTTGGGCGCTCGATGATCCAGCAGGGCTGGTGAACCGGGCGATTGAGTTGGCGCGGCTGGCTCGCAGGCTGCACACATCACCGGTTGAACTAGCCCCGGAGCCCGTGCATGTGGGCTCGTGGACGCAGCCGGCCGACATTGACCCGTTCGCCGTATCCGTTGCCGACCGGATCGGGTTGATCACCGAGCGCAGTACGAGGCTCCTCGCCGCCGAGTCGGTAGATCATGTCGACGCCTTCGTGCAATACGTACGTGAAGAGACGCTGTACGCCGACCTTTCAGGAACACGAACGGATCAATCTCGCTACCGGATCGCGGCAGAATGGTCGGCCACCGCAATCGACCCGCGTACGGGCTCATTCGATTCACTTCGCACGATCGCCCCCCCTGCTGGTCGAGGTTGGGAGTACGTCACCGGTGATGCCGTCACTGCCGGCGCTGCTCGCGCCTGGCACTGGGATGACGAACTCGCCCAATTGCCCGACCATTTGGCCGAGCGGATGCAAGCTCCCAGCGTGCAGCCGGGGGAATACAGCCTGGTTCTCGATCCGACGAACCTGTGGCTCACCATTCACGAGTCCGTCGGACACGCAACCGAACTTGATCGAGCACTCGGCTACGAAGCGAACTACGCCGGAACCACTTTCGTTCGCCCGACCGACCTGCATTCCCTTGAATACGGCAGCGCGTTGATGAACGTTGTAGCCGACCGGACAACCCCTTATGGTTTAGCAACGGTGGGCTGGGATGACGAAGGCGTAACCGCTCAACACTGGCCACTTATCGAGCACGGCATTCTCACCGGGATGCAGACCGATCGGGCTATCGCCGCGGAAATGGATCTGGGTCGGTCGAATGGATGCGCCTACGCCGATTCAGCTGAGCATGCAGCTATCTCGCGCATGCCCAACGTGTCCCTGCTCGCCCAACCCGACGGCCCAACCACCGAGCAGCTGATCGCCGGCGTCGACGATGGCCTTTACATCGTGGGCGACAGAAGTTGGTCGATCGACATGCAGCGCTATAACTTCCAATTCACCGGCCAACGCTTTTACCAAATTCGTGGCGGCAGACTCCTCGGCCAGGTGAAAGACGTGGCCTATCAGGCCAGCACCCCTGATTTTTGGAAGTCCATGATTGCCGTCGGTGGGCCCGACACCGAACTACTTTGCGGGGCACTTAATTGCGGCAAGGGACAACCCGGTCAGGTCGCACCGGTTTCTCACTCTTGCCCTACGGCGGTCTTTGAAAACATTCGCGTGCTCAACACCGCCGCTGAAGGAATGTAGATGTCTCACCCCCAAAACCCCAGCGGCCATACGCTCTGCGAATTTGCCCTTGCCGCTTGCCCGGGTGAGGCGGCGGTCATCGTGACGCTCACCGAACGACTAGACCTTCGATTCGCCCGCTCTGCGGTCACCACCAATGGGAATACGGCAACCTGGGAGCTCACTCTTGTGGCGATGCCGTCGGTCGAAGGTGGCATCGGTGTGGCCAGCGCGACGACCACCAACCTCTGGACGTCACCGAGCGGCTCACCAATCCAGATTGACCAGGCCTCAGTGACCGATTTGGCTAGGCGTGCCTTCGCAGCAGCCCAGCAGAGTCCACCGGCGGCCGACGCGGCAGCGTTGTTAACCGCGGATACGTATCTATCGTCCACAGATGGTTGGTCGGATCAGTCAGTTCTCGACGGAGAGACACTGTCGGCGACCAGTCTGGGCCCGATCATGGAGCAACTGGCCGAGATGTTTGACCGCGGCCGCCACGACAATGTGGGGCTCTTTGGCTATGCCGAGCAGGAGTCTCACACGACCTGGGTCGCCACCACTGCCGGCCGTCAACGGCGTAGTGTCCAACGCAACGCGCGTTTCGAGGTGACCGCGCGACATGACACAGAACCCCGCTCAACCTGGTGGGGCCGCAGCGCTGATCGGTTCGAAGATATTGATCTCACACCGGCCTATTCCGAACTAAGTGCCGGGTTGGCGGCCCAACGCATCCGTCGCCCGCTGGCACCTGGACGGCACCCGGTGCTCTTGACGCCCTCGGCTGTCGGGGACCTGATGGTTGAACTGTGGTGGTCTGCCTCTGCCGCCGATGCCGTGGATGGACGGAGTGTGTTCAGTAGTGACAACGGAGCAACGCGCATCGGTGAGCGACTGGCGCCTGCCACACTCTCGCTGATCAGCGATCCACACCATCCGCTCGTTCCCGCCAGCAACGTGTTGGCGGTTGCGGGCAGTGATCCGCACGCGAGTGTCTTCGACAACGGTGCGCTCATACCTGCGACACCATGGATCGGCAGCGGCATCCTGCGCAATTTGATGTGTGGGCGTGCCTATGCCGAACGGCACAGTATGGCGTTCACTCCCAGCGCGGACTCCCTCGCCATGCATATCGACGGAGCGGACGGTGGTCTCCACGACCTCATCTCGCGCACCGAGCACGCGATCTTGATCACCTGCCTTTGGTACAACCGGATGGTCGATCCGCAGCGGTTGCTCCTTACCGGCTTGACCCGTGACGGCGTTTATGAGGTACGTCATGGACAGATCATCGGGGCGGTCGACAACTTCCGCTTTCTGGATTCACCCGTGGAAATGCTGAACCGGATCACAGATTCCTCAGCCACGGCACGCACCCTGCCGCGCGAGATGGGCGACTACGCCCCTCGGGTGGCGATGCCCGCCCTTGCTGTTGATGGATTTGATCTCAATAGCAAGAGCGACGCAATGTAGGAGACCTGTATCTCATGTGGCTGGACGGCTCAAGTGGGCATAGATTAGGTACGGGGCCAGCGTTGGCCACAGATGGAGGATCATGTCTGGCAACGAGCAGGTGCACAGCATTACCGGTGCTCGCCAGGGACTTCGCGATGATCAGGCCCCGCGCACCCGCAAGTACCTCATCTCCATGGGCATTCGCACCGGTTGCGTCATCGGCGCCATCATGGTCCCCGGATGGCCGCGCTGGATTCTGCTCGCCGGCGCCGTCATTCTGCCTTACCTCGCCGTCGTGATCGCCAATGCGGGCCGCGAAAGACACGTGCACACGCCGATCGAAACGGTCACGTTACCGAAATACCGAGCCATCACCCCTACCTCAACGCCCACGCCCCACTACACAACGCGGCCTACTGAATCCGCGGGCGGCTCGTCCTCACCTTAGGCTGGGACCATGTGGTCGCTTCTGCGCAGCCGACGGTGGCAGGGATTCACCGCGTTGGTGGTCGTAGCGATAGTGGGCTTCGGTCTTCTCAGCAGTTGGCAGTGGCAGCGAGCTGAGGAGGAGCGCCAGGCGAAGAACCTCCTCGTGGCCCAAACACAACAAGAGCCGATCGATCTTGATGCGGCCCTCGATCAGCCGGCTGCACTGACAGCCGAGGCAGATTTATATCGACCGGTGGAAACCACCGGTCGATACCTGCCAGATGCCACCGTATTGGTGCGCCAACGCCCCCTCGACGGGCGTAACGGGTTGTGGGTGGTTTCGGCGTTCGTCACCGAAACTGGCCGGTTGATTTGGGTTAATCGCGGTTGGATGCCCGCCACCGCCGCGTCCACGACCGTTATCGACGCGCCCGCTCCCCCAGCCGGAGAGATCACCATCGACGGTCGACTAAGACCCACGGAGGTGCAGAGAGAGGTTGCCGACGACCTACCCGCGGGGCAGGTGCGATGGGTCGACACTGAAGTACTGGCCGCTCGCACGATCGATCTCACCAATGCCGACACCACCGTACTTCCGGTCTATCTCGAGGCAGTGTCTTCGAACGTAGGTGAGCCTGACCTCTTGCGCCTACCCTTGCCAGAGATCGACGAAACCCAGAACGTCTCCTACGCAGTGCAGTGGTTGATCTTCGCGGCTATCGCCCTGACGGGTTGGTTTTACTTCCTGCGTCGAGAAGCAAAAGACGATGCCAAGCAGCGCGCAGAGGTCACCTAGTTTTCAGCAAACTGCGTGCGGTACAGCGATGCATAAACACCATCTGCTGCAACAAGCTCATCGTGTGTTCCACGCTCAACGATACCTCCGGCCTCGACGACTAGAATTTGGTCGGCCTTGCGCACGGTTGATAGCCGATGTGCGATTACCAAAGAGGTGCGACCAGCCAAAGCAGTATCGAGGGCGGCCTGAACCGCCGCCTCGCTCTCCGAATCCAAGTGGGCGGTCGCTTCATCTAACAGCACGATCCGCGGGGAGCGCAAAAGCAAACGGGCCAGGGCGATGCGTTGCTTCTCGCCACCGGATAATCGGTGCCCACGATCCCCGACCACGGTGTCGAGACCTTCAGGAAGCGACGTGATGAGCTTCACGATGTGCGCGCCGGACAGGGCCGCCATCATTTGCTCCTGGGTCGCATCGGGCTGGGCATACAACAGGTTCTGGCGAATGGTGTCGTGGAACATGTGGGCTTCTTGGGTCACCATCCCGATGGCCTCGTGCAATGAAGACAGGGTGGCATCTCGCACATTTTCCCCACCAATGAGCACCTGCCCCGCGCTCACGTCGTAGAGCCGAGCAACCAGGCCGATCATCGTCGACTTACCGGCTCCCGAGGGACCGACCAGCGCGACGAGTTGGCCAGGTTCGACACGAAAGGACACATCAGTCAACACATTGCCAGCGTTTCGTTCCTCCACCTGGCGGGCGATGGACTCCAAGGAGGCCAGGGACACCTCCGCGGCCGTCGGGTACGCGAAACTCACCTCGTTGAATTGGATCGACAGCGGTCCGTCAGGTAGCGGGGTCGCACTTGGTGAGTCCTTCACCAGCGGTGGCAGGTCAAGAACCTCGAATACCCGATCAAAACTAACCAGCGCGGTCATCACGTCGACGCGCACATTGCTCAAGGCGGTGAGGGGACCGTATAGCTGGGCAAGCAAGGCGATGATGGCTAGCAGTGTCCCCAGCGTAATCGTTTCGGAAATGACCAGGTTGCCACCGACGCCGTAGGCGATCGCCGTGGCCAGCGACGCCACCAGTGCGAGTGCTGTGAAGAACCATCGATTAGCCATGGCAATGGACACACCCGCGTCGCGTACCCGAGCCGCCCGTTCACCAAACTCGGCATCCTCCGCGGCCGGTCGACCGAACAGGGTGACTAGCAACGCACCTGCGACATTGAATCGCTCGGTCATCTGCGCATTCATGCGTGCGTTGTCTTGCATCTGTTGGCGCGTGAGTTTTTGCAGTCTCCGCCCCATCCAGCGGGCGGGGAGCAAGAACAGCGGCACGAGCAAGAGAGCAAGAACGGTGACCTGCCACGACAAAATCAACATCGTGACTAGCACGATCACGGTGGTGATCAGGTTGCCCACCACACCGCCCAGGGTGGAGGTGAAGGCCTGCTGTGCGCCCAACACGTCGCTATTGAGTCGCGAAACCAAAGCACCTGTCTGTGCGCGGGTGAAGAACGCGATGGATTGACGTTGCACGTGACCAAACACCTGGGTCCGCAGATCAAAGATCAGCCCCTCACCAATGCGTGAGGAGTACCACCGACTGAGCACCCCGATGAGAGCATCGATGATTGCCAACCCCGCAATGGCGATGGCCAACCACGTCACCAAAACGCCATTACCGACGGATATGCCGTCGTCGACGATCACCCGAAACAGCAGTGGTTGGGCGACGGTGAGGAGCGAGATAAAAATCAACGTGATCAAAAAGGCGATCACGATGCGCCGATACGGCTTGGCATAACCCACAATGCGGCGCACGACACTGCGTGACACCGGCTTGAGTTCACTCTTATCTTGAGTGACCGCTCGATAAGCAGCCCAGGCATTTTGCATGCTCATGGCGTCATCAGACCCATCATGAAGGCAGCTGCTCGGCCCACGCGTTCAGTCGCCGACTTTGCACCTGTGCCTCGCGCTGCCATTGGTCACTGCGCCGACGCTGACCAATTCCGGTGAGTAGGTCTTTGAGGTCCGCGACGGCACCCGGTGGGGTCGCGAGAAGCGCATCGATGATCCGTGCAGATTCGGCCGCCGGGTCATCCACCGGAGTCAACGCCAGGCCCCACGATGCCAACTGCGCTGCTGTGATGTCTTGACCGGTCGCGCAGGCGATGAGCGCCGGACCGTAGCCTGCCCCGCGCACCATCGGCAAAGAACCGCCCAGATCAGGCACGAGCCCCCAGGAGGTCTCTTTCATCGCGAAGACTGCATCGTGATGGGGCACCACCACGTCTGCGGCGAGTGCCAGTTGAAATCCCGCGCCAATCGCGTGGCCGGAAACGACCGCGATCGACACCGCGGGCACATCGCGCAACCACCGGAAGCCCGCCTGGGCAGCCTCGATAAAGGTCAATTTATCCGCATCGTCAGCGCGCACGACATCCATGAGCGAGGTCTGGCCAGGAATACCTTCCGGGGTGAACATGCGCCGGTCAAGACCAGCGGAGAAACTCAACCCCTCGGCGTCGATCACGATTATCTGCACGCCTCGGCCACGACCACGCACCCAGTCGCCCACGCGAGCCAAGACCGACCACAGTTGCGGGGATTGCGCATTCCGTCGATCTGGGGCCGCCAAAGTCAGCCTCAAGACCGGCTCCTGCCAGGTGACCTTCAGGCCTACCGTTGATAGTTCATCTGGATCAAAGCCGAGCGTGTGGTCCTCGTGCGCTGTACTCATCTGAGCATTCTCCCCTGTTTGTGTGCGGACACCGATCACCGGCCACGCGTACTAGCCTGAGCCGCTCAGGCCAGACTTACTAACTCGGCGTAGTCATCGCTCCATAGGTCCTCATCGCCCTCCGGCAAGATGACCACACGTTCCGGTGACAGTGCGAACACGGCACCCTCATCATGGGTGACCAGCACCACCGCGCCCTGATAGCCGGCTAACGCGCCGAGGATCTCCTCACGACTGGCCGGGTCAAGGTTGTTCGTGGGTTCATCAAGCAACAACACATTGGCACCTGACACCACCAGCGTGGCCAGGGCAAGACGCGTCTTTTCACCACCGGATAGCACCCGTGCGGGCTTGGCGACGTCGTCACCACTGAATAGGAACGATCCAAGCACTCGACGGGCTTCCATTTCGCCAAGATCTGGCGCGGCTGACAGCATGTTTTCGAGGACGGTGCGCTCGGGATCTAGAGTTTCATGCTCTTGGGCGTAGTAACCAACGCGCGCGCCGTGCCCTTGCCGCACCGACCCGGTGTCACTGGGGTCCACCCCGGCGAGAATGCGCAGCAACGTGGTTTTACCCGCACCGTTGAGGCCCAAGATAACCACCCGAGACCCTCGATCGATGGCCAGGTTCACGTCGGTGAAAACCTCCAGTGACCCATAACTACGCGAAAGCGAATCGCCCCACAGCGGTGTCTTCCCGCACGGGGCAGGCTCCGGAAATCGCAAACGAGCCACGCGATCACTGGTGCGAGTGGCCTCGAGTTCATTCACCAAGCGATCGGCACGCTTGAACATTGACTGAGCCGCCCGGGCCTTTGAGGCCTTAGCACGCATGCGCTCGGCCTGCCCTCGTAACGCGGTGGCTTGTCGTTCGGCATTCGAACGCTCACGTTTGCGGCGGCGCTCGTCTGTCTCGCGTTGCTGCAAATAGGCCGACCAACCCATCGAATACACGTCGAGCATCGATCTGGTGGCGTCGAGGTGAATTACCTGGTTCACGGTGCTCTCAAGCAGTTCAGTGTCGTGGCTGATCACGATGTAGCCCCCCGGAAAAGCGGCGAGAAATCGGCGCAGCCACCCGATTGAATCAGCGTCGAGGTGGTTGGTGGGCTCATCAAGCAGCAGCACGTCATGTCCACCGAATAAGATTCGCGCTAATTCAACCCGCCGCCGCTGACCTCCCGACAGGGTGCCCAGGGGTTGATCAAGAACACGCTGAGGCAGCGCGAGACTTGCCGCGATAGTTGCCGCCTCAGCCTGCACCGCGTAGCCCCCCAGCGCTTCGAACTCCGCTGTTGCCTGGGCATACTGGCGCATTGCCCGATCCTGGGCCTCTCCTGGGTCGCCACCCATCGCGATCGAGGCCTTCTCCATGCGTCCCACGATCGTGGCCAAATTGCGGGCCCCCAGAATGCGATCGCGCGCCAGAACCTCAAGGTCACCCGTTCGGGGGTCTTGAGGCAGGTAGCCCACGCTGCCGTTATTGGTGACTGTGCCACCGGCGGGTAATTCCTCACCGGCCAGCACTTTGGTGAGCGTGGTCTTACCGGCGCCGTTACGGCCTACGAGGCCGATTCGGTCGCCAGGCCCCACCCGAAATGATGCGTCTTCCAGCAATAGACGTGACCCCGCGCGCAGTTCGATATTGGCGGCCGTGATCACAGTGACAAGAGTCTACGGCCTAGTCGAGGCCGGATGCTCCAGCCGCCTCACACGGCGCATTCGGGGACTAGACGTTAAAGCCCAGCGCGCGAAGCATCTCGCGTCCATCGTCGGTGATCTTGTCCGGGCCCCACGGCGGCATCCAGACCCAATTGATCGCAAATTCATCAACGAGACCTTCAAGGGCAGCCCTCGTTTGATCTTCGATGACATCGGTGAGCGGACAAGCAGCAGAGGTAAGCGTCATGTCGACGGTGGCGCGATTTCCATCGTGCACGTGGATGTCATACACCAACCCCAGGTCGACGACGTTGATGCCGAGTTCGGGATCGACGACATCTTTCATCGCCTCGAATAAATCATCGGCGGTGCGCGTGGCGGGCTCGGTCATGATGATGCCTCCTGTTGAACACTGTTCGATGATGCGTCAGTCGTCTGCATTGCTGAGGTGGCTTGCACCACAGCGTCTTTAAATGCCATCCAGGCCAGCAGCGCGCATTTCACTCGAGCTGGATATTTGGCCACGCCAGAGAATGCGGCAGCGTCTCCGAGGACTTCCTCATCCGCCTCGATCGTGCCACGTGAAGAGATCATCTCGTGGAATGCCCCTTCGATCTCAAGTGCCTCGGGCAATGTCAGGCCATTAATGAGTTCATACATCACACTTGCCGACGCTTGGGAGATCGAGCACCCCTGACCGTCATAGGACACGTCGGCCACGCGAACCTGACCATCAGCCTGATCGAGGTGCACCCGAAGGTCAATCTCATCACCGCAGGTGGGATTCACATGATGGACCTGCACCTCGAAAGGTTCACGCAGGCCTTTACCGAGGGGTCGCTTGTAATGATCAAGGATGATTTGTTGATACAGCGCATTGAGATCCACTAGTTCACCCCAAAAAAGACTTGGGCTTGGCCGACAGCGGCAAATAACGCGTCTAAATCATCCTGACCGTTGTAAATATATGTCGAGAGTCGTGTAGTGGCAGGCACGGCAAGGCGACGGCAGGTGGGCCACGCGCAGTGGTGACCTACGCGAACCGCGATGCCCTGATCATCAAGCAACTGACCAAGATCGTGCGGGTGCACTCCCTCGAGCACGAAGGACACAGCGCTCCCCCGGTCGATGTTGTCGTTCGGGCCAATGATGCGTACCCCGGGGATCGCCTGAAGGCCGGCTAGTGCGTACCCGGTCAGAACCCGTTCGTGTTCCTCAACCGCCGACATCGTCAACGCGTCAAGATAGTCACATGCTGCCGCGAGGCCAACGGCTTGGGCAACCATTGGCACACCGGCTTCAAAACGCTGCGGCGGTGGTGCAAATGTTGAGCCATTCATTGAGACCTGCTCGATCATCGAACCACCAGTCAAGAATGGGGGCATTGACTCCAAAATCTCGCTACGCGCCCACAAACACCCGATACCGGTGGGACCCAACATCTTGTGTCCGCTCCAGGTGATCACGTCGACATTAAGTTCGTGCACGCTAACCGGCATATGCGGTACTGACTGGCATGCATCAAGCACGACAAGCGCCCCGACGGCTCGTGCGGCATCAGCTACCAAGTCCACCGGCGTAATCGTGCCAAGCAAATTGGACTGCTGGCTGAAGGACACCACCTTCGTCTTGGGGGTTATCACACTGCCAATATCGGCAATGTCAAGGCGACCATCGTCAGTAATGCCGATCCACTTCAAGACCGCGCCGGTCTTGTCGCACAACTCTTGCCATGGCACCAGGTTTGCGTGGTGCTCCATCTCGGTTACGACAACCTCGTCGCCTGCACTGAGAACGAAACGATCGGCCCCCTCAGGCAATGGTGACCCGGTTGCCTTCTTGAGCGTGGCATTGAGGAACGTGTAGGCCATCATGTTGAGAGCTTCGGTGGCATTACGGGTGAATACCAACTCCTGAGCAGCCCCGCCCACAAAGGTCGCGATGCGTTGGCGAGCACTTTCAAAACATTCAGTGGCTTCCTCAGCAAGCTGATGCGCACCGCGATGGACCGCCGCATTGGAGGTCTCGTAGTAATGCCGCTCGGCGTCGAGTACCTGTCGAGGCTTTTGTGACGTGGCCGCGCTATCGAGGTAAATCAGACGGTGACCGTCGCGCACCGTGCGCTGCAGGATCGGGAAATCAGCGCGAATGGCGTCGAGATTCCAAACCCTTGCAGGCGCGGGCACGGTCAAGGTCATGGTGTTGCGCCCTCCTTTTGAGCGAGCGCGATAAAGCGCTCATAGCCTTCGTCCTCCAGTTGAGTCGCCAGTTCAGGGCCGCCCGATTCGACGATGCGCCCGTCAACGAACACGTGTACAAAGTCCGGCGTGATGTAACGAAGAATGCGCGTGTAGTGCGTGATCAGCAAAGTGCCGGTGTCACCCGATTCGCGGAACCGATTAACACCCTCTGACACAACCCGAAGCGCATCAACGTCGAGCCCAGAGTCAGTCTCGTCAAGCACGGCGATCTTTGGCTTCAGCAGTTCCAACTGCAAGATCTCGTGACGCTTCTTCTCTCCACCGGAGAAACCCTCGTTGACATTGCGCTCAGCGAATGTCGGGTCGATCGATAGCGCAGCCATCGCGTCTTTCATTTCCTTCAACCACAGCCGCAGTTTGGGGGCCTCACCACGAATGGCCCCCACCGAAGTCCGCAAGAAGTTCGACACCGAAACGCCGGGAATCTCCACCGGGTATTGCATGGCCAAGAACAAGCCGGCGCGAGCGCGCTCATCAATGGTCATCTCCAGAACGTCGACACCGTCGAGGGTGATGCTGCCGGCGGTGACCTTGTATTTGGGGTGGCCGGCGATGACGTAGGCGAGGGTGGACTTACCCGAACCATTGGGGCCCATCACGGCATGCGTTTGACCACCAACAACGGTGAGATCAACTCCGCGAAGAATCGGCTCGGGTCCGGCATCGGTTTCAACCGCAGCGTGCAGATTGCGGATCTCTAGGGTGGACACAAGTACTCCTTAGCGGGTTGGAATCGTAACGCTCGGGTCGATCAGAACTCGGGCATCATCGCCCGATCCATCAATGGTTACGGCATACACCGGAACGGGTTCGGTGGCCGGGAGCGACAGTGCCTTGCCAGTCTGCAAGTCGAAGGCCGAGCCGTGCAGCCAGCATTCGATTGCACCGTCTTCGACGTCGCCCTCGGATAACGCAACATCGGCGTGGCTGCAGCGATCAAGAATCGCGTAGATCTCGCCATCGCTGCGCACGATCGCAATCGCTAACCCGTCAACGGTTACCTGCAGGGCCCCTTGCTCGGGCACGTCGGCCACACGACACACATCAGCGGCGCTCATGCTGAGATCACCTCATCGACTAGATCAGTTACTCCCAAACGATCGTCAATGATCGACATGATGCGCGTCGGTAGGTCGGGAATATTTGTTCGTCTCAAAATATCGGCGAAGAAGCCGCGCACGACGAGCATGCGCGCGATTTCTTCGGGGATCCCGCGTGAGCGTAAATAGAACAACTGCTCGTCATCGAATCGTCCGGTGGCACTCGCGTGACCAGCGCCGACGACCTCTCCGGTTTCCAGTTCAAGATTAGGCACCGAATCAGCCCGCGCACCGTCGCTGAGTACCAAGTTGCGATTGACCTCATAGGTATCGATGCCGACGGCTCCGGCCCGCACCAGAACATCGCCGATCCAAACCGTATGGGTACCGGCGCCATCGAGTGCGCCCTTGTAGGTAACCGAACTGCGGCAGTGCGGCTGCGAATGGTCCACGAAGACTCGATGCTCATGGTGTTGACCGGCATCGGCGAAAAATAGACCGAGCAGCTCGGCATCTCCCCCGGGTGCGGTGTATTCAACCGTGGCATGAATGCGCGTGAGGTCGCCGCCGAGAGTAATGACACTTGAACGCACATTGGCATCTCGACCCAAGCGCACATGTATTCGTGCCGCGGTGACCGCCTGACGATCCGACTCAAACACGCTTCCCGCCGTGACATGCGAGTGGTCACCGGCGTTGATATCGACGCTTCCGGCAAAAGCACCTGCGCCGGTGAACGTGATGAGTACGGTCACAGTGGCAAAAGCACCCACCTCAACGACGAGATGGCCGAAGGATGTTCCTGCGGGCGTATGTACCTGCACCGCAATAAGATCATCCAGGGTTGTTTCAGCAGGAATCGAGATCACTGTCGCGTGATCAGCTAATTGCCACGAGTGCGCCGCGATGCGATCGACCGGCGTGCTCACCCTTGCACGTAGCCCAGCATCCAGTACCAGCCTTTGCACCGCGGATGCATCGATACCCGCAACGGTTATCTCAGGCTCCGCTAGTGCCTCAGGTGATTCGTGAAGGCCTTGCAGACGCGTCAAGGGAGTGAATCTCCACTCCTCCTCGCGCCCATGCGGCACCTCAAAGTCGCCAGGGCTAAACGACCGAACTACGGGTGCGTGATCCGTAGCCGGCACCATCACCGGTGACATCAGCCAACGGCCCCTTCCATCTGCAGTTCAATGAGGCGATTGAGCTCAAGGGCGTATTCCATCGGAAGTTCACGTGCGATGGGCTCAATGAACCCACGCACGATCATTGCCATCGCCTCATCCTCGGTCATGCCGCGGCTCATCAAGTAGAACAGCTGGTCATCGCTGACCTTGCTGACGGTGGCTTCATGCCCCATCGACACGTCGTCTTCACGGATATCGGCATACGGATAGGTGTCACTGCGTGAAATGTCATCGACGAGCAACGCATCACACTTCACGGTGCTCTTGGAGCCATAGGCACCCTCAAGCACCTGGACCAAGCCGCGATATGAGGTGCGACCGCCGCCGCGGGCCACCGACTTCGACACGATGTTCGACGACGTGTGCGGAGCGGCATGCACCATTTTGGAGCCGGCATCTTGATGCTGGCCTTCACCGGCAAACGCCACCGACAAGGTCTCACCCTTGGCGTACTCGCCGGTCATCCATACGGCCGGGTACTTCATCGTGACCTTCGAGCCCAGGTTGCCATCAACCCATTCCATGGTGGCGCCTCGCTGGGCGACCGCGCGCTTGGTGACCAGATTGTAAACATTGTTCGACCAGTTTTGAATCGTCGTATAGCGGCAACGGGCGTTGGGCTTGACGATGATTTCGACCACGGCCGAATGCAAAGAGTCAGAGGAGTAAATCGGAGCGGTGCACCCTTCTACGTAGTGCACATACGCGTCCTCATCAACGATGATCAATGTGCGTTCAAACTGGCCCATATTTTCGGTGTTAATGCGAAAATAGGCCTGTAGGGGGATCTCTACCTTGACCCCCTTGGGTACATAGATGAACGAACCGCCCGACCACACAGCGGTATTGAGCGCCGCGAATTTATTGTCACCCACGGGGATAACAGAGCCGAAGTATTCCCGGAATAGATCTTCGTGCTCACGCAAACCGCTATCGGTGTCTAAGAACAGCACCCCCTGCTCTTCTAGGTCTTCGCGGATCTGGTGATACACGACCTCCGACTCATACTGTGCCGCCACACCGGCCACTAGTCGCTGCTTTTCTGCCTCTGGGATACCCAGTCGATCGTAGGTATTCTTGATGTCGTCGGGCAGTTCTTCCCAGCTTGTCGCCTGCTTCTCAGTCGAGCGCACGAAATACTTAATATTGTCGAAGTCGATCCCGCCGAGGTTCGAACCCCACACGGGCATGGGCTTGCGCTCGAACAGGCGCAGACCCTTCAATCGCATTTGCAGCATCCAGTCGGGCTCGTCCTTCAGTGCACTAATTTCGCGAACGACATCCTCAGAAATACCACGGCGAGCGTTGATACCGGCAGCATCAGAGTCGCGCCAGCCGTAGTCATAACGACCGAGACCGTCGAGTTCGGGATGAGAGGTGGTTGTCATGCGAGGGACCTCCGTTGTTCGTTCGCGGGTCGTGCAGGCAGTTGTGCATGGTGCGGGTACGTGCGGCTCGTCGGAATCAAGGTGGTGCACACACCATCACCACGCGAAATCGTTGCGATTCGCATGACGTGGGTGCCTAACAATCGAGCGAAGGCTTGGGTTTCGGCCTCGCAGATCTGTGGAAACTCTTGCGCCACATGTGCAACCGGGCAGTGATGCTGGCAGAGTTGACCGCCGTCGGCCAGGGTTGCTGAGTAGCCATCCTCGGTCAGCACATCAACCAGCGTCTGCACACGCCCATCAACATCGTCCACACTCAGTGCGTCGAATCGTGCCTGGTGGCTTTCCGCCCACGTTGTGGCGCGTTGCCCGGTGAACGCCTCGACGGTGCCGGCCGGGGTCTCATCGCGCATAAATCGCAATGCACCAACGGCCAGATCGTCATAGGCAACATCAAACGTGTGGCTGCCAGCATCGGTGAGCGAGAACACTCTGGCCGGTCGGCCTCGACGCCGGTCGGGAGCCGGACCGAAAGGCGGGCTTTCACTGGCTGTGGCTAGACCGGCTTCGAGGAGCGCGTCCAGATGGCGCCGTACCACCGCGCCGCTGAGTTCCAGCCGGCTCGCCAACGCCGTCGCCGTGCTCGGCCCTGAGTCATTCAGGGCACGAGCAATGCGCTCGGCACCGGGGCTGGGGAATTTCACACCCCTAGTGTGTCGGAAATACGACAAAGCGCAAAATCGGAGGGGTCCTAGACTGACGTGGTGAGCGACGAGCAGGCACATACTGGGCAAATCTGGGCCGCTCGTGCAGATGACTTGGTCGTCAATTACGGAAAGACCCGAGCACTTCGGGGCCTCACTATGGGCGTGCGGCCTGGCGCCCTCACCACCCTCTTGGGCCCGAATGGCGCCGGTAAGTCCACAACCCTGGGCGTCTTGGCAGGTCTTGTTCGGCCCGATTCAGGCTCGGCGACGATATTTGAAGCACCCGCCGGATCACTCTCGGCACGGCAGCGGCTGGGGGTGATGTTGCAGGAGGGGGGCATCCCCACCGGTGCCCGCGGCCCCTCCATCGTGCGACATATCGCCGGCCTTCGGGGCGCTGCCCAGTCAGCTGAGTATTGGATCGACCAGTTAGACCTCAATAGCATCGGCCGCACCACGTTTAGGCGTATGTCCGGCGGGCAGAAAAAGCGTGTGGCTTTGGCCTGCGCGCTGGTAGGGCACCCCGATTTGGTGTTCGTCGACGAACCCACCGCAGGCCTTGACCCGCCGGGCCGATTGATGGTGTGGGAGGCACTCGATGCCCTGCGCCGCCAGGGCGTCACCGTGGTGCTGTGTACACACGACCTCGAGGAGGCCGAACGCCTGGCCGATGACGTGATCATCATTCACGAGGGCGTGTGCCGACTACAAGAGCCACTCACCCAGGTGCTTGCCCAGGCCCGTGAGTCGGTCGATTTCGATGCTCCGCTTCACCTAGACCTGACCGGTCTGCAATCGGCGCTCAGTGCCACCGCAAACGTGGAGGAGCGTTCGCCTGGTAGGTATCGCATTGTTGGCGACGTGTCGCCTCAGACCCTGGCCACCGTCACGGCTTGGTGCAGCCAGCACGGAGTTATGGCGCGCGGCTTGCGAGTCGGTGGCACGCGCCTGGAGGACAGGTACTGGGACATCACCGGTGATGGGCCAAGCACGCCCGCCTCCGTAGGAGGCACACCATGAGTACACCGGTGATTCAAGCGCCCAGTCGCTTGGGTCTGCTCGCCCGCCAGGCCCGATTCGATACCCGCCAGACACTCGCCAACGGCGAGCAATTGCTCCTGACGGTGTTGATTCCGATCGGTTTGCTTTTCGGCCTGGTGTGGGCGACGGGAATCCCCGTCGATGCCGGTGTCGACAACGCTGCTGACTACCCGCGCGTCGCCTTGGTGTTGCCCGGGGTTTTGACCGTGGCGGTGTTGTCGAGCGCATTCGCCTCACTAGCCATCGCGACCGGATTCGATCGTCGCTCCGGGTCTCTCCTCCTCTTGGCCACCACGCCACTTTCACGGGTTGATTTGGTGATCTCGCGGGCAATGTCGACTGTCCTGATCGTCGCCACGCAGACGCTTTTGTTGGGGGCTGTCGCGATAGGTCTTGGTTGGCGCCCGGACTTAGGCGACATCGCGGCGCTGGGATACCTGTTGATCGGCACCGTGAGTTTGGCTGCCTGCGCCATCGCATTGGCCGGTCTGCTTCGAGCCGAGGCCACCCTTGCCCTGGCCAATGGAGTGTTTCTCGTGCTTTTGGTGGCCGGCGGAACAGCTCTGCCGGCCGCTGCATTACCTGACGCCATTGGCTCAATCGCTCGGGTGTTACCTAGCGGCGCCCTTGGCGACGGCCTGCGCGGCACCATGCTTGACGCCCCCACCAATCTGGGGCTTGTCGCGGTGATTCTCATCGTGTGGTTCGTGGGCGCGGGAGTTCTGGCCAAGCGCACATTCCGCTGGGATTGACCGCATGCGATCAACATCACACCAGGACCGCAGGTGCTGGCGGGCGATATCAACTTTCGAGGACGCTCCACACGGCATAGGCTCATGAGCGTGACCGCAATCGCGACGCCGCAGGAGTTGCTCGTTGGAACGACGGGCGTCACACGGGGTATGCGGTGGCTGTTCCAGGCCAACCTGGTTGCCCAAATCGGCATCGTGGTGACCGGTGGTCTGGTGCGACTGACCGGCTCCGGGCTTGGCTGTCCGACCTGGCCCGAGTGTGTCGACGGCTCACTCACGCCCACCTCAGCCCAGGACGAAAGCTCCTGGCACAAGGCGATCGAATTCGGCAACCGCCTGCTCACCTTCGTCTTGGCCGCACTAGCCATCGCCGCGATCGTGACCGCGATCGTGTGGTGGCGTCGCCGACGGGCCGCTGGCCGGTACTACCCTCGCTCGCTACTCGCGTTCGCAGCGGTTCCGCTGATCGGCACGATCGTGCAGGCATTGCTGGGTGGTGTGACGGTGCTGACTGGCCTTAGCCCCTACGCCGTCGCGGCACACTTCCTTGTGTCCATGGCCATCATTGCCGGCTGCGTGGTGCTGGTTGTTCAATCAGCGCTGGTCCAGCCGCGCGGGGCCACACACCAGGAACCCCCGGTGCGGTTACCGCGCGTTATCCGACTTCTGGCCATCGCGCTGCTGATTTCCTCAGCGATCGTGGTGTTTCTCGGCGTCATCGTCACCGGTAGTGGCCCGCACTCTGGTGATGCCGGTGTGGAGTCTCGATTTCCCATCGATCCACGCACGATCTCTTGGTTGCATGCAGACTCGGTTTGGCTGTTCCTAGGTCTAATCGCTGGAATTTTGGTCGCCCTGTACCTGGTTCCCGTGCCGCTTACACTGCGCAAACGCGCCTGGCTGCTGGCGGGCGTCAGTGTCGGGCAGGGGGCAGTGGGATACATCCAATACTTCACCGGGGTGCCCTGGCCACCGGTCGCGCTGCACATGCTCGGCGCATGTCTGGTGTGGGCGATAACCGTGTGGCTGCTGCTCGGCGTGATGCGCGTGCCCAGCTACACGAATGGATCAATCGCCACGGCCAAGAAAAGCAACGCTAGATAGGTGATCGACCCATGAAAAAGCCGCATCGGCGCGAGGTCGGCAGCATCTGTGCGTACCCGTAGCCATAGCCGCAACACCTCCGCTAGGAATGCGACCCCGAGTATCCCGGCTGAGATCGAGTAGACCCATCCCATATTGCCTGCCGGAATAAGCAGCCACGAGGTTGCCACCATCAGTACCGAATACACACCGATGTGACGCATGACAGTCTTCGGTGGCGCAATGACCGGAAGCATCGGGACGCCCGCTTTCGCGTAGTCATCTCGATATCGCAGCGATAATGGCCAGTAGTGCGGCGGTGTCCACCAGAAAACAACGAAAAACAGCACGACAGGTGCCCAGGTGAGCGAACCGGTAATTGCAGCCCAGCCGATCAGGACCGGCATGCACCCTGCCGCGCCACCCCAGACGATGTTTTGGGCCGTGCGCCGCTTCAAGATCACGGTGTAAACAAAGGCATACGCGGCGATGGCAATGGCACCCAGCACGGCAGCGAGCGGGGTCGTAAACACCGCCAGGATCACGACACTGAGCAACGACAAGATGCTTCCGAAAATGGTTCCAGACTTAGCGGAGATGAGTCCACTGGCTACCGGTCGATGGGCGGTGCGTTCCATGAGTTGATCGATGTCGCGGTCGTACACGCTGTTAAACGTGCTCGCCCCTGCGGCTGCGAGAGTGCCACCCACGATGACAGCGATCATACGTAAGGGATCGGGCCATCCGCCGGCCGCAAGAATCATGGTGGGCACGGTCGTGACGAGGAGCAACTCGATGATGCGGGGTTTAGTAATGGCGACATAGGCCGCCACTATGGCCCGTCGGGGTGGGCGCGCAGGGCCAGCAGCCCGCGTGCGTGGGTCCACGGCGCTCACGCGCCACCACCTTCCCGACTCGTTTCCGATACTAAGCCTGCTACCGGGCCTGTTACCTGCCCCGTTACCTGCCCTGTTACCGGGCCTGTTACCTGCCCTGTTACCTGCATCGAGTGTTTCACCAGACTACGCAGAGTCTACCGAGACCACGCGTCGCGGGACCATTCTCGCTAGGCTCCCGGGTGTGACTCTCACCTCATCATCTGCCGATAATCTCTCGCCCCTAGATCTTCGACCCGCCGCGGCCGAATGGACCCATCGGGACGACGCCACCGTTGCCACGATCAGAGGGTTGGCGATGGACGCAGTGCAAAAGGTGGGCAATGGTCACCCCGGCACAGCCATGGCCCTCGCGCCACTCGCGCACTTGCTGTTCTCGCGCTACCTGCGCCACGATCCGCAGGATCCGACGTGGCTGGGTCGCGACCGATTTGTACTCTCGTGCGGGCACTCGTCGCTCACGCTGTACATCCAGTTGTACTTAAGCGGCTACGGCCTGCAACTGAATGACTTGGAGTCCTTTCGCACATGGGGCAGCCTGACCCCCGGCCACCCCGAACACGGACACACAATCGGCGTTGAAACCACCACAGGTCCCCTCGGCCAGGGACTGTCCACCGCGGTAGGTATGGCGATGGCATCGCGATTCGAACGAGGCATGTTCGATCCGACGGCCAGCTACGCCTCCAGTCCCTTCGACCATCGGGTATGGGTTATCGCCTCTGATGGTGATCTCGAGGAGGGAATTTCCGGGGAGGCCTCAAGCATCGCCGGTACGCAGCGTCTCGCTAACCTCACCGTGATCTGGGACGACAACCACATATCCATCGAGGGCGATACTCGCGTTGCCTTCACCGAAGACGTCGTAGCCCGATACGAGTCCTACGGCTGGGCCGTGCACGAGGTCGGCCTGACCCCCACTGGCGATGTCGATGTGCATGGCCTGATGACCGCACTGGACGCAGCCGCAAATGAGGCCGAACGACCCACCTTTATCGCCATGCACTCACTCATAGCCTGGCCCGCCCCGCATGCCCAAAATACAGCGAAAGCGCATGGCGCGGCTCTCGGAGCAGATGAAGTGGCCGCGACCAAGACGCTGTTGGGCCTGGATCCGGACGTTGATTTCGCCGTGGCCGAAGAGGTGCTTGCTTACACGCGTGGCTATCAGGACCAGCATCAACGAGATCACGATGAATGGAATCGTCACTTTGCGGCCTGGCAGGCAACCAACCCGCAGAACGATGCACTACTGACACGGCTACTGTCGCAACGATTGCCGACTGACCTGGCCGGCGCTCTGCCACAGTTTGAGACTGGTGCCTCAATCGCCACTCGATCAGCTTCGGGTAAGGCCATCAATGCTCTGGCGCCCGACTTGCCTGAGCTATGGGGCGGATCGGCAGACCTCGCTGGCAGCAACGACACCACCATCACGGGCGGTCTCTCCTTTCTACCGGCCGGTTCGGGGTCTGCGGAATCCTCGCCCTATGGACGCATTTTGCACTTTGGTGTACGCGAGCACGCCATGGGCGCGATCTTGAATGGCATCGCACTGTCTGGACTCACGCGCCCATTCGGCGGCACATTCTTGGTGTTCAGCGACTACATGCGGGGCGCTGTTCGGCTCGCGGCGTTGATGGGTACAGCCACCACCTTCGTCTGGACCCATGACTCCATCGGCCTGGGCGAGGATGGGCCCACGCATCAACCGGTCGAGCATCTGTGGTCGCTGCGCTTGATTCCTGGCTTTAGCGTTGTACGTCCGGCCGATGCTCGTGAAACGGCCGCGGCATGGCTGGCGATCTTGGAACAACGTCGACCCGTCGGCCTGATCCTCAGCCGGCAAGGCCTACCGGTGCTCAGACAAACAGAGAGCATCGGATCAACGGAGATCACCAGGGGTGGTTATGTCCTAGCCGAGGGTGACGGTGGCGCCCCTGAAGTCATCTTGATGGCTACAGGCTCTGAGGTGGCCTTGGCGATGTCAGCTCGCGAACAGTTACAGGCCGACAACATCTCCACGCGGGTGGTCTCCATGCCGTGCATCGATTGGTTTGATGAGCAACCCGCTGAGTACCGCCACGACGTCCTGCCTCCCAACGTCACGGCACGCGTGTCGATTGAAGCTGGTGCAACCCTCGGCTGGCACCGCTATGTCGGTGACCGCGGGCGTACCATCGGCCTTGATCATTTCGGTGCCAGCGCAGCGGCAGAAATCCTGTACCAAGAGTTCGGTATTACGGTCGATGCCATCGTCACAGCCGCCAAGGAATCCCTGGCACACTAGGCCCCACCAGGGCGACCAACCGTCACATTTCATACGCGAACCCGCACTGCCGACCGAACATCAAGGAGCGCACACATGAACACCCCCGCCGTTCTTACCGAACTCACCGATGCCGGTGTCTCGATGTGGCTCGACGACCTCAACCGAGAACGTCTCACGAGTGGGTCGCTCCAGAACCTTATCGACACCCGCTGCGTGCGCGGCGTCACCACGAATCCCACCATTTTCGCTAAGGCCATCGGCGGCCACAGCGCCGCTTACGACGCGCAATTGGACACGTTGGCTAAGGCTGGCGCCGACGCCGAAGGTGCGGTGCGGGCGATGACCACCGACGACGTACGTGCCGCTTGCGATCTGTTCGCCCCATTATTTGGCTCCTCCGGTGGCGTGGATGGCCACGTGTCGATCGAGGTGGATCCCCGGTTGGCGCACGACACGCATGCCACGATTACCCAGGCCCGTGAATTGTGGGATGAAGTCGCCCGCCCCAATGTTTTGATCAAGATTCCGGCCACCCTGGAGGGCCTGCCGGCGATCACCGAGGTGCTGTCCTACGGCATCAGTGTCAACGTCACCCTCATCTTTTCCCTCGAGCGGTATGCCGCGGTCCTAGATGCCTGGCAGGCCGGTCTGGAAAAGGCCCTAGACCGCGGTCACGAGCCCGCCAGTATTCATTCTGTTGCGTCGTTTTTCGTGAGCCGTCTTGATACCGCAGTCGACGCACTGTTGGACACCGATGGCTCCGCCCAGGCCCTTAATCTGCGCGGTAAAGCCGCGCTGGCCAGCGCTCGCATGGCGTGGGGTGCGTACACACAAGCCCTGACAACCGACCGCTGGGCTCATCTGGTCGCTCAAGGTGCTCATCGCCAGCGGCCGCTGTGGGCTTCCACCGGAGTCAAGAACCCGGCCTACCCCGACACCCGTTACGTCATCGGACTGGCCGCGCCCGGCTGCGTCAACACCATGCCGGAGGCAACGTTGACAGCTGTGGCAGACCACGGAGTATTCGACGGCGACACCGTGACTGGCACTCAGCAGGAGTCGGCGGCGGTGTGGCAGGAGTTGGGCACGTTGGGCATCTTGGAACCCGCGGTGTGCGCAGACCTAGAGGCGGCCGGTGTGAAGTCCTTCGCAGCATCATGGCAAGAACTACTTGACTCCGTGGCCGACCGTCTAGCCGCACTGCGTTAAGTCTCCCCTGGCCATAACCTGCGACGATGAGTCACTCATGACCAATCCACTGCGGGATCCTCAAGACCTCCGCCTCCCCCGAGTTGCTGGGCCGAGCGCCGTCGTCCTGTTTGGTGTCACCGGTGATCTAGCTCGCAAAAAGATCATGCCCGCGATCTACGATCTAGCCAACCGTGGTCTCCTGCCGCCTGGTTTTGGACTGGTCGGATTTGCTCGACGGGAGTGGGAGAACGAGGACTTCGCCCAAGAGGTGCACGACGCAGTACGTGAGCATGCTCGAACGCCCTTTCGAGAGGAAGTGTGGCGGCAACTGTCCCAGGGGATTCGCTTTGTTGCCGGTGACCTGACAGACCGATCATCATTTGATCTGCTCCGCAGCACGCTGGACGAACTCGATCGCGCACGCGGAACCCTCGGTAACCACGCCTTCTACCTGTCGATACCTCCGGGTCTGTTTCCCGTTGTGGTCCAACAGATCAAGGCGACCGGTCTAGCCGAACGCAAACCGGGTGCGTGGCGGAGGGTGGTGATCGAGAAGCCATTCGGTCATGACCTCGCCAGCGCGGAAGATCTAGATTCGGTTCTGGCCGATGTGTTCACTCCCGATGAGATTTTTCGGATTGACCATTATCTCGGCAAGGAAACAGTGCAAAACATCCTCGCGGTGCGCTTTGCCAACGAGATGTTCGAGCCGCTGTGGAATAGCAACTACGTGGACAACGTACAGATCACTCAGGCGGAGGATATTGGTATCGGCGGTCGCGCCGGGTACTACGACGGCATCGGTGCTGCCCGCGACGTGATCCAAAATCACCTCCTCCAGTTGTTGGCACTCACGGCAATGGAGGAGCCGCTCAACTTTGGTCCCGAGCAGGTCCGGCTAGAAAAAGAAAAACTTCTAGCCGCCGTCAAGGTGCCCGACGATATTGGCCAGCACACCGCACGCGGTCAGTACGCGACAGGATGGCAGGGAGGCATCCCGGTCCGCGGGTACCTAGAAGAAGACGGCATTCCGCCGGATTCTTCGACCGAGACCTTCGCCGCGATCCGCCTCGATATCGACAGCCGACGATGGGCCGGAGTGCCCTTTTATGTCCGCACCGGTAAGCGGCTTGGTCGTCGAGTCACCGAGGTGGCCGTGATCTTCAAAAAGGCCCCGCGGCTTCCCTTTGGCGAGGCGTCAGTCGTTGATTCAGCCGACAACGCCCTGGTGTTTCGAATTCAGCCCGATGAGGGCATCACCCTTCGATTTGGATCCAAGGTGCCCGGCAGCGCCGCAATGGAGGTGCGCGACGTGACCATGGACTTTCAATACGGTGATTCCTTCGTCGACGCAAGTCCCGAGGCGTATGAACGCCTCATCCTTGATGTCCTGCTGGGGGATCCGCCGTTATTTCCCGGTGCGCGTGAGGTGGACATCAGTTGGCGGATTCTCGATCCAATTCTCGATCATTGGTCGACCCAGGGCCAACCACCGCCCTATGCATCCGGCGGATGGGGGCCAGCATCGGCCTACGAGATGATGTCACGCGATGACCGTGTGTGGCGTCGACCATGATCCGCCTACACGACACCAGCGGCGGTGACATCGCCCGCGCCATCAGTCACGAACGACACCGCATGGGCTCACCGACAACCGGCATGGTGTTGACCCTGTTGATTCTTAGCGACGAGGAACATCAGGCCGACGCAACCGAGGCTGCGGTCAACAGCGCCCGCGAGCATCCGATGCGGATCTTGACGCTGGTGCCGCGGCCAGCCGGCGATGCTGATGCCATCGATGCCGATATCAACGTGGGCGGCGATGACGGCCCCGGCGAGGTTGCGGTGGTGCGACTGCGTGGCGATCGAGCCGAACACGGCAATTCGGTCGTGATTCCGTTGCTCCTGCCCGACACGCCTATCGTCGCGTGGTGGCCGAGTAATCCGCCGGAAAACCTCGCCCGGGACCACATTGGCAGCCACGCCCAGAGGCGGATCACCGACAGTTCGGCCGATCCGGATCCGTGGTCTGCCCTGCAGACCCGACGGCTCAATTATGCCCCCGGTGACACCGACCTCGCCTGGACCCGGCTGACCCCGTGGCGCAGCGTGTTGGCCGCAATGCTCGATCGGCACACTGGGCCTGTCATGTCGGCTGATATCGGTGTTAACGGGGCTAGTCCCAGTGCATCGCTGCTGGCGTCGTGGCTAATGGTCAATCTTGGCATCGAGGTGACGTCCACACCGACCCCCGGCCCGGGGATAACGCACGTGACCCTGGAGACAACCGAGGGCGCCTTGAGCCTTGATCGGCCCGACGGTGCGGTGGCGATGTTAAACGTGCCCGGCGTACCGCCCGCCCCCGTTGCGCTATCTCGTCGCCATCTTGCCGAACTCTTAGCCGAGGAACTGCGTCGGTTGACCCCCGATGAGGTGTACGCACGCGCCTTAGCGAACCTAGACCAGGTGACCGGTTTTACGGTGGCGAACTAGCGCCGATTCAACCGATCGAGTGCTTCATCCAAGATCGCTGCACCATCGGCGTCGCTACGACGCTCCTTGACGTAGGCAAGGTGGGTCTTATAGGGCTCAATCTTGGGCGGTGCAGGTGGCGCCTCGTGGTTCTGACTGGCCGGCCAGCCACATCGCGGGCAATCCCAACTGTCGGGAATAGGAGCGTCGGCGGCGAAACTTGGCGTGGTTTCGTGGCCACGTGCACACCAGAACGTAATGTGCAGCCGCGGAGCAATATCGCCTCGCTCCGCCTCGCCCATCGGGCCTGCGCCAACTCTGCTGCCACGAATTGCACTTCCACCGGCCACCGATTACCTCATTCTCCAGTTGTGAGCGAACAAACCTTAGGCGCCTGTACGAACAAGGAGGCCGACCGCCACGATCGAGGCAGCCCACACTAGGCCCAACGCAACGGTAATTCGATTGAGGTTCTTTTCAGCGACAGATGATCCGCCGACTGAGGAGGTAACACCGCCGCCGAACAGGTCTGACAGGCCTCCACCTTTACCGCGATGCAGCAAAATCAAAACGATGAGCAAGACACTCGTGATCACGAGCAAAATCGCCAGACCGACAACGAGCACCGAACTCATGCGATGGTTTCCTCACTCAGTTGATCGACGCGGGTGGCACAGATGACCAGCCCACAGGCTAACCCGTCGGGGACGCTATCACCTAACAGGGCTGGTGTTCGGGCGGGCGGGCGGCTTGAGCTGCGCCGCCACCTACCCGAGCGCATCGGCATCGGGATGCAGTCGATAGCGGACGATTCCGACAAATTCCTCCGCGTCCAGACTCGCTCCCCCGACCAGGGCCCCATCAACGTCGGGGCTGGCCATGATGCCTGCGATATTCGTCATCTTGACCGACCCGCCATAGAGAATTCGAATCGCGTCGGCGGTGGCGGCGTCCGTCATTTCTTGGACGAGACCGCGCAGGGCCGCGCACATTTGTTGGGCATCCTCAGGCGAGGCGACCTTGCCGGTGCCGATCGCCCACACCGGCTCATAGGCGATCACAGACTTGGCCATCTGCTCAGCAGTCAGGCCGGCCAATGACTCCCGCAGCTGCTCGACACAGTAGGACAGGTGTGTGTGTGCTTCGCGTATTTCTAGACCCTCACCGACACAGACAATGGGGGCAATATCTACCTGCCACGCGGCAACAGCCTTGGCTGCCACGACCTCATTCGTCTCATGGTGATGCTCGCGCCGTTCACTGTGGCCCACCGTCACAAATCGGCAGCCGAGCTTGGCCAGCATGGCCCCACTGATGTCACCGGTGTAGGCACCTCGAGCGAAGGGTGACAGATCCTGGGCGCCGTAGCGCACACGCAATTTATCGGCCTCAACGAGCGTGTGTACGGTCCGAAGGTCGGTAAAGGGCGGCAGGACGACCACATCAACCGCATCCAAGTCAGCATCGTTCAAGCCAAAAGCGATCTTCTGCACAAGGGCGATGGCCTCGAAGTGATTGATGTTCATCTTCCAGTTGCCCACCATGAGTGGCTGGCGACTTGACTTACCCATGCGTGGACTCCAAGGGATTATCTAGCTCCAAAACGGTCAAGCCGGGTAACGACTTGCCCTCTAATAGTTCCAGGCTCGCGCCGCCGCCGGTCGACACATGGTCGATAGCCGTTGCGTCCATGCCCAAGCTATTGAGCGCGGCAGCCGAATCACCGCCACCAACGACGGTAAAAGCATCGGTGTCGCACATGGCTTGAGCCACCGCTCTGGTGCCTTCAGCAAAGGGCGCACACTCAAACACACCCATCGGGCCATTCCACACCACGGTCGCTGCCTGGTGGATAGCCACCGAAAACAGTGCAGCGGTCTGCGGACCGATGTCAAGACCCATCATATCCGCGGGAATAGCATCGACCCCCACGATCTGTCGACGCGATTCGGAGGAGATTTCGCTCGCCACCACAACGTCAACCGGGAGCGTTATCGAGACCCCCAGTCGCTTGGCCGTATCAAGGATCTCGTGCACGGTCGGCAACATGTGTTCGTCAAGGAGTGACCGTCCAACACCGAATCCCTGCGCTGCAAGGAATGTGAACGCCATGCCACCGCCGATGAGCAACCGATCGACTCGATGGAGAAGGTGCTCGATGACCCCGATCTTGTCGCTTACCTTCGAGCCGCCGAGAACAACCACGAATGGCCGCGCAGGATCATCGAGAACTCGATCAAAACTGTGCAGTTCGCGCTCCACCAGCAAACCGGCCATGTGCGGCATCAGTTGGGGCAGTTCGGTTACCGAGGCCTGATGGCGATGCAAGACACCGAACCCGTCACTGACGAAGACGTCGCCTAGCTCGGCCCATTCACGTGCCAATGCCATCCGATCGTCGGACTCTTTGCTCGTCTCGCGCGGATCAAACCGAACGTTCTCCCATAGGGCTATGTCTCCCGGAGACAGGTCCGAAATCTGCTCTTGAACACTCACTCGATCGCGATTATCAACAACGGGAACGTCTCTGTGGACCAACTCGGCCAGGCGCTGGGCCACCACACCCATCGACATCGCCGGGTCTGGCACACCTTTAGGTCGACCTAGGTGAGCCAAGATGACCGTACGGGCACCCCGCTCCCGCAAAGCCTGCAGCGTGGGAAGGGAGGCACGGATTCTCGTGTCATCAGCAATAACCACTCCCTCATCACCATGGGTTAGCGGCACGTTGAAATCGACACGTACGAAGACGACCTTGCCGGCTACATCAACAGCATCCAGCGACGCAATCACAACTGCTTCCCGACATAGCGGATGATGTCCACCAGTCGGTTGGAGTATCCCCACTCGTTGTCGTACCAGCCCAGCACCTTCACCAAAGTGCCCATGGAGTTCGTCATGTCTGCGTCAAGAATCACCGAAGCGGGGTCGGTCACGATATCGGAGGACACAATCGGATCCTCGGTGTAATGCATGATCCCTTGCAACCACGTATCAGCAGCACTACGCATTGCGTCGTTGATTTCCTGCTTGGTGGCCGCCGTGCGCAACTCCACGGTCAGGTCGGTGGCCGAACCGGTCGGTGTCGGCACGCGCATCGCGTATCCATCGAGTCGGCCTTTGAGCTGGGGCAGCACCAAACCAATTGCTTTGGCGGCTCCGGTCGTCGTCGGAATCATGTTGATGGCAGCAGCGCGGGCTCGACGCATGTCCGAGTGAGGGAAATCCAGGAGACGCTGATCATTGGTGTATGCGTGGATGGTGGTCATCATGCCTCGCTCGATGCCGAATGAATCATCGAGCACCTTGGCCATCGGTGCCAGGCAATTGGTGGTACAGGAGGCGTTGGAAATGATGTTGTCGGTCGCGGGATTGTAGGCCGCCTCGTTGACGCCCATGACGATCGTGACGTCTTCATTTTTTGCGGGTGCTGAGATTATTACCTTCTTGGCTCCAGCGTCTAGATGCCCACGGGCCTTCGTCGCATCAGTGAAGAATCCGGTTGCTTCCAAGACGACATCGACCCCGAGCTCAGCCCAAGGCAGCGCGGCCGGATCCTTCTCAGCTGTGACCCTGATCGCGTGGCCATCCACAACCAGACCGTCATCGGTAACCACCACCGGCTTGCCAAGGCGGCCTAGCACGCTGTCGTACTTGAGCAAATGAGCAAGCGTGTTGGTGTCGGTCAGATCGTTGATGCCGACCACCTCGATAGGGACACCAGATGGATTGCTGCCGGCCATCAAGGCACGATAGAAATTTCGACCGATGCGGCCAAATCCGTTGATCCCTACGCGGACGGTCATATCGAACTCCTAGGCCCTGACATAGGCCCAGACTGCGCGTTCGCCGTCTACCCGAGGACCTACACCTTCACCCCAACCCTATCAACGCGAGCGAATGCATCGCAGCGCGCTGGAGGAACGTCTAGGCACTGAGCCAAGTGTCGATCTAGTACGCCAAGTCGTCGAGGTCAGCATCGGCTAGGGCAGCCTCAGTACCCGGGATGCCCAATTCCTCGGCCCGACGATCTGCGGTCGAAAGGAGACGACGAATTCGTCCGGCGACCGCATCCTTGGTCATCGGCGGATCAGCCAGTGCGCCCAACTCTTCGAGACTGGCCTGCTTGTGCTCCAGCCGCAGGTGACCTGCCTGAGCCAGATGGTCGGGAACGTCCGGGCCCAAGATTTCCAAAGCTCGACTCACGCGCGCACCGGCAGCGACGGCCGCACGCGCTGAGCGGCGCAGATTGGCATCATCAAAATTGGCTAATCTGTTCGCGGTCGCGCGCACCTCACGGCGCATGCGCCGTTCCTCCCAGGTCAGCACGCTGGCATGCGCACCCATCCGCGTCAACATCGCGCCAATGGCATCGCCGTCGCGAATAACGACCCGATCGACACTGCGTACTTCACGGGACTTTGCAGGTATCCCCAACCTGCGCGCAGCACCCACGAGTGCCAAGGCTGATTCCTGACCGGGGGTCGTGATTTCAAGTGCCGATGAACGTCCCGGCTCCGTGAGCGAACCGTGAGCCAAGAAAGCACCCCGCCATGCCGCTTCGGAGTCACACACGCCACCGTTGACAACTGCCGGAGGTAATCCGCGAATTGGCCGACCCCCGGCATCGACAAGACCAGTCTGTCGCGCGAGGTGTTCACCACCCTTGACAACACGCACTACGTATCGACTGCCCTTGCGTACACCGGAGCCGGAGAGCATCGCGATTTCGCTGTCTTGGTTGAACACCTCGATCAGATCTTTGCGTAGTCTGCGCGCCGTCGCTCCCGCATCAACCTCAGCTTCGATCACGATCTGCCCGCTGATGATGTGGATGGAACCTCCGAATCGCAAGAGCGAGGAGACCTCCGCCTTGCGACAACAACTTCGAGTCACAACGAGTCGACTCAATTCGTCTTTGACCTCCGCGGTCAGTGCCATGGCGTCATCCTTGCACGCGGCTTGTAGATGACTCGTCGGGGCGGTCGGCTGTCCGAATGAGCGCATCTAGGGCCACCCCCAAGCGCTGGATGTCGTGCGTGTCCGCCGAGGACACCTCAGCGACGTGAAGTTCCGCACCGAGTCGCCCGCATGCCCGCCGCAAGACGCCCACATCGCCTAAGTGACGCTGATCGGCAATGACGTAATCCAGTGAGACCTCCGGAAAGAACTGCGCCCACGAGTTCAAATGCGTCGCGGGTGCGAAGTCCTCGGTCTCCCCCGCCTCACCCCCGAGGTTGAGGACCAAAATTCGCGGCGCACTGCTCCTCGAAACGGCCGCGTACACATGGGGCAGCAACAGGTGAGGCATAACGCTGGTGAACCAACTACCGGGACCAAAAACAACTGCAGTGGAACGGTCAATCGCCGTCACCACGTCTACACAGGGTGTTGGTTGCGCGGGATCTAAGGCTAATTCAGTGATCTTTCCTCGCGTACTGGAGATCGTCGCCTGACCCCGAATCCATTGTGGCTCACCACCTGCCTCCGTCTCCATTAGCGCCAGCAAATCAACTGGCTCCAGCGCCGCGGGCAAAACGCGACCCCGCGCCCCCGTGGCTGTCGCAAGTGTCTGCAACCCCAAAAGCACGTCATGTGTTTGCCCCCACAATGCCGCCATGAGCACATTTCCGACCGGGTGTCCGATGAAGTTTTCGGTGGCGTCAAAGCGTTGCTGAAGCACGCTACGCCAGATGGCACTATCGCCGTCACGGGGAATCATTGCCGCAAGCGCCATGCGCAGGTCACCGGGCGGCACGATCGACAGCTGAGAACGCAAGCGGCCACTGGACCCACCGTCGTCGATCACGCCGACAATCCCCGTCACGTCCGGGGTGACGTTCAGCAGCGCCTCCAATGTGACGGAGAGGCCGTGTCCACCGCCAAAAGCAACAACAGCAGGAACGCGACTACTCACGACCCAGGTCCCGGTGCACCACCAGAGTCTCCACCCCGTGTCGAACCAAACGTGCCGAGAGGTTTTCGGCCATCGCAACACTGCGATGCTTGCCACCGGTGCACCCCAGGGCAATCGTGACGTAGCGCTTTCCCTCGCGCAGGTAGCCATCGGCCATGAGGTCAATGAGTGCAGACGCTCGGTCAAGAAACTCTGGGGCATCGGTTTGCTCAATGACATAATCGTTAACGTCTGCGTCCAAACCTGTCTTGTCTCGCAGGTGCTCCAGCCAGTGCGGATTGGGCAGAAATCTTGCGTCCAACACCACGTCGGCATCGACGGGGATTCCGTACTTGAAACCAAAGGACAACACGGTGGCGCGCAGAGGGATGCGCTGATCGCCCTCGAATGCTGCATCAATCTTGCGGCGCAGGTCATGGACATTGAGATTGGAGGTGTCGATCACAAGATCGGCGTCTGCTCGCAATTGCGCCAGCATCACTCGCTCCCGACGCAGGCCGTCGATGAGCCGCTCGCCCTGTTGCAGCGGGTGCGGGCGCCGGCTGCTTTCAAAACGGCGCACCAACGCCTCATCCGCCGCCTCTAAGAAGACCACCTGCAACGGGATGCCGCGCTCCTTCAACTTTGCAATCGACGCCTGTGTATCGGCAAAGAACCGGCCACCTCGAGCGTCAATCACGACGGCCATACGATCGAGGTAGCCACTCTCGATCGCAGTATCGATGGTGATGGGCAGTAGCGAGGGCAAGAGATTGTCGACTACGAACCAGCCTAAATCTTCGAGGGCCCGGGCTGCTGTCGAGCGGCCGGCTCCCGACATACCGGTCACAACGGCAACGTCGATGGTGCGCTTGACGACGCTCGACGACATCAGCTCTTCACCTCGAGACTCTTCGTCCACGAGAACATCTCACCCACTCTCTTCACGTATCCGTTGTGTTGGCTGTCTCTGACGGTGCAGCTGTCACATCAGCATCAGCGTCCATCATGACATTGTTGAGATGGTCGGCGATCACCTGCGCAAGAACCGGGCCGATGCCCGTCACGGATTGGAGTTCCTCGAGGCTCGCCGCTTGGATCTTCTTGACCGACCCGAAAACACGCAGTAGACGCTGTTGTCGATCCGGTCCGAGGCCTGGAATCGCATCGAGTCGGCTCGTGGTGACCTTCTTGGTGCGGGTGCGCCTTTGATGCCTAATGGCGACGCGATGGGCCTCATCACGAATACGCTGCAGGAGAAACAATCCGTCGCTTGCCCGAGGCATAATCACCGGATCAGCATCATCGGGGCGCCAGATCTCCTCGAGACGTTTCGCTAACCCAGCGATTGGTACGTCGGTAACACCTAGTTCGGTCAGCGCTCGACTCGCAGCATCCACCTGGGGCGCGCCGCCGTCCACAAGCAAGAGTTGGGGTGGGTAGGAGAATCTGGGTGGAAACCTATGGCCGGCCACAAGTTCTTGGGTGTCCTCGCCGTCGGACTCGGATTCGGCGGCGGATGTCACCTCAGTGACGCTGGCAAGTCTGCGAAATCTCCGCTGCACCACTTCTGCAATCGCCCGCGTGTCATCGCGGGAGCCCTCCGGACTCAGACGGTATGACCGGTAATCGCGCTGTCTGGGCAATCCGTCTTCAAACACCACGAGGGATGCCACCACGTCTTCGCCACCAAGATGCGACACGTCGATACATTCGATGCGCAGGGGGGCGGCTGGCAAATCGAGCATTTGTTGAATCTCAGCCAACGCCACACTGCGTGCGGTGAGATCACCCGCACGCTTGAGCTTGTGCGCTGCCAAAGACTGACGAGCATTACCCACGACCGTTTCCAACAGCGCCTTTTTCGCCCCGCGCATCGGCACGGTCAACGTGACCGATCCCTCGCGAAGGCCCTCTAGGTATTCTCCCGCGGCACTATCGGGCAGTGCTGACAGGAGCAGTTGTGCTGGTACCGCTGCCTGATCGGTATACAGCTGCTGCAGCAACCTCGTCATTACTCCCGTCGAATCAACATCTTCAACCTTCTCCACGACCAGACTCCGCTGGCCGGTCACACGACCATGGCGGACGTGAAAAATCTCGACAGCCGCCTCGAGTTCATCCTCGTACAAACCGATCACATCTGCTTGCGTGGCGTCGGGCAGGACCACCGCATTGCGTTCAGTCGCACGGGTCAGCGCGCCCAGATCATCTCTCAGCCGCGCTGCTCGCTCGTAGTCTTCTGCGGCCGCCGCCTGCTTCATCTGGGATTCAAGTCGACGTTCGATCGGCCGAGTATGACCGCTCATGAAAGACACGAAGTCATCTACGATGATTCGATGCTCCTCCGGCGTCACCCGACCGACACAGGGCGCGCTGCACTTGTCGATGTAACCCAACAGACAGGGCCTGCCTACCTGCTGGGCCCGGCGATACACACCGGTCGAGCAAGTTCGGACGGGAAAGACTCGCAGTAGAAGGTCTAACGTTTCACGGATCGCCCAGGCATGTGGAAACGGGCCAAAGTATCTGGCTCCCTTGCGTTTTGGATCACGGCTTACATATGCGCGAGGGATCTGTTCACCCGTAGTGACAACCAGCAAGGGGTAGGACTTATCGTCCCGAAACTTGATATTGAACCGTGGGTCGTACTCCTTGATCCACGTGTACTCCAACTGGAGGGCTTCTACCTCGGTACCGACCGTTACCCAATTCACTGAGGATGCCGCAAGCACCATATTCCGAGTGCGCGGGTGCAGCAAAGCAATATCTGCGAAGTACGATGAGAGACGGCTTCGTAAAGACTTGGCTTTCCCCACGTAGATAACCTCGCCGCGGCTATCACTGAACCGGTAAACACCCGGCTCGTCGGGAACAGTACCCGCTGGTGGGCGATAGGTCGACGGATCAGCCACGCCAACACCCTACGGCCTCGCCGCAGGGTGTGAACCTACTGACGGCTAGGCGAGGGTGACAAAACCATCGGTCACGCCGACATTAGCCGATGCGAGGCCTTGCACGGCCGGACCACGAATCACATCACCGGTCTCAGCAGAGAAGAGGGACCCATGGCATGAGCACACGATCTCATTGGCTGTAACCGAGTTCACCAGACAGCCCTGGTGCGGACATACCGCGGTGAATCCCTTGATAACCCCCTCCTGCGGCTGGGTCACCACGACCTTGGGGCCATCGAAAACTTGGCCACCCTCCACTGGGATGTCAGCCACCGGGGCGAGCGCATTCGCGGGCGCCTGCGTCGGATCACCCGTGGGCGAAGCAGTGGGGTCAGCCGTCGTCGGACCAGGGCTAGGTGCTCCCGTGGTATCGGTCGCAGTAGCGCTCGTCGTGGCGTCATCGCTGCCGCCACCGCAGGCAGCCAGTAAACCCGCAGCACCAAGGGCCCCACCGGCCGCAAGAACTGATCGCCTAGCTATGGGTCGCTGAGCTGTCATCTTGGATCCTCCTTGAATAGCGAAACTTAAGGCTAACCCTAATCACTTCACCCTGCGCGATTGGCGCTTCTTTTTGGATGTCGACACGCCCAACAGTGGGGCCAAAAACCTCCCGGTGTGGCTGTCCGGTACCGCGGCGATGTCTTCTGGGGTACCGGTAGCCACCACTAGACCTCCGCCGGAGCCTCCCTCTGGTCCCATATCGATGATCCAATCCGCTGACTTGATCACGTCGAGGTTGTGCTCAATCACAATCATGCTGTTGCCCTTATCGACCAGGCCCTGGAGGACCGCCAGGAGTTTGGCGATGTCTTCGAAATGCAGACCGGTGGTCGGCTCGTCCAATACATATACCGTGCGGCCGGTTGAGCGTTTTTGCAGCTCGGCGGCTAACTTCACTCGCTGGGCTTCGCCACCAGACAGTGTGGGCGCGGATTGACCAAGGCGCACATAGCCAAGGCCCACATCAGCCAGGGTTGCGAGGTGCCGGGCAATCGGTGGTACCGCAGCAAAAAACTCCAGAGCCTGCTCGATCGGCATGTCCAGCACATCGGCAATAGACCGCGACTTGTAATGCACCTCGAGCGTTTCCCGGTTGTACCGCGCGCCATGGCAAACCTCGCACGGCACGTACACATCGGGCAGGAAGTTCATCTCAATACGTAAAGTGCCATCTCCCGAACACGCCTCGCAACGTCCACCCTTCACGTTGAAAGAGAAACGTCCAGGCAAATACCCGCGCACCTTAGCCTCAGGGGTTTGGGAGAAAAGCCGACGGATGTGGTCGAACATGCCCGTATAAGTGGCCGGATTACTCCGCGGAGTGCGGCCGATCGGACTCTGATCGACATGGACGACCTTGTCCACCTGCTCGAGCCCCTTTACCCGCCGATGGCGACCGGGCACAAGGCGCGCCCCATTCAACTCACGGGCCAACACGTTGTACAGAACATCGTTGACCAGCGTCGATTTACCCGATCCGCTCACTCCAGTCACGGCAACGAGTAAACCCAGCGGCACGTCAACGGTGACATCATTCAGATTGTTCTCTCGAGCCCCTTCAATGGTGAGCATCCGCCCGGGATCAACAGGCCTGCGAACCAATGGAGTCGCGATTGACCTGCGCCCAGATAGATAATCACCCGTCACAGACTCTGGGGTGTTGATGAGGTCGTCATATGGCCCGCTCACCACCACGTGACCACCGTGCTCGCCGGCCCCAGGACCAATGTCAACCACCCAGTCAGCAACCTGAATTGTTTCCTCGTCGTGCTCAACAACGATCAGGGTGTTGCCCAAATCTCGTAATCGAATCAGCGTGTCAATGAGCCGCCTATTATCGCGCTGGTGTAGCCCAATGCTGGGTTCATCCAAAACGTAGAGCACTCCAACGAGTCCTGAGCCGATCTGCGTGGCCAGACGAATTCGTTGAGCTTCGCCGCCAGCGAGCGTACCGGCCGCACGATCAAGGGATAGGTAATCGAGTCCCACATCAACCAAGAATCGAAGGCGCTCGTTTACCTCCTTCAACACTCGTGCGGCGATCAAGGCGTCTCGTTCACTCAAGGTCAACTCAGACAGCTCCAGGGCTGCCTCACCGATCGGAAGTGCGGCTATCTGTGCGATGTTCCTTCCAGAGATCGTGACCCCGAGGCTGATCGGCTTGAGGCGCGCACCGTTGCAGGCACCGCAAGGAATCTCGCGCATGAACCCCGAATAGCGTTCACGACCGGCATCGGAGTCGGCCTCACGATGTCGACGTTCGATGAACGGGATGACGCCCTCGAAGGCGGTGTGGTAGTTGCGTTGGCGGCCGTATCGGTTTCGATACCGCACGTTGACCTCGGTCGCATGGCCACGCAGGATCGCCTTGCGCATCTTCGCCGGCAATGCCGACCACGAGGTGTCCACGTCAAAACCGAGTTCGTCACCGAGTGCCACCAGCAGACGCAAGAAGTAGTCGGCGTTGTGTCCAGATGACCAGGGTGACAGTGCACCTTCGGCGAGGGAGAGCGAATCGTCGGGAACGATCAGTTCCTCATCGACCTCCATGCGCGTGCCTAAACCAGAACACTCCACGCACGCACCAAAGGGTGAGTTGAACGAGAAGGACCGGGGTTCGAGTTCTTCAAAGGACAGTCCATCCACGTGGCAGGCCAGATGCTCGCTGAACGTTTGCTCACGCAAAGCGGAGTCTTTTTCGTCGACCCTGTCGGTCATCACCAACCCACCCGAGAGTCGAAGCGCCGTTTCAACCGAGTCCGTGATTCGTCGCCGCGCCGAGGCCTTCACGACGAGCCGATCCACGACTACGTCAATGGAGTGTTTCTCGGATTTTTTCAGGCTAGGTACGTCCTCCAGTGCAAACAGCTCACCGTCGACGCGAACTCGCGCGTAACCCTGAGCCTGCAGAGATCGCAGCAGATCGACGTACTCACCCTTTCGCTCACGGATTACCGGGCTCAGCAGCGCGAAACGCGTTCCCTCGGGCCAACCTAAAACCTGGTCGACGATCTGCTGTGGGTTTTGCCGGGCGATCGGTTGACCACACTCGGGGCAGTGGGGTTTGCCGATCCTGGCGTATAGCAGGCGAAGATAGTCGTACACCTCGGTGATAGTTCCCACCGTTGATCGCGGATTTCTAGAGGTGGACTTCTGATCTATCGAAACCGCCGGTGACAACCCCTCAATGAAGTCGACGTCAGGCTTATCGAGCTGACCGAGAAACTGCCGTGCGTAGGAGGACAAACTCTCCACGTATCGGCGCTGACCCTCGGCGAAAATCGTGTCGAAGGCTAATGAGGATTTACCTGAGCCAGACAGTCCCGTGAAGACGATCAGCGCGTCTCGAGGAAGGTCGAGGGACACATTCTTGAGGTTGTGTTCGCGCGCGCCGCGCACGATCAGCCGATCCGACACGTTCGACAGGGTAGCCGTACCCTGATGAGGTGACTCAACCCGGAGACAGGCACAACTCAACCAGCGATTCCTACAGTGGTGACCCGATGGTGGGAGGGCCGGCCCAGACACGTTCACTTGCAGAGGTCGACATCACGAAGATCGCGGTAGGGCCGTACAACAACAATGCCTACCTGGTGCGTTGCCTTCAGACTGGCGAGGCCCTCCTGATTGACGCAGCCGCTGAACCGGACCGACTCCTCGACCTCCTCAAGACCACGAGCCTAGAACCCGAGGCACCGTTGTCCATTCTCACGACCCACGGCCATGCTGATCATTGGCAGGCGCTCGCCGATGTAGCGGAAGCAACCGGCGCACGCACGTATGCCGGGCGCTTCGACGCCGACGATATTCCCGTTGCCACTGATGTCCTCGTTGAAGATGACGATGTCATTACCGTAGGCAGGGTGTCTCTACGAGCAATTCACCTGGTCGGTCACACGGAGGGGTCGATCGCTCTGGCTTATCAAGACCCGGTAGGCACCACACATATTTTCACCGGGGACTGTCTGTTCCCCGGTGGCATCGGCAAGACCTGGGATGACCCGCAGCGATTCGAGCAGTTGCTCACCGGAGTAACCGCTAAAATTTTCGACCGATTCGGCGATGACACCTGGATTTATCCCGGGCATGGGGCCGATACAACGCTGGGCGAGCAGCGACCCGAGCTAGCCGAATGGCGCGCCCGGGGTTGGTAACCCATCTGCCCTATCCGGGGGATTCGTTCGGTGCTTGCTGATCGTCTGACTCCCCCGGCGGCTTCGGTAGTTTCTTGTCACGGGGCTCAAGCACGGTGCCGGCATGGGCTCGCACGCTCGGATCACGGCGGACTTTTATCGCCGAGGCCACCACCACAATAACTAAGATCCCGGCAATTACCCCCAAGGACGCCAGCGTCGGGATCTTGGGGAAAACCGGATTCAGTTCATGGGCGAACGTCAAGATCAGCTTTACACCGATAAAGACTAAGATCACGGCAAGACCCAGCGCCAAGTAGACCAACTTCGCCAGGAGCCCGCGCAACACGAAGTACAAAGCACGCAGGCCCAGCAGAGCCGCTGCATTGGCAGCGAAAACCAAATATGGCTCACTCGTTACGCCGAAGGTCGCCGGGATTGAGTCCAGTGCGAACAACAGATCGGTTGAACCAATCGCGATCATTACCAGCAGCAACGGCGTTACCGCCCGGCGCCCGTCAATTCGAGTCAAGATCCGAGTTCCATCGAAATTCGGCGCGACCGGAAACCATTTCCGGACGCTACGAACAACGAGGTTTTCATTGGGCTGCGGATCAGCATCTCGGTGCCTGGCGAGCTGAATTCCCGTCCAGATCAAGAATGCTCCGAATATCACAAACGTAAAGGAGAAGTAAGCCAATGCGGCGGCACCCAGTGCGATGAAGATGGTGCGGAACACGAGAGCGAGCATCACGCCAAAGAGAAGTACGCGCTGATGCAGGATGCTCGGCACACCGAACTGCGTCAGGATGATGACAAAAACAAAGAGGTTGTCGACACTAAGCGACTTCTCAACCAGGTATGCCGCGAAAAACTCGGTGCCGAAGGTTGCCCCAGCGCTGAACCACACCCATACGCCAAATGCGATGGCAACAGCAATGTAGAACACGCTCCACAAGGAAGCTTCACGCATAGATACGTCGTGCGGATGACGACTAACCGTGAAGAAATCCATGGTGACAAGCACCACAATCGCGCCCACCGTGATACCCCAGGTCAAGATAGAGACGTCCACTTAGGTCACCTCACTTTGTTTCTGGGGCAGCATTCTCAGTGAGTGCCCGCAGTTCCTTCTTCAGGTCACCGATCTCGTCACGATAGCGCGCCGCCACCTCGAAATGGAGTTCCGCGGCTGCAGCATGCATCTGAGCGGTCAGTTCGCTGATCAGTTGCGTCAAGTCAGCGGCTGCGGCCCCGCCACGCCGCTGACGACCCGATTCGGCCGTACGCATCTGCTTGAGCAAGATCTCCGTATCGGCATCCTCACGGGCAAGAGTATCGGTGATGTCGGCGATCTTTTTGCGAAGCGGTGCGGGATCTACTCCTCTAGCCACGTTGTAAGCATGCTGCTTTTCTCGCCGTCGGGTTGTCTCATCTAGGGCCCGGCGCATTGAGGGCGTGACCTTGTCGGCGTACATGTACACCTGACCACTCACGTTACGCGCGGCTCGCCCAATCGTTTGGACAAGCGCTGTTTCAGATCGTAGAAAGCCTTCTTTGTCGGCATCCAGAATGCACACGAGGGACACCTCTGGCAGATCGAGGCCCTCGCGAAGCAGGTTAATACCCACGAGCACGTCGTATTCGCCCATGCGAAGTTCCCGCAACAATTCAATACGGCGCAGCGTGTCCACCTCGGAATGCAGGTACCGTACCCGAACACCACGCTCAAGCAAGTAGTCGGTGAGGTCTTCAGACATTCGCTTGGTTAGCGTGGTCACCAGGACTCGCTCATTGCGTTCAGCGCGAAGTGATATTTCGTGCAGGATGTCATCAATTTGTCCCTCGGTAGGCTTGACGACGACTTCCGGATCAAGTAACCCGGTCGGTCGAATAACCTGTTCGACAAATTCGCCGTTACTCGCGCCCATCTCGAACGGCCCTGGCGTCGCCGACAAGTACACCGTCTGCCCTGTCCGTTCCCTGAACTCCTCCCACCGCAGTGGCCGATTATCCATCGCACTGGGCAGCCGGAAGCCGTGTTCGACCAGCGTGCGTTTGCGACTCATGTCTCCCTCGTACATGCCGCCGATCTGCGGCACGGACACGTGGGACTCGTCGATCACCAGCAAGAAGTCCTCTGGGAAATAATCCAACAGGCAGTTCGGTGGGGACCCACGCTCGCGCCCATCTATATGCAGCGAATAGTTCTCGACACCAGAGCACATACCCATCTGCTGAAGCATTTCAACGTCATAGGTGGTTCGCATACGTAAACGTTGCGCCTCAAGCAGTTTGCCCTGGCGGTCTAATTCTGCCAGTCGTTCCGCAAGCTCAGATTCGATACCGGCGATCGCTCGGGTCATCCGCTCCGGACCGGCAACATAGTGCGAGGCCGGAAACACATGCGTCTGTGAATCATTGGTCAATACCTCACCGGTAACCGGATGAAGGGTCATCAGTCGCTCGATCTCATCGCCAAACATCTCAATGCGAATGGGATGGAGCTCATAAACAGGGAACACCTCGATGGTGTCGCCACGAACACGGAACGTCCCGCGCTCAAACGACACGTCATTGCGTGCATATTGAATGTCGACCAGGCTGCGCAGCAGGGAATCCCGGTCGTACTCATCCCCCACGTGCAGGCGAAGCATCCGATCAACATATTCCTGCGGGGTACCGAGGCCATAAATAGCCGACACCGTGGCCACGACGACGACATCGCGACGGGTCAAAAGCGCATTCGTGGCCGAATGCCGCAGCCGCTCTACCTCTTCATTGATCGAGGAGTCCTTCTCGATGTAAGTGTCAGTTTGCGGCACATACGCTTCAGGCTGGTAGTAGTCGTAATAGGAGACGAAATACTCCACCGCATTGTGAGGCAACAACTCCTTGAACTCTTGGGCCAACTGTGCCGCAAGAGTCTTATTGGGTGCCATCACCAGTGTGGGTCGCTGGAGTTTTTCAATCAGCCAAGCAGTGGTGGCACTTTTTCCGGTGCCCGTAGCTCCCAGAAGGACGACGTCTTGTTCCCCCGCCTCAATGCGTGCGGTCAATTCGGCAATGGCTGTGGGTTGATCACCCGAGGGCTCGTAATCAGCTTCAACCCGAAACGGTGCAACAGTCCGCTGCAAATCAGTAACCGGACGCATAGGCCTAGCCTAGGCGCCCGGTTACTGAGAATGTCGAACGTAAACGTCGGATCAGGAATCGCCGGTCAGCTTGTCACGCAGTGCTTGCAGGGCCTCATCGGTCGCCAATGTGCCGGCATCATCTGATGACTCCGACGATGAGTAACTTCCGGTAGACTCCCCAGCCTCCAAAGCCGCCGCCTGATCGGCCGTACGCGCTTCGTCGACCTGCTTACGATGGGCTTCCCAACGAGCGTGGGCGTCGGCGTATTCGGCCTCCCAGACTGACCGCTGCTCCTCAAAGCCGGATTTCCATTCACCAGTCTCAGGATCAAAACCATCGGGTCCGATGTAATTGCCACCTTCATCGAATGCCGGGGCCATGCCGTATAGGTAGGGATCAAATTCTTCGACGGCGGCTTCACCAGCAGTCGATTCATTGGCCTGCTTGAGGCTGAGCGAGATCCGTCGGCGCTCCAGGTCGATATCGATGACCTTGACGAAGATTTCATCACCCACCTGCACGATTTGTTCGGGGATCTCCACGTGACGCTCGGCCAACTCGGAGATGTGCACGAGGCCTTCAATGCCCTCTTCGACCCGAACGAATGCACCGAAGGGCACCAATTTGGTGACACGACCCGGAGCGACCTGACCAATTTGATGGGTGCGGGCAAAATGCTGCCAGGGATCTTCCTGCGTGGCCTTGAGTGACAGCGACACGCGCTCGCGATCCATGTCGACATCCAGCACCTCTACGGTGACCTCTTGGCCTACCTCGACGACCTCCGAGGGGTGGTCGATGTGCTTCCACGACAGTTCTGACACGTGAACCAAACCATCGACACCACCGAGGTCAACGAAGGCACCGAAGTTCACGATGCTCGACACGACGCCACTGCGAATCTGACCTTTACCCAACTGGGTGAGGAATGTTTGGCGAACCTCGCTTTGAGTCTGCTCTAACCATGCGCGGCGAGACAAGACCACGTTGTTGCGATTCTTGTCGAGCTCAATGATCTTCGCCTCGAGTGTCTTGCCGACATACGGTTGCAGATCACGCACGCGGCGCATCTCGACTAGCGAGGCAGGAAGGAATCCGCGCAGGCCGATATCGATAATCAAGCCACCCTTGACGACCTCAATGACAGCACCCTCAACGACGCCGTCCTCTTCCTTGACCTTCTCAATCGTGCCCCACGCCCGCTCGTACTGAGCGCGCTTCTTGGACAAGATCAAGCGGCCTTCCTTGTCCTCCTTCTGCAGCACTAAGGCTTCAACGATGTCACCGACGGCAACGACCTCATTGGGGTCGACGTCGTGCTTAATGGACAGCTCACGGGAGGGAATGACACCCTCGGTCTTATAGCCGATGTCAAGCAGCACCTCATCGCGGTCAACCTTGACGATGGTGCCCTCAACGATGTCGCCGTCATCGAAGTACTTGATCGTGGCATCAATAGCGGCCATGAAGTCTTCGGCGGTGCCAATGTCGTTGATTGCGATCTGCGGGGTCGTGCCAGAAGTAGTCGGGGTGGTTAGCGTCGGGGAGGTCAAGTCACATACTCCGGGTCAATGATTAGGGCTAGTCGGGGCAAAAGAAACGCATGTAGTCGCCGACTGTCTATGTCTGCAGTCAGCACGCACTCGTGCTCAGCGCCCAGGATACGAGCACCCCAATAAGGCCGACCACGCGGCCTTGACTTAGACCTCGCGGGCGGAGGGCGCCTGCGGATCGCGGCGACCTGACATGGCCGCTAGCACGATCCCAACGGCAAGCCCGATCAGACCTAGAATCAAAGCCACGATGGGCAGGGTGTTATTGAGTAGGTTGATCTGCCCGGACAGCGACGAGGCCGTATCGACCCCCTCGGTCACCTCACCAGCGGTTGTTCCCAGGACGGCATCAATCACCGTGATCTGATCGGTGTTATCCGGGCCCCGAAGCGTCTGTATCTGACGCTCCTCACCTTTGACGATGGCACCGGTTATGGGTTCAACCCACAACGTACGGTCATTGGAGTACCACCGCGCCGCCTGATACGTCGCCGCGGGCGACCCCACGAGTGGGCCGGGGACAGCAAGGAAACCGATCTGGGACGCCTCAATGGTCTGCTCGAACCGGTAGACGCTGAGACCCTCGATTTCCTCCGTGCCCACGTACGTGATCGGGACAGCCTTCGCCAGGCTGGCATCGAAGTAGTCATAGTCGCGTGGCTCGGTGAACATCGGGAATTTCAACGGATTGATACCGGCGAACTCCACCTCGCCGCCGTCGTAATTGGCGCCACAGCAGTTGCTCAATTCCGAAGACACCCGATCAAAAGCGACCCGCAGGGTGGACGCGCTCACCACAACACCGGCGTTGTCTTCGACGCGCAGGAACGAGTCATAGACCGCGAGATCGCCAGCGAGGGCATCACTAGTTTGGCTCGCGGGCACGTCACCGCGGGTGAAGCGAATAGCGGTGATTGGCACGTCAACGCGCTCGGTCTGAGTGGCTGGATCAAATAGCTTGGCCGCGATTCCGCTTTGGTCGGTTTGCACCACGCCGCCGGTGTCTTCACCCGGTGACAGTGGCGCCTTGGCCACGGCGGGGGTCACGGTGAATCTCAAGAGTCCCGCAAGAACGAGCAGGAACACTCCGAGTCCTATCAAAACGATGCCAACGCCCCGCTTCATGGTGCCTCCCAGATCCTCCGTGCCGGGCGTAGGCCCGGTATCGAAAACGAACGGTAGCGGAATATGACCGCCTTGGGGCGCAGTTCGCGACATCATGGGTGCGTGTTCGCACTCCTGGACGGCTACCGGGCTCTCGCCGTATTGATGGTGCTGACCACCCACGTCGCTTTCACCACGGGCGAAAGTTTCGGATCAGTCGTTGGACCCCTGCTTGGTCGAATGGACTTTGGCGTGACGTTGTTCTTTCTTCTGTCAGGTTTTCTGCTCTATCGACCCTGGGCCCTGTCGGCCATGACTAATCGCTCCGGGCCAGCACTTGGTCGGTACGCGCTGCGGCGAGCCGGGCGAATCCTGCCCGCTTACTGGTTGATGGTTGCCGTCACGTTACTGGTGCTACCCGAGATTCAACCGGTCACCTGGTCTGCTTGGCCTGTTCACCTAGGCCTAGTCCACATCTATTTACCCGGCTACACCTTGGAAGGCCTGACCCAGACATGGAGTTTGGCCACCGAGGTCTCGTTCTATGTGCTGCTACCCGTCTTCGCGTGGCTCGCCGGTCGACGGCGCCGGGGAAACCCACGGGCGAGCACTCGGCGCCAACTATGGGTGATCGCTGCGCTGGGGTGTTTCACATGGGTGTTCATGATCGGACGCTCGCTCGCGGGCGTCGATGCTGGCCTGAGCAATCTCTGGCTGATCTCACACCTGGACTGGTTTGCTCTGGGCATGGCTGCTGCCGTGGTGTCGGCTCGAATGGAGTTCACTGCTCCGCCCACCTGGATGAAACGTGTGGTTGAACTGGGCCGAGACACACCTACTTGTTTGGGTCTCGCCGCGGCGCTGTTCGTCATCGGCGCAACGCCCCTGGGCGGCCCAGTCGATTTTTCCGACCTGACCACAGCCGAAACCCTCTTCAAGCACGCGATCTTCGGTCTCACCGCGATTGTGCTGCTCTTGCCCGGCTTTTTCGCGTCTGATGGTGCCGCGTCAACCTGGGCGAAGATTCTCAGACACCCGGTCACGGTATACCTCGGAACGATCTCCTACGGCATCTTTCTTTGGCACCTGGTGGTCTTGCGATTACTGGTCGATTGGTTTGATATTGCGCCGTTCACCGGTGGGTTTCTCCCACTATGGATCGCCACCTTGATCGTTAGTGTCGTGGCGGCTACGGGATCGTGGTTTCTGATTGAACGCCCAATCCAGCGGTGGACGCATCGTCGGTCTCCCGCACGGGTGCCGTTGCCGCAGCCAAGCCCAGCACCGTAAGGACGGTCAAGGCCACCTCGACCCAGGTCGGCGCACCAGACCTAGTGGGCCAGGCCCATGTCGCGGCTAATAACGTTGCTGCTCCGAGCGCACCCGCAATAAGCCATACTCGCGTGACATTTCTACGGCTCAGCCACAGTGCAATCATCGTCACACCGGCGATACCGAGTCCCACCACGCCGGCCAGGCCTCCCGCTGCCAGCACTCCCACCGTGGCAATAATCCATCGATGCCACGGTCGCGAAATCAACGGCACGGGGCCGATGCGACGTCTACCAGGAATCGACACCAGTGCGATCAGGCCGGCCGCCAACACTGCACCTGCGGCCAAGCCCCATCGATATGCGGTGTCAGGAACAAACCGGATGGCCACGTCCCCTCGTGCATCGGCCGGCAACCAGAAAGCCTGGCGCCATCCATCCACGCGAAACGGTTCAAGCTGCTCACCGTCCAGCGATGCAGACCAGCCAGCATTGAAATTCTCGTTGACCTCCAGCACACGCGGCCGTTCAGCGGCATCAATATTCACTTCTCGATAGCCAGGCCCCCATTCGACAACCTCGACGTCTTCATTTGTCGGACTCACCACAGGCCCGGCTGCCGTCGCTCCTCGCGGCTGCAAAACCACAGATTGCACGGTGAATTCAGGGGTGGAATCCACGCGAATGGTGTTCACGCCGGCACTCAGGGTGACGATGCGACCACCACACAAGCGTGTCGGTGCCTGGGCGTCAGCTACGACCTCGCCATATTTCATCGCCACCGAGGAGTCTCGCGCTTCCTTGCCGTTGATAACTACGGTCGGGCCTTGTCCACATGGCACCTCGATCACCTGATCGGGTGTCGGGCCGCGATCAAATGTGTCTTGACCAATCAGGGCAACCTCACTGAAGCCGATCGGCAACACCTCGATCACACCGGTCAACGGATCCAGTGATCGCAACGGCAAGGCATTATTGAAAGTCAGCAGAACCGATGTTGCCTCCTGCGCCGGGAATCGCACCACCCCATCGTCGTTCGCGATCGTTGTTGTCTGGCGCCCGTTAACCTCGGCTGTGACGGACAAAGGGCGCGACACGGCTAATTCGGGATTGATGCCAAGTCGGACACCGCGGACTACGCGGGGAGTTGGCCACCGAAGTTCCACCTCCGGTCGCCTGTCATCGACGGCTGCGACCCAGGCGGTTTCTTGCGATCCGTCCACCATCGATTGCGGGCGCATGGCTGCATCAGGGACCAGTTGACTAGAGGCAAAGGCGCGCAGATCACCGGTCGCTTGCTCATCCAATAGTTCGTCCAACGCCGCACCCGATCGCGGCCGAACGGTGATGTCTAACCGGTACTCCCCCGTCTGAGCAACCGTGACCGACCGTTGCAGTCCAGCCCTTTCGGCGCCGGGCACACTCGCCCCCGGCGCGCAGGCGACGATGCCGCGCGAGGCGAAGCAGCCAGCCTTGCTATCGGCGTTGGCGCGCAGCAGAATCGGTCCGCCATCGACGACCCCCGGCACCACCACCCACCTTTCAACCGGCTCAGGCAACACCAGGTTGGAGATTGCCAATGCGGTGGCGGCTTGGTTGCCTTCGGCGCTGACCAACGTCAGCCGCACGAAAGACGTCAGCCCGGGCGATATGGCTAACACCTGCGGGTTGCCGGTGGCCTCGATCACCGTTTCACGCGTTCCAGCATCCGTTGTGACCGCGATGGTCTGCGTTGATGCTGCGTCATTGCCGGGAATCACGAACGTACCCCGCAACTCACTTAGATCAACCGGCTCGTTCCAGGTGACCTGCCACCATTGGCCGATGCCTTCGGAAACCGACCCAGTTTTGCGTGCGCTCTCCCAGGCTGTGACGTCATCGCCATCGACAGCAGACCATGCGCCAGCCGCGGGGACGAGCGGTTGTGCATTTACTCCAAAGCCGGCGCTTGATGACGCAGAGACCTCACCACCCCTCCACTCAACGACCGATTGACGTTCGATCGGGCTCACCGGCAGATAGTCGGTAACCGGGCGATTCGCCTCAATGACTTGTGCCTGCGTCATGGTCACACTTCTGTTATCGCGCACACGACCAAAGTCCACCAGGCTGCGCGGAAAACTATCGGTAACACCGGTCCGGACCGAGCCCGGTTCGGCCAGGGCCAGCACCGGCTTCTCATCACCTGCAAAGACAACGACCTGCTCGCCAAGTTGTCCACCGTCGGCAAGCTCCATCAGCGCCTCGCTGGCCCCAGTCATGACCACGATGTCTGATGCCGGGCGGACGGCTATGCGCAGATCTGGCTGCGCCGCCGGAGGAGCTACCCGAAACACCTCGACCGCAGGTAGGTCACTGCTGAGTCCACGATCTACAACCAGCGAACCCAAGCGACTACCCGACAGCACTGGGCCGAAACTATTGGCCGCCACAATCCCCGGCGAACTCGTCAAGGCCTGGCGCACCACATCAAGTCGCGGCGATCCGGTGCGACGTACGTCGATATCGTTGCGCAACACAATCCACTCGATTCCTGATCGCGACAGCGCATCGGCAAGCCCGGGCGACCCGCGGCCGTTTTCCAATTGCTGTGTGACCGCATCCAGCAGGCGAATTGATCCCGCGGTGGCCAACGGCACCGCATCGCGCACAACCCAGGGTGTTTGAGCCAGCGCCTGGAACGGTTCGTCATTGGTCCGACCCCACGAGTACACCGCGAAGGATGCGCCTGGGACAACGAGCGCACGGCCATTGGTTTCTTGCAGTTCGAGCCAAGCCGATGCCTGGGTCCAATATTGGGGCACCTCGATAAAGGACCGATCTTGGGTGGAGTTGCCAGTCCAGAGCGGGGCGGACCCCGCCACAACGACCGCCGTCGCTGCAGCCAAAAAGTACGTGGATCGCCCCTGCCTCCATCGAGGTGACACCAGCACCCGATGCACCGCGTAGGCAAAACCCAACGCCAGGGGTATGCGCAGGATGAGATCGAATTTGTGGGTGTTGCGGAGTGGGGCTAGTGCGGCGTCAAGAAGCGCCCGCATTGACTCGGCCCCGAAACCAGTGAGATCTCCAACGTGACCTAATGAGACCAGTGCGATGCCACCGAAGATTCCCCCAATGAGAAAAAGTCGATATGGGTTACCGCGGAGGCATACTCCGATGATTCCCACCGTGGCAACGACACCTGAAACGACAATGAGCAACGGCGACGTCACCAGGGCCCAGCCGGCCGCCCAAACGGGCCCACCTGTTTCGGAGATGTAGGCGACCCAGGTTGACGTTCCGCGCAAAACCGTATCGGGACTGGTGACCGCGGTAGTCACCGAAGCAGATTCGATCCAATCCAAAAACGGCGGCGAGTAGCGGCCCAACAGCAGCAGCGGTAATGCCCACCAGGCCGTGGCTAGGGCAACCGAAGCACTCCACCACAGTGCTAGCGACACTCGGATTCGGCCACGAAATCGCGTGACAATCCACCAAGCCGCCAAAGGTAATACCGCAGCGGTTGCTACGGCATTAACCCCACCAACACACAACACCGCCAGCCCACTCGCCGCAGCGGCACGGCGTACCGACCCGCCTCTGGCCAGAGCCACTAAGGGCACCAGCACCCATGGAGCCATGGCATAGGGCAGGACCTCAACTGAAAGCACGGAAATCTCGGTCACCATCCGCGGCGCCAGCGCATAGGCAAGTCCGCCCAGCACCTGGGGGCCGAATCCCCCGAAACCGAGTAACACCACCAGGCGGGCTACACCGGCGAAGGCGAGCACCAACAGCATTGCCCACCACAAGCGCTGGGTCACCCACGTCGGTATACCGATGGTGTCGAAAATCCAAAAGAACGGACCCATCGGAAACAGATACCCGTACGCCTGATTTTGGAGCTGACCGAAAAACCCCAGCGGTTCCCACAGGTGCGCAGCCTTGGCCATCAATGCACCGGGATCAACAAAAAGATCCAGTTTAGTGTCGGCTGCGATTCGGCCGGGGTTCTGCGCGAAAGCCAAAGCCACCAGGGCCATGGCGACAGCCGCATATCGCCAACGCCGAATGAATGACGAGGGCACGATCTGATCTGGTGCGGGGGACGCAGTTGCCGATGTTGTCATGGCCCTGCGGTCTGACCGTGTCGACGACGCATGACCAGCATCAGATTCCAGGTCAACACCTCTCCGACGACCGGGATCTGCACCATACGCGATGCCCATGCCGGTGCGTAGCGAGGAAATGCAGCCACGAGTTCAGCACCGGGAACTGACCTGGCCCACGTGAGGCCGGCACCAACGGAAACATTGAACAGGCTTCGTCCAAATTCGTTCTTGGGTGCGTGGCCGTGGGAGCGTCGGTACCGCTGAGCGGCCCGCTTGCCGCCTAAGTAGTGCCACGGTGACGTTTCATGGCCACCCCATGGCCCCCACCACGCGGTGTAGGACAGCACGATCGTGCCCCCCGGACGAGTGACCCGAATCATCTCCTCGCCCATCCGCCACGGCTGGGCCACATGCTCGGCTACATTTGACGAATACGTGAGGTCGAAGGACCCAGCCGCGAATGGCAGGGCCGTGCCCGAGGCTTGCACTGTCCGCGAGCCAGGCGTACGCCCATGCAGATGCATTTCGCCAGCATCAGCGTCGACCGCAAAATAGGTTGCACCTCGCGCTGCGAAGGCGTCACAGAAATATCCCGGTCCCCCACCCACATCGAGCATCACCGTTCCTTCCAGGGGGTGCAGATGATCCACCTGAGCGGCTGAGTCAGCCGCCAGCTCCCCGTAAAACGAATCCGGATCCGCCTGCTCGAGCCCAAATGCCCGCCACAGCCGCCACGAACGGGCAAGATCGGCCCGCCACCGCATGGACACCTGGTTTCGGCCCGACTCTTGCACCGCCTGACGGTACCCCAGGTTGGCTTCGGATATTCGACTGAAGGGATACCGAGTCGACCGATAACGTCAGGGCATGCGCATCGTGTGGCTCAACTGGCGCGATGTCGCTAATCCCGAGGGCGGCGGCTCTGAGGTTTACCTTGAAACCATCGCTCGAGGGCTTGCAGCCCGAAGCCACGACGTGACGGTCATATGCGCCGCCCACGATCAGGCACCTGCTGATGAAATTGTCGACGGGGTACGTTTTCGTCGGGTAGGCGGCAAACTTAGCGTCTACCATCGTGCCCGACGTCTCCTGAAAACGCCAGAATTTGCCGATGTTGATGTCGTGGTCGACACGCATAACGGCATCCCCTTCCTCGCCCCCTGGGCAACCAAGGCTCCGGTGGTCGTGTTAGTTCACCACGTTCACCGGGAACAGTGGCCGGTCGTTTACGACCCCATCCGCGCCCGATTCGGGTGGTGGGTTGAGTCAACCCTCGCGCCATACGTCTACCGACACTGTGGGTACATCACAGTGTCGAAGGCCTCACGCAACGAACTAGTCGAACTCGGGGTTGACGATCAGCGGATCTCACTGGTGCCCAACGGCACCGTCGAAATACCGCAGCAGGCCACCAACCCGGCGCCGCACCCGCACCTGGTCGTACTGGGGCGTCTGGTGCCCCATAAGCAAGTTGAGCATGCAATCGCCGCGGTTGCGCGTCTGCGCGTGGAGTTTCCCGATCTGACCCTGACCGTCGTCGGTGACGGCTGGTGGAAGCCAGAACTCATCGCTTATGCGCAGCGCGCGGGGGTGGCTGACCGCGTCATCTTCACCGGTCATGTGAGTGAAGACCAGAAGCTGACAGAACTGTCGCAGGCATGGGTTTTGGCCCTGCCTTCGCTCAAGGAGGGCTGGGGCTTGGTTGTCATGGAGGCGGCATCATGTGGCGTACCCACCGTCGCGTACGAAGATGCCGGCGGAGTGTGCGAATCGGTACGCCATGGTGACACCGGTCTACTCACTGAGGGCAACCTGGACAGCTTCACCGCCGCCATCGCAGACCTATTACGAGACCATCAACTTCGCCAGAAACTAGGAGCAAAAGCGCGAATCCACGCAGCCGACTACACCTGGACTAATTCGGTGGATGCTTTCGAGGGAAATTTGCTTGCAGCACAGGCGAGGGGACGGCGGCCTAGCCGACATTCGGCCCCAAATTCGCGCTAGTTGGTGCCGTACACCACAAAGGGCGCATCAACCGGAGAAGGAACCGCAGTCTCCGCGGAAATGACGCCGAAAGCCGCACCACCAGCCAAGGCCGCACCGACGATGGCAGCAATGATTGGTCCCAGGATCAGGTTCACAGTGGTCTCCATTCCCATTCCCAATGGCCGATGCCAGCGGTACCGAGCAGTTGCTCTATGCGGACCTTAGCAAATCATGCGGGCGAATCCGGGTCAATGAGTGAATTACTACGCCGAGACCGCCACCGCCCACCCGCAGCCGTGAGGCCCAGGCCTACCAGCCCGATCGCTATGACGATGTTGACACCAATAATCACGCGATCAGCCGCAGTGACGAAAGGTGCTCGCGCCGGCCCGGGAAAACGGTACAACTCCAAGTTGCCCTCCGACCACACCAGCGACGTGCCATCAAGCGCGGTGGCCGGTACGGGGGGGCGCGCGTTCCGCTCCACCAATGCCAACCCAACGCCCAAGTCCGATGCGACTCCCACCAATGGTTGTCCAGCTGCGAGCGTTTCGTTGACGACCTGCGACCTTGGGTCATCGCCCGAGATAACGATGGTTTGGCCCCCTCGAGTAACAGCCAGGCTGCTAGAAAAGACCGATGCGCGCGGTAACCACCGAGGGGCAGGATCCAACACCGTGCGATTGGCATTGAACTCAAAGCGCCTAAAGGTCGACCACGGCAAGACAATCACGTCACCCGTTATCTGTTGTTCTGCAACCGCTTGGCGCATATTGGTCCATTCAGTCGGATACTCGACCGCCGAAAGCCTGCCGCTAGCGCCCCACGCCATATCTGGGAGGACAAGCACGGGTGCGATAACTAACGCCGCGACGATTACACGGCGATTTACCGAATCCGAGATCGGGCGTATCAGACGGGCCGCACCAATGGGCGCCACGATCGCCACCACCATTGCAAGCAGTAGCAGCCACTTGTGCGAATCGCGAAGCAGGCCACCTCCGGGAAGGGTTTCTAGGAGTAAACCCCACAGTCCCGTCAATAAAGCCGGGAGTAGCGCAAGGACGGCACCCGCCCCCGCCAGCAGCACACCCCACACGACTACTACGCGTTCGCCTACTCGCATCCAAGAGCGAATGCCCCATACGGTGAGTCCGATGAGCAACACCCCCATGATCGGGGCAAGTATCAATCCGCGAGAGGGCAACACAACCTCGGAATTCCAGATGCCGCCAAGGCTCAACGCGGTCAGCACTTCACCCCAGGTGCCTTCGGCGCGCAGTGCGAACGCCTCACTGCCATCTATCCGGGTCGTGCCTCGGGAGGGATGCGCCAGGGCTGCTAGCAACCACGGAAGATTGAGCGCGACCACTCCGCTCATGAAGGTGATACGCCTCTTGAGTGTGAGTACTCCACCAGGCCACAGCAGCGGTACCGACACCACCATCAGCAGCCACACGCCACCGGTGGGCACCAGCGAGCCAAGTGCACACCAAAGCAGGAGCCCTGGGGCGCCTCGACCGGTATTACGCAGCCGCATCAGACAGGCCAGCACCCACGGCACCACCGCGTAGGTGAGCAGCAGCGCCCAGTGACCGATCACCATCCGTTCAACGACGAAGGGATTCCAAACCGCAAGGGTTACGCCCATCAGTTGAACCCCGCGGCCCCACCCCATGAGCAACCGCGCGACACCCAGGCCGGCAACAATGGGTATGGCGAGCAGTACAACTTTCTGTACCCACGCGCCATCAACCACCTGCGTGAGCAAAGCCACCACGATGTCCTGTGGCACAGCCCGCGGAAGACCACCATCCAAACCAAACGTGGTCAACAGGAGCGACTGTTGGGGCACGAACACCATGTCGTAGCTCAGGACAAATCCTTGACCCAGTGCCGGTCCGAGATAAAGCAAAGCCAGCACCAGCACCCAGGCCAGGACCCACCACTGGCTACGTAAATAGGCGCGTACGCCTGATGCAGGCGCACGAGAAGTGCCCGCCGAAGTGGTCATAGCCCACTATCGTGTCAGGCTCATGGCTGACTTGGGACCGGACGCGAATGATGAGCGCGAGGCGCGCAATCTGCGTCCTCGCCTCGGACTGTTGCGCGGCACCACGCTGGTCGCAATCGCACTCGCCGGTGCGCAGGTGGCTGCCTACCTTGTCAATATCGTCTCAGCCAGGGCCTTGGGACCCGATCAATTCGGCATCCTGTCGGCGATGCTGGGCCTGATTCTCATTGGAAACGTCGTCGCCCTGGCCCTGCAGGCGGTCATCGCACGCCTCATCGTCCATGACCGCAGCGGCGCACCATCAACAGCCGGTAAAGGACTTCGATTCGCCGCCATCGCCGGACTAGCAGTGATGGGTGCCGCGGTGATCTTGATGCCGTTCCTCGGCTGGTTCCTGCAACTAAACGGCTTGTGGCCATTGGTTTGGGTGGCCGTGACCCTAGTTCCACTCACCATTATCGGCGCCGAACTGGGCATTGCCCAAGGCAGCGAGGCATTTAGTCGACTCGCTGGAATCTATCTAGCCGTCGGACTCGGGCGAGGCATCGGTGGCGTTGCGGGCGCACTGGTCGGGCAGAGCGCTACCGCCGTGCTCATCGGAATCGCCTGCGGCACGCTGGTCGGCGCAGGTGTCGGGCGAGTGAGTATCGCTCCACTCATCGGCAATGTCAGCGGCAGACTACTCGAACTCCTACGCCCGGTGGGCCATGCTACGCACGCGCTTTTGGCGCTTTTCTTGCTCACGAACATCGACGTCGTGTACGCGCGCGCAATCTTGACCCCTCAGCAGGCTGGCGACTATGGCGTGGGCGCGATCCTTGCCAAGATCGCTTTCTGGTTGCCCCAGTTCGTCGGCATCATCGCCTTTCCACGTTTCGTTGATGCGCGGCGACAGCAAGCGGTGACACTGACGCTCGCGAGCGTCGCCGGCATCGGTGCCGTTGTCGTCGTCGCGACCGCCGTGGCGCCAAATCAAGTAGTCGCCGCCGTGGGCGGATCGCAATATGAGTCATTAGCATCTATCGCCTGGATATTCGCACTGATCGGTGCGCTGATGGCTGTGGCACAGGCACTTTTGCTTACTCGCATCGCAGTAGATGACCGGCGCGCGGTGATCGCCATCTGGGTTGCGTTGGCAACCCTCACGGGGCTGGCCTTCTGGGTCGTGCCGGCAAACGTGGCCGGACTTGCCGTGGCCGTCGTGCTGGCGGCGAGCCTCTTGTGCGTGGCCGGGTTGATCTACGCCGTTGTTGAGCGACGCCAGGGAATGGCCCCGCTCAACAACGGTCCAACGATCTAGGCCAATAATTGCGTCCTATTCGGTGACGACCGCAGCCAGATCTGGCCAGGGCCCGGGTGTAAACAGCGGGCTGTAGCCACTGTCAGACCCCATTGCCGCCACGATCGCGTTTTGACCGGGATACAGCCCATCTTGGATCCACTGCTCCATCAGCTCGATGACCGCGATCCGCGACTGCGGCGTGAAATTGCAGTGCCCGGCACCATATGGCGCTCCGGTCTCTGGCGAGTACGTCGCCGGTGGCACGGTGTAGAGCTGAATGAGGTCGCCCTGAGCCGTCTGATTGGCCACCGCAGACCGATATCGGTCGGCAAAGAAGGCCTGATTCTCGACGATGACGAGTGGATCGTTGGCCGTATGCATGGTGATCATGGGCACGGTGATCGCCCCATTGGGGTCGCCGCCACGTTCGAGAGCTGCGGCCTGAGCAGTCGGGTTAGCCGCGGTCCGAGGGCCATTGTCGAGCTGCGTGACGAAACGATTAGCCGCCCCATCCCCACCAATCGTGTCGATCAAGGTTCGCTCAGCATCATCTAGGCGCAGCGCATAGTCTGTGCCCTCATTGCCCGATACGTTGCCGCCATATCGCTGCTCGATATCGAAACGCCCCACGGTGCCGTAGGCGAGAGCGGTAAGCAAAGACTCGATCGTTCCGGTCACCTGGCTGGTGATATCGGCACCATCCTGGGAAAAGGTCTTATCCGGCGCGTCGACCATAGCTGCGATGGTGAACATCTTGGCGATCGTCTCGAGGTCTTGGTCGCGGCCGGCCTGAATGAGGCGAGAGGCCGCACCCTCCCAGTTGGCAACAGCCTCTTCGTAGCTGGAGAACTCAACGATCTTCATCTCCGGGTAGATCAACTGTTGGGTTGAGTAGGCGGCGTCAAACGCTAAGCCAATATTGGGCACCAACCCCGCCATCACACCGCACAGCGGAACGGCCCCGTTGATCCAGTCCAGGCCCTTCTCCGCCAACTCAGTCGTGATGAGCCCCCCGAGAGAGTCACCCCAGACGATGACACGCTTGGGAGTGGCAACATTGGTCGAGAAGAAGTCATAAATCTGCTCGGCAGCGGCCACGCCGTCCTCGACCGCCCAGCCATTCGATGCGTACGCCGAACCGGCCAACGCATATCCCCGCTCAAGCAGGGATTCGCCAAGTGCGGTGTTGCCATCGTCCCAACCGGGAACCGGAACTGGTGTCGTCACGATGGGATCAAACGTGGGCGGGAAGGGCTCAGCCCCACGGTAGCCGTGTGAGTAGAGCAGTAACGTGCCATTCCAGGTGTCCGGCAGCAAGATCTCGTAATCCGCACCCTCAATCGTTCCCTGACACGCCACGGTGTCACAACCGTTGAAGGAAAGATCCGTGCTGGTGTCTCGAGAGTCTGGTACTGTCGCTGAGGCGCACGCCGCCAGCAATGCCCCCGCCCCTACCAAGACCCCAACACGCTGCCACGGAGCCAATCTCAAGGTTGCCTGACCCAAACGTGCCCTTGAACCGGTTTTCATGGACGCAGTGTGCCAGTTTGCGTCCATGCAGGAGCGATATTTGCAATATGCGCGCTGATGCCCCGCGGGTCGACCCCCTATCACCGTGGGGTCAGTGGCCAGCCGACTCCCACGATCTACCGATCCCGACCGATACCTCCAGGGGCACCGACAGGTCCGCCGCGGCCTCCATACCCTGCACCACGAGCGTACGCACTTGATCTACCTCGCCTGGGGCAACCTCGATGATCAACTCATCATGAACCTGAAGCAGCAGCCGTGAGCCAAGCTGACGCTGGGCGAACGCTCGCTCCACATCGATCATGGCCACTTTCATGATGTCGGCGGCGGTTCCTTGAATGGGGGCATTGAGCGCCATACGTTCGGCCATATCGCGACGCTGCCGGTTATCGCTGGTCAGGTCCGGCAGGTAGCGCCGACGCCCGTGCATGGTCTCTGTGTAACCAACCCGACGAGCCTGATCAACCACATCAGACAGGTAGTCGCGTACTCCGCCGAAGCGGGCGAAGTACTCACCCATCAAAACCTTCGCTTCATCGACGCCGATACCAAGCTGTTGTGATAGCCCATAAGCCGACAGCCCGTATGCCAAGCCGTAGGACATGGCCTTGATACGCCGGCGCATCTCCGCATCAACATCGGTCGGCGCCACCTCGAAAACACTGGCAGCAACAGTTGTGTGCAGATCTTCTCCCTGGGCAAATGCATCGCGCAGCGCTTCATCACCGCACAGGTGCGCCATGATGCGCATTTCGATCTGCGAATAGTCGGCTGTGAGTAGAGATTCGAAACCTTCACCGACGACGAAACAATCACGAATGCGACGGCCCTGCTCGGTGCGAATGGGAATGTTCTGCAAATTGGGGTCGGTGCTCGACAGTCGACCGGTCGCAGCGATGGTTTGCTGAAACGTGGTGTGAATGCGGCCATTTGCATCAATGATAGGAATCAGACCATCCACTGTTTGGCGAAGTTTTGTAGCGTCGCGCCAGGACAGGATCTGCTCGAGGACCGGGTCGTGGGTCTTGTCATACAGTGCATTGAGTGCGTCGGCGTCGGTCGTGTATCCAGTCTTGATCTTTTTTGTTTTAGGTAAGCCGCGTAGATCAAAAAGCACGCCCTGCAACTGTTTAGGTGACCCGAGGTTGAAAGTCTGCCCCACGATGCCGTGGGCAGCCTGCTCGGCCTGGGCTGCCTGCGCGTCGAACTCATCAGATAACTGCTGGAGCTTCTCGCGGTCAACAGCGATACCGGTCAACTCCATCGCCGCAAGCACCCGCGAGGTCGGTAGTTCAATCTCGGTCAGCAACGCCAGGAGGGAACGCTCTTCGAGCATCGGCTTCATCGCGTGAGCCAAGTCCCGTATCGCTGCGGCTTCTTGAGCCAGGGCTCCCTGGTCTTCGTCACCCGTTACCGATAACGACATCTGCGCCGGCTCGACCGCAGCGGCGGCGAGGGTACGGTTCAAGATCTTCTCGGTGATGCCCGCCAGCCCATTCACCCGGCTGCCTGGTGAAAGCAGATATGCGGCCAGTGCCACATCGAAGACAACGCCCTTGATGTCATGACCCTCACTCAAGGCGGCTAAAAGGGGGCCCTTTGCGTCAAACATCACCTTGGGCCTGGTCTCATCTGCCAACCACACCCACAAGGCATCGCGATCCCCATCGGTCAGGCCGTTTAGCTCAATCACCTGTGCAACCGATTCGTCAGTGGCGATGGCTACCCGGATCAGTTCACCTGCACCGCTCCCCCATGAGCCAGCAACCGCCACGGTCACCGGCTCAGACGGTAAGAGCGCCAAGGCATCTACGACGCCGCCTGCTGCCACCGGCATCCAGTCTGCCGGCGCAGCAGCATCAACCTCCGCCAGATCGACAGCACCGAGGAATCGCTCACGCAAAGCACGGAACTCCAGTGCATCAAAGACCGCATCAACGGCGGCGACATCAACGGGTCCGATCGGGACATTGAGCGGGGAAACCGGCACTTCTACGTCCCGCATCAGGTGCGTGAGTTGTCGATTCACGAGCACCTGCGGTAGATGCTCGCGCAAGGCGTCACCGACCTTGCCCGTGATCTTGTCGGCGTTGCTTACGACACCTTCTAGTGATCCATAGGCTGAAATCCACTTCGTCGCAGTTTTTTCACCGACTCCGGGAATACCTGGCAGGTTGTCGCTCGGATCTCCGCGCAGCGCGGCGAAATCCGGATACTGGGCCGGGGTCAGGCCGTATTTGGCCGCAACGGCCGCCGGCGTCATGCGCGCGAGATCCGACATCCCCTTGCGTGGGTACAACACAGTCACGTGTTCGTCAACCAACTGAAAAGCGTCGCGATCACCGGTGATGATCGACACCTCGGCCCCCTCGACAGCAGCCTTGGTCGCCCAGGTGGCCAAAATATCGTCGGCTTCTACTCCTTCGATTTGCGCGAATGGCACCCCCATCGCAGTGAGCACCTGCCGAATGAGATCAACCTGGCCGGCAAAGCCCTCCGGGCTCACCTTTCGATTGGCCTTGTAGTCGGCGTAAATGTCGCTGCGAAAGGTCTTACGGGACACATCGAAGGCTACGGCCACGTGAGTGGGCTTTTCATCTCGCAGGGCGTTGATCAACATCGACGTGAAGCCGTAAACCGCGTTTGTGGCTTGCCCAGTGGATGTGGAGAAATTTTCCACCGGTAATGCATAGAAGGCTCGGTAGGCGAGCGAGTGGCCATCTAGTAGGAGTAACCGCGGAGCCTGATCGGTACGGGAATCGGGCTCACGCTGCTGGGCCATGCCGTCATCCTAAGTGCGTCAAGGCCAGCCCATCGCTGCCATAGGGTGCAGGCATGTCTGATGACCCACAACATCGCACCCCATCGACTGAGCAATCCGATACCGAGGACATGTTGCCGTGGATTGCCCAGGCGGATGTCGGCCATCTGGGTGAGCGCATGGGCATTGAGTGGCTCGAGGTCACGCCCGAACGGACCGTCGCTCGCATGCCGGTCACCGGAAACACCCAGCCCTATGGGCTCCTACACGGCGGAGCAAGTGCGGTCCTGGCTGAGTCTGTGGGTTCGGTGGCAGCTGTAGTGGGCGCCGGGTCAGACCGCATCGGTGTGGGCATCGAACTATCGATAAGTCATCACCGAAGCGTCCGGGACGGCTACGTGACCGCTGTGGCCATCCCACTGACACGCGGGCGGACCTTGGCCACGTTCGACATCGCGATCACTAACGAACAGGGTGAACGCACCGCAACTGCACGGCTGACCTGTCTGCTGCGCGATGCGACGAGATCGTGATGATATTGATCCTCCGGATCGAGACCACGGCCGACGAATCGTGGGTATGCTCGGCGCCGCGTCAGTTGGCCTAGGTCTTCAGCAGGTTTAGCGTTCACTGACGCACAGACCTACATCATTGCCATGTCGAGGAGGCCGTGTGCACCAGCGATCCAGGCGCCCCACCCGTTGGTTAGGTAGTGGCTTCTTGGCCCTGCTGTTCGCGCTGATCCCGGTCATGGGGTTCGCGTCACCGGCCCAGGCTGATGAGCTCGAACTCACCGTGGCGGTCATTGACGGCGAGCGAGCCGGTATCCCTGATGCCGCAATCAACATCACCGGCCCCGACGGGTTCACCGCAGACATCGTGACCGATGGCGAAGGCCTGGCCGTGATTGCAGTGCCCACTGAATCCACCTTCACGCTCACACTCGATGAGGGCACCATCACCGAAGGTGTTCAGGGCGACAATCCGCGAGAGGTGAGCGTACTCACGCGCGATAAGCGAGTGATTTTCACGATCGGTGGCGACGGGGGTGGCGGTGGCGGTGGTGGGATCACCTTTGATCGCGTGGCTCAACTACTCGTCGGCGGCATCGTACTGTCGATCATTATCGCCCTGAGCGCGCTGGGGCTGAGCCTGATTTTTGGAACCACCGGTTTGACAAACTTCGCCCACGGTGAGTTGTTGACTCTCGGAGCGTTCACGGCCCTGGTGCTGAATACCACTTTCGGCATCAACATCATCATCGCTGGACCGCTCGCGATTGTGCTCAGCGCAGCGCTGTGGGGCTGGGGTCAAAACCAGTTCCTTTGGAAGCCACTGCGTCGACGTGGCACAGGCCTTATCGCCGCGATGATTGTCTCGATCGGCCTTGCTATCACGATTCGCTACCTGATCGTCTTCTTCTTCGGTGGAGCGCCGCAAAGCTTTGAGCAGTTTGCCGGGCAAACTCCGATCGATCTGGGCATCGTTTTCGTCACGCCCAAAGAATTGATCATGTCGGTCATTGCCATCATCGTTCTGACCATTTCAGTCCTGTGGTTGAAGAACTCTCGACTAGGCAAGGCAACACGCGCCGTCTCGGATAACCCGGCGCTGGCTTCTGCATCAGGAGTCAACGTCGAGCGCGTCATTTCGGTCGTATGGGTCTTGGGTGCTAGCCTGGCCGCTCTTAGTGGAGTCTTCCTCGGCCTGACCCAGAACGTCGTGTGGACCATGGGTCAATTCCTACTTCTCACCTTTTTTGCCGCCGTTGTCCTCGGCGGCCTGGGAACCATCGGTGGTGCCATCGTGGGCTCATTCGTTGTGGGCATCACCGTGCAGTTGTCGACACTCATCGTCCCAACCGAACTCAAAACAGCTGCCGCATTGTTCTTGATGATCATCCTTTTGCTGGTGAGGCCTCAAGGACTACTCGGCCGACGGGAAAGGGTGGGCTAGATCATGGATTTCGGATTCATCCTCTCTCAGTCGTTAACTCAGGCGATCGGTGTCACCGCAATCATTTATTGCATCGCCGCGATCGGTCTGAACATTCAATTCGGCTACGGCGGCCTGCTGAACTTCGGCCAAGTTGCCTTTGTGGCCGTCGGTGCCTACGCGGTGGGCGTAACGGTCGTCGAAGTCGGTTCCAGCCTGTGGTTGGGCGTCGCGTTCGCGGTCATCATCGCGATAGGCCTCGCCCTACTGCTGGGCATCCCCACTCTGCGACTACGAGCTGACTATCTGGCTATCGTCACCATCGCCGCAAGTGAAATCCTCCGGTTTCTCGCAAAGTCCGCCGATTTCCTCGGTGGATCACAAGGGGTCACCGGCTCGATCGGCACCGAGTTCTACGACCTCAATCCCCTCCCCGAATGGGACAGATTTGAACTCGGGCCGCTGTCGTTCTCTCGGGTTGATATGTGGCTCGTGATGACCGGATGGACATTCATCGCGATCATGACCCTCCTGACTTGGCTGCTCATGCGCAGTCCGTGGGGTCGCATGGTCAAGGGAATTCGCGAGGATGAGGACGCCGTACGCTCACTGGGCAAGAACACCTACCTGCGCAAACTGCAGGTGCTCATGCTGGGTGGTGTGTTCGCGGCTTTCGCTGGTGTTTTCTCTGCCGTGAGTAAGGGCTCAGTTCAGCCAGACGGCTTCGTCCCCGATTTCACGTTCTTTTTGTACGTCATGCTGATCCTGGGTGGTACGGCTCGCGTGGCCGGGCCTCTTCTAGGCGCGGCCATCTTCTGGTTCCTTCTGGTGTTTGTTGAGCAGGTGCTCAAGGAAGGTGTGGCCAATGACGTCATAACCTTTATTTCGGTAACCCAGATTGGGCCCATTCGATTCATTCTGGTGGGCATAGGCTTGATGCTTCTGATGATCTTCCGACCTCAAGGAATCCTCGGCGACCGCAAGGAGTTGATGCTCGATGCCCGCTGAAGCACCCCTGGCTAACGCGGCCGTCGCGGCCTTGGCTGAGTTGACCCCTGAGCCCGGTGTTGCCAAACCCGATCCCATTTTGCGGGTGGACTCGGTTGTGCGTCAGTTCGGCGGCCTACGCGCGGTGGACGTGTCGCACCTGGAGGTCCAGCGAGGAGCCATCACCGCGCTCATCGGCCCCAATGGTGCCGGCAAGTCCACCTTCTTCAACGTCATCAGCGGATTTGACACCTCCGATGACGGCAGTTGGACTTACAACGACGAGGCCATCACTAATCGAGCGCCCAATAAACTCGCTCGCCAAGGCCTCGTTCGAACGTTTCAGCTCACCAAGAGCCTGTCGCGGTTGTCGGTGCTCGACAACATGCTGCTCGGCGCCGGTGGGCAAACAGGCGAAAGCATTTTTCCCTCTATTTTCAAATTCACCTGGGCCAAGCAGGAATCACAAAATACAAAACGAGCAATGGAACTCCTGGGTCGATTCAACCTCGCACAGAAATCGGCCGACTTCGCCGGCTCTCTCTCTGGAGGTCAGCGGAAGCTGCTAGAGATGGCACGTGCGCTCATGCTCAACCCACAATTGGTTATGCTCGACGAGCCGATGGCCGGGGTCAACCCAGCACTCAAACAAAGCCTGCTCGATCACATTCGCGACATTCGCGAAGAGGGCACGACGGTGATGTTCGTCGAACACGACATGGACATGGTTCGCGATGTCAGCGACTGGGTCGTCGTTATGGCGCAGGGGGCCATCATTTCCGAGGGCACGCCAGGGTCAGTCATGCAAGACCAGCGGGTCATCGATGCGTATCTTGGAGCCCATCACGACAGCGCCTTAACCGAGTCTGGTCAAGGCCTCACGACCGAGGAGGATCCGGCATGAGTGGTTTTGATCCGCGAGCCGGTACGCCCGACAACGTTCCAGGTCCTGAAGATCTAGGCGAGTTTGAGCGTGAGATCGATCTCTTCGCCCACCAAGATGTCAAGCCGGTCGAAATCCAAGCGGTGTCGACTGACTTCTTGGTAAACGCGCACGATCTCGTCGCCGGGTACTTCCCCGGAGTCAATATCCTCAATGGCTGCAACCTCACCGCATCCGACGGCGAACTCGTAGGCATCATCGGGCCAAACGGTGCCGGCAAATCGACTTTGCTCAAGGCGATGTTCGGTCTGGTCCGCATCAACCAAGGCAGCGTCACACTCCGAGGCCAAGACATCACCAATCTGCGCGCAGACAAACTGGTCACCATGGGGGTCAGCTTCGTCCCGCAGAACAATAACGTGTTCCCGTCCCTCACGATCGAAGAGAACCTCGAGGTGGGTTGCTATCAGCAACCCAAGAAGTTCGCTGACAGTTTCGCTCGCGTTGCCGATATTTTTCCAGCCCTTGCCGAACGTCGCAAACAACGCGCGGGCTCACTCTCCGGTGGTGAGCGGCAAATGGTGGCGATGGGCCGAGCACTGATGATGGACCCGAGCGTTCTGCTTCTCGACGAACCCAGCGCCGGATTGTCACCCTCACTGCAAGATGAGGTCTTCGTGCGGGTGCGCGACATCAACAAGACGGGTGTCACCGTGATTATCGTGGAACAAAATGCCAGCAGGTGTCTTCAGATCGTCGACCGAGGCTACGTTCTCGATCAAGGCACCAACGCCTACACCGGTACGGGTAGCGAACTGGCCAACGACCCCAAGGTCATCGAACTGTACCTCGGCACCCTCGCCAAGGCATAGGAATCCACAACCACTTCACTTCAGCTCCCGCGATTGACAGGACACATCAGCGCATAACAAATGTGGCCCGGCCCCCTTGCGGGGACCGGGCCACATTTCGTGGTGCCAGGGGTGCTTACGGTGCGGGCACCTCAGCGGTGACGCTGTCGAGCAATTCGTACTCTGTGTTGCTGATGTACTCGAAGATACCGATCGTGCCGGTCTTCGGGTCGCCAAACTCGTTCAGATCAAGCGGACCGGTCGCGCCATTGAAGTTAGGCTGGCCACCGGCCTGGATGATCGCGTTGCAGGAATCCCAGCTATCGCACTCTTCTGCGCCGGGCTGCTCGTTGACGACCATGGGTAGGGCGTCAGCGATGGAACGCGCATCGGCACAACCTGCGTACTGAGCGGCAAGCGCGACTGCGATGACCACGTCATAGGACTGAGCGCCATAGGCGAAGTCCGTCAGGCTCGGGTCTACCGATAGCAGACGCTCGTTGAATGCATCGAGATCGGAGCTCGGATCGCCGATCGGCAGGGTGCCGATGACGCCGTCCATGGTGCCGGCCGGGAAGTCACCGTAGGCCGTTGTCGACAGGTTGCCGTCAACGAGGTACACCTGCAGATCCTGCGGGCCAACGCCCTGCTTGATCATTTCCTGGAGAAGCTTGGTGGTCTCATCGAAGCCGATCACCTGGATGAAGTCCGGGTTGCTAGCGGCCATCTCTGCTACCTCAGCCTCAAATGAGGGTGCCTTGGGGTCGTAGACAAGCTGTGCGGTGATGGTGCCACCGGCTGCTTCGAAGTCCTTGACGAAGGCATCCTGGAGGCCGGTGCCGTAGGGATCGTCACGAGCGATCGTGGCGCCTGCGGTCAGGCCGGCCGAAATGGCTTCATTTGCCGCAACGGCACCCTGCAACACATCTGAGGGCGAGAAGCGGAAGTACAGGCCATCGTCAGGAGCAGTGGTCAACGCCGGCGAGGTATTGGCCGGAGAGAACATGACCATGCCGTTTTGAATTGTGGTCTTCTCCAGCACGCTCAAGGACACGCCTGAAGAAGCCGCACCGATGACAACCTGCACGCCCTTGGCGGCATGAGCATCGATGGTCTGCGAGGCGATGTCGGTCGATGTGTCGCCCGAATCACCATATTCGTTGATGATCGGCTTGCCTAGCACGCCGCCGCCCGCATCAACTTCTTCAACACCAAGGTCAACGCCGGCATACTCAGGCGGCCCGAGGAAGGCAAGATCGCCCGTCGCGGGAAGCATGGTGCCGATGATCAGCTGATCATTGGTGCACTCGGTGGTGGGTTCTGCGGTGGCTGATGTGGTGTCGCCCGTAGGTGAGGGCGTCGCCGAGCCACCATCGTCGCTGCTGCCACCACATGCGGCAAGCACGAGGCTTGCAGCACCGATGACGGCTAGCGACCCAGCAATTCGTCGCTTCATAGATGTACTCCTTTGGGCAGCAAGACGTGAGCCCCACTGCCATATTTGGGATTACGGTCTTCTGAATGTACCTTGCCGGGGGTGCAAATCGGCCATCTAACTGGGCCCACTGCGCGATGGTTGTCAATCCGTAACCTTTCAAGGGGCATCTGAGCCCTAACCAGCCCGGATCGTTACCCGATCGGGATCATGGGCCGGAAAAGGCCGAGCCCGACGTCGAATCTTTGCCCAATTCCCGGCGCGCCGATTCCCCCAACGAGATACGGCCGTCCATAGCGCCTCGGCGCAGTTTCGCGAAGGCCGCGTCTTCAGTCTGCCCCCGAGCCATCAACAACGCCTTGGCCCGCTCCACGTCGCGACGGTCGGCGAGTCGTTGGGCGAGATCACTGGCCTGATCACTCAGTTCCGCGGCCTTTGCCCAGCGCGCAGCGGCAACCTCGATCGCTGGCATCACGTCGCTGCGGCCGACCGGCTTAACCAGGTAGCCCATCGCTCCTGCGCTGGTGGCTTGCTCGACCAGGTCACGTTGATCGAAAGCGGTGACCAACACCACCGCAGTCCTTTCACTGATAAGGCGAGTCACTGCCAGCCCGTCAAGTCGTGGCATGGCGATGTCAACCAGCATCACGTCTGGTGATTGTGCTTCGACCAGGGTGAGTGCATCCTCACCGTTGCCCACGGCACCAACCACCTCATAGCCCTCCTCGGTCAAGATTTCGACGAGGTCCATCCGGATAATCGCCTCATCCTCAGCCACGCCCACTCGTAACACACCCGACAGGATAGTCTCCCTGCCGACAGCCCTAGGCTGTACTTCGATGCGCCCCGGTATCCCAACCGGTAGAGGAAGCGGTCTCAAACACCGTCCAGTGTGGGTTCGAATCCCACCCGGGGCACACCATCACGCCGCGCCACCCAGGTGGCACGCAGACTCTCGGCCGATAGCGAACTATCGGTGTATTCGTCGAAGACTTTAACGTCACTGAAGCCGGCCGCCTGGAGTGCCGATCGAGTATCGGCCGCCGCATGAACGTACTGGGTGTGGAGTTCAGTGAATGACTCACCAGATCCATGGAAGGTGATGCTCGTTGCGCACCAGCGAGCATCAATACTTGTCCGCAGCACGAAGTCATGATCCTCATGAACACCTTGGATCGTCGGGTGTGCCGCCAGGAAGCCCAAGGTTGCATCAGTGTGCAGGTCGAAAATGAAAATCCCACCGGGACGAAGGGTCTTGGCAAGGGTGGCAAACGTGGCCTGCAGGCCCGGTGGGTCGAGGTAATTGAGCCCATCGAGGGTTGAGACCACCGCATCGTAGGGGCCCCGTAGCGGTAGATCGGGCAACTCCGCAAGCACGAGTGGAACAGCGTCTCCGAGAATCTGATGAGCCTTAGTGAGCATCGCCCGCGATGCATCTATTCCGGTGATGGAATAACCCCGCTCGAGTAGCTCGCGGGCCATAAGCCCGCTGCCGCAGCACACATCCAGGACATGGACAGGCCGATCAGCCGCCCACACTCGTTCCATCCAATCTGCCCACGTCGCATGGCAGGGGTCCACGACGAACTCGTCGTAGACCCCTGCCAGCAATGCGTATGGATCGGCCTTCAGATGCCCAGCGCCTTCTTCTTCGCTGCGGTGAACTCCTCATCCGTGAGGATGCCCTGGGCATGCAAATCGGCCAGCTGCTTGATCTTCTCGGTGGGGTCATCGCTTGCCGGGGCCTGCGGTGCAGGTGCCTCCGGTGCCGCCGCCTGCTGCTTAGCAGCCTGCTTCGAAGCGACACGACCCGATACCGCGGTGGCGGTTCCGGCAACTACTGCTGTGCGTGCGGCCATGCGTACCAAACCCATGATGGATCCTCTCGGTGATATGCGGTATGTACTTAATCGGTCAAAACAGCGTTGACGACGCTCGCGGGAATTCGAAGGTGATCGATGGGCACGGCCTCGGCACGGGCAAAAGCCATCACGAGGTCTTCCATCCAGGTGTTCTCGAACGCGATCATCAGCGCCGAAGAGTTGTCAGGCAAATCATCGGCAATCTCGTCTGCGTCTTCGTGGTTCAAAGCCCCAGGCGACGCCACGTCAAGTTCGATGAAGGCAGCACCCGTCGGACCAAGATCTTCGATGGTCAGCACGGTGACATCGCCATCGGCGCCTTTCATGACAAACAGCACATCCAGGACGCGAATGACGCCCTTGTCGACCTGCTCCAAGATCGCTGGCACGATCTCGCCGCTGAACTGATTGCCTGGAAAGCCGATGATGTACACATCAACGGGGCCTAGGGGCATGGCTTCCTCCGTATGGTTGAGGCGATAGCTCTCTTATCGGCCACCGTACCGCGTGCCACCTTATTCACTCAGGTCAAGGGTCGGGCGTACCTGAAGCAATTTTGCGAGCAATCCATTAATAAATACGGGCGATTCATCGGTGGACAATTCCTTGGCCAACTCGACCGCCTCATCCAACACCACCGCATCGGGCACCTGGTCACTCCACAACAACTCAAAAGTGGAGATCCGCAAAATATTGCGGTCGACGGCCGGCATTCGAGCCAACGTCCAGCCGTGCGAATAGGTCGACAGCAGTTCGTCAATACGCTCACGATGACTGGTCACCCCGCTAACGAGTTCGAGGGTGTACTCATGAGCAATAACATTGTCTTCGGCCAGTCGACGTGCCGACGTTGTAGCTGCTACCTCGAGGGGATCAAGTTTTCGGACGTCGGCCTCATAGAGGGCATCCAGTGCGCGTTTACGGGCCTTGCTTCGGGCGCCCACCGTTAGTTGACACGCCCCAAATACGAGCCATCGCGCGTATCAACCTTGACCAATGTGTCAGATTCCAAGAACAGTGGCACCTGTATCTCCGCACCGGTTTCGAGGGTCGCCGGCTTCGTGCCACCCGTGGACCTATCGCCTTGCAGGCCGGGCTCGGTGTAGGTGATCGTCAACTCAACCGAGGGCGGCAGTTCGACATATAGCGCGGCACCCTCGTGCGTGGCCACGGTGGCAATCTGGTTTTCCAACAGGAATTTTTGCGTGTCACCGACAGTTGCCTCGGGAATGGGCAGCTGATCGTAGGTTTGGGCATCCATAAAAACAAAATCGTCACCGTCGCGGTACAAATACTGCATCTCTCGCTTGTCGACGGTAGCGGTTTCTACCTTGATACCCGCGTTAAACGTCTTGTCGACGACCTTGCCGGTCAGCACATTCTTCAACTTGGTGCGCACGAATGCCCCGCCCTTGCCAGGCTTGACATGCTGAAACTCAACAACCGCCCAAAGTTGGCCGTCAAGATTAAGCACGATTCCGTTCTTTAGGTCATTCGTGGTCGCCATGGTGCGCGGTCCTTCCCGGCAAGAGAGTCGCGGTGCCTAGTGATTCCTGGACTAATGAACAATGAAGACTTCTCGGGGCACGCCGGTGAGGTTTCGAAGTCCACCGGGTGCACCTACGACGAGGTCTTCCCAGCGAACGCCGCCCTGGCCGGATACGTAAACTCCCGGTTCCACGGTCACTGGCACGCCCCGCGCGAGCATACCGACGGACCTTGGACCGAGCATCGGTGCCTCATGAATATCCAACCCGACGCCGTGACCCAACCCGTGAGCGAAGTCATCGCCGTGGCCCGCCTCAGTGATGACCTGGCGCGCCGCAGCATCGATGTCCGCATAGGCGCCGAGGTCCGGCGCGGCGCCCGAATCCAACTGCAGGCAAGCGTGCTGCAAGTACTCAAACGCCGCATCCTGGGCGGCAGCGACGAGGTTGAGCATCTCCCATTGCTGACTGCTGGGCACACCAACGCTGAGCATGCGGGTTTGGTCGCTGCGATAGCCGCCGAAGGAAGCACCCCAGTCGACCACAACCAGGTCACCGAGGGCGATCGGCCGATCAGTGGGGCGATGATGTGGGCGGGCACTGTGTGGCCCACTTGCGATGATTGTTTCGAAAGCAACACCGTCAGACCCTCGCTGACGCATCCGATGTTCTAGCTGCCCCGCAATCTCCTGCTCTGTCATTCCGATGCGGATCTCGGGGCAAATGTCATTAAATGCCTGGCCGCTGATCTGACAGGCGCGTTCCATCAAGGCAATCTCGTTTGCATCTTTCGTGATGCGACACGCCTCCACCACGCCATTGGTGAGCTGCACATCGAGCATCGGCTCACCCATGAGCATCTGCCACTGCACAACGCTTAGGTGAGCCGGATCGAACACCCACCTCCGCAAGGACGCAGTCCGGTGCCCGAATTCGACGACGCCCATCAGCACATCGCGCTCGAACACAACCGGAATATCCGGACATTCCGCGCTGACTTGTTCGCGATAACGCCCATCCGTAACCAAGAGCAACGAATCTGCGGTGATCAACAGCGCCCCGTTGCTACCGGTAAACCCGGTGAGGTAGCGGATATTCGATAGTGATGTGACAACAACGCCGTCTATGTCGGTATTTCCAATGAGGCTCGCCGCCCACACCCGCTCGCGACGGTTACGATAATCCACTGCGCACCAGGTTGTTAGGTTGGCGGAGACAAAAGAGTCGATAGTGCCTGCAAGGCCAGTCGGTATGAGTCGTGGCCGAATCCCGCAATGGTGCCTGACACCACCGCTGAAACGACCGAGTGGGCTCGAAACTCTTCCCGGGCAGCTGGATTAGAAAGATGAACCTCGATGACGGGACCAGGATGGGCTGCCAAGGCGTCGCGTAGCGCATAGGAGTAGTGCGTGAAAGCCGCCGGATTGATGATGATCGGCCAGTTGGCATCGGTGGCTTCGTGAATCCAAGTCACCAGGTCCGACTCACTATTGCTCTGGCGCGTTACGACGTCAAAACCAAGGGTCGAGCCTACGACGATGTTCTTCGCCATGATGTCATCGAGTGAATCGTGTCCGTAAATGTCCGGCTCACGAGTGCCTAATCGATTCAGATTGGGTCCATTAAGAATCAAGACCGTCCGGTGCTCATCATTCATGGCCGTTGACCTCCGCATACGCCGCCGCCAAAAGAACCGGATCTGGACCCTCTAAGACTGAAGGATTGCCAGCAGAGTCGAGAATGATGAAGCGCAGCAGATCGCCTCGCGTCTTCTTGTCCACCTGCATCGCTGACAGCAGTTTCTCCCACGATCCGCCAGAGTAGGTAACCGGCAGCCCCAAGCTGGTCAGGATCTGCCGATGTCGGTCAACGCCGGCGTCGTCGAGCCGCCCGACCAAACGGGACAGCTCGGCGACGAACATCATGCCCACGCTGACCGCTGCTCCATGGCGCCACTGATAGCGCTCAACCTTTTCAATTGCGTGGGCGAAGGTGTGTCCGTAGTTGAGCACCTCCCGCCCAAGCACGACCGATAACGACTCCCGAAGGTCGCCTGCGACCACCGTTGCCTTCACCCGGATCGCTCGCTCCAAGATCTCGCGCAGAGCAGGCGAGTCTGCTTGTACACAGGCCTGCGGATCGTCTTCGATAATGCGAAGGATCTCCGGATCGGCAACGAAACCCGCCTTCACGACCTCGGCCAACCCAGCAATGAGATCGTTGGCCGCCAGTGTCTCCAGCGCCGAAAGATCGCAGAGCACACCTGCGGGTTCATGAAAGGCGCCGACCAGGTTCTTACCCGAGGAAGTATTGATGCCAGTTTTGCCCCCTACTGCGGCATCTACCATCGCGAGCAACGTGGTCGGAATCTGAACGACGGCGACTCCGCGCAACCAAGTGGCGGCAACAAATCCGGCAAGATCTGTCGTTGCTCCGCC